>QWBZ01000012.1_pt1 | contig 69988 bp, 69 predicted proteins | sample 1972441 | NCBI WGS metagenome assembly QWBZ01 (sample SAMN09866721, study PRJNA288562) | Human oral metagenome isolate term6_saliva, whole genome shotgun sequencing... | isolation source: mouth | host: Homo sapiens | place: USA: California
ATTCGCATTAATGACCATGCAACGCTGTGTATCATACATAACTAACTCATACCGAAATGTACTCGCGCTATCAACGTTAAATACTATCGTGTCAACAGGAAATTCATAAATGGTATGCCCCGAGTTGTCGTAACAGAAGCAGGGTACTTCGTAAATAACGCCGTCTGTGGTGTTCTTTGTTTCTAATGTTTGCGTGTATGGGCTTGCTTTAACATCGTTCAAATAGAAATCTGCCGTTGTTCCTTTAACAACCATTGTAGTTCTTCTTTTCGCACCGAAAGTACCCATCACCCATGTGTTTACAGGTATCAAGCGTGGCTTTCTTTGTGACTGACTGCTCATTATTAAGTCGCCGTCACGGATTAAGAATTTGCCCTCGCTATCGAACATCAACGTTGTTGGGTCTTCGCCGGGGTTGTAATTTTCACATTGCAGCTGTCTAAATGTACCGCTAACTCCTTTCAATACTCCGCTCACATTCACGTTATTGAATGTTGCGTTCTTCGCGTCTATCGTATTGCCTTGAATACCCTCCGCAACAATTTGCTTTGCATCAATCAACTCCGCACTAACCTTGCCGTCCTTGATGAGTACTTTCTTCTGCCCGTCAGCACCGACAAATTTTGTAGTGTCAGATTTAACGACAAATTCGCCATTTTCAAGTCGCGCCTCCGTGTTGTTAACCTTTACAGATACCGAGTTGGCCGTTTGTCTGATAGTTGAAATATCACGTCCATTTGCCGATATATTCTCCCTCATATCGCGTACCATGCGCGTGTAGGACATTGCCTCCATTAATATAGGAATAACCCTTGTATCGACAATTTTTGCGCTGCCATTTACCTTTACATAGAGTTCAACGATGATGTTATCGGGCCTTGCTGCGAGGTCGAAATAGCCATTTAGCTTGTATAGTATCGTGTTGTTTGCACCTGCTGTAACGCTAACATTCACGCCCTTGTCAGTGTGTGCTGAAACGTAAGGTTTGTTGCCTGCTGCCCCCTCACTTGTTATCACTTCAACACTTGTACCTTGTACGTGTTCTATCGTGTATGCTGCATCACATACCAACAAGCCGTCAGCCGTGACCTTTGCGGATTCCTTGCTTGCCTTTAATCTGTATATCTCCGCATCCTTGCCGTCCTCGCCCTTGAATGCACTCCACGTGTACGCATTTGGGTTGAGGGGCGGATAAGGCTTATCCCATGTTGCAATGCCGATGTACTTGCCTGTTGTCGTGCCAAGTTGTGCGTCCTTAGGCGATGGCTGCCACGTATCCACGCCGTTACCTTGTGCAAATTGAATACAACAAATGTCAAACTTACAAGCGCTGTCAGAATAAAATATCAGTGCATGTGCGTTATCATCACTCTTGACTTTTATTTCAAACCGCTGCCATTGCGAAGTTAAAGAATTAAAACTTGTACCGCCTATATTTTCAACGCCAATGAGGACATTTGCAGAACCACCTACCGAGCGCATATAGCACGAAAGGATAAGTGGCGTGCCTGTTTTGCCAACTAACAAGCGATGAGCATTATCTTGATAAAAGAGTACTCCGCCGTTACTGCCCCCCGATACAACATGATACCCTACAGAAGTCATAAGAGGTAATTCTGTACGCTCGGCGTTTGAAAAAGTAATAACGCTGCTGCCTATTCCATTAGCCTTATAGGGCTGGTCATAAGTAAGCTGATTATCCCCATTTGCGACATTCGGACTTCGGCTTGTTGTAGCTTTTGTAAACGTTGCGCCGTTATCGTCAGAATAGCGGATGTAGGTCTTTTCTGATGTGCCGTTAGCGCCTTTGTCGACCTGCAACTGCCAATCGGGGTTGTTGTCGCTCGGGCGTGAGGTAACCTCTTTACCTTGTGCGATGCAAAGCCAAAGGCGGCCATTATCGCTCACTCTGTCGTAATAGCTGTATTTCTCTGCCACTAACCACGCGCCTCGGTCGGTGATTAAAGGCACTCTTGCACCACTTCTCGTGATAAGCCTAAATAGATTTGTGTCAAATTCGACTTTTTTCGGTGAGATAACCGATGTACTCTTTCCTTCTAATGAATAAGAGTTAACACCGCTATACCAAACAATTGCAGGGGCTTCGTCACCTGTTGTGAGTATCTCTATAATGTTCTGTCTGTCGGTCTTTGTCTTATTACCGAACTGAACAAGCGTATCATCAACCTGCGGTGCATCGCTTCCTTGCTCGCAATCGGTCTTTGAAAGGTCGATATAATCGTCACCTTTCGCTACTACCTTACGCCAATAATTCCTATTTGCAACACCTTGATATACGCCTGCCCCAAAGGTTCGTTGTAGCCGTGCTGCCGTCATCCTGATAGAAGTAACACCGCCACGCGTTACCCTTATCTTCTACTTTCTTTATTTTAGAGCCACAAGCGGAGAACACGAAATTACCGCCGACATAACTTAACTTCCGCTTCTCCAACTCATTAAACACAGCCTTTCGCCACACGTTCAAGTCCGAGATATTTAGCTGATACTTGCCGTCTTTTGTTTGTGTGATACCGAAGCCTGTCTGTTCTAACGCATTGTAATTAGCACTCGTGATAGCTTTCAATACCGCTTCGCCTAACTCATTTATCGAATAATCGTTACCTAATTTTAGGCCCTTCAAGAATGTTATTAACTCTTGTGCTGTATCGGGTAATAGCTTAGAGATAAAACGTTTATTTACAGGGCTATCCTTTGTTAAATTTTCAGAAATTTTTGCGGTTTTTGCAACCTCCGCAAGTGCTGCTTCTTTCGCGTGTTCTGCCTCCTTTGCGTTGTCTGCATTAGCCGCGTAAGATGCTGCCGCAACCTCCCCTGAATTGACCGCGCCGTTTCCCGACATCGTTGCATTAATGCTGCCTGTCTGCTTACTCTTTGATAATATGTGTACCCTTGTCTTTATCATTTGTCTATTTCCTTTATTGTTAGTGTTGCCTCACCCTCTAACACATCGTGATCAACCGCTTGAACAAACATCTTCTTATCCGGTAGCGCGGGGTGCTTATATATATTAAAAGGTGATACTATGCTTTCATCATCGACAAGTGATTGCTGCAACACAATGCGCGGCGTGCTATATTCACGATAATAGCTGTCTATATAATCTATTTCAGGCTTTATTTTTTCACCTTTGCGACGATTATACACCACCGTTATCGGAGTGTGTGTTGTTTCATCAAGAGGAACGGCGGATGAGATAACATCGTTTATATTGAAATCTACGCGCTCCTGCTGTGTGAGGGCTGAATATATCTTGAATTCGATGTCATCTTTCTTGTTAGTGAAGTCGTCATTCTCCACACTCATGTAAACTAAATCTTTGTCCTCTGTGTTGTTGATAAGGCCGTTATCGTTGTATATTTTCATTTCAAAACGGCGTATCATAATACTACTAACATGAGCAAGTAAAGGGATAGACTTCTCTGTAAAATGTGTGTGTCTGAAAAAAGTTGGATGTTCTCTTGTGATATCATCCCACATCGCATTTACAGGGCCTAAAATCTTGAACTGCACACGGCCAAACAAGCCGTCAGATTTTCGGATAGGTATTGCTGTGCCTTCGGCATCGATGCCTAACTTATAGCTAATATTGTTCTGTATCTTAAAGCTTGTGCCGATGAGGCTGTCCCCTATTTTAGGGTCAACACCTATTGTAAAGCTTTGTGCGAAATATTCATCTTCATTTTGGCATTCCTCTAAGGTCTTGTATTTCTGCCAACGAAAATCTGAAATGCTCCCCGTGTGTGCTACCTCAACCGCGCACTTATCACCTACGATGAGCATGCAAGCGAGAATACCAACCTTGCTGATAGTGTCCTGCCTGTCGCCTATAGCACTAAATTTGAATTCATATTTTTTGCGCGAGCGGTCTTTCAGATAAGGTGATAAACCCGTCTCTACATCTTCGTCCCATTTTTCCTCCGCGAAAGGGGTTTCCGCCTTAAAAAATTGCTGCGTATAATAGCCCTCCGTGCCGTCTGCACGATGCGATAATTTTATTCCCCTAAATCTTGAATGCTCTTCAAGCAAGACTAAGGAGTCCGTGTTGTGCATATATTTATATGTTGCGGACAATTCGGGTGGCGAATTTAGAATAATATCCCCCGAGATGACAATATAATTTGTGCTTGCCTCGTCGGCGGGGCTTAACGCTCCTCCCGCATAATTGCCGTTATACACCGCATAAGGGATGTTGGCCTTAATATCGCTATCTTTAGGATATACCCCTGCCTCCGTGTCATTGCCGTTGCCGTTAACACTCAAAACGAGGTAATTTTCCATCTCTATTTTTGACTTCAATCCGTTATCCTGCTTGTTGCCCATCATGTCCAAGCTGCCAAACGCCACAATCGCCGCGCTCGGATTCTTCGCTAAATAGTTAAATACCTCCTGCTGATTAGTGTTATTACCTCCGAATTTCACGCTTAAATCTTCACCCTTTGCGCCAATCAGCCAATTTTTATTATATTTTGCTTGTGCATACCAGGAATTCAACAGAATTGAATCATACGTTGTCGTGCTGCCTTTTGTTAACGAGATAAAAGCCGAAAAGGAATCATTGCCCCTGCCGTATGAATCGTATTCAAGCATGTATTTTTGTGCGCTGCTCCACCTACTCTTTAATGAATTATCCGATAAAGGACTTTCAATCACATCGTCTAACTTCTGCACATCACATTTCAAGCTGACAACACTATACACCTGCCCTATATTTATTTTTGTGTCGCATCCGGTAACGTTGTCGATGTTGATCTCAACTTCTTTCGCCGTTGTTGTTGCAACCTCCCCGCTGACAATATCACGCCATGATGTGCTCCCACCAGCTTTGATTGTCTCCCAAGAAAAAATATAAAAGTCAAAGCCTATTTGCATGGCATGCAAATTTAAGTATTTGAGTAGCTCTGTTATTACCTCACTTGATTTCCATACGCTGTCGGCGTCATCCTCAAAGAAAAGTAAGTCAAAAATAGACAATAGTGTGAAGATATTAAAGGCATTCTCCGCCTTGTTATCTATTGCCTTGCTGCCGTCATACCACACGCGAGACTTGACATTATTTGCAACAGCATATCTACCCGTGAAAAATTGCAAAGTAGAAGTGAGCACCTCGCGAAAGGTGCGTTGTTTTGCATTTATTTTAGCGACGTCATAAGACAATGTCGGTGCGATAATATCTTTATATGAGCGATATTCGAGCGCGGTTATAACATCAATACAACTTAATTCAACGCTATCATATAAGTCATTAAAGCCTTGCGAATATGTTTGAGGCTCAATAAAGCCGGCAAATATACACTTACCCGCCTTATAAATATTAACTACAGCATCAAAGCATGATGCACAAAAGAAATCTGATATGAAATTTCTAACCTCTAAGCTTAAAGTCGCCTGTGTCATGAGCAACACGTCAAATGTGTCGTTCACTTGCGACTCTATCTTAAGAGGGTTATCTGAAAAATAAATTTCAGCATTTTCATCCTTGCCGATTTCTATTTCCTTACTTCTGTCGTTCTTTGTCAATATCTGAACTAAAACAACATCCCCCTTTTTAGTTAGAAATTCCCCGTGTATATACATTCGATTCTTACTTTTATTTTCTCCTTGAAATGCTGTTTTCCGCTTTGAGTGCTGCTTTCAGATTTCTGCCTGATAAGCCGAAATTTCCGTATACCCCTATCATCTGCCCGGCGCGCGCTGTGTTAGGAGTATTTAATATAATAGGTTGCGGTGTTACTGAAAGCGGCCTAATTTTCCCTTGTGCTATTTTGAATAGTTGCGCCTGCTGATGAGGATTCAATATCATTTCGCCGCTGTTGACATTAGCCGTCAGCCGATCGCCGCTGTACGAGTTACCTCCTATAATACCACCTGTTGCATATGAACCCATATTCTTTATAGATGAAACCATTGCCCCAAGTTGCGCGAGCGCCATTGCACTGAACGCTACCCACCCCCAAGGACCCAACGATGCGGATTGTGCCGACGCCGTTGCGAAGCCTTGAATCATCGTTGCAACAGCCTGCGCCATCGTGCCCGCGATGTTCAATTCCGGAGAGCCAACAGCATTGCCGAGACTTGAAAGACCGCTGCCCAGTTGCGCCGCCGCATCAGTTGCCGCCTGCATCTTTTGTCTTTTCTTGTCAATATCCGAGGTGTCAAGTTCAACCTTTATTGGCTTTAGCCCAATATTCTGTAATATATCGTTTATATCTTTTATCTTCTTTTCTGCATCCCCCCTGTCTACGAGTCCTATTTCGACATCAGCCTTAATTTGAGAAATGCGTTGTTGTGCATTAGTATAGCTCTGTCTCTTATCTGTATCGCTACCCTGTACAGCGTATGACGATGTAACCTCTGCCGGAATGGTGAGCTTACCGGATGTGGATTCGTTGATTTGTTTCTGAATGTTAGCGATATTAGCCGCCGCATTCACGCGGGCCTCTATTGTCGTTGCGCTTTCAAACGAATTTTGAGCATCCTCTAATTTCTTTTTAAGAGAGCCTAAATACGTTTGGACTTGCACCTCGTCTGGCTTTTCAAGACCTATTTTTATTTTAAGGTCTTTCATCTGCGCCTCCGCCTCCTTATACTGCTGTTGAAGCTGTTTTGCAGTGTCGAGGTTAGGCGTTGCATTTATCTTTTCGCGCAAAGAAGTTAACTTCTTCTCATACCAATCAAGACTACCCTCTAAAGCCTTTTTATCTTCTTTCTTTTTCTTTACTTTCCCTGTTTTGTCGGAAATGCCAGGGGTTATGTCATAACCTCGCTTTGCATCCGCCGCTGTCTGCTGTTCAAGGCGGGCTGAACGTGCCTTACTCGCGTTAAGAGCGGCCCGCATGGCTTTAGCCTCTGCCCCATTGTCGAAGTAAGTATTTGCGTTCTGCCTTGCAGCGCCCTTTTCTGTATAGTGCCAATTGCCGTCCGGCCCGACTTCTTCATAACCGCCTTGGGTTGAATGACTGCCGCCCTGCACCACATCGCCTACGTTAACGTGATGTCGCTTGTTCGCTTCTGAATTCTTTTCATTCAACTTGTCAATTAAGCCCATTTGTATTTTATACTCCTCGGTGAGCATAGCAAGGCGAGCGGCGGCACGTGCACGAGCCTTAAAAGAATCAACAACGGCGCCGGTATTCTTAACAAAAACATTTTCCGCATCGGCAACGCTCTTGATGTGTAAGCCGAGACGCGCTAACTCCTCTCTATTCTTTATTATCCATCCGGGCTTTTGATTGCTCGCAAGTGCTTTCCATTGGGCCTGCAATTTGCTATATCCGCTCATGAGATTTGCAAATGTTTCACCGCTTGTCTGATCAAACACCTGCTTTGTGCGTTGTGCGTTTTGTTTTAGTAAATTAAGCCCATTCGCGGCATTGGCGGATGCTATTTTTGCTTTTTCGCTCTTATTAACAAAATACTCAATTGCCGCTGTCAGTGCTACCACGGCGATACCAATCACCGACGATATCATAAGTCCCCTTAATGCTATCTTCAGCGTCGTTGCTCCTACCGAAGCCCCTGTGAAAGCTGAATGAAGTGTACGTGTTATCGCTGCCGATGTCAAGCACACAACACGCCACATCTTTTGCGCCCATGTTATTGTAGCTGTTGCGATACTCGCAATTGCAATTGAACGCCCTAACGCCATAAAGCTTGCGGTCAAAGTGCTAACCGATGTCGCGATAGTAAGAGCCTGTGCACCGAAAGTCACCCAAGGCTGTAACTTAGAAATTGTTTCGCCGAGTGCAATTTTGATTTTTGCGAATTGCATTTCAACGTGTTTAATCTTACCCGCATCCGTACGCCCGAGCTGCTCATTCATGTTGCCGACATTATTTGTTATAATCTCAGCAAGCATGGCGGCGCGCTGCTGCTCATCGCCGTATTTCAAAATTCGTTCCTGCGCCTCGGTGAAAGTAATACCAACTCTTCTTAGCGCCGAAGTCTGGCCTGTCATGGCCTTGCCCATCAAATTTGCAATGCTTCGCGCGTCCTCCTGTGTGGCATTAACCCCTCGCTGTTGGGCTATAAGGTTATTCATTGCCGGGATTAACACTTCTAACGTTCCTTTTTGCTTTAGAAATGTTGCAACTTGCTGTGCCCCAATTTTTTGCGCTGTGCCACTCACAACGCCCAGTTGTGACTGCACACTAATAACTTCTTTTACTTTGTCTATGTCGGCTTCTGTAGCATTCATACGCTGCTGCATAACCGTCGTTAATTGTGTGTTTGCCTGTTGTACGTTATTATAGGTCGTTGAAAGTTGAGTCATCATGCCGGAGAGGGCACTCACCGATGATGCTATATTTCCGAAAGTCGTTGAAAGTTGATTAAAGACCAACAAAGAGTCACGAAGCCGCCGTGTTGTGGTATCTGTATTTGCAACAGCTTGTCGAAGCTTACCAACATCCGCTGTTGCGACAACTAACTGCTCTTTGCCGTCAACACTTATTTTTACATTAAATTTTATATTTTTTGACATACGGCCTTTAATCTTTTAAGCGCTTCATTTTTTGAAACGCTGTTTGTTGTTGTGCTTACTTGGCTATCCCAGGGTAGGGGCATTAACTTTGCAAGTGGTTGAGCTTTAATATAAGGGGCTACAGCCAACGCGCCGCCAGCCCGAGTTCTCTCCCAATTATCTCGCCTTAACCCTTCTGCTCTTTCGTCCCATGCAGCAATTATCGCATTTATTTCATCTACATAGAGAATGCAAAAATCATCGAAACGAAGCCCAATAACGCCCATGGCATAGCCGAGCAATTCAGTAATGTCAGTTATTTTTTTTTGCCCTCTTCCGTGTTATCCTCATCAACATCAACACCTGCTTCTGCATTCAACGCATCGGCCCAGGCGCTCATATCGTCTTGTGTTACCGCGTCCGCGAAATCCATGAGTGACATATCGAAATCAACATTGTCCCGCTTACACGCGGACTTGATGCAACACCACAAATATGTCGCCATATCTGTAACACCCCCCGATATCTCGCTGATATCTTTTCCGGTCTGCTCCTTAAAACGAAGCATAGCGCCCATAGTAGGGCGACAAGGATATTCCTTGCCGTCGATACTAATAGTTATAGTTGCTTTCTTCATACTACTTTATGAATTAGTGTTGTGATACAGGTGTCGCCGCCGAAGTCTTGCCTGGATAAACATCGGGTTCTCCTGCTGCTTCGAGATCAACCTTATAGGTTGCATCGTCGTTAGCTGGCGCGGTCTCCTCCATTGATGTGATGATGAACTTTCCGACCAGATAAGGGGTCGTATCCTTTGTACGTTCAAAGCCCTTAACTTCTACCGTATCTCCTACACCCCAAAGTGCTGAAAGTTGCGTGAACCCATTTTCAGTGTCGTTGTAAAAGCGTAAGCCCTCGGCGCTGACTGAAATAGAAAGACCGTTAACACCTTTTTGTTTCCAAAGTGCTGCTTGCTTTCCCTGTGTTGCAACAGGCTTAACTGCCCGGTCCTTTGTCTCCGAGTTAAATGTCATCGTGTGTGATGTGCAGTGCCCGACGGCTTTGCCGCCAACGCTTAATAAAAGGTCACTACCATTTACATATCCGTCTGTCATAATATAAAATTTTTAATTCTAAATTTTTACCTGAAATATTAACCTTTGTATGTAAGCATCGTCTGCCCACATCTCCGAGCTATCAAAAAGATAACAATGTCTTAAATACATGTCCGAAAATTCCTTTTGCCTGAATTCAAGAGTACTTCTTACTTCTTCCGCTATACTAACACTTTCCTCATATGTTTTTGCGTAACAAATAACTTCTATGCGAATAGTGTCAGCTCCGCCAGACTTTGAAACATCTTGCGACAATGATACACGTCGATAGGCTATATAAGGCAAATCACACTCCCGAATGACAAGGGGAAATATTTTTTTTACCTTGCCAGATATTTTCGGATTCTCTGAAAGTAACGCACGAATGATAAGTCCGGCACTAAGTGATGTTGTACTCATAATAGACCCAATTTTTTTGCGATTTTGTCAAGATTTTTCGAGAATTGTTCAAATAGGAAATTTTCTATTCCGTCAGTGCCTTGATTCTCCGTATTACGCATAAAATGATAGGCTTTCATGCTTCCACGATAGGCACCACCACGTGTGCTATATCTTGTTTTCTTGCCTGTTAATTTGCTAACCCCTTTGTGTCTTGATGTTACCTCTCCTGTATGCCGAGGGCGTGTACCTTCTTCGGCCCACATAAGTACAGGCTTTTCCTGCATCTGCCTATTTACGTGAAAGCCTTTCCGCGCTTTCGGCATAACACTTACCATGAAGCCCGCACCATACTGATCAGGATAAACGCGTGTGTAAAGTGATTTAGTAATAGGGGTTAACGTACCCTGCCCTATACCGCTGTTTCGTACATTCATCTCTGCCTCCTTCATTACCATGTTAGCCGCCTTTCGCATAGCACCTTTTAATGCTTTGCGCTGCTGCTTTACATCAAGTGCCTCAAAAACACTTGCAAAAGGCTTTGTCAAATCTACAACTGAAGAATCACTCATTTACACGAACACATTGAAGTGTTAACATCCCCCTGTCGATATTAGGGATTATATTTGTAACATCATAGAGATTTCCGCCTAACTGCTCAACGCGCCAACCTTCCTTTATCTTGTGAATGTCGCGAATGTTGAACTCGGCATTATAATTTGCGAATTGCTCCGATACTTCGATAGACCGATTTCCCAATAATTTCACCCGCTCTGCCCAAATCGTTTTTATATACTCAAAAGGCTCGGATTCGTCACCAAAGCCACTAACAACCGCCTGTGGCTGGAAAACCTTTAACCGATATTTCATTGCTCCCGCTCTCATACTAATCTCCGGAAAGGCTTAATCAATGAAGCGAGGGCATCAGGCACTGAATGCATCTGCACTGTGCTAACGCTTTCACGCTGATTATACCAGTGCGCACCCAACATCAAAATAGCATGTAAAATTGGGCGTGGCAACACGCCATCTCCCATTTTTACCAACTCATCATGTGTGCGATTTGTCGCCTTTATTACCGCGTCCGCAGCCGTATCAAGCAATTGCACTAAATACTCATCGTCCTCGGCAAAGTCATCCGCCCTTACATGCTTTTTGAATAAGCCTAAATACTCCTCACTTACCATTCTCTAATGCAACAAGAAATTTACAATGTAATCTTATTTCGCAACCTTACCAAGCTTGAACGCCTCCGGGCGCACGGTCTTTGTGCCGTAGTCGGTGTTAAGGACGAAATCAACACAATCCTTGCGGGCCTTGCTATAAGGGTCAACGATGAAGCGAAGTGAACCAAACAAGCCCATGGGTTGATAACGCCAATCCCCAAGGCCGATATATTCCGTGCCTTCTGCAACCTTAACAATCTCACCGGACTTCATGCCCGAAATCTTCGCTACATCCGCCGCATCCGTAACAATATAAGTCACGGTGTCTGCTGCTTGATTGAAGGTTGTATAAGCTGCCCAAGCACTGCCGTTATACTTCTGATAAGATACCTTCACATCGCGAATTGCATTTGTTGTGTAAACAGGCAACCCGCAAAGCGTGCCGTTTTGAATCATAGGCACAAAGATACCCTTGTCGTTGATAGGTGTACCCTCAAGAATAGCCTGCATGCTCTTCGTCATTACCCAACAAAGATTTGAGCCGTCAATACCCGTTTCAAGAACGGCCGCTTTCATGCTCGCATTAAGTTCCTTGAAAGTAGGCACCTTTGAAAGTGCTACGGCATTATCCTTTAATGCAACGAAAGGCCCTACGAGATTAGTAGCATTGTTGACCTTGTTAACGCCACAAACAATCTTGTTCAAAAGCTGCTGAATAGCAAGGGGCATGATTTCGCGAACAATCATTTCTAACAAGCCGTTTGACTGGTTGAGCGATTGATTACTAACAGGAATAGCGATACCAATACGCTCCGGCGAAGCGGTCATCTTATTGAAAGGTATCTTTGTGTCTGTAAGTGCAGCACCCTCCCCTGCAATCTCGGCTTCTACCATTTCAAACATCGGCCAAACAAAATCTCCAACCAAGCCTGTCGGCATAGGCAAGCCGAGCTTGTCAAGGATGAACCCCTCCTGTAAAGGCTTCAAAATTTCTTGGATGTTCAAGGGGACAATAGAGCCATTGCGAACATCTTGTACCGCCATGATGTCACGCATCATCATAATTTCAGTGCGCTGACCTGCTGCCGCATTCTCGCGGATAATTCTGATCGCGTCCTCCGCCGCGTTCGGATTCTCACGTAAATGTTCCGCTGTTGCAGCCTGCATCTTCATTTGAAGGAGTTGATTTTCACGCATGAGCATCTTGTACTCATTCTCTTCTTTCTCGTTGCGCTCGCGCTGCTCTTTCTCACAAGCATCAGCGATTTCCGTAATTCTGTCGCAATTCTGCTGAAATCTGTTAATCAGCTCGCGAACATTCAACACGTTCTTTTTCATCTTAAAAAATTTTATCTACTTTAGTTTTTGATAATTAAACGATGCTGCGCTTTGCAGCGTGACGCATTTCACTTACCTGCTTAGCAACATTTTCTCTTAATGAACTCTCTATTTTTTTCTTATCTTCGTTATCTTCTTTGCCTTCTTCACGTAATATTTGAACCAGCTCACGTGCCTCAACGTTAGTATCAGAATAGGCGGGGTCAAGGGCTAACGTAAAGTCATCAACGCTCGTTATCGCACGCACTGTGTAAACGATGTGCGATGTGCTGCTATCATCAATCGTACAACTTCTTTCTACGAAATCAGAATCATAATACTTAGTTGCGAAAGCGAAGCTGCAGCCGCTAATATCTCCGCGGCGTACAAGTTCAAGCGCTTTGTCGCCGTCAACGGTTCTCGGCGCTTCAAACTCAAAAGATACTCCCTTCTCATCAACTTTATATGACAAGCTGCCCTCGCCATTTTTACTCCTTGCGAGAATCAATTGCCTGTCATGGAACATCGTCATCTTTATGTCCTGTCGGTTGAGAAAATCGGCCGTTATAGCCTCCGGGGCGATTACTTCGCGAGCCTCACTATCTTCATCTTGCCAAAGTGGCTCTGATGGGCTATTAAAAAGAATTGCATACCCCGCAATAACGCGACTCTCGCCTTTTCCTTCCTCTCTGATGAATAGTTGCGATGTCGTGTTAACGCTTCTTCTTACTATTGTTGTCTTATTCTTCTCCATTTTCTTTCCCTTCCTTACTTTGCGACTGAATTGAACCCCCGGACATGCTAATATCTGTAATATCTTTTAGATTTGCGGAAATAAGTACGCGGTCTCCACCCTCCACCTCGGGGCGATTTTCCTCCCGCCGCCACTCGTTCACCGTATAAAGGCCAGCCGCTATCGTTGCATTTTGATATCTAACTTTGCTATCTAAATCACAAGCATACAATGCACGCCTGTCAAATTCGAATTTTCGTTTCATACAAAGCGAAGGCGCAACCAACTTACGCAAAAATTCATTTTCAATATTGCGAAGTAATGGATTCAAGGTGTTTGATAAGAACGCCACATTAGCCATTTCGGCGGATTTGTAATTATTACTTGTATCGTCAAATACAAATGACGGATTCACGCCGAAAAAGCGGCAAATATCGCGCACCGTGAATTTCCTACTTTCAAGAAATTGCATATCAGTAGACGATAGCGATATTTGCTTGAAATCGACTTGCCCGGGCAAGCTTACAATACGTTCGCCGGTCCTAAACCTTTCGTCAATATTTGTCGCTGTTTTCTGTAATTCTGAATCTTGATACTCTCCGAAGCCTGTTGTCGTTTTATCGTTGCTTACTAATCCGCGCACATTTCCTCCATTTGCGAATCTGTTTAGCGTTTCGCTATCGCCGGCGGTGGCAATATCAAGCGTCAGTCGGGCATAGCTTAAAACACTTATGCCCATTTTGCCGTCTGTCGTGTGCTGCTTTATGTGTATAATTTCCTCTTCTCTATAAACACCACTTACGCCGTTTAACATGTCCGAGATAGTATACGTGTCATTGTACACATCGTGGCTAACCGAGTGTGGGGAGCAAAGCACAAGGCGGTCGATTTCAAGTGTCACCGCGCTGTAGATAGGCAATATATAGGCGTTTCCGTGTATCAGTACCTGTTCTATTGTCTCTTTCCAAAAATCAAACGCGCTTTTAGTGAGGTCAGGCTGCACGGACAAAAAATAAGATAAGTTACTGCTTGTATCAGGGGCAAATACCCCTCCTTTCAAGCGCTTATATTCAAAGGGCAAATTCGCAACACTTTCACTTAGCATCTTCACACATCTGTACACTGTTGCGACGGACATCGCCGTTGTCCCTCCAAAGAAGCCAAATATTTTTGTGTAGTCCCCGGCTTGGGATATGACCTCCTCCCGCTCGCTCGCGGGGGAGGTTTCACTCTTAAACCTGAAAAAATCTAAAATTTTACCTAAAAAGCTACCCATTTGCTTTCAGACTACGATAAAAAATGAATTAACTTTAACTTAAAAACACAACAAAGTTACTCAAAAAATATTGCATTCAAAGCCCCTGAAAAGTACTCGCTTTGTACTTGTAGGCCTATACTTTCACATGTAGATATTTTACGCGTGTTTTTTAACTTTTTCGGCGCGCTCGTTTAATGTTATTTAATATTTTAGCGAGAATTCGGCAAATACTCAATTATTTTATATATTTGCGATGAAAATAGCTAAAATACGGACAATTATGACAAACTCCTTAGTTTTTGATTTGAATCTATTCTCAAAGCTTTATTTAGTTTTTGCTGTGATTATTTTCATTATGGGCGTGCTTATGTATGTGAAAACGTGGAAAATGGCCTCCAACATTGAGAGATTGACAAAGCATTTCTGCGAAGTGACGCCAAAAGAAACCCATAAAAGTGAAATATATTCACCCGAAAAAGCACAAAACAGAAATGAGCCTTATGATAAACGCCTTGATTCCTTGGTCGTTGGCGACAAAGTTAAGCGCATTTATGATAATGCGACAATGACTATCGTTGAACTTGGAAATGGCGAATTTAGATGCAAAGCTGGTACACTTGAGAGTGCACGCTTTTACCCTAAATCCGCGCTTTCTCCTACTGAATAGTATCACCGCTCGTATGAATACAGCAACCCGAGTGTCATCAACAAAGTAATAACCCCATCTATTTTTCGGTATTGGGTTATCTTTAATGGCTTTTTATTTCCTAAATTGTCCTCGTCAATAACGCAATTAGTTAAACAAAAAACATTAATTGGGTTATTATTCAGTGTAATTTTAGGGGGTTCCTCATACGCCAACAACTCAAAGCTTTCCACCGGTAAATTAAAGCTGCCGTATGTTTGCCGGTATGGGGTTAGGACATTACGCGCGCCGACGCTGGATAATATGCTTACTAACTCTTGCGCTTTGTATGCATCATAGCCTATCCGGATAATATTCAATTTCTTTGAACGCCTTAACACGTCCTCCGTTATTCGCCTTGTGTCTATTTTCTTACCCTTACAGAACACTAAGTGCCCTTGCTCATTCCAACGCCGATATAACTGCTCATTCGGATGACCTTTAAGTGCCCCCTCCGGAAAATAATAATCCGTATGACTAAAGAATTTTTTTTGCGTAGCGGAATACAACGTATATGTCACTGCGCTGAAATCATCATGTACGGAAAGGTCAAAAGCAATTGCGCATTCGGGGTGCCCCTCTACTTTGTCAATATCGAAATCACCGAGCAGTGCTGTTGCCTGCTCATATGTGAACCAGGTTTTTGATTCGTTGACGGTGAAGATATTTAATAACTTAGTGCGGAATGCTAACATATTCTCCGCGGATAATTGAGCCTCCTTATACGCGTATGCATAATAATCAGGTTGGACGGTTACACCCAAATGAGGCTGAACTTTTGCCCACGTTACAGGATCGTCTTCCGCGTCATCCACATCAGGCATAAAAACAGACGCAAACATCTTATCGTTTTCCACTTCTCCACGCAACACCTTTAGCACACCATCAAGTTCATGCGCAAAAGGGCCGTCCACAACATCACTCGCTGTCGTGATGATAATTGTCAAGGGCTCTCGCCGAGGGCCCATTGACGTTGTAAGTACGTTCTTTAAGTCTGCTCCATTTTTTCCCGCCGTATTTCTCGCTTGTGCATACTCATCCATTATCACGAGTGAGGCGAACAAGCCGTCCTTCGTTTTTGCATTCGCCGTCAAACACTGAATAAGGCTATCATGATGCCTGTCACAAAAGGTTATTTTTTCCCTATTCACCCGGAAATGTCGCCCCGAGGGGTCAATATCCCACATGAGCGCACGAATCTCGTCAAAACAAATCTTCGCTTGATCATAGCTATTTGCCCCTACGTATGCCTGTGCATTACTGTCACCAAACAGCAAGTCATAAACGGCCATTGACGCACTTGATGTTGTTTTACTAAATTTACGAGGCACAAAAAGATAGGCAACACGAATAAGGCGACGGCCGTCTTTCATCGCAAAGCCATAGATATTTGCAAATTGAAATACTTGTACCGGAGTTAACTTATAACGCGTACGTCCCTTTAACCCGCTAAATCTCAAAGCCTCATAAAAGCGAATGAAATGCCGTACCCTTTTTGGCTTCCATTCATAACGCCCCAATAGCTGAAAAAAGCGCTCCACTCCCAACAATTCATAGAGATTGTGGGCCTCGGGATTTTTTGCGGTGCAAATAACATAGTCTAAAAGCCGTCTATCAGTCCCCACAAGCGCATAACTATACTTTTTGGTATAATTATCTATGCTTGCCTGTAATCTCTCGCTACAGCTCAATTTTAGGGCTCTTAGTTCTTTTTTCTCTTCTTCTGTCATTCTTTTTCCTCCTGCAATGCTTTATAGAAAGTATCGAAGCCGTCTGTATCAGATTTTCGCTCCTTACTCTCTGTATTCATACCGAGTGCACGTAAAGCCTTCTGCCCCTTTTCAAGCAATTCAAGATATAACTTTTCTTTCGGGTCGACCGTCACACGTTCGTTGCCCTCCCGGCTGTACTCTACATTCACGGCCTTATGTCCACCTGCTAAAATCTCATTGCCGAGCATGTCGGCGCGAACAAGTAATTTCGCGGTAATGTCTACTTGATAAGTAAGCTCTTTTGTGAATTTACCCTGATTCTTTAGCAATTTAACAATATACGCTTTTTTACTTTTTACTTTTCTCTCTATAACCTTTGCGGATGCAACATTTATCGTATCAGACAATTGCTTTTGATCGTCCTTCTGTTTCTCCTTCTGCTGAAAGATTGCCTTTTCACTATACCCGCGTTTCTTACCCTTCGTTTTAAGGTAAAATATCATCGCCGTTATATCTCCCGCTTCAATTGCATGTAAGAATTTGTTTTCGACGAAGTCAAGCTGCACTTCCATTATCTCGTCTGCCGCGGCCTTGAATTCTTCATCGTTCTTGCACCAGTAATAAAAATTTGACCTGCTTACCCCTGTTGCTTGACATGCTGTTGTGATAATACCTAAACCATTGCGCAAAGCGTCAAGAAATTTTTTCTTCTGTTCCTGTGTATCCATACCCTCTAATTTTTATTTTTCAATTGATTTTATTCCGTCAAAATATTCTTTGTAGAAATCAAACAACCCCTTATCTACTGTTATACTTCCTTGCTCGGTGCGAGGATTAGTATTAATATTTGCGCTTGTCTGAATGCCAAAATAAAAATTTTCGACATAATTACACCCCGCGTATATCTTGCTGTGATTTCTAAAAATAGCTACTCGACCGGCATCGGGGTTCTCTTGATAAAATTTTTTCACCATTTGCCACTCTATCTTGTAGCTGTTAGGAAATATTTCGCCAAGATACATGTCGATTCTTTTAATCTTACCCTCCTTATACCAATCAAGAAATTGATAAATATCCTCCGCCGCCATGCACCAGGTACTAAGCAAACAATAATCCAAATCATGCTGGTTAAGCACTACTTTCAAATAACTTAGACTATCGACATCCCCCGCTGTAATGAAATTATTTGTTGCGCCGTCTTGTAAAGGCTGATATTTCATCGCCTCTAACATCTTCACCTCGCTGAACGCTCGCCGATATTCATACCTTTGCGATAATTCCGTGCACTCTTTTGTGCGTCGCCTCGTTTTCTTCGCCTCAACTTTATCTGTCATCTCGTTTTCTACCTCTTGCGCAATATTGTTTTCATTTGCACCCTCCGAAAAGTCGCCGAAGCCTCCAAAGCCGTTATCTGTATCTTGTTGTACTCTTTCAAATTCCATGCTTATTTTTTATTTGTGTTATTATGTAACTTTTATTTTCTTCATATCCCCCACGGGCTGAAAATTTTAGTCTCGTGTGGAAAAAGGAATAAGGCGGGGTTTAGGCCACCCCCTCTACCCGATTAAAAAACAGGCCCCCGGGTTGCCATGCTTTCATTGTTTCAAAAATATTTTAACAAACCTCCCCAATTGTCGCTTTGCTCTTCCCTGCACTTGTGCCTTGCTATGACTTCCAAGTTCTTTATGCACCTTAACGTGGCACTCGTGGCATAGCGCTTTTAGGTTATTATAATCAAACATTAGCCTTTCTTTCTCACCCCTTGTTAATGCCTCCTCAACAGGGGTAATGTGATGAACCTCCGTTGCTGCCGTCACTTTCCCATCCTCTTCGCATCTCTCACAAAGCGGGTAATCACTAAGCTTATCTCTTCTTAACCTTAGCCACCTTGCCGTGTGAATCATTCTGTTGTAATCCCTGTCCTTTGCCATTTTGTATTTGTCTAATTTAATTTTTGTTTGTCTTATTTACTTCTTTCTATCCTTGTATTGTACTTTCTGACTAAGTAATTAAGGCTATCAAGTAGACTCTGTTGCACTCCCTGCTTACCTTGTAGTGCTGCATTTGCCCTTTCGTCTACTGTGCCTTTAACTATCAGCTTGTACACGTGTACCAGGTTAGGCTGCCCTTGTCTGTGTAAGCGCGCATTCGCTTGCTGATATAACTCTAAGTTCCACCCAGTACCAAACCATACAATATAATTTCCTCCTTGCTGCATGTTAAGTCCAAAGGCGGTGCTCATCGGGTGTGCTAATAACACATCGATATTTCCACTATTCCATTGTTTCAGTTCCTTTTCTCCCTCATAGCATTTCACCCTATAGCCTTTTAACTTCTTCATTATGCGAGGTATGTCGTGCTTGAATTGATAGAATACTAACACGTGGCTATTTGCCGCTTCTACTATCTCTGCAAGCATATCAAGTTTCGCCTCGTGTATTTCATGTGCATTCTTGCCCTCGTCATATACGGCTCCGTTCGCGAATTGACTTAACTTATTCATCAACCCTGCCGCGCTATTTGCTAAGATATTCGCGCTTTCCTCTGAATGCTTCTCCGTGAACTCTAACACTTTGTCGCGCTCAAACAATTCATAGGCTTTCATGTCTTTGTCTGATAGTGTTACAAATGTTTCGTGCTCTATCATTTTAGGCAATTGTAAATAGTCCTTTGCCTGCATAGAAAGACAAATATCCGCTATCTTGTTCTTGATCACATCCTCACTACCCTTTTTTGCTTCACAACGTACAACGATATTATTCCACTTATGCTGATTGAAATAAGCCTCTCTGTACTTCGTTACGCTCTTACCGAGACGTTCTCCCATATCAACGCAGTACATTTGTGCCCATAGGTCGACCAGCCCATTCGGCGCTGGCGTACCTGTTAAGCCGACAACACGCTGAATTGTTGGCCTTACAATTCGCATTGCTTTGAAACGTTGAGATTTCGATGACTTAAACGACGTTAGCTCATCAATCACAAGCATATCGAAAGGGAGCTGTCCCCCATATTTTCCCACAAGCCAGACAAAACTGTCTCTGCCTATCACGTACACATCTGCCTTTTCCTGTAAAGCTGTGTTACGCTGCTTTTCTGTACCCATAACCCTTGCAACTCTTAAGCTTTGTAAATGATTCCACTTTTCAGCCTCCGATGTCCAGGTCGTTTCAGCGACTTTTTTTGGCGCTACTACAAGTGCATTTGTTATTTCGCATTCGTCGATAAGTTGTTGAATTGCTGTTAATGTGATAACACTCTTTCCTAACCCCATATCCAGAAATAACGCAGACGCTTCGTGATTTACAACCCAGTTGATTGCTGTTTTTTGATACTCGTAAGGATTAAATATCATTTCTCTATCTCCCTCAATTTGTTAATCAATTCATCAACACCCTGCTTGCTATCTATCACGTAAACATCAAAGCCAAGCCTTTTCAACTCCTCATGCCTGATCAATTGTATCTTTGCCAGCTTTCGTCCTTTACTTTTCAATTCTACCCACGCCATCTTGCCGCAAGGTAGGCATAACAACCTGTCCGGATATCCTACTACGTTAGGATTAGAATATTTCAAACATATACCACCCTGCCGTCTAACTTCCCACACGAGGTATTTTTCTATCGTCTTCTCCGAGACCTCTGCATGCCTTGTTATATTTTCTATTTTTCCTATTCTTTTCATCTTAATTTCTCAAATTTCGCGTGGTAACAAAGTATTTTTCAACTTTCTATACGCGTATATAAATACCTGTATATACTATAATAGAATATATAAATACATTACTATTCTACTTATATAGATATTTTTGTTACTTATGTTACCATTAGAGTTATTATAGTGACTATCAATGGGTTAAGTGGTAACAAAGTGTGGTAACAAAGTGCTTTTTAGTTTGTTCCTGTTACCACTCCATTCCGTTAAATACTTTTCTCGTTTGTTAAATTTTGTATTCCATATTCTTTGTTACCACCCACTTTGTTACCACCTCCGACAATGAATCCTCGCTGCTTTCCGTATAATGAAAAGCGCAATCCCTCACTCTTAATTAACCCCATATCTGACAATATTTTATTGACTTTCCTTGCTTCATATTTATACTCTTTCTCTCCTATATTTCGCCCCATCATCTCACAAAGGAACTCCGCTGCACACACCTTTGTACGCTCTTCTGTTCCCTCCTCGTCAAGGGGGTCAGGATTCTTTATGTACGCTCGCCGTCGGTTCAGGTCCCAGGTCTGCCAGTCGGGGGGTAACTTCATTTCAACAAAAGACTGAACAAGCCCAGTAAGCGGGTCATCCGTGTTATCGTTAAATTCGCTTTGCCGCTTTCTTGCCTCCGCTTCAAGTTCAGCACTTAGGTATAATTTCTCACCCTCTTTGTAGCGCTGAACGGCCTCCGCCCATAACTGATCCCTATCTACACTAATCGCCATCCTCGGGTCAGTATATTTTCGCAGTCTTTCATCCACTTTCATCACCCAAAAGCGCCTGTTGCCTGTATCGCCTTTTAAGAAATAAGCCTCATTCGTCGTGCCACAAAAAACACATTGCCTTGGGTGGCTCTCCGTCACGCTGCCATACGCGGGTCTGTATGTATCATTTTGCCGGCTAATATATGCCTTGACCTGTTCAACGTCCGACCTTTTGATACTTCCAAGCTCGGGTAATTCTATAATCCACCCACTCCTTGCCTGTTCCATTCCTTTTGTGCCCTCCATTGTCACGAGGCTATCCGAGAACCAATCACCCCCCATAACATTGAAAAGCGTTGATTTCCCTATGCCCTCCGCACCAGCAATGATAAGACAATAATCATATTTCGTGCCTGGCTCCATGACGCGCGCGACGGCCGCCGTGAAATGCTTTCTTGTCATCATCCTATTTAGCTCATTGTCCTCCGCACCGACATAATCGATGATTAATTTATCCAGCCTCGGAGTGCCGTCCCATTCAAGCGAGTTTAGGTATTCCCTGATAGGGTGCTTTCTGTGTCGCGTAACAACCGCCGTGAAAGAGTCTTTTATTTTATCTTTCCCTGTGATGCCGTAATTTTCTTCTAAGAAAATACGCAAATTCGCGTCATCAGTGTTATTCCACCTTTCTGCCTTTCGATTCCAGGGTAGCCCCCCTCGCACATAATAGAAATTATCAAAAAGATTTTGCCACATGTGCCCCGCCAAATCCTCATCATTTTCAAGTATAGCAATAATGTTAGATGCCGTCGGTTTAAGCGTGCCCTTCTTGTCATAATCAAGGTGCTGCATCCAGTCTGTGTTGACCACTTGCACCGCTTTGGACCCGAGATTTTTTGCGCTGGGGCCGTTAGCTTCGATGAGGCCGTCAAAGTCATTGTTAGCCTCTATTTTTCGCTCTTTTGTGAGAAGAACGCGTACGCGCTTATCTTTAGCGGCGAATTCCTGCATTTTTAGGTAGGACGGCATTCGCGTAATATCCGTTATCTTAGTATCTTCATCTAAGATGCCGAATAAGTGAATACGACAAAGATCGAAAGCGTTACAAAGCTGCTTACTCGCGGGGTCTGTTTCGTGGTTGCTATATGCGAATTTATCTTCATAGCATACAAGCCCAGCCGCTACACTACCCTTTTTATATGTATATCGTCCCTTGTACGCCGTTTTCTCGTACACATCGGACAAGAATACATCAATAGCTTCCTCAATGTCATACGCACGACAAAAAGCGCCAATTAAGCCAGGTTTTTCGGTGGGTTCTCCTGCTTTTTTCATTGAGTGAATAATAACCTCACCCTCCCTGCTTGAAGTAGGCCATTCAGACGCGTCCTTGTAATTATGATATGTCGATAGTATTTCGTCAACATCACACACAGGGCCTTCTTGCTGTTCAAAAACAAATTCGCCATTTTTGCTTGTACTCGGATAATAGAATAAGCGCGCAACTTGATACGTTGTATCATCGAACATATCCATTCCAATAGCACTTGCAATTTTCCGGCATAAAGGCTCATATTCATCCCTTCTAACTTGTCGACTTAAAGGGAATACAAGTCGATAGCGTGGACTTTCGGGAGTGTGCTTGTGTGTGCTATAAAGCATAGCGGCGAAATCAAAGTTCAGTGTGAAATCGTCCCAAAAGTCCGCCGTGCCGTGATCAATATCTAATGTTGCTACACTTCGCCACATCACCGCGTCTGTTTTTCGCACTCCGCCTGAAAGATAGCCACCGACAAAGCCGCCAACATCCTTGATGTTACTCTGCTCTTCGCGCGACATCTTCAAATATTCCGCGACATTCTCGTTTGTCCGCTTTGTTTTTGAACATCGCTTAACAAGTTCGCCCCAGGTTGTCGCCGTGTTTTTCCACTTCTTCGCCAGCCTGGTGTGAGCTATTGCAATATCTATTTTGAAATCACTTGTCATTTTTTATGTTATTAATCAGGTTCATAAAATAACAGATGTTGTCATTTCCTTTAGGTGTTGAAAGCTTTCCAATGAAATTTCCACGGATGTTTCCTCGTTTGATGTGTAAATCAAAAGGACGACTTTCATCCTCCAGCTTTTCAAGCAATAATCTTAATTCGTCTCCGCGAAGAATTAAATAAATATTATCATTTTCTTTCATTCTCCTATCTCCTCGTGGAACTTACGCAAAGTTTCTTTTACACGCTTTGCAGCTTCTTTGGCTTGTTCTTCCTTTCGGAAATGGTTGAAAGCATCCCAAAGTTTGTTGTCAAAAGTACTATAAGTATCGTCTATACTTCTAACTAACAAGTTAGCATCAAAAAAGTAGTAATTTTCACCTTTCTTTGCTCTCCACCTAATATTCTCCACTCGCTTCTCTTCTGCATTCCATCGTAAGCCTTGTGCTTTCATTTTATCGAATAGGGCTTGTTTTTCATCTTCAGTGGCAAGACGAAATTTATTAGTAAACCAATCATCAGAATTTGAGCCCCTTGCATTATTAAAGTAATCACTAAATAAGAATTTAGAATTTTCTCTGTACTTTTTAAAAATAAGCATTCTATTTGTATTTATTGAGTGCAAAATATCACCCTCTTTGAACTCTTCTTGCTTCTCCTCGATAATAGTAATTAAATCATCTTCGATAATTGCTTTGCAACCCTCGGGGATATTAAGGCTATCCCCTGCCTTTAATGTTATTTCCATAATTATTTACTTTTTACGTTTCTTTTTTTTACTTGATTAGTTCTGGGTTGTCGTGGATATTTCCGATAACGCGAACACTGAACTCGCGCATCATATAGCCCATATCGGTTGTATCTATTGGTGTAGGGCTAAATTCGGACTGCATCCTAAAAGCACCATCATAGTATATTACCTTTGCTTTTAGTTTCTCTCCAATGATGACTACATCCCCCTCAAAGATTTTCTTTCCGTTCTTATCTTTTAAGCCTGTGTACTGACCGAGTGTTTCGGCTTTCACTGGTACGTAATAAAGAGTGTATCTACCCTCTTTCTTTATATACTTTTCAGACTTTACAATATCTTCGAATACGGCTACTGTCTCGTTTTCAAGTTCATCTTTACATTGCAGTAATCCTCTGCCATAGGCCCACTCGCCATTATCAACTCTTTTTCCTCTGAATAATATTTCTCTTTCCATATTACTTCTTTGTGTTTATTGATTGAACTCTGTGTGTTGTATGAGAATATTTACCTATCATCGTAGTGTACTGATATTTTGTCATTCCGTTTGCATTTGTGAAATATATAGGTTTATAGTTATCATAGAACCGATAAACCTTTACTCCGTCACACTCAAACAAGAACTTAACATCGTAGTCTTTCAACCTTTGCTCATATTCCTGTTTCCGTATCTGCTCCTTTGTCAATTTCGGCTTTGGTGGCTCTGGCTTCCTTCTAATCTCGTAGCCACAAGAACTGACTGCAAACGTTAACACTGATAATAAAATTAGTTTCTTCATATTAAGACTCTATTTAAATGTTATTTACCTTCAGTTAAGAAGTCAAGGATAAAGTAACGTATAGGTTTTACAGGAAAACAAAGCTCCGTTGTCCACGTCTTATTTTCATATTCAACTACTTCATAGTGTCCTGTACCATAATCACATAGAAGTAATGTAGGGCGAGTAGGACGATGAAACTCTTCTACTGAAAACCACATTCCAGACGGAAAATCTTTTATCTGCATAACCCATTCAGGTTTATGTAGATAGACATAATCGCCATAATACAACTGTATTTCATTATCCTCAAATGGGATACGTGCTTTTACGGCTTGTAAAGGGTATGAGTTACTATCACTCTTAACAAGCAGAGGTAAGCCTTTCATTCCAATAGGAATATCATCTACTAACTTAGTAACATCATCTACACGTGGCACACATTTATTAAAATAGTCTACACATGCTTTCTCCAACGCATATTGCTCTGATATGCGCTTTCTCTCTTTGCGTTTCCCAAAATACGCTTTTATTTTTTTTACAATCATATTACTTTTCTTCTTTTAGTTCTCTAAATACTCCGCATCCCTCACTACCATGCATTAAGTAGTGGAAAGATTCGCATATTACACTGTTCCTGCATACACCATCCTCATTTAAATCGCACTTGTCGCAATCGACAGACTTATCTGTTTCAAGAAATATGTATTGCTTGTTGTTAATTGTTATTCCGTTCATAACCAATTATTTTATAAATTCAAAATTAGCTTGATGGTGAGTAAAATCACCATTACCGAATATAGTTGCAGAATAATACTTACCATCTTCAAATATAAATTCCAAATAATTTTCATCTTGGAAATAAACATCTACATTTGACGGCAACTCATTCTTAATAAAATCGTTTGCGGTTTCTGTATTATTTGCATGAGAATCTTCCGTTTCCCAATGATAGAAACCATTTTGAATGTCTGATATTGATACCATATCGTTTTAATCTTTAATGTTTATCTTTACTCTCCAAATAAACCGCTGAAAACATAAGAATGATTGCCACAAAAAGCAAGATAAAAAAACATCTTGCAATCACATCTACGTGTGCTACCCATGTAATATCCCAATTTACAAAGGCAAACACCATGTAAAGGACTATAAATAAAATAACACACATTTGTAATAATACTTTAATCATATTTTAATCCTCCTTTTCGTTATACGGACGTGAAATCCATATTGGCTCTGACTTTATAAACCAACCCTCTTTCAACAACTCCGCACGTGATTTTGGCTCGGTCATTTCAAAGGATAAATTCTTTCCACAACGAGCGCAATTACACTCCTTAATCACTACGTATTTGTGCTTAGGCCTAAGTACTGGGGCTGCGTACATTTCCTCAACATGTACGTGTCCGAATAGTCTACAAATTAGTTTCTTAATCATAATCTTATGTGTTTCTTTATGTACTCTTTAATTTCGTTTTCAGACTTAAAGTAAGGCATCTCCTTATTGATTTGGGCAATAGCAGTCTTTGTTGCTAAGTTCCAAACTTTAACTATAAATGAAGATGATGGGTGTTCATCTGCCCACTTTGCTCCCTCTGTGAAGTCATCACACCCTGCGTTCAGGTCGCCACTGTGTCCGCCGTCCGTATCAAACGAATACGCAAGGGCGGCTTGTCTTATTTGTTCTTCTCTTTTCATAGTTTTTATAAATCAAACAATTCTAATTGTCGAGGGTTGAATACTTCTTTATAACGAGCAATCTTACACATAGCCTCTTTAAGTGTTGGAAGTACGGATGAACCCCTAATTTCGGGTTCGTTACTATCGTCATCATCTATATCTCCGCCCCTGAATTGAATTTCGTCTATAACGTGTTGGCATTTCTCTTCTAAGGAATTTAAGGCTGCATCGATAGCTTCTTTCTCTGTGTTATACCCACCTGTTGGTGTGTCAACATAGCGTGCACCACTACAACCGCCTTGCGTCCAAAAAGCATAATGGAGTCCAAAATCCCACCGCCCGTTGTCTGATTGCGCTGTTGCAACTTCAAAGTAATTTGTTTTATTAGCCCATTTTATCTTAACATTCGGCGTTAAGCATACATCGCAAATATTGAAGCCAAACTCTTTGTATTGATGCACTATTTCGGGTCTGTCCTCCAAATGTAAGTATTCGCCCCATTCTTTGAAAGTGAAATTTTGCCCCGTGCATTTGCAGCTATGATGAATATCTCTGTTCATAACTAATTAGTCTTTTAAATAATAAGGTGTTGAATATCCCGCTCCTTTCAAAGGTAAGTCCTTACACCAATTAGGCGGGGTATCGAATAAGGCTTCAACATCTTTCAATGTTTGAGCTTGATCAGCTTCGACGATGATTTCATCGTGAATATGAAACACAACATTTAATCCTTCGTTTTCAGCTTTCAGGATAACATCACCTAAGATGTCACGTGCCGTAGCTTGAACCACGTTCTCGGTGAGCTTACCACCATAAGTGCGTATTTTACTCCACTTCTTTGTCGTTTGATTTAAGCCCTCATATTCGATAACTTCTTTTTCTCCGAATGCTGTTAGCTCAGTAGAAATTTTTGCGCGTGGATAACAAATAGGACGGCCACTGGGCAATGTTATAATTAACATACCCCATTTATAGCTAACCATGATACCCCTGTTAATCGTCACGTCCCTGCCAGTCTTTATCGCTACAATAGCGGCTTTTTCAAGCGTGTGCCACAACTTTACAATATTTTTATTGCTATCCCTCCATTTTACGACAATGTCTTTTTCTTCTGACTCGGTTAATCCGAGCTTGCTGCCACCCATTGCCTCTAATGCTTGCCATCCTCCCCCATAACCGAGGCCGAGGACCGCCACCTTTCCGCGTTGCCGCAAGTGGCCATTTTCACCATGCTTCTTGACGGGTACGCCGAACATCCTACTCGCCGTTTCACAATAAATATCGTGCCCTTTGCTAAAAGCATCAAGCACCCATTTCTCGCCTGCAATCCATGCTATCACACGTGCCTCAATCGCGGAGAAATCGCACACATGGAAAGTACAGCCAGGCTTTGCAATAAAGGCGGTGCGTATTAATTCGCTAAGTACTTGTGTAACATTAGAGTAATTCATTTCGAATTCCTCCAAGTCGCCATTTTTCACTAAATATCGAGCCTCGTCTAAACTTTCAAGATGATTTTGAGGCAAATTTTGAACTTGCACAAGTCTGCCGGCCCAGCGCCCTGTTCTCACGGCTCCGTGAAATTGCAAAAGCCCATGGATACGCCCATCCGCACACACACACTTCTGCATTGCCGAGTATTTCTTATTTGACGTCTTTCCCATTTCGCGACGCAAAGCAAGTACTTTCTGCACCTTAGGCCAATACTTGAATTGTACCTCATAATCGTCAAGATTCTTTTTATTCAAGCTATCAATTTCAAAGCCGGTATTTTTTGCGATGTAGTTCTTAATCTGTGTAGGGCTGTTAGGATTATCCAGACCCGAGATTTTTTGCGCTGTTGCGAGTAATTCAGTCTTATAGGCCTCATCAAATTTGGCGGCATTATCAACAAGTGTTTTGTCTATCATAACTCCTCGGTCGTTGATATGCTGATCAGCGATGTAAAGTTCATTATCGAAAGCGGGTACTTCTAAACGACAAACTTTTTTAAGTATTGCTTGTTCTACCTCAACGTCGCGGATATTGTAATTCTTAAACACCTCCCATTTTTCGGGGGCATCAGCTGGCAAATGCCTTGTATAGGTGATAACTCCGTCTTTTGTCTTTTTGATGGGTAGACTGAAATAACGGATAAGCGCTTTTCCCTCCACCATCTTTCTGTTTTCAAGTCTTAACACCTCTCCGCATTGAGCGAGCGATAGTGGTAAGCCTAATCTTGCAGCACGTATCATTGTACAACGCCATTGCTGGGGGTCTAAGTATTGTCCGGCGGGTAAGCCTAAAAAGCGGCTAAGGCATACTCGTTCAAATACAGCATTATAAGCTGTTTTGATTATATTTTCATCTGTTAGTGCTTTCAATATCTCGTCCGGCAGCTTTTCTCCGCTTGCTAAGTCAACGCATTTCACTACGCCGCCATCGACGCAATAAGAGAATAACAGAATAGTGAAGTCGGGTGCCTCCGCATACTTATATACTCCACATTCTGTTAGGTCCCTGCTGCAATACGTTTCAATGTCAATTCCTAATTCTTTCATTTTTCAGATTTTAAGAGTTCATTTTTTCAAATCTAATGCACGCCTCAACTTCATCCGTTGTCGGCATCTCATCAGCGTAACAATATCCTATATCCCCAGGATTATCACGAAAAAAGAAACAATTCTTACAAGTATCTTTTGCTTTCCTTTTCATATTATCCTAATTTTTTAATAATATTCTTTTCTCTTTCTGATAACTTAAAAATAAAGACCTTATCTTTCTCGGCTGCTGCTTTCTCGGCTGCTGCTTTCTCGGCTGCTGCTTTCTCGGCTGCTGCTTTCTCGGATAGAAGAAGACCACCTCCAAATATGGCCTTTCCGAATTCTTTTTGTGCGTCTAACTTCGATATAGGAAATGCGTCTTTTCGGCTTATACAAATCTCAACACCTCCTTTGATACATCTATCCGCCATTGTCGACGTGAGAATCTCTTTTGGGTACTGATATTTTGGCAAAGGAGTGGCTTCTGTTTTTTGAGCATCAATAATGCTTTGTCGCAATGATACACTTGTAAATACAGCAATGTCACCAAACAAATTAGAAATAAAAGCGGTATCTACATTCGCTTTATTTTCGTAAATTATATTTACCCCCTACAGGTAAACATGTGACCTCATTAAATACAGATTTTGAAGTGCTGAATAAAGTAAGTTGCGGCGCAAAGAGAAAGAATCTTATGTTTGTAGCGACATAAAATCTTAAAATTTGAGAAAGAATAGAAAACGGAGGGTTGTCAATAACACAGCAATTTCTTGGATAATTGAAGGCCTTATAATTGCCACCGGGATAAAAAGGCCTTACAATTTCACTATTCGATAGGTCTATTTTTGCATTTGCCTTTACCCACCCCAAAACAGCATTATAAACTTTTTCGGGAGTGTAACAATCGTCAGTTGTCTTTTTAGTCTTAAATTTTTCAATAAATAAGGAGTAATCTTTTGACACTTTCACATTAGCTGCCAAAATTTCATCGGCCTTTTGTTCTTTAAAAAGACATAATTGTTTTACCATTTACTTGTAAAAATTAAATGCCCCCGCGGCGAACAGCTATCTCCGCGTAGGGGGCTAACGTTATAAAATTAGAAGATTGAAAAAATTAAAGGTCTTCGTCATCGACATCGTCAATATCCGCGAAGTCGCTATCCGCCGATACCCTGCCGCCTAAGTGGTCATCGTCCTTAAATTTCATGAGGTTGTTAAGACCGCAAGCGACGCCGCGATTTCCGCTTGCATCATAGGCGTAGAATGTAACCGAGACAAAGGCCCACACACCGCTGTACATCTCTTCCTCGTCTACGATAGGATTCTTGCTCTTATCAACCACACCCGGTCGCGTTTTGCATTTCGCATTGATATAGAAGTGATCTTGATAAACATCATCGTCTTTGTCATCTCCGTCATGTAGGGGCATATCAAGCTTTTTAGGCTCTTTCCCACCCCATTTCGATACAACACCCGCCTTTTTTGCGGCCTCAATCGCCTGTTCTAAGGCTTTGATTGTTTTCTTTTCTGATTTAGGGATGAGTACATTTGTCATGTACTTGCCGTCACCCTCCCCATTCGGGCTGTATTTGTTAAATACGTGGGTAAAGCTAAGCCTACAAGGGCCGAAAACAACTTTTGTTTCATTTACAATTTTTGGGTCTTTCATAATTGCTATTTTTTTATGTGAATAATAAGTGAATTATTAATTAAAAGTCTTTGAAATCATCTTGCGAGGAATTGAACACCGGGCGCTTATCGAGATCAGGCACGAGCGTTGGCTTGCCTTGTGGTTTATTAATGAACTCTCCGCAAAGCCCGGCAAAGGCCTTTTTGCCGACAGCTTTTTCAAGGTCCGTAATACTACGGAGTTCAGAAGGTTTCATTATCACTTCTTCGCTAAAGCCGTTTTCGCATAATATAGCCTTCACCTTTTCAGGTTCTGATATTTTGCGAACACTTCTACCTTCAACTATTTTGAATCCGGGATATTGGACCCCTGCAAGTGCTTGTTCAAGCGTGAATTCCTCCACTCCGGAAAGCCAGGTTTTCACAACCGGTAGCATAGGGAGGATGTTTTCTGCAACCTCTTTCGGGCTGACAAGCTTAAGATTTTGGTTATCTTTCACAAGGGTAACACAAGTATCTGCAAGTGCTTTGCATGTAGGCTTTACCTTACAGAATTGGCACCACGTGCCTGGTTGCTGTTCGCCCCCTTTATAGGCTTCTTTAGCTTTCGGGGTTAGTACGCTTTTTGCCCATTTCAGTAGCGCTTCAACATTCATATCACATTCAGACAAGTTATCGATGCGAGGTTGGATAATCGTCATTTTAACCTTCTTAATGTCATATTCAAAGCTAAAAAGTTCATAAGCACCGAGGGCGTAAATCATCATTTGTGGATTGTTTTCCGCATCGACTTTTACACCTTTTCCGTATTTGAAATCAATAACCTCCATCGTTCCGTCCGCGATGATTATCGCGTCTGACGTGCCGAATGCCTCGGGGATGTATTTGCTAAAGTCAAGCCTTGTTTCTACAAGCAATTGAGCATCACTTGTGCATTTTCTTGCTTTATTGAATTTCTCTAATACAATCACTTTGTAAGCGTCCGTGCACTCGTCCATTTCGCCGGTGTGATACGTATCCTCCAACTCTATAATTTCTTTATCCTCACTTTCTGTATTGGTACCTAAGAATGTTTTTAGCTTTTTAGCACAATATGCATGCGCGAGAGTACCCTCTTCTGCAAAAGTACTGCTTTTATCTTCTACCCCTTTCTCCAGCAAAGGCGCTGCTGTACAGTGCAGCCACCTATGAGCTGCACTTGGAGATAATATAGCGTGTTGTCCTGGCATACTTAAAAGGCTTTTGGAGTTCCTATCTTACCATCATCTAAGATTTCAAGCCGGGCGCAAGCCTCTTGAAAGTCGTATATTTTTTCAGCAGTCAGCAATGATGGCTTGTCCGCGCCGAGCACATTCGCTATTCTGATGAATTCGACATTCAGCGCTTTGTGATACTTCTTATACTCCTCACTTTGTGTGTTATTCTTATAATCTTCACCCTCAAAGCGTTGTCTTGTTTCGTGCATGATGCGCCGTGCCTCTTCGGGCGCGTTGATTTCTTTTTTACTTTTTACCTTCTCGGGAGTAGCGTCATTTGTGTTGGTTGATGGCTTTTCGTTTTCGACTTCTTTAGTTTCTGTAGTTATTTGTTGTGCCGTGTTGGTTGAGGTCGGTTGTGCATTTTCAATTTTGAATGTTTTGCCTTCTAAAGCATCACATAGCCTCGTGATAAGGCCTGTTAATTCATTTGTTAATCCAACACTAATCGTAATGTTTAAGTCTGTTTTCATCTTTGTAAATTTTTATTTATTAAATTAATCGTCTGAATTTAGGTAATCGTGAATATCGTTGAATTGCCCCTTATGAGAGAAATAAGCTATCAACATAAAGTCAACAATCGAAAGGACAACCGCGGTGAACTTTGAATAAGCCATTATTAGCCAATAATTTTTAGCCTCCGGTCCGGGTAGCGCAACAAGATTTAAGAACGCAATAACGGCAATTATTCCGACAAGCCAGAATCGCCAATTTTTAATCACTTTTGTCATAGTAATTCTTTTGTTTGAATTTTAACTAAAGTAAGTGAAGCGAAAGCTTCTTTAATTTCAACTTTAGAGTATACTTTAGGAGAATTTCTGCCCTCCCCTATGCGAATAGGCCTAATCTTTTCTTCCTTAATCAGAGTATTGAGAGCCTTTTGATCAAAGCCATTTAATTTAGCCCATCTTTTCAGTTCTGCAATCCTTACCCAATCTGCCGCCGGTTCAATAGCTTTTAAAGCTTTCATTGCCCCTATTTGCGAGCATTCTGTAATAATGCTATGTAATTCTTGATTAGTAATCATCATATAAATTAGCTTTTGAAAAGTTCTTCACACGGTACACCGAGGTACTCGGATATAGCCTTTTGTTCAGCAAGGCAAGGGGTACTAAGTCCTTTTAGCCACATCCGCACGGTTACGGAGCTTTTCCCCGTTACCTCCATCACACCCTTTAACATTTCAAGTGCGGGATTCTCGCGCCTCTTTTTTTCGTAAATTTCATTTAACGTCATTTTTGTGCTGCTTTTATTTGCTTTATTGTAATACTTTTATTATTTTTGTAATAGAGTTATAAGAATTATAACACTACAAAGGTAATTGGTTTTCTGAGGAAATAAACGGAAATTATAGGAAATCTTTATATTATTAACTTTTTGAAATGGTTATTTATGGAAATTAACGGAATTGGCGCCAGCGAGCAACAAAAAGAAATCGCGCAAAGGATAGAAGAGTTCATTGACTTTGAAATTTTAGACTCGCCCGCGAACTTTGCACGCACGGTTGGAATTGACCCCTCTGGCCTCTACAAAATGTTAAATGGAAAAATGAAAATAACAATAGCTACGCTTAAGAAGATATCGGCGACATATCGCGTTAACATGACGTGGCTAACTTCGGGCGTAGGCGAGGTGTTTGAATCAGAAGAGGCAAAAGAAATCGCAAAGAAGTTATCAATCGAAAATGATGGCGAGGACGAAAAAGCACAAATAAGCCTCAACCCTGACAAAGGCCGTCCATATTTCGATGTCGACTTTCTTGGAGGCTTTTCTACCGTGCTCAATGATCAGACAATAACACCCAATTATAACATCGACTTTTTACCCTATAATCATGAGGGGGTAATGTGGTGCAACATTACAGGGCGGTCCATGGAACCCAAAATTTCAAACGGCGATATTATAGCATTAAAAGAGGTGATCGGTTGGCAAGAATTCTTAGCCTTCGGCGAAATTTATGCAATAGTTGCGGCAAATGGACTAAGAACAATAAAGATAATAAGGAAAGGAACATCAAACGAGAATCTCAAATTAGTACCTATCAACACCGCTGAATACGACGAACAGGAAATTCCCAAATCTTTAATTTTGCGAATCTTTTCGGTACTCGGATGTATGAAGCGGTTGTGAAATCTCATTTTGTTGACGGATAGTTGACGGAAAAAATTAGTAATAAGCACATAAATGTATGCAGTTCAGCTACTTAGATAAAAAAGAGCACCTGACTGTTAATCAGGGGGTCGTTGGTTCAAGCCCATCTTGAAGCGCCATAAAAAGGAGTCTTTCACAAAAGGATTCCTTTTTTGTTTTATGCCCGTTTGAAAAGAACGAGGGAGCAAGCTGACTCATTTCACACGACAAAATGACGCAAAACACACGATGAAATGGGGCATTTTGCGCGATGAAATGGCACAGATGACGAAACGCTTTCGATGATATAAAATGCGAAGCTGCCTCTTTTTGTGCTCACATCTCTTTGCTACTAAAAAATAAAGTCTTATTTTTGTGACGTGATTCATGATGCACTGGGCACGTCATGGCTATGTATTTTTATCATCACATCGGCTGAACGGCGAAAACATTTCATTCAACCCAGCACACCAAACAAAACATCTGGTTACTCATCTACTAAAGAATAACGCATAACAATGAAAGCCGCACTTAAATTCATCCTAAGCAATTGGGGGCTATGGCCACTGCTTACAGCGCTCTTTAGCTTAGTCTTCGGCGTTGGTTTAACAAGAAATTGGGGCAATGCAGCATTGTGGTTATGGTTCAGTTTAATCATTGTGACACTGATAACCCAGCTTTATGTCATGCTGCAATACGTTAAAGCACGCAAATGGATGAGTGCCTTCATGCTGCTTCTGCTCATGGTTGTGTCAATGATGTCGTTCTTTCTGTTCTTTGCCATCGCAGTAATGAGCGACGGAAAAGGCTTGCCCATGCAAGCCGTTTGACGATGAAAAAGCAAAAAGAACAATGCTTTTACAAACATTGTTCTTTCATTTCTTGTGGAAAATCAACAGCATCATATAGTCGTTTTCTATCGGATTTGACTACAATTCATTAAATTTCAACCGACCTTTTTATATAAAGCAGTTCCTCTCCCCTATTGATGTGCTATGTGGGAAGCTCCTTATCATCATAGAAAAGGAGTCTCGCCATGGCATCATTTTTTAGAAATAATAGGTCAATCCCACTTGCCAAGCGTTGGCACGAGCATTGGTTGACTTGCCGGCTAAGGCGTCCAGCCCCGATTCAACCGCTTGACTGGCGGTCATCTCTGCCGTCTTTCCGCACGCAACATTATAGTTGGCACTAAGTTGGAAGTGCTGAAGCAGCATGACTCCAAAGCCTAAGTTCACGCTGAAATTAGACTTTTTTACCTGCCATTGCGCTCTATCGTCGACAATAGAATGGTCTTTTTTGCCCACAGGGAAACCAATTTGAGGGCCTGCAAAGAAGAAAACGCTGGCATTATCTCCTAAACCTACGCTATAACGGGCATTGATTGGAACAATGATTTGCTGCTGAACAAGCGCCTCATCTGCCACAGTTAGCTTCGCCTGTCGCTTGTCATAGAGGGCTGAAATATCTACAGCGAGTCCCGTAGGTGGCAGCCCAAACTTCACCGTTGGACCGAAAAAGAATCCACATTGATTACTTCTGTCAAAGACATGCCTATCAAAAGTCATGTTTGTGACATTCAATCCGCCCTTTAAACCGAAACGAATCTTAGCCTCAGCTGTGATGCAACAAAGCATCAGTAAGGCCATAACAAAAGCTACTCTAATTTTTTTCATACTCTAATTCTTTTTATCTATTGATGTTATGTGGTTTTAATGACGCTGCCGACGCACAGTAACGCGTGCCTGACCTGACACAGAAGAGCCGCCATCTGACGAAGCTCTACGATTGCGGCGCACGCTGGTTGGCGCACTGTTTGTTGCTCGGCGGTTTGTCAATCGCTTGCTTTTAGATGTTTTTGTATCAGCCTTTGCAACGCTATCCAACGAGTCTTTGCGCGACGAATCGCCCCATATATTCTTTTCAAAAGTAGCAATCTCGCGCTCAATTCGACGCTGTTCTTGATTCAATGCACTATCATTCTTGCAATATTGTGATAGCGTCTGGCCCAACATATTTGTCGTTTTATAGATCTTTCCCTTGTAAAGATTCATGGTAAAATAGTCTGCAAGACTCATCACTGCGGCATTATTTAGGTTACTTGTCATAACAGTTTGTTTGGCAAGTGCAGACGCAATATCGTCATATTTCACCCAAAACAGGGGATATTTTGTCGTGCCATCACCGAAATCATCCAGTCGTTCCATGATGGGACATAAGGCAAGTACCTTCGTGTGGAACGTCCCAGTAGCCTGATCAAAGTATGAACTCTCTTTGAGATAATAGCCTTTTACTTCGGCCGATGGTATGTCGCTGTTGTCTATATGCACGCCTTTGTCCGTGCGTTCAAAATAGATATGGTGGTCATTTAAGAATGTAAGTGGCTGCACTTTTGAGTCATCTGAGAACTTCTCATTACCGTCAAGACGATATTGATAGACGTTAATTCCGCCACGACTTGGGCCTGCCATCATCAACTTAAAAAGCAAAGTAAAGAGATTCATGCGTCCATCCGTAGGCTCAACAGGGTAGTATAAGGCCGCATTGGCATTATCGTTGAGATTCAGTTCGCGGTAAACATCACGACGCCAGACCACATCTTCGCTCATCGGTTCTTGCGTTGGATACATCAGTTTGGCTCTCAATGTCAAGTTATTGGCATTGCTTTTCTTCACCTTTGCAGCCGCTTCAGCCTGTCGAAGCGGTGACTGTGCCTTGCCATTCATACAGCAGAGGGCTGCCAACAGCACTACATATAGTCTTTTTTTCTTTATCATCATCTTACAATTACTTCCAAAGCCCCTGTCAAAGTGCGTGTGATTCCATCAGGACCAACGGCTTTAACATGGCTGATATAAAATCTTTTGTTTCGTGATAGGCTACGGAAGGTCTCACGTTGGCGGTCAGAGAAGTTTGCTCCTGCTGATGCAACAGGGACTGCATTGCCCATATTATCAAAGAAAACGGTTTCAAAACTCAACACGCGGAAAGGGATATCGAGGAGTCCATCATCAATAGCGGCATGGATACCCGACGCTCCCATCAACGCAGCTTTAGCCATTGCACCTCCTTTAAAGCGATTTGTTCCAAGAGCGATATAGGCAGATGGGTCTGGCAACTTACGCACATGGAAGACAAAAGGAGGTAGTGTTCTGACCTGACCATTGTCTCGTGCCGTGACATGTATTGTGACATCACGACCTACTGCGGCTGGAGTGGCGATGAAATGTCCATTGCCTTTCGCTGTCAATCCGCCTCCTGTCATTGATATTGAGACTGCATTGGCAGGCACACCCGGCACACTTACGCTCATCGGATTAGGGTAACCAGCATATAAAACATTCATCATGTCGGCGGCAACGGTGGCACTTGTGGGTGCAGGAACAACGTTATATTTCTGTAAGAAGTTACGACGTATGAGGTCGCCCCTACGATTTTGCATCAAGATGTAACCGCTAAGGCTATGTTCTCCAACGCCCGATGCCGTGAAACTATATTGTCCATTGCGCGACATTACACGCTGTCCGTTGACAAATATCTGGGGTTGTAGCGTCGTATCTACGGCTGCCATGACGATGGAAGCATTGAAACGTTCGCCCGGATAGAGCGTAGTTTTCTCAGGAATCACGTAGGCATTGAGCTTGTTTACACGGATATCTTTCACATCAATGTTTGAAACGAGCGTGTGAAGTACCTCACCTTCGGCGTAACGTACATCGCTTTGAAGCTTTGAAAGCAAGGTAACGGCGGCGGCAACTGGCATATTTTCAAACATATATTCCTGCCAGTTCTTGCCCTGAAGGCGCGCTTTTTGCGGAACATGTGTAGAGAGATTGTCTGCTATAATGCGCTTCTGATGTGGGTCATCTATAAGATTCAAGATGCGCTCCCGATAGGCATTAACACGCAAGAAGAGAGCCTTTCCCTTCCCAGTCAATGGTGCTAACATCACCTCTCCAGCCGCATCAAGGTTATCTTTGTTCTTAATCTGATTGACATCTCCGTCTTTTCCATCTGCATTCTTTACGATAGCGACTTTCAATTGCTGTGCAAAGTCGAAGAGAGAATCGCTCATTTGCTTCACCGCTGTAGCCTTTTCAAACCACGCTTTCACCTTTTCGGGGTTCTGTTTCATCTGCATTTCAAAGTCCCGATACAATGAAATGTTCTCTTGAGTAGCATTGCCTGTTGTGCGGTTTAGACTGTCTTCTACGATTGAAAAGCCATCCAACACCTCGGTAGAGATATTGAGTGCGAGCATGGCCAACAAGACTATATACATCAAGTTGATCATTTTCTGACGCGGAGATACCAGTCTTTTCTTAATAGCCATTAGAGCGTTGGGGTTTGATTTGGTGCAGCTGCACGCATGTTTGTCGTCATTGCTTCAATCATCCGGGCATAGATTGCATTGAGTTGTTCAATATGTCGCGCCAAAAGACGACTCTGTTCATTAATCTGATCGATAGTTCCAATCTGCTGACTGGCACTCTTCAACTGCATCTCATACACCTTTGTGATGCCTGTAAGCGTTCGATTGAGGTTCTCCATCTCCTCACTATCGCGTGTGAGACGAGTGCTTTGCGCCCCTACTTTGCCAAGAATCTCGGTGAGTTTCGTTAGTTCTTCAACATAGTTTTGTTGGGCTTCAGCCATTGCAGGGTCTACTTTCGGAAGCGTTATTGAAGCTACTTGTTCCGTCAGCGACGCTGTCTTTGCCACTGCGGGGGCTGTCGTCGTCATTGGTTGAGCCTGTATCTGCGGTGTAACCGAAGGCTTCACATTAGCCGAAACCTCATCTGTTCGGGTGAGATATTCATCCGTTAGATGAGTGGGGAGTTCCATTCCATCTGTTGTTTTGTCAAAAGGACGGTCGAAAGCAGATAGGAAGAACACCACAACTTCAGTGCCCATACCAAAGATAAGCCAAAGGTCTGCCCCCTCAATATGAATCAACTTAAGGAGTGCTCCGAGTACAACGATAGAGGCACCCCAGCTATATGCATAGTTCAAAAAGGTCTGACCGGGCACACTGTCCATCCACTTTTGCAGACGATAGACGATGTTTAATTTACTATATCTTGTCATTTTTTCTTGCTTTTATTACTACTTGTTGACGTGGCGAGGCTTCGAACACAACGAAATCCAATATAACAACGCGGATGGTTTTGATACTCCCAAGAACGCCAAGCCGAACGAATCAGGCTCTCTGGGTCCTTCCATGAGCCACCGCGCACACTCTTTTTCTTCAATGCATAGGGGTCTTCTTTGGCGGCATTATAAGCAAGTTGCGGGTTAATATCATTCATTGCATCTACGCCCGAAGCCGTATATGCCGTACTTGTCCATTCCGCCACGTTGCCAGCCATATCAAAAAGTCCATTAGAATTAGCCCCATAGATGCCCACTTTGCTTGTAATGAGATTGCCATCTTCGGTATAATTGCCACGATCGGGCTTGAAGTTAGCATAGAAACAGCCATTACCATTCTTCATATCTCTATTCTCCCATGGGAACTCATTACCGCTTTTACCACGTGCTGCATACTCCCATTCGGCCTCAGTAGGTAGGCGATAGCGCTGAACATAACGTGCTTCACCACCTAATCCCTTAAGTAAATAGTCCGTACGCCATGCGCAAAAGGCATTTGCTTGCTCCCAAGTGACGCCCACAACTGGGTAATCATTATAGGCAGGATTACTGAAATAGTTACGCAAATACATTTCATTGTCAGCGTTCTTAAAGTCATTTACCCAGCACGTTGTATCGGGATAGATGTTCACAATGTATGTATTCAAGAAGTCCCAAGGGCCAGTTCGTGGTCTATCTATCGTCTGTCTGACAATCTTTCCCTCGTCATTTATATAGGCGGTATCCTTCGAAATCATCACCGGCTCGTCGTCATTTGTAAGCACATCGGTATTAAACGACCGCTCTTCGGGATTCATACGATTGCGCCGAAGGGCTGCAGCCGAGTAATCATAAATCTCATAACGATAGTTCATTTGACGCCAATCAAGAAGTTTTTCGCCTGTAACAGGGTTCGTAACATAAAGACTTTCTATGGCACGCTGCTCATCTTCATTAGGCTTTCGAGGCAAAGGTTTCTTCCAGTTGACGCGCGGCGTGATGGCGTTTCCATCTTTATCTTCCGTAATCATATAGCTTTCGTCGCCTGCATAGGCAGGGTCGGCCAAACGAGTACGCAGAATACTGTCGCGAACCCACATCACAAACTGTTTATATTTGGAGTTTGTTACCTCGGTTTCATCCATCCAAAAGCCATCCACGGATATGTCTTTCTTCGGTGTTTTCTCTCCCCATAGCGAGTCTTGCTTATCAAGTCCCATGTGCAAGAAGCCTCGTTCAACCTTTACCATGCCATAAGGTGTAGGCTCAGAAAAGGCTCTTCCGCCACCTACTCCCACTACTTCGCCCCCTTTTCCGGCCATAGACAGGCCCTTACCACTAAAGCAACCTGTCATCATACAACCTGTTATGAGGAGCCATAACCCTATCTTTATCTTATGTTTCATTGTCTGTTGTTATAAGATTCTAACGCTTTGATGTTTGTTTTTGCCTTTCTTTGCGAGGTTTAGTTCCGTTTGATAACCCACAAAAAGCTCATGACTTCCATTGCCAAGGCTTAGTCCTGAGGTATAAACTTCATAGCTATAACCTACCACAACACCATGGAAAGTTCCGCCAATCAGAGCCGTAACAGAGTTTGTCGGACTATAACTGATGCCGCCATAAAGCATTTTTCCTTCGTGCGAATAAACCAATCTTCCGGTTACATCCGCCCGATAGGCCTTACCATCTGTGCGTAAAAGCACCGAAGGTTTTATTTTCAAGAACGGATTTCTGAGTTGAATATTGTATCCACCCGTCAGATAATAAGTGGGAGAAACCGGCAATTCATTGACATCCCCCATACGAATCTTGGGGCGATTCAAATGTTGCACCGATGCACCGGCATACCAATGGCGCTGCAAATAGTAAAGTCCTGCACCAACATCTATGCCATTTCCGTTGACATCTGTAGTCGCAAAGGCCGGATCTCCAGGTGTAGAGAGGTCGACTTTTGAGCCATCAAAGCTCTCATTTAGTAGTGAAACCTGCAGACCAACACGTAGCTTTCCCCCAACAAACTTCGTCTGAGCAGCATATAACAAGCCTAATTTCTGATGCGTGAAAAGTCCAATTTTCTCGTTAACGAATTGCGCTCCGGCTCCTTGATAGCACCGCATGGCATAAAAAGGCAGGTCGGCAGAGGCATACATCGTACGCGGATGATTCTCAAAACCCGTAAAATTCAGCGCATAAGCCAAGTTGACATTGAGCTTGTTTTCCTTTCCGGCAGCTGCAGGATTGAATGAAGTCTCCATGTCAAAATAATGACTGAAGGCTGCATCATACTGCGCTTTGGCTGTCACAGCAACCCAAACGAGCATCACTGACAAAAGAAATCTAATCGTTTTATGCACGCTTATATAACGCGAATCCTTATATATTATTGCACGAAATTTATTGCATAAAAACATATTCGCTTACCTATTATTATCTCATCTGCGGCAAATTGTCTCGTAAACAGCACCATTTCACCCTATCATTCCAATCATTTTACAGCGTAAAATCATAGTAATCAGATTTCGCATCATAACACATTGAACATCAGAAAGATATTAACGAAGTTGAGATAAAAATAAAATAAGACTTTCATTCGACAGAAACAAGCCGAACCTTATCCATTTATGCCGACACGAAACATACTGAATAATAGAAAAAGGTCATAAAAAAACATCTCCCAAACAAGGATGTTTCGAGAAACAAACCCTTTGAGAGATGTTCTTTTCCATTGCACGCTGTCTTATGAAAACACAAGCATAGCAACATCAAGAAACCTATGTCAAACAACAACTCCACTTGTTGGAGCGGCCCAACAGAAGCTACTTATTTAATATTCATCGTCATTCCACAAGAAATCATCCTTTGAAGGATAGTCTGGCCAGATGTCTTCGATGCTTTCATAAACATCACCTTCGTCTTCTATTTCTTGCAGATTTTCTAATACTTCTAATGGAGCGCCCGAACGAATAGCATAGTCTATCAACTCTTCTTTAGTCGCAGGCCAAGGTGCATCTTCAAGTTTTGAGGCTAATTCTAGTGTCCAATACATAGTCTTATCTTTTTAATTCATTCACAATTATGCGTGCAAAAATAGCAAAATAAATCTTATCCACAAGAAAAGATGAAAGTTTTTTCGATGAAAATGCCAATAAAGATTAAAACAAAGAATTACACTTCTAAGAGTAACCAGCAGCCAATCTTGAAAAGAACGCCCTGCATCTGCGCTATGACAATATAAGAAGAATGGTATCACAAGACATGAAGATTAGAATTAAGTGTGATTTTCAGCATAGCAGAATCAGTCGTTTTATACCATGGAAAGTAAAAAGGAGAAACCAGAAAAATAAGACTTCGACTCGTGTTTTGCCTTAAAAAGAAAACCAACCATCCTAAATAAAAAACACAAATTAGTTGCATATTACAGATATTATTCGTAATTTTGCAGCGTTCAGTGGAATGAGGGACTCCAAAGAGAGTTCCTCATTTTATTTTAATAAGACATATATGATTGACAAAAACGTCGTAAAAAAGTTAGTAGAAGAATGGCTGGCAGGCAAGGAATACTTTCTTGTGGGCATAGAAATCAGCCAAGATGACAAGATTGTTGTTGAGATTGACCACGCTGATGGCGTTTGGATTGAAGACTGTGTGGACTTGAGTAAGTATATAGAAGACCATCTCAGTCGTGACGAAGAAGACTATGAACTCGAGGTAGGTTCAGCTGGTTTAGGTCAGCCTTTCAAGGTACTTCAGCAATACATCAACTTCATTGGTAAGGAGGTTGAAGTGTTGGATGCTGATGGAAAGAAGTATCAAGGCGTGCTAAAGAGCGTTGATGGTAACGACTTTACAGTGACCGTAAACGAGAAAGTGAAAGTGGAAGGAAAGAAACGCCCCCAGAAAATGGACGTAGATCACACTTTCAACATGGATAATGTAAAATATACTAAATACTTAATAAGTTTCAAATAAAGCTATGGCAGCAAGAAAAATTGAAGAAGATTCAATCAGTTTGATTGACACCTTCCGTGAGTTTAAGGAGACGAAGAATATCGACCGCACAACGTTAGTGAGCGTTTTGGAAGAAAGTTTCCGCAATGTGCTCGCTAAAATCTTTGGTAGTGACGAGAATTTCGACGTTATCGTGAACCCAGACAAAGGCGACTTTGAGATTTATCGCAACCGAATTGTAGTGGCAGATGGTGAGGTTGAGGACGAGAATAAGCAGGTTGCATTGACCGAAGCCCGTAAGATTGAGCCCGATTATGAGGTGGGTGAAGAGGTTTCGGAACAAGTAAACTTTGCGAAATTCGGCCGTCGTGCCATCCTGAATCTACGTCAAACCTTGGCGTCAAAGATATTAGAATTAGAGCACGATACACTCTATAATAAATATAAAGACCGTGTAGGTCAGATTATATCTGGCGAGGTTTACCAGATTTGGAAACGTGAAGTGTTGGTCGTAGATGACGAAAACAATGAGCTGATTCTACCGAAAAGTGAACAGATTCCGGCTGATGTTTATCGCAAAGGTGAGACAGTTCGCGCCGTCATCTTACGCGTAGACAACGAAAACAACAATCCAAAGATTATCCTTTCACGCACAAGTCCGCTCTTCTTGGAGCGCTTGCTTGAGGCAGAGGTACCTGAAATTAACGACGGACTTATTGCTATCCGCAAGATTGCTCGCATGCCGGGAGAGCGTGCAAAGATTGCCGTTGAGAGCTTTGACGACCGCATTGACCCAGTTGGTGCATGTGTAGGTGTGAAGGGAAGTCGCGTACATGGCATCGTACGTGAACTCTGCAATGAGAATCTTGACGTTGTAAACTATACGTCGAACATCAACCTCTTTATCCAAAGAGCCTTGAGTCCGGCACGTATAAGCAGCATAAACATTGATCAAGAAAACCATAAAGCTGAGGTATATCTACAGCCAGAAGAAGTTAGTTTGGCTATCGGTCGTGGTGGATTAAACATTAAATTGGCATCCATGCTAACCGAATTTACGATTGATGTGTTCCGTGAGGTTCCAGAAGGTGAAGCAGATGAGGACATCTACTTGGATGAATTCTCTGACGAAATCGACCAATGGGTGATTGAAGCCATTAAGAGTATCGGCTTGGATACAGCTAAAGCAGTGCTCAATGCACCACGCGAAATGCTCGTAGAAAAGGCCGACCTCGAAGAAGAAACCGTGGATCATGTCATCAATGTGCTGCGTGCTGAGTTTGAACAATAATCAAATGATTTGACAAGTTGCAATAAACCCTATCAACACGCAACAGGAAAAAGAGTACGTCTTCTCTTGATTTCTATCTCAATAGGAAATGATTTTGAATGACAACTCAATGAGAAGACAACCTTTTTAGAAGACGTTCTCTCTAAATAGAGGCAGCAAATGGAATACATTCTGCATGCAATCAGCCTGAGAGAACATTATATTTGAGGAACGAGATAAAACGAAAAAAAGAAGTAAACAATTACATGAGCATCAGATTAAACAAAGCATTACGTGAATTAAACATAGGACGTCAAACGGCAGTTGACTTCCTTACGAAGAAAGCAGAACTTGGAGAGGTGAAAGACGACTTGAGTTTTAAACTCAATGACGCACAATATCAGGCTCTCGTTGAGGCGTTCAAACAAGATGCCGCAGTACGAAGTGAGGCTGAAAAGCTCTTCCAAAAGAAACCAAAAGAAAAGAAACATGCGACTGAAGCGAAAGACAATCGTGCCGAGAACCTGCTGAAATCATCTAATCAACAGGTATATACGCCGAAGGGAAAGATAAACCTTGACGAGGTAGGAAAAAAGCCTTCGCCAAAGAAGTCTGCTGCTCCTGAAGTGAAAAAAGCTCCAGAAAAAAAGGTTGCTGCCGTCAACCCGGAGCCTGAAAAGAAAGTAATAAAGCCACAACCTGAGGCTCCCAAACCACAAGTAAAGGTCGAAAAACCTGTCGAAGTGCAAAAAACAGAGGCTCCTCAAAAGCCTGTCACCGAGGAAAAGAACGAAGAAGGAATCTTCACTTTGAATAGCGAGAAGAAGATTCTCAATACTCCTAAGGTGAACGTCTTAGGCAAAATAGACCTCGATGCAATAAATCAGAGCACGCGTCCGAAGAAGAAGTCTAAGGAGGAAAAACGCAAAGAGCGTGAAGAAAAGGCAGGAACACAGCATGGTGGCGAGCGTAAAAAGCGTGTGCGCATCAACAAAGAACGCGTAGACATCAATGCAGAGGCGAAACAAAACAATGGTGGTGGAAACGGCGGAAACGGCGGAAAGAACAAGAATAAGAAGAACCGCAACAAGCGAAATCAAAAACCTTTGGAGGTAGATGATGAGGCTGTGGCACGCCAAGTAAAAGAAACGCTGGCACGATTGACAAGTAAGAACCAAAACAAGAAAGGCGCTAAGTATCGTAAAGAGAAACGTGAGGCCGTTCAAGAAAAGCTGCAACAGGAGGCAAACGCAGAGCGCAAGGAAGCCAAAGTCCTAAAACTCACCGAGTTTGTTACCGTCAGTGAATTGGCTACCATGATGGATATCAGCGTGACACAAGTTATCTCTACGCTGATGAGTGTAGGCATAATGGTGTCTATAAACCAGCGACTTGACGCGGAAACTATTAACATGGTAGCCGATGAATTCGGTTTCAAGACCGAGTATGTCAGTGCAGAAGTGCAGGAAGCCGTAAGCGAAGACGTAGACGACGAGAATGACCTTGTGCCACGTGCACCAATTGTTACCGTCATGGGACACGTCGATCATGGTAAGACTTCACTGCTTGACCATATCCGAAACACTAACGTAATTGCTGGTGAAGCAGGTGGTATCACCCAGCACATTGGTGCCTACGGTGTTACACTTAAGAATGGACAGAAGGTTACTTTCCTTGATACTCCAGGACATGAAGCCTTTACTGCCATGCGTGCTCGTGGCGCTCAGGTAACTGATATCGCTATTATCATCATTGCAGCAGATGACTCTGTGATGCCAACAACAAAGGAAGCAATCGCTCATGCACAAGCAGCGGGCGTGCCGATGGTATTTGCAATCAACAAGATTGATAAGCCGGGAGCGAACCCAGACAGGATTCGTGAGGACTTAGCCAACATGAATTTGCTCGTTGAAGAATGGGGAGGTAAATACCAATGCCAAGAGATTAGTGCAAAGAAAGGTGTCGGAGTAGACGCTCTTCTCGATAAAGTGCTACTCGAAGCAGAGATGCTTGACCTCAAAGCGAACCCCAATCGGAAGGCTACCGGAACTATTATTGAGTCGTCACTTGACAAGGGTCGCGGTTATGTTAGTACGGTTCTTGTGAGCAATGGCACACTAAAGATTGGAGATATTGTTATTGCAGGAACCAGTTGGGGACGTATAAAGGCGATGTTTAATGAACGTAATCAGCGCATCACTGAAGCCGGGCCATCTGAACCAGCCATTATACTTGGTCTCAATGGAGCACCTACTGCAGGAGACTTATTCCATGTATTGGAGTCAGAACAAGAGGCTCGTGAGATTGCAAACAAACGCGAACAATTGCAGCGAGAGCAAGGATTGAGAACGCAGAAGCGCCTGACACTTGGTGACATCTCACACAGAATTGCTCGTGGCGAGTTCCATGAGTTGAACATTATTGTTAAGGGTGACACCGATGGTTCTATCGAAGCATTGAGCGATTCGTTTATAAAGCTCTCAACAGAAAAGGTACAAGTGAATGTCATTAGCAAGGCAGTAGGACAAATAAGCGAGAACGATGTCATGTTAGCCAGTGCTTCTGACGCTGTCATCGTAGGCTTCCAGGTTCGTCCTTCGTCTGATGCACGCCGCTTAGCTGACCGAGAAGGTGTTGAGATTAACACCTATTCTATTATCTACGACGCTATCGATGACATCAAGAGTGCCATGGTTGGTATGCTCGATAAAGTGAAGAAAGAGATTGTTACCGGCCAAGTTGAAGTACAACAAGTATTCAAGATTTCCAAAGTTGGAACGATTGCAGGTGGCTTAGTGACTGAAGGTAAGGTGCATGCCAAGGATAAAGCCCGCGTGGTTCGCGATGGAATTGTAATCCGTACGGCTGAAATCAATGCCCTGAAACGTTATAAAGACGACGTGAAAGAAGTTCCAATGGGCATGGAATGTGGCTTGAGTCTTGTCAACTTTAACGATATCATGGAGGGTGATATTATTGAAACCTTTACTGAAATTGAGGTAGAACAGAAACTATAAACATTGTAGAGAGGTCATGTCAAACTTGAGATGGCCTCCTCTCTACATATATATAATAAGGTAGTGACACTCTCCATTAAAGACAGGGTGTCACTATTGTGGTTAATAACAAATGTTACCAATTCAATAATGGTATACATTTTGTTGTACCATTCCATAAATTCAGGAATTTAGAAATGGCAGAAAAAGAGAAAAATAAGTTTGTAAAACAGGTGGCAGAAAAGAAATATGAGTTCGGCTTTACCACTGATGTACAAACTGATATCATAGAAAAGGGACTCAACGAAGACGTTGTTCGTCTCATCTCTAAGAAGAAAGGAGAGCCCGAATGGTTGTTAGATTTTCGCCTGAAAGCTTATGAATATTGGAAAGATCTCAAGCAACCCACATGGGGACATGTGCATCTTCCCGAGATAGACTACCAGGCAATATCTTACTATGCAGACCCATTGGCCAAGAAACCCAAGAATAAAGAGATTGATCCTGAACTCGAAAAGACTTTCGACAAGTTAGGAATCCCACTCGAAGAGCGGTTGGCTCTTAGTGGAACGGCTGTTGATGCTATCATGGATTCAGTATCTGTGAAGACAACATTCAAAGAAAAACTCCGTGAAAAAGGAATCATCTTTTGTAGCATTGGAGAGGCCGTTAAGGAACATGCAGACTTGGTTAAGGAATATTTGGGTAGCGTAGTCCCCTATCGCGACAACTATTTTGCAGCGCTTAACAGTGCAGTTTTCAGTGATGGTTCATTCGTTTATATCCCTAAAGGCGTTCGTTGTCCAATGGAACTCAGCAGTTATTTCCGCATCAACGCACGTAACACGGGACAATTTGAACGTACACTTATCGTCGCAGAAGATAACGCTTATGTAAGTTATCTCGAAGGATGCACCGCACCAATGCGTGATGAAAATCAGCTTCATGCAGCCATTGTTGAAATCATTGTGAAAGACAATGCAGAGGTAAAATACTCTACTGTGCAGAACTGGTACCCCGGAGATGAGCACGGAAAGGGCGGAGTGTTGAACTTAGTCACAAAGCGTGGCGACCTACGTGGCGTCAACTCTAAACTGAGTTGGACTCAAGTGGAAACGGGTTCTGCTATCACCTGGAAATATCCTTCTTGCATCTTACGTGGTGATAACGCTGTTGCCGAATTCTATAGTGTGGCAGTTACGAATAACTTTCAAGAGGCAGATACTGGTACAAAGATGATACACATGGGAAAAAACACCAAGTCTACCATCATCTCTAAAGGCATCTCAGCCGGTCATAGCCAAAATTCCTACCGAGGACTTGTACGTGCTACGGCCAACGCGGATAACGCTCGAAACTATAGTTCGTGTGACTCTCTGCTGTTAGGAAGTAATTGTGGTGCCCACACCTTCCCTTATATGGACATTCATAACGATACCGCTGTCATCGAACATGAAGCAACTACCTCCAAGATATCCGAAGAACAACTTTTCTATTGCAATCAACGTGGCATACCAACAGAGCAGGCTGTAGGCCTCATCGTCAATGGATATGCCAAAGAAGTGCTTAATAAGTTGCCAATGGAGTTTGCTGTTGAGGCACAAAAACTATTGAGTGTAAGTCTTGAAGGAACTGTAGGATAAACGATAATAACAACAATTTTTGATTTAAAAAGAATGTTAGAAGTAAGAAATTTACATGCCACCATTGCTGGTAAAGAGATATTAAAGGGCATCAACCTCATCGTTAAAGATGGTGAAACCCATGCTATCATGGGACCAAATGGCTCTGGTAAGTCAACCTTAAGTGCTGTTTTAACGGGCAATCCACTATATACTGTCACTGCAGGTGAAGCCATTTTCAATGGTCAAGACCTACTACAAATGAAACCAGAGGACCGAGCTCGCGCCGGAATCTTCCTCTCTTTCCAATATCCAGTGGAGATACCTGGCGTGTCAATGACCAACTTTATGCGCGCCGCCATTAATGCAAAGCGCGAATATTTGGGTCAAGAGCCGTTGAATACTGCCGACTTTATGAAGCTCATGCGAGAGAAACGGAAGCTCGTTGACTTAGATAGTAAGTTGTCACATCGTTCAGTTAATGAAGGTTTTTCTGGTGGAGAAAAGAAGCGAAATGAAATCTTTCAGATGGCAATGTTAGAGCCAACGCTGAGCATACTCGATGAAACCGACTCTGGCCTTGACGTAGATGCCATGCGCATTGTAGCCGATGGAGTGAACAAAATGCATACTGATAAGACTTCAGCTATCGTGATTACGCACTATGAACGCCTGTTGGATATGATCAAACCGAATTTCGTTCACGTGCTTTATAAAGGTCGTATCGTCAAAACTGCAGGCCATGAACTGGCTAAAGAGATTGAACAGCACGGCTATGATTGGATTAAAGAGGAAGCCGATGCACAGTATGGAGAATAACAAAGGAGGAGAATCATGAACAGTGAACAGCAATATATCGACCTCTATCAAGAGCAATCAGATGCCATCAAGCGTCATTCTGCCGAACCACTCAACGCTGTGCGCGACCGTGCTTTCAATGATTTCAAAGCACAAGGATTCCCCACACGCAAGGTAGAACGATACAAATATACCGACATGGCGGCTCTGTTTGCCCCCAACTATGGGCTCAACCTCAACCGCCTTGCTATCCCCGTAGACCCTTACGAGGCTTTCAAATGCGACGTACCCAACTTGAGTACCTCGCTCTATTTCATCATTAATGACACCTTTTACACAAAAATGCTTCCCTCAGCTCACCTGCCCGAGGGCGTTATCATTGATTCGTTGTGTCATGTAGCGACTGAAAAGCCTGATTTCATTGCCAAATATTACGCCAAACTTGCAAACACTCAAGAAGACGGAATCACGGCGTTGAACACGATGTTAGCCCAAGATGGTCTGCTCGTATATGTTCCGAAAAATGTCAAAACAGACCGACCCATTCAGGTCATCAACATGCTTCGTGCTGATGTTGACCTCATGGTAAACCGCCGTGTGCTGATTATCATGGAGCAAAATGCCGAAGCAAAGTTCCTGTTTTGTGACCATGCTGCTGACGATCGCCGGTTTCTTTCAACCCAAGTTATTGAGGTTTATGTGGACGAAAATGCTCACTTAGAACTCAACTGTCTTGAAGAGACTCACTTTAAGAACACCCGTGTCAGCAATGTTTACATCGAACAACAGGCCAACAGCCGTGTAAACCATAACGTAATCACCCTACACAATGGAGTAACGCGCAATCGCCTTGACCTTGTTTTCAAAGGAGAAGGCGCCGAATGTCATTGCAATGGTTGTGTGGTTGCCGACAAACAGCAACACGTTGACAATAATACGCTCATCGATCATCAGGTTCCTCACTGCACAAGTAACGAACTTTATAAGTATGTTCTCGATGACCACGCTGTTGGAGCCTTTGCCGGTCGTGTGCTTGTTCGCCAGGAAGCACAGAAAACAAGCAGTCAAGAGACCAATCAAAACCTTTGTGCTGCCAAGACGGCTCGCATGTACACACAGCCTATGCTCGAGATATATGCCGACGATGTCAAGTGTGCTCATGGTTCAACGGTAGGCCAATTGAACGATGCTGCCTTATTCTATATGCAGCAACGCGGTATCAGTCTCAAAGAGGCTAAGCTGCTTTTAGAGTTCGCTTTCGTCAATGAAGTCATCGATAAAATGGAACTTGAACCACTGCGCGACAGACTTCATCACCTCGTTGAAAAGCGTTTCCGCGGAGAATTGAATAAATGTGAGGGATGCCAGCTGTGTAAGTAGGCCGTCAAAAGCCTATTCTTACGCGCTGAAAGAAAGGGCTTCATCATTTCAATTTGAATCGTTCACTCCCTCAACCAGCCTTTGGTGTTTCTCATTGGGTAAAGAGTAAGCCCGCAATCACTATTAAATTTGCATTATGGATTATGATTTAAATAAGATAAGAAAGGACTTTCCAATCCTTTCCCGCATGGTTTACGACCGACCACTTGTCTATCTTGACAATGCCGCTACTACGCAAAAGCCACTTTGTGTGCTTGATAAGATGCGCGAAGAATACTTGAATGTCAACGCCAATGTACATCGTGGTGTGCACTGGCTCAGCCAACAAGCAACCGAACTCCATGAAGGTGCGCGCGAAACCGTACGGAAATTCATCAATGCAAAGAGTGTAAACGAGATTGTTTTCACACGTGGAACCACCGAAGGATTAAACCTAATAGCCTCAAGTTTCAGTGAAGCTTTCATGCAAGAAGGCGATGAAGTCATCGTCTCTACTGTTGAACACCATTCCAATATCGTGCCCTGGCAACTCCAACAACCCCGAAAAGGCATTGTATTGAAAGTCATTCCTATGGATGATAATGGTGCAATGGACTTGCAAGCCTTCGAGAAAATGATTAGTCAGAAGACTAAGATTGTCAGCATTTCTCACGTTAGCAACGTGCTCGGTACAATCAATCCTGTTGAAGAAGTTATCCGCATTGCCCACGAACACAACATTCCCGTCGTTGTAGATGGAGCCCAAAGTACCCCTCATTTCAAGGTCGACATGCAACAGTTGGACTGCGATTTCTTTGTGTTTAGCGGGCATAAGGTTTATGGTCCAACAGGAATTGGCGTACTCTATGGCAAAGAAGCGTGGCTCGATAAACTCCCGCCATACCAAGGAGGAGGCGAAATGATTGAACATGTGAGCTTTGAAAAGTCGACTTTTGAACGCCCACCATTGAAGTTTGAGGCTGGAACACCCGACTACATTGCCACTACCGGCCTTGCCACAGCCCTCGATTATGTTTCTGCTTTGGGCATGGACGCTATACAAAGGCATGAAGAAGAGCTCACACGTTATGCCATTTCACAACTCCAAATGATTGAAGGCATGAAGCTCTTTGGCGTGCCTTCACACGCTGATGTGACGCGACTTCACCACGACGCGGTTATCAGTTTCCAACTCCGTGACATTCATCACATGGACATGGGAACCTTACTTGACCGCTTAGGTATAGCCATTCGAACGGGTCATCACTGTGCACAACCACTCATGAATCGCTTGGGTGTGCTCGGAACCTCACGTGCAAGTTTCGCCCTCTACAATACAAAAGATGAGGTCGATGCACTCGTTGCAGGCATTAAACGCATCTCAACCATGTTCTAAAGTGACTTGCGACACGCCATAACAGCCTTCAACAGCCAACCACAACAAACGGCTCTGGCCACAAAACTGATGTCTGCTGGCAACACAACAAACACGAAAGCCAACTGCGCATTGAGCAGATGCAGGGTCTGACGCATGCTGATTTCTCGCCCGAGCACAGCCGAATAATACGCTGAAAACCACCTAACGGGGCGACAAACTGTGTCTTTCAGGCGCACAATAAATTGGCGTAGACTTTGTGATGACTGATGTTGTTCACACTCAAGATAGATATTCTTTTCCATATTTTCAGTTGTTTTTTGTTCATCTTCAATTACGATTGCAAAGTTAAACGGAAGCATGGAAGTATCTTTTCACACCAAATCTACACCTGTTAAAAGTGTTAACACATAACAATTATTAACAATATAATGCTCCTTCCCTATCTCAATAGTGGGTTGATTGAAGCGGGTTGCGACGAAGCAGGCCGTGGATGCTTAGCCGGAAACGTGGTCGCTGCGGCCGTTATCCTGCCCACTGACTATGTGAATCCATTGTTAAACGACAGTAAAAAGCTTACCGCCAAACAACGTTATGCCTTGCGCGAGCAGATAGAACATGAGGCGTTAGCTTGGGCAGTGGGTGTAGCTACACCCCAAGAGATTGATAACATCAACATTCTTCACGCCAGTTTCTTAGCCATGCACCGTGCCTTAGACCAACTAAAGCTGCGCCCTGAGACAGTCATTGTCGACGGAAACCACTTCGATCCCTATATCATTGGCAAGGGATTACCCAATGAAGGTAAGATTCTTCCTCACACTTGTATTGTCAAAGGCGATGGAAAATATCTGAGTATTGCGGCGGCCAGCATCCTCGCAAAAACCTATCGAGACGACTATATGACTGAACAGGCCCTGCGTTTCCCCTTCTATGGTTGGGAGAAAAACAAGGGATATCCCACAAAAACGCATTATCAGGGCATAGAGAAGCATGGACTTTGCGTGTTACATCGCAAGAGTTTTAACACCCAATCTAACCTTTCCAAAGGGAGAAAGCACGAACTTGACGAAGGAGAATTGGTGTTTAAATAGCATTCTTTCTCTTCTTTCATATCATGGAAAGTATTGAAACAACATAGCAATATCAAACGAATACCCCACCCTTTCCGTGAGGTTGGGTAAGGAATCAACTCTATGAAGAAACTTGGCAACGAGCTTACGCTCATTCTTTTGATGACCGATGGCACAGATTATACAGCAAATGATTTGTGTGAACATTTGCAATGCACGCGTCGTAACCTTTATTACTATCTGCAATTTCTACGCGATTATGGTTTTAATGTCGTTAGAAATGGCAATTATTATCGTCTTGATCCACACTCACCCTTCTTCCGTCGCATCACGACTGCGGTCAATTTCACGAAGGCAGAGGCTGCTTTACTGCATCAGTTAGCCTCGGGTGCCGACACCAAGAGCCCCACCATTGCGTCTATAAAGAATAAGTTGGAGCGCACATATGACTTGCGTCTTGTCACGGATTCACGCTATAAGAAGAAACTAATGCAAAACCTTAGCGACCTGACAACGGCTATCAACAGCAAACATATTGTCTGTTTGCATCATTATTCCTCACCCCACAGCCACTCATTCAGTGACCGTGTCGTAGAGCCTTTCCTCTTTTTAAATGATCATCAGGATGTACGTTGCTATGAATTAGCCTCTGGAACGAACAAGACTTTTAAGTTGGCACGCATCGGAAAGGTTGAAATCTACGACGCACCATGGATACATTCCGACAAACATAAAAGCGTTTTTACCGATATGTTTGGCTTTTCGGGAGAGCAACGCTATACTATTCGTCTCCGAATGGGACAGCTTTCCTATAACCTTATGCTTGAAGAATATCCCATTTCATTAGCATTTTTCACCCCAGAAGACGACTATCATTGGATTCTTGAGACCGATGTGATGAGCTATCTTGGCATTGGTCGCTTCATTCTTGGCCTCTATGATGACATTGATGTGCTGGGGGATGAAGGCTTGAAAGCCTATATCGCACAGAAAAGGGCATTATAAAGTAAAGACCATCAACTTGGAAACAAAGGAACAAGCCCCTGCACATATAGGCATCGGCCTATTTTTTCATCACGCAATCTACGGCAAATGACCTCGTGTTTTCCCCCATTTCATCGCCTAAAATGAGGGAAATCATGCCGTGAAATGACGCAAATCATTTTCAAAAGAAAAGGCTTTATTTATGTTGTGGCTTTGGGTCTAACTGATAACCAAATGAGATTGAGATATAGCGATGATTCGTATCATGCCACTTTTCCGTGCGACTATAGGCCTCAGACACATTGGAGAAAGACGTGTCACGATTGAAAATATCTGCCACTTTCAATATGATAGCTGCCTTGTTTTTCAGCATTTTATACATCACATCAATATCCCATAGCCAGCGATGACCATTAAATTCGCGCATCAGATAACCCGAACGGAACAGGTCATGCACGTTAGATACAAACTCAAAATGGTCCTTTGTATAAACTGTTTTCAAGCCAAAGTCACACCTGATGAGGTCAGAATTGTTGATGGTTGAAGCCTGATAACGATAGCGATTGTAAGTAAACTCTACATAAGGTTTCACCGAAAGACTCTGCTTTTCATAGCTAAGTTCCATGTTATCTTTATAGGTAAAGCGGCTAAGAGGATTGAGGTGAAGGGGTTGATTGAAGTTCGTGGCGAGCAGATAACCATAAGAACGTGCCCATTCTGCCGTCATCTTATTATGCAAACGCCATGAGATGCCAAGCCCTTGGTCGTAGTCAAGCTCTGCATTATAGCGGTTATGGCTGGGTGTATTCATGGGTTTTGTGCGATAAACTCCCGTGGAAGGATTGTAGCAAAAGGCTGAAACTACAGGATTAATCGTGTGCCCATAGCTCAACTTTAGCATCAAATTGAGCTGCAATCTTGGGAAAAGTCGATGATGACGGAGTTCAAACAAATAGTCGTGTTCGCGTTTAAGGCGAGCATTTCCCATGGTGATATACAAAGGATCGGTGCTGTCTTCATAGTCTAAAGTGGATAATAACTCCGGCAGCTTTGTTTCATAAAGCCAAGACAAATCAAACGAAGCACGACGTCCATTCTTCCATTGCAGCTTCACTTCTGGATTGAAAATATTGCTCACGCGACGTGCCACCGTGTCCAAACGACCACGGAGATAGTTGGTGGTTTCACGCTGACTAATCCATGAGAGATTAGACTTGAGCATGAGTTTCTTATTGAATTTCAACAGCGTTCCCAACTTAACATTATTCTTCCACAGGCGAGTGTGCTCAAGAAGTGAGTTTGCAGGGTCGAGGGTTGTAGGCCGATCGCCAACCACATAGAAGGCATCGGTGTCTGCATAAAAATGATTTCGATGGCGCAGATATTTGTATTCGGTTTCATTTGTGACCTCAACCATGAAGTTTTTATCAAACCAATACGAAAGGTTTTCACTCAAAGAAGACTGCCAATCGACGCCAGAGTTGTGGCCATATTGCCACATTTGATAATTTAATCCGTGTGGACTGGAGACATCTCTACGGCTATTCATGCGACTGAAATCATCTTTATAGGTCGTTGAAGTGCCAAGACCATAACGCCCTTTCTCACCTAAGAAGTGTGCCCAATGCATGTCGAGATGCAGATTTGTCTGCTTCATTTTCGTGTCAACGTGGCTATCATCGCGCATCGTTAGGTGCTGATAGAGCGGCGAACCAAATGGTGCTGTCGCACTTTCTGCCAGCGGATTGTCGGCAAACTGATAGGGGTCATCGTCAAACTGAGCACGATGGGTCTCGTTATGCCTATTACCTTTTGTGAATTCTAACATCAAATTATAGGAGAACTGATTCTTTTTATCCGTATAAAATGAGCCTTCAGAGTTGAATGACGGTACGAGTTCATGGTTTTTATGCGCAGTGTTCATGAGCGAAAACGAGCGTTGTTGCCCTGGAAGGAAATAGTCGGTGCTCTCTACATCCGTGCCCCAGCCATCACGATGAGCCATACTTGGGCCAAAGTTTATATAGTTTTCGGTGCCTTCTTTCGCGCCCTTCAGCTCCCAGTTATGCTGATAATTCACTGTTCCATATTGGTTTCGACCATAATAATCAATAGGCCACATCGTTGCCCATGACTGCCCAAAGGCGGTGGCATAGTTCTCATTGTTGAGGTTTCCATAAGCCATCACGGGATTTTTGTCACTCAATCGCGAGGCACGTAGCTGCACTTGATACTCCCGCTTCGTGCGAAGATCGGCACTGGCAAAGCCAAACCATTTATCAAGGAAATTGGGTTTCACTTGTATATCCAGTACTTGCTGGCCATCACCATCGTCATTTCCCGTATGTTTTGCAAGCTCAGATTGCTTCTCATAGAGTTTAATCTTGTCGGCAGCTACTACAGGAAGCTGACCAAGAATGCTTCCTCCACCAAAGACATCCTTACCATTCATCTTGAGACGAATGGGCTTTCCGTTCCAAAAGAGCTGCCCATTACGCTGTTCAACGCCAGGAAGTTTGCGGATAAGCACGTCAAGTCGGTCGCCCTCTTCTAACTTAAAAGCCTCTGGATGGAACACAACAGTGTCGCCACTCATGGTGATACGCGGCATCTTTGCACTCACTTGAACCTTTTGAAGCATGATGGCTGTGGGATGAAGTGCTATTGTGCCCATATCAACGGAATCCGAACTTTCCATACCATAGCCATAATCCACGATACGAGTAGAGTGATAACCAATGCTTGAAAACGTGAAAGCGATTCGCCCTTCCATCCATACATCTGCTACAAAATGACCGAGACTGTCGCTTGTATAATCGTTAGTTATGGTCCAATTATCACTGCCTTGACCACTCTGAACGGCTTTAATGGTAACACCACTCAAGGGTTGTCGTGTTTCAGCATCTATGACAATACCTTTAAAAACGTCTGCATGTAGGGATAAACTCCATACACATAAAAGGACAAGGAACAAGGGTTTTAACAACTGTTTCATTGGTTTTCTCATTGATATTCAGCTATTTCGAGATCTATAGTCAATGCCAATTTTTAGGTATTAGAAACATAAAAGCATGGCACTTGCTTGCAAATATAAAACTTTTTCGTCATAATAACAAGTGATTTCTTGGCTAATTACAGAATTAATTGCATCATTTGGTTTCAAGTTTCCCTTTCTTATCGTATCTTTGTCGTAACAGATTAAAGAAAGAAAACAAAGAAAAATGAAGAATATTATCAAAGAATTACGTCGCAAGGACCACCCACATGTGCTGGGAGCCTTAGACATTTTCAAATATATTGGACCGGGATTACTCGTTACTGTGGGCTTTATCGACCCGGGAAACTGGGCGAGTAACTTTGCCGCGGGGTCGGAATATGGCTACACTTTGCTTTGGGTGGTGACACTATCAACGATTATGCTCATCGCCCTTCAACACAATGTGGCCCATCTTGGCATTGTAACCGGCCTGTGTTTAAGTGAAGCTGCCGTTAAATATTCACCCAAATGGGCAGGTCGTCCCATTGTAGTGAGTGCGATTTTAGCCAGCATTTCGACCTCACTTGCAGAGATATTAGGCGGTGCAATCGCGTTACAAATGCTCTTCGGTATAAGCATTCCGACGGGTGCAGTGCTTACAACGGTGGCCACACTCATTATGCTTTTCACGAACAGTTATAAGAAAATGGAACGCGCTATCATAGGATTTGTATCGATGATTGGCCTGTCGTTTATCTATGAACTCTTTTTAGTTGACGTGCATTGGCCGTCAGCTTTGGAGGGCGCTTTTGTGCCTTCAGTTCCTGAAGGGTCGCTAATGATTATCATGAGTGTATTGGGTGCCGTCGTGATGCCACATAATCTCTTCTTGCATTCTGAGATAGTTCAGAGCCGAGAAATACACTTAGAAGGAGACGAACGCATTCAACACATGTTGAAATATGAATTCTTTGACACGCTGTTTTCTATGATTGTGGGGTGGGCAATCAATTCCGCCATGATCTTACTTGCAGCAACTACGTTCTTCGCTCATGGCCAACATGTCGAAGAACTGGCTCAAGCGCAGGCCATGCTCCACCCACTTCTCGGGCACAATGCAGCCAATATCTTTGCTATTGCCTTACTCCTTGCCGGCATATCCAGCACAATCACGAGTGGAATGGCAGCCGGAAGTATCTTCTCTGGGCTATTCGGCGAGTCGTATAATGCCAAAGATACCCACTCCATTGTAGGCATTGTGTTGTCTCTTGGCATAGCTTTGCTGTTGATATTCTTTATTGGTGACCCGTTCAAAGGACTGATTGTATCGCAAATGTTCCTATCAATTCAGTTGCCTTTTACGATGTTTTTGCAGATAAGTTTAACCTCTTCACCCCGCGTTATGGGCAAATATGCCAACAGTTTGCCCAATAAGCTCTTCCTTTATGGCTTAGCTGGCATCGTAACGCTGCTGAATATATGGCTCTTTATCGAAAGTTTTACATAGAGAAAAGCTACAAAAGACCATGCGTTTTCATTGCAAACAGCCTATAATTAGAAGTTAACAATGTAATGATGTTTATGCTTTGACGTGTCGAAAACAATGATTCCACACAGAAAAAGATCGTAAGTTCGCGTGGCCTTTTGACTCTCTTGCACACGTTTCCAGAATGCTTTTGTGTCCTTGTTATCGTTGATTCCCTCTAAAATGAGAATGGAATCATCTGTTGCCACCTTGCAAAGTGCCTCATAAACAGCCTGATAATCCTCGGTCATCGATAGCCTTGCGATACGAAACGCATTAGGAATCGTCTTGCCATCTATCGCTTGAAAGACTGTCTTTCGACATCCTTCATGCACATAAGCAGCATAAGGTTGTTCTGCCGAATGATAGTCAAACCAATGCGAAGCCTGTGCATAGTTGGCCAAACGGAAATAGAGTCGCCCCTTCTTCTTCGTGGCATGATCGAATGATTTGAATCTCATTTTCAGCTCATCATAAGCATAATAGGGATAATGTTCCGTCAAAACATAGCGTATAAAGCTATAGGCTGAGGGAGATTGAACGCCAAATCCACGCGAATATCCCATGCGATGAATCCAGTTCCAAATCCATTTGACGCGGTATTTCAAAGCTTTTACGAACATCTATTGATAGTGCTTATGATACTGAAAATCTGATTTTATAGTGCAATATTCGTCATTTTTTGCGATATATGCAAGAAAATTATGCACGAATATCTATCAGAAAGGCCTACGACAAAGCCGCTTTTTCTTAGAAAACTCACTCCCTTCATCTCATTTTTTCATTCAAAAAAATTCCTTTTCTCCTTGAGATTGTTTATCTTTGTCTGCAAAATAAAACGTCAAAACGTATGAAAAAACAACTCAACTTTATTCTTTTATGCCTGTGTTTTGCCTTGACTTCGCATGCACAACAACAGTTTTCAATTCCTAATGCAGATGCTATTGGGTTTAGTAGGAACCGATATGAGGTGATGGTTTATACGAAAATAGGTGGGCAACGCTATATACAAAAGCGATTAAATATAGACATAAAGAAGACCAAAGACAATGATTATCCTAATAAGTTGCTGGTGAATTGGAAACTCTTTTCTGACGAAGATACGCTTACACTCAATAATATTGAAGCCCAAAATGAAGTGTTTTACGAGGTAAACGACTTGCAGTCAACGCCTCTGAACACCTTTATGGGGAAGTCGTTTGTGGTGCACGACAATAAGAAATGGCGTCGTGATGCCGACAGGGTCACCTATATGCTGAAATTCTTAAGACCAGATCTCAGCATCGTTCAACAGCTTTTCTATGGTGAAAAAGAGCGATATAACCATCAATTTACACTATCTAAGACCGTTCCTGATACGCTTAAAACCTGGCGTTCGGTGCGTTCTGATTTCCTCTTACCATTGGTTTTGACGCTCAAAAATGGCAAAAATGTCTTCATTTTCTATGATAGAGGTGTCTCCTATATCATGTTTCCAGACGCCAAAGGAGGCCTTTTGTATAAGGTTCACTCTGAAACAACCGCTGCAAAACTATCTCCTGCCCCTGCGAAATATGCCGAAGCAAGTCCTTATGACTTCCTATATTTCTCCTTAAATAGCAAATATGTCCCAACGGAAACAGCCCAAGGAAAATATAATCTGCTAAACTTATTGGGGCAAAATGTTTTGAAAGAGACATACGATTCTATCCGTTGTGACAGCCGTTTCATTGTTGCCACACGCGGAAATGATATCGATGTGTTCAATCTCTACTTAGAAAAACTTCAACTTGGAAAGCCAAGAATGGTGCATGAGATTGCAGAATGCAAAGTGGGATGTATTGAAGTGCTAAACCAACAGGGTGCAGCCTACTACAATGAGATGGGAGAACAGATTAAAGAACCCACGAAATATCCAATCTTTGTGTGTGGAACAGTAGCGAAATGGACGTATTCTCTTATCAAGGAGAAGGGCGAACACCTCATGAAATACTATCTTTTTGGTCCTGGAACTCGGGAAGAAGAGGACAAACGCTACCTGCTTTCAGGCTGCCTTTCAACAGACTCTGTGACCTTCCTTAACTGGAGTAAGGAGTTCACACGCAGTGAAAACAGCGATATTCTTCATCAACTCAATATCCATCCACGGTGGATTCGTGTAGGCAGGAAAGGCAAATTTGGTATTATTGCCTATGATTATGTCCAACCAAAATACGTAGAACCCAAGTGCATTATGCCGAAAAAGGATGATTGGAAGGATCCCGTTTATATCTACCCTGTTGTGAAATGCACGGGGAAAGTATTGCTTCCAATAGACAATGACCAAGTAATTCTTAAAGAAGATGGACTGATTTATTTCTATAAAGACCACAAAATAGGACTCTTTCCACGCGACACAACACCCGTTTATGATAGCATTGAGCGTGTAACGAAGTCTTTCTATACCATCAAAAAGGATGGCATTGCAGGATGGTATGACGCAAAGAGCAACCGCGAATTTTTCGAATAACACCGCTCTTGAAGTCTAAAAAGATTTGCATTCACCTTATCTTAAAGACAAACCATAAAGAAAAAGGCTCACATTTCCCAATAAAATAAGGAAGCGTGAGCCTTTGAAATAATATTAAACTCGCTGTAGATGGTTTCTCTTTGCTATGGCACCATCAAACCATTGCTGAATAGTCAGCCTATAAAATCAATATCTAAAGCCCACGGTGAGGGTGATGTTACGGCCGTCGGCATGTGCATATTCGGCGTTACGTGCCATCAACATCGAAGCAGGTGTATAGTAAGTATAGTTCAATAAGTTGGAAACAGCCAGACTGAAGTCCCATGATTTCACCTTCACACCAGCCATAAGGTTCAACAGATTGATGCGCTTCACAATACCTTCTCCTTCATTATATACGCCCGAAGCATTCGGAGCAAAGCGGTTTCGCTTACCCGTGTGCACATATTGCAACTGCAAATAGGTGTTTTCTATAGGCGAATAGTTGACATACATGCCCAACTTTGCGGCAGGAATTGAGATATTTGACATATAGGTATCCCACTTTCCAGTAGACGATTTGAGCTTTCCTTCAAACCAAGAGAAGTTTGCTCCAGCCTTAAGATTAGGCAAGATGCGCGCGTCGGCACTGAGTTCAACACCATAAACCTTTTGAGGTGTGCGGTTAACTACCCAGAAACCATTCTCAATCTTAAGGTCGCTGCCAAGTTTTGAATAGGTATAGAAGAATGAACCGCTTAGTTGCAGCCAATGGTTGATATCAGAATAAGCACCAATCTCATAGTTATTTGTCTTCACTGGGGCTGTAGAAATCTTCGATAACACGTCAGCTTTGGCTGCACGAAGCGTGCGTCCTAAGTCAAAAATAGAGAATCCTTGTGAGTAAGCAATAAAGGGTTGGAAGGCAGCCACCTTGTTATAAGAGACTCCTACGTTGAAAGATACATTGTTATATCTTAGTGATCCGCCTGCCACATGCACCACAGGATCGGTCACTTTGTTGCGAAGCACGTCATAACTTGGCACGCGAACATTAATGAAATCATAGCGTGCACCAAACTTAACATTAAGCCATTGCCACAGCGTTGTCTTCGTTTGGAGGAATGGAGCATGGTTGTTGCTCGTCAGCCAAGGCATCCAATAGCGACCGTCTACAAGCGGTTGAGCTGTCTTGTTGAATAGATAGTCGTAGCCATAAACAAGATGTGTGAAGGCGTTATCAGAGAAAATAAGACGCGAACTGAATTGAGTTCTGAAACCAAACTTACGATCTTTCACTGCCGATTGACCGCTTGTACCTTCCCAACGCGGCTGAGCGGGGTTCGCTTTGCGGAAGTCGAAGATGGTATATAAGCTTGATCCAAAGATGGATGCTTCGAAATCAGTGTGTGAAAAGAGTTCACGTGAGGTGAATTTCAAGTAAGAATTGTGATTATAACGAGTGCCTTCGTCTACGGCTTGAGGGTCTTTGTTGCCCAAAATGCCTATAGCAGGCTTCTGAAGATACTTACCTGCTGAAGGAATTAGCTTTGTATCTTGCAGACTGCGATAGAAGTTATACATGAACTCCAATCGATTCTTGGGCGAAAGTGCATAGCCTAACTTCACAAGTGCATTCGTTGTATAGGTATCTCCAAGGCCATAGCGCGGAGAAATAAACTGTCCTGAGCCGTCAACGCTACTTCCTGTGCGACCGAAAGCACCATTAACAAGGTAGTCAAATTTGCCTACTGTGCCATACAACTGCTGGTTCAGACGATATCCCTGACCGCGTTTCTGACGGAAAAAGTTATAGGTTGACCCCGAGAGCGATGTTTGTCCGGCAATTGATTTGCCTGTAACATCTTTCTTGGTAATAATGTTTATGAGTCCGCCGATAGCCCCATTACCATATAAAGCCGTTGAACCCTTCACCACTTCTATATGGTCTATGGCCGAAACATCAATCGTTCGGATGTCTCTATCCGTAGATCTTAGTGGGGTCGACTGCGGGATTCCATCAATCAAAATCAAGGCACTGCGACCACGAAGTGACTGCGAGCGTGAACTCGTTGTATTGCTTGAGAGGGCCATTCCCGGTGTAAGCAAACCGAGAAGTTTAGACATATCCGGAGCAATCTTAGCCATTGCAGCAATCTGATTGTGGTCGATTATCGTCACAGAAGCGGCAGCATTCGACTTCATCTCAGGTATACGAGTCGTACTAATGACAACTTCCTTAATCTGTTGTACGGAGTCAAACGGACTCTCTGTTTGCGCTTCACTCGGTGATACCACGGCAAACAGCATCGTAACAGGCAATAAAAATAACTTCATTTTCATCTTAATACAATCTTATTAAATAAATCTAACGTTTGCAAAGTTATAAAAAAGCGACGTAAAAACCAATACCTAAAACCAAGTAAAAGTTAATTTCACATGACCTCTTGCCTTAAAAATCTACCTAAGCATAAGGATTTTCCTTGTCGATCTTGGGTGAAATAATGACCAATACAACACATCATCTGTAAGCAACACACGATTGTGACAATTCTTTATGGCATGCTTCATCATTTCTATGAGATTCAATGGAAAAATGATTCGATACAAACAAGCCTGTCATTAGCCTCATTTTACACGATGAAATGGCACAAATTGCAGCATAAAATGAGGCAGATGACAGCGTGTATTTCTGCTTGAAACAATGAAAATACTTTTTAATTCATACACGCTATAAGCCTCAATAGGATGAGCACACAACGAAAAAGGCTGTAAGAGATAAAGATTTTATGATGAAAAGGAAGGCTACAGTCTACCTCAACACCAGCATTAAAAGACCATTTCATACCGTAATAGCTGTCGGCATCTGTACCTGTTGATGGTGAAGGACGAGTCTTAATGGTGTATTTTCGGTGCTATAAGTATAAAACCATGATAGATATTTATTGACAGGAGAAGCAGGATTGGTGTAATCAATGTATTCGTACATGCAGTTAATAAATATAGAAAGGCCTGCCTTTCGCTAAAGAAAGACAGGCCTTAAAGTTATGTTCAATTGCGCCTATTGAGGCACACTGCACTTATTCGGCTACGGGTCGAACTGCAAAACCATATGTACGAATGTTACGATAAAGCGGATAAACCTTGTCTACTTGCAGGCCCATAACACAACCATTATTAACATCATTCGGGTCGGCCGACCAATAATCACCAATTGTTCCGCCATAGAACCAAGCGCCATTCTGTGAATCTCGATAGCCAGCTGCAGGGAAAGCGATAGTGGATGTCTTAGTACTATTGGTCCAGAACACATGCCCATATTGCGTAGCATACGATGTTTGATTGCCTGTTCCGTCTACATTCATCGTACCTTCGTTTAGTCCATTGGCTGTGAAACCCGTGAAAGCGGCATTTGAAGGGACACTAAATCCAACAGGAGAAGGGTCGTAGATGGTCTTGACAACAGGAGTATTGTTTATTTGATTCAGTCCACTGGCGGTCCTGTTATTAATTGACCATAAGTTATAGAAATAGTAATACTTCGTCAATCCGGCATTCGTGTTAATGATTCCTGCAGCATTTGTTCCGGTTATATAGAAGAAACCAGGGTTCTGAATGACGTGCTGCATATAGATTTCATCGCCTGCATTCCTATTGATTGAGCCTTGTTTAACAGGCAAATTCGAACCAGGGAAGGGGTCTTTTCGTCCCCACTGATACATCGTTGCGGCTCCACTATTCTTCTCAATACCTGCATTTTGCGTGATTGTAACCACAGCTTGCTGCTTTACACCAGCGTTGGCAATATCCTGTTCAACCTTTATCTTCACACTGCGTGGACTTGAATAAGGCGTGCCTTTCCATACATCGGGTTTCCAACCAAGCGGCTCACTCGCAAAGTTATATACCTTTCCTTGTTTGTTTGTAACAGGAATCTTATTCAAAACATCCGCTGGTGCGAACCACAAATGCCATGACCAGAGTGTGGTATTGCCCTTTTTCACGGCAAGAACTGCGTTGCCACTCTTGATATCTTCTTTCTTAACTTCAAACTTAACGAAGGCATTGCCATTGCCATCACGATAGATTGAAGCTGCAGGAAGCGTCACAAGATTGGCTTCATCAGCCCAAACCACCTCTGCCTTATCTATGCCATTATAGGCCTTATCTTTAGTTTTCTCTATCCAAGGGTCGGTGATAGGTTTGCCATCATGGTCTACAAGTGTATGGAGAATAACATCCCTGGCTGCTGCAGGACTACCAAACGTTACGTTTGTTACAGGTGCAGCACTCTTGAAAGCGCTGGTATTGGTAATTCCATTCTTAATGGCATTGCCATAGACAAGCGGAATACAATAAAATCCCGGGGCTGAGATGACATAACAATTTGCCGTATTTTGCACGGTAATCTCACCCTTATTGTTCGATAAATTATAGGGCGTTGCAGCAGTACCCAATGGCGTTGATTCCTGCAATTGTTTGTTGCGCTTAGCTGTAAGGTCTACAATCTCCGGAACTAAGGTAGCAGTTCCCTGTTCGGCTTCAGTTCCACCACTACCCGATGTCTTGCTGATAGCCGTCAGCCATGCCGGTTTATTCTCAGTCCATGTGACTCCTTCGTCTACACTATAGCCCACAACCTTCCAGGCAACAGCCTTTTTTGTGCCATCGGGAGCAGTGCGATAACTCGTTATACTATATTTATCTGACTGAGCAGTTTTATAGCCTACAGTCGCAGGACTCGTTGCTTCAAGCGTATAATTCCATGTAGAAGTTTTCTGGCTTAGCTTGTAAGTGCGTGTTGTTCCAGCCTCCCACGAACCTTTGAGCGGTACAGAAATATTCGTATTATCCGTAAATGTAATTACAGCAGTGACCTTATTCGTCAGCTCTTGAGGAATCATATAGAACGTGTAATTGTCCTTTAGATTAGCTAAAGCTGCACCCCAAGGATACATCGTTACATCTCTTACTATGCTGTTTGAGTTTTCGTTGGTCTTGTAATTTAAGCCATCAAGCGTAACATCTCCACGCGTGTTATACCCCGTAGAAACCCATTGCGCACCAGAACCATCATAGGATTTGGATAAAACGAATTTGCTTTTGAGCAACACATTCTTAAGCGTTATTTGCTTGATTGTCTTATCGAACGACAGATTCTGCCCCACAGCAAAGCGAATAGCCGTTAAAGCATGGCGGAAATTCAAGCTTGTTACAGGTGCTTGCAGACGTGTGGCATAGTGCACATCGCCTGAACATGCAGTCATAAGGTCGACTTGTTTCCGAACATCCGTATTCAAGGTAAATTCAACACTGGCGCTGTTTGTGGCATCGGGAGCATTGATATTCATCACAGGATATACGGCAAAGAATCGCCCGAAAGGTTTATTCCACGACCAAAATAAGGTGGAATAAAGCTCACCATTATTCTTTGTTTTTGCATTGTTAAACCAACTCTCCGTAATATTGGCTGCAGATGTGCCACGAACGCCCGTTGATGAGAAGTCACCGAGTGACATTCTGTTAATAACATTGGCGCGTGTGGCAGCGTCGTGCTTCACTGGATTAACGCCATCGATAGTGGTTTCAATCAAACATAGATTGAGATTTGCGTTGTTATTCGGCAACAACTTTTGACCGATGAAACGCTGTTCGTTGGCTTCCTGCACATTTGCTGTACGACTGAAAGGATTCTGTCGTGCACTGGCCACTTCATTATCTTCGTTAATATCGAAACGAACCATAGTACTTTTATCGCCATTATCGGAATCGTCTTGTAGGTCATTGTCAGCACAAGAAACTGCAAATAAAGCCAGAGCGGCTGCAAGAAACGTCTGTAAGTCTGCTAAGAAATATCTTTTTCTCATCTTTAATTTATCATTCTTTAAGTTTCTACATTATCCTTCAAGATTGTCTTCATCACCTCCATCAACAGGAACGAGTGGCTCAACAGTCACACTTCCTGGTGGGTTACCACCGCCTCCGGGGCGCACATTAGGACTTGCTGCTAAAAGATATTCTTCATTGCTCATAGCAAACATAACAATACTCGGCTTGATATACTCTCTCTTAAATCCTTTTTTAATGATATTCATTTTTTTAATGATGTTATTTAGATATATGGCCTGAGGCTCACACGAGCTTAGAATGTGCCATTATCTTGTGTTGGTGAATTGGCATGACATGTAATCATGCACGTTTATCAAAGAATAGTTTCCTGAATTCACATTGATTCGGATGCAGAAGTATAAAGAAAAATCGATTGCGCCATATTTTAATCTATTTTATTTTAAATAAAATAACGCCACACGAGAATAATTAATTTGAATGAGTTGACGTCCCATCATCCTGCATTTCACAACATTGTCGCCTCCCACTTGCCCCACACTTTTGCGGGAGGCCCGCAAGCACCAAAACCTTTAAAAAGTGATTTGCGGGAGGCCCGCAAGCAACAAATCCTTTAAAAAGCGATTTGCGGGAGGCCCGCAAGCGTCAAAACCTTTAAAAAGTGATTTGCGGGAGGCCCGCAAGCATCAAATCCTTTAAAAAGTGATTTGCGGGAGGCCCGCAAGCCTCAAAACCTTTAAAAAGTGATTTGCGGGAAGCCCGCAAGCGCAAAATCCTTTAAAAAGTGATTTGCGGGAGCCCCGCAAGCGCAAAATCCTTTAAAAAGGGAGTTGCGGGAGGCCCGCAAGCACCAAATCCTTTAAAAAGTGATTTGCGGGAGCCCCGCAAGCGCAAAATCCTTTAAAAAGTGATTTGCGGGAGGCCCGCAAGCGTCAAAACCTTTAAAAACTGATTTGCGGGAGGCCCGCAAGCACAAAACTATTCGGGGAAATACTTTCGCCATGCGCGAAAATCACAAACCATTCGGGAAATCACTTTCGCCATGCGCGGAAATGCCAAACCATTTGGGAAACAACTTTCGCCATGCGCGAAAATCACAAACCATTCGGGAAACGACTTTCGCCATGCGCGGAAACTCCAAACCATCCGGGAAACGACTTTCGCCATGCGCGGAAACATCAAACCATTCGGGAAACGACTTTCGACATATGCGGAAAATCTAAACTATTCGGGAAATTTCCATAACGTTCACATCAATAAAGTTGTTTTTAAGTGCTACAAATTCCCACAAATTTTGCGGTTCTTCGTCACAGTGATCATCGGGGCGGGATAAATGGTGTAATCCTCCGTTTCGTGGAACTTCGGTGTAAGCCGGATGCGAAGCAAGCTCGCTTGTTTTGCTGAGACGTAGACTTGAAGTCAGTGATACCACTTGGCATCGAGACTGTCATTCTCCACCAATGTGCGATTATCTTAGCACCGTATATATGTTTGTGTATAGTTACTTTTTCTGAACATTCTTCCTCCAATCCTCTATTTTGATTATAGAATCTGTCATTGTATCATAAAAAAAAACGCTACCATTTTTCGATGAAACATAAAAATTATATATTGGTTCAAACCGATATGAAGTAGAAAAGCCTACTTGAATCCAAAAATAAGGAGTCTCCTTATTGGGGGATTGCATTAGTACAATAGCTTTTCTTCCTTTTACCTTGTAATAACGTTCTAGCTCTATTACTTCTTTTAATTTGCTAACAATATTCATAGCCTCATCTGCTCCCAAACAATCTACTACGATAGAAACAGAGTTGTATTCCCGGTCTGTATCATTATTCTTTTTGTAGTGTGTTTGTAATCGTATACCTTTCCCATAACAAGTAAATAATATACAAAATATGCCTATATACACAAATATGAACTTTTTCATAAATATAATACATTTAAATGTACGTTGTTAAACAAAAGTGCACGACTGCAAATGTAGTTATTTATGCTGATACTTCTTTCTTTTATTCTCAGAAATTCTTTTGTTGATTGAATTTTGCTTTATAGCGCGGAAATCACAAACCTTTTGCGAAGGGATTTGCGGGAGGCCCGCAAGCAAGGTATATAAACAAAAAAAGCACTCTGAAGAAATGAATCTTCAAAGTGCTTTGTAAAAGGAGGCGGCTACCTACTCTCCCGCATTGCATTGCAGTACCATCGGCGCAAGTGGCAATAACCACCTGATAAAGGGGTTGACATGATTTACACAAGCGATAAACTGTGAGTTAAACCCTGTGGGGTTCGAACTTTTTTGCTTAAACAACTCAAAGTAGAAGCGAGGGAAGTGAAGAAAGTTTCGGGCAATTAGTAGTGCTCGGCTTTGACGTCGCCGTCTTTACACCTGCACCCTATCAACGTTGTCGTCTTCAACGACCCTCAATGGAGTTCTCATCTTGCGGCTGGCTTCGCACTTAGATGCTTTCAGCGCTTATCCAATCCAGACTCAGATACCCAGCGGTGCGCCTGGCGGCACAACTGGTAAACCGGAGGTCTGTCCATCACGGTCCTCTCGTACTAGTGACGGCACCACGCAAAACTCCTGCGCCCACGATAGATAGAGACCGAACTGTCTCACGACGTTCTGAACCCAGCTCGCG
>QWBZ01000014.1_pt1 | contig 63203 bp, 68 predicted proteins | sample 1972441 | NCBI WGS metagenome assembly QWBZ01 (sample SAMN09866721, study PRJNA288562) | Human oral metagenome isolate term6_saliva, whole genome shotgun sequencing... | isolation source: mouth | host: Homo sapiens | place: USA: California
TTTAATTGTCTGCCTGTTAATTTCACTTCAATCATTATTCCTTTGTGAACCCTGTGTTTTGATAGACCTTCAAGGCAATTGGTTATGATGTTTAATTAGCTCTTATTTAATTCCAGTTATTATTGATTTCGTCTATCTGGGGAAAATAAAATGATTTGCGGACCTCCCGCAACTCCCTTCCCGAAAGGTTTGGCATTTTCGCGTATGGCGAAAGCTATTTCCCAAATGGTTTGGCATTTCCGCGCATGGCGAAAGCTATTTCCTAAATGGTTTGGAGTTTCCGCGCATGGCGAAAGTCGTTTCCCGAATGGTTTGATGTTTCCTCGTACGTTGGAGCTTATTGCTTACAGGCTTTGTAAAGCTTATGCCATAGAAAATAAACTATAAAGTTGTATATTGAAAGCAAAGTGTTTATGACGAGTGGATTATTTTACTGAAAATAATTTCTTTGATATAGTTTATCGAGTCGGATTATACTCCTTTATCCTACTACATATATAAATGTTTGAGCATCCTCAAAGATAATAGAATTGAGTTTATACGAGTTAGCCTTAATAGTCTATTTAAGGTGAAGTAACCCACCTGGCATCAATAAATATATTTCTGCCATTTTGATGAAGTATATTGAAATATCCAATCTTTCCTCTCGGTAGAACCTGACTCACATCAGATAAATCAATATACTTACCAGGACCTATACACAAAGAAGAGTTACCTTGTAAGTAACCCTTCAATGTATAAAGTTTATTATTCAGCAATTTCTGGCAACTTTACATCATCAGCATAGCTGAATGTGTAAGTTTTGGAATTGGTAGTATCGGTCTCAGTACCATAACGTCTGATTTGAGTTATAGTAACATTATCAACCTTAATTACCTTGCCATCAATAGCATTAGCAAATCCCTTTGGTACAGAACCATAAGACTTATAAGCCTCACAAACTGGACCATCAGACATTGCGATATTACCAGTACGCTGGCAGCTATCATTTACTTCAACAGCACGCTTATTAAAGTAAGAAGGATAGATAGGAACAATACGCATAGACTTCTCGTCTACAGTACCCTTATCAGTCAACTTAAACATTCGTGCGAGCTTATACTCAGCAAATGTTCCAGCCTTCTTATTAACAACATTGCGGAATACTTTACCGAAAGTTTGGAATACCCAACCCTTCTCAAGAACCTCAACATTGCCCATAATAGAGCGAGCAGTGAAATCGTCTTGTTGAACACCACCATTAGCTACTACTGAATCAAGTTCACGCTGTACAAAATCTTTAATTTCCATAAATCTAATTGCCAAAAGATACTTTTTATTATTATTAATTTACATGTAGGCACATATAGTATGTATAGGGTTTCTTTTGGCTATTTATAGCCTATATATAATACTATATGATAGAACTATGTTTGATAGTACAAAGATACTAATTTTAAGGTAATCCACAATCAGAAGGGGCTAATTAGTTCGTTGGTACTTATAGTGTTTTCAAGTTTAAAGGGGTTCTTTTTGAGTATTTCACCCATAATCTTCACTCAACAAAACGGCTGAAAGATTTGTTTTTAAAGGGAAAAGTTGCTGGTGATTGCTTTGTTGTGTGTGTCATTCTTTTATATATTTTAATATTTCATGTGAGCTTTTGTTTGCCTGTTAGCCTAAAATATTGTATCTTTGCAGGCGTAGAATAAAAAGGATAGTACATCTTTTATGGTACTATACTTAGTATTTAACGGGACTGAGATTATTGGCTTTTTGTTTCTTATATGCCAAAATCGCGAGTATATCATATTTATTTTACTCAGGTTCCATAAAAAAACAAATATGGATAAAAGAAAAAAGATCGTATTGTTGATTTTTAGTGTTTTTATGTTTTTCCCTATGTACTGCTGTGCAGCAGAACAAACGGAGAATGCGAATAAAGTAGATTGGAATCCTGTTATCAACGCAATCATTCATGTTGAGAGCAAAGGAAATAGTCGGGCAAAGAGTGGTTCTTCTGTAGGTGTATTGCAGATAACTCCTGTTTTGGTTGCAGAGTGTAACCAAATCCTGAAAATACGTAAGAGCAAAAAACGCTTTAAGTTATCCGATCGTTTCAGTATAGCAAAGTCGAAAGAGATGTTTCTGTTGATTCAATCGCACCATAATCCGCTGAATGATATTGAAACAGCGATTAGAGCATGGAATGGTGGTATTCATTTTAGCATTAAAAAGACACAACGATACTTTGAAAAGGTAATGAGTTTACTCCATTAATATGGAATATAAAAACGACTGATTGAAGATAAACAATCAGTCGTTTTTATTTCTTTTGAATTTGAATATAGTCCTTTTACTTTCCTTTTGTTTTCTGAACTTCCTCAACAGCTTTTCTAACTGAACCGTACATCAGTAGCAATCGCTTAGCATGGTCATAGTCAAGGCCTAATTCTTCAATAATCATTCGAGTTCCTCTGTCGATGAGTTTCTTATTTGTGAGTTGCATGTTTACCATGCGGTTTCCTTTCACACGGCCTAACTTTATCATGATACTTGTTGAGATCATGTTCAGAATCATCTTTTGTCCTGTGCCTGATTTCATTCTTGAACTTCCCGTAACAAACTCTGGTCCTACAACCATTTCTATGGGGATGTCACATGCTTCGGCCATGGGCGAATCTGGATTACTTGTGATACAGCCTGTAAGAATGCCTTTTTCACGAGCTTGTTTCAATGCTCCTACAACATAAGGAGTGGTTCCTGATGCTGCAATTCCTACCACTGTGTCGAGTTTATTGATATGATAAGCTTCCAGTTCTTCCCATCCTCGGTATTCATCATCCTCTGCATTTTCAACTGCATTGCGTAGTGCGGTGTCGCCACCCGCAATTAATCCAATGATATGTGTAGGCGAAACGCCGAATGTGGGTGGTATTTCTGAAGCATCAAGCACACCCAACCGACCGCTTGTTCCGGCACCCATATAGAATAACCGACCTCCCTTCTGCATCCGTGGGACTACGGCTTCAACCAGTTTCTCAATCTGTGGGATTGCTGCTTCAACAGCAAGTGCCACCTTTTTGTCCTCTTGGTTGATGTCAACTAATAATTCGTGGACACTCTTTTTCTCTAAATTGTCATAGAGAGACGGCTGTTCTGAAATCTTTATGAATGCCATAAGCTTTATACTTTAGTAGTGTGATAGGCAATAAGTCCTTCCATTGGTGCCTGAATTGTCTTGCCAATGGTCATGTGTTCTGCTTCTAAGGCCTCTTTTAAAGGTTGCTGAAAATAGTATGCAATAGAGCCAACAAAGCCTATGGGCAGGTGTTCCCAACTCTGATATTGCTTCACATTGCGAACTAAGAAGCGGCGGAAGTTCTCCTTTACCAAATCAAAAATAGCTTTATTTTCAATGTGTTTCGCCAGGAAAGGAACGAAACTTGCCAAGAAACGATTAGGGAATTTCTGACGATACACATGGTCAATGATATCGGCATTGCTAAGTCCATATTCTGCATGAAAGGCTTCGACAATGTCTTTCGGCAATTGATTCTTCAGTACATCGCCTACTAATGTCCTTCCCAATACAGCCCCACTGCCTTCATCCCCTAAGATAAAGCCTAATGGAGAAACGTTCTTTGTGATGTCCTTTCCATCATAAGCGCATGAATTACTCCCTGTACCCATGATACAGGCAATGCCCGGTTGGTGACCACATAGACCTCGTGCTGCTGCCAACATGTCCGTAGCCACCTCACAAGCTCCCGTGATTTCAAATTGCTTTTTTAATGCTTCAGCCACTATTGGGCTTTTCTCTTTCGTGCAACCAGCACCATAGAAATAGACGGACTCAAGATGTGTTGTTGGCAAATGGGGCACTAAGTGTGTAGCCAATTCATTTGCTATTTCTTCTGAACTCTGGAAGAATGGATTGATTCCTGCCGTTCTTACCTTTGTCACACTATTCTTTTGGTCCACCAAACACCAATCGGTCTTGGTTGAACCACTATCAGCTAAAAGTATCATAATTTGATAAATATTTGTTTCTTGTATAGATAATAGCCGCTACTCCATGTGAGGAATACGAACAATAACGCCCAAGCCAGTGCAGCATTTTGTGTTCCTATGCATGGCTGTAGCATGTCGGTGAATACCCACGCCTGTATCGGTTTACCACAAATAGGTACGATTGATAACGGAATCAGTAACAAGTCTGCCCATACATAAAGTGCTAATGGATTTACACCAAAGACTCTAAAGAAGGTGATGGCACTGCTTTTGTGGCCTTCTTTGTCGATGACCCAGCTCAGCATGGCTAATGTTGTTGAAGCCAAGCCGCAAGTAACCAGTGCGAAAGTTGGGGTCCAAAGTTTCTTGCTGATTGGGCAACCATAGCTTAAAAGGAAGCCCGCAAATGTCAGTAATGCACCAAAAAGGAAGAGCTTTTCAATCTTTTCGTTGATTGATGTAGCAGACATTAAACTCCGTCCCACGCAGAATCCTATCAACACATGACCTAAAGCAGGAAGGTTACTCAGTAATCCTTCGGGGTCGGGAATATCCCATTGATACAAATGTTGACGTCCGAAAACAGCCTCATCTATAACATTGCAGATGTTCGATGCATCGTGGGCAAATCCATTTCCATAGCATAATATCAAGTAATATCCTACAAAGAGTGCACCAATGAAATAGGGAATATACTTATGTTTCATAGAGATTGCCACGAAAGAAGCCAGCATATAGCAGAAGGCTAAACGTGGAAACACACCAACTAATCGTATGTGATCAAAGACGTTTGCCGACACTACAATGCGCGACAGCAAGGGAAGTGTTGCGTTTTCTGCATTGAATAGCCCATGAGAAAACATCATAATCCAACTGATGCCAATACCAATCACATAGAGAAGTATGCCGCGTTTGATGATTTTTCGTGTGCATGTCCAAGACCATTCAAAGTTATATTTGCGCAAGGATAGATAGGTTGTGATGCCCATGATGAACATAAAGAAAGGGAAGACCAAGTCTGTTGGTGTCAGCCCCAGCCACTCTGCATGCTCCAAAGGCGTATAGACGGGTTGACCGCCCGGATTGTTTACGAGAATCATTCCAGCTATGGTGATTCCTCTTAAGATGTCCACCGCTTCAATACGGCTTGTTTTCTTTGTAGTCATTTGTTTATTTATATAGGTAGTATTTCTTCGAAAGTGTTTTGAAAGGCATGATGTCTTTGTCCCAATAGCCCACTACATCCTGCCAGTTATGCCGCTGTAAGAAGCGCGTGCGGATGACTTTTGAGCCACAAACTTTATCAAACATTGTCGTACGTTGTCCCGATTCACCTAAGATATCGTGTGAAGGATAACGCTGATTCAACACTTGCAAGGCATAGAACTGAACGTCACAGAGTCTTGCTTTGGCATAATCGGTGAAATAGATCTGAACTCCTTGTAAGGCTTGTCCTTTCTGTTTACCATAGAAAGGAACATAGTGGATGGGACGAAACAATAGTCCTGGCAGCTGCAGTGCATTCATATCGTCTGCAAATTTGTCTGCATCTATCCACGAAGCGCCCAATAGTTGGAACGGAAGAGTATAGCCTACGCCGATGTTTAGACTGTCTAATTCACCCACAATGCCCGTCATGGCATAGAAAGGCGCAGCTTCTGCCTGTGGAATATGCGGAGAAGCGGGAACCCATTTTAGCTTTGTTGCACTGTAATCCATTTTTCGTTTCCACCCCTTCATCTTCACAACTTCGAGCATACAGGGCTTACCTAACATGTGTTCACCATTCAGTAACATTGCCAACTCGCCCACGGTGAGCCCATAAACATAAGGAATCTTAAAGGCACTCACAAACGATTGGCAATCCTCTTCTGTCAGATTGCCCTCTATTTTCAAGCCTCCCAAAGGATTAGGGCGGTCTAAAACAACCACTTTAATGTTATGTTTTGCAGCGGCTTTCATGATGTTTCCCAACGTGCTTATATAGGTAAACGACCGACATCCGATGTCTTGAATGTCATAGACTAAGATGTCTATATCTTTCAACATCTCATCGGTTGGTTCACGTTGTGTGCCATAAAGTGAGTAGATGGGCAGGCCTGTACGTTCGTCTTTGGTGTTACCAACCTTGTCTCCAGCATGTGCGTTGCCACGCACTCCATGCTCAGGACCGAATAATGCCACCAATTTCACATTCTTTGCAGCATGTAAAACGTCAATCGTTGAGCGCAGTTCGTTGTCTACTCCTGTAGGGTTTGTAACCAAGCCCACACGTTTTCCTGCCAGTATCTTAAAGTCTTGACGTTTCAAAACCTCAATTCCTGTCAACACCTTAGCCTGTGCCAAGCCCATGAATAGCCAGCATGAGAGCAACAATAAAACTATTTTCTTCATTTATTCAACCTCGTTTGTCTTTCTGCCATATTGAACATCGACCTGCTTTCTCACAATGATAGTTACTGCAATCGTAGCCAAGCAGCAGACCATTACTAACCAGAAGAAGCCTTCATAGCCTAACCGCTCCTGCAAATATCCTGCAAACATGCCCGGAATCATCATGCTCAAGGCCATGAAAGTCGTACAGATGGCATAATGGGCTGTCGTGAATTCACCTTCTGAAAAGTACATCATATAAAGCATATATGCTGTAAAACCAAAGCCATATCCAAACTGTTCGATGGCTACACACGTGCTGATGACGACAACATTCTCGGGGCGTGTCATGCTCATATAAAGGAAGGTTACACACGGAAGTGTAATGAATATCGCCATCGGCCATAATGATTTCTTTAGTCCCCAGCGTGAAGAAGCAAAGCCTCCGATAATTCCTCCTAATGTCAGGAAGCATGCGCCAATCGTTCCATAGATGATTCCCACCTCAGTAGTGGCTAAGTTTAGGCCGCCTCTTTCAATCGGATCTAATAAGAATGGATTGACCATTTTGAGTAGAAAAGCCTCTGGGAGGCGATAGAGTAACATGAAAACGATGGCTAATAGCACACCGGGTTTGCTGAAAAATGTAACAAAGGTTCGTACAAACTCTGTCCATATCTCTTGTGCTGCATGTTTCTCCGGGTTGTCGTTGATATGTCTTTGATCGGCTTTAGGCCTTGGAACAATGAAGATATGATAAAGACTGATTAGTGCAAACAATACCGAAGTGATGGTCATGGTAAGCGTCCAAGAGAGTGGAATGTTTTGCGTTGTGCGCTCAATATAGCCAGCTATATACACCAAAATACCTTGCCCAAAGATTGATGACAGGCGATAGAACGTGCTTCGGATGCCTACAAAGAAGCTCTGTTGTTGCTGATTGAGCGCCAACATGTAGAATCCATCTGCAGCAATGTCATGTGTTGCCGAAGCAAAGGCTGTGATAACAAACAGGATTAAGGTGAAGGTGAACAATGAGATAGGGGTAGAACCCGCAGCTATTGTAGCTTTATCAGGGTGTGGAATGCTCAAGGTGGTGAGCACAAAGACGGCTGTCATGAGCAACTGCATACATAGAATCCACCATCGTTTGGTTTTCAAGATATCAACAAACGGGCTCCATAATGGTTTGATTGTCCACGGCAGATAGAGTAAACTCGTGAAAAGTGCCATCTCACCATTGGGTACTCCCATCTTCGTAAACATCGTTACGGAGATACTATTGACGATAAAATAGGGTATACCTTCAGCAAAATATAATGTCGGAACCCACAACCAAGGGGATGCATGATTAGTTTTCATGTGATGCAGTGTATTGAATGCTTAACAAAGTTTAGATAGAGGGAGCGCTGTTTAGGCTACTCCCTCCGTGGTTTATGAATGGATTAATCTTTTTGTTCTTTATTCTTTTTCAGACGGGCCAATAGTTCCCAGGTGCGGATGCGGTCTTTATAGGTGTTGTTTCTGTTTTCTTTCTCAATGCTTAATGCGGCATCTGAGTTGTCATCCCAACGTCTACAATAGTACAAAACGTCATAGATTCGGCCTATCTGATAGTTGCGAGAGATGGCTAAACCCAAGGCATAGTCTTCACCATAGTTGACATTTGGCAGTTTCACTTCGCGCAAAATAGGAGTAAAGAAGGCACGAGGCGCGCCTAAACCATTGATGCGGAGTGCATTGTTTCGACCATTTTCTGGTGTCCATTCGCGATGATCAATCTTGCCAGGAGGCAACATTTGGCGGTTGATATCAGTCAACATATACGTGCCTACTACCATTGCACATTGTTGTTCATAAAAGGCATCGACGAATTTCTGCAGGGTGTGTTCATCGGAATAAACGTCGTCGCTATCCAACTGCACTATAAACCGACCGCATTGTGGATGGTTTGCTGCCATATTCCAGCTGCCACCAACACCTATATCGCGGCGATTAGGGATGAGATGAACTACGCGTTCATCGTCTTTATACTCCTCAATGGCTTCTGTTGTGCCATCAGTTGAGTGATAATCAGGGCCATTTTCTACGATAAAGACATTATATTTGAAGTTGGTCTTTTGGCTTAACGCGCTTTCAATAGCATCGCGAATAGTTCGTATTCTGTTGCGCACTGGTATCATGATTGAAGCCTCAACAGGGAACGATTCAGCCTTTAAGTCAACCTGCTTAAACTCTGGTTTCAAGTATGCCCCGATAGCTTTCAGGTGATTGGTTGCTACAGCTTCCATCTCAATTTGTGAGGCGCGGTTGCGCGGATCAACATAATCGAAGAGCTTTTCTCCAGTCTTGCGGTTGTCAAGTTCCACCTCGCTGTAAAGATATTCGTTGATATGTTCAAAGCGACCATTTACAGAAAGTTTCAAACGGAGGTCGTAGAAACCAGCTGCTTGATAAGACTCGGTCATCTGTTTAGCAGCCGCTTTCAAGGCATCAGTACGGAAAAGCAACACTGAACCGAAATCAAAGTCATCGCGCAAGCTACCTTGTTGATAGTCGATGACAGGAGCTTCGCTGCGTAATCCCTCTGCCGAGATATTGTAATGGTCGGCATAAGTCATGACAGCATCCGTATAGTCAGCAATCCGAACCATGCGTTCCAAGGCATAAAGTCCCATTTCCATATATTGCTCTTTCATATAAACAAGCGTATAGGGAGCCTCTGCTGCCATGGCAATCTTACGCATGGTATCACTGCTTTTCAGTGTGTCAATCTTCAGTACGCCGTCAACGCCTGTTATGTTTTCATCGTTTGTCTGTAAAATGATGATGCGGTTTACAAGTTCATCATTTTGCAATCCAGCCAACGTTTTATTCAAAGCTTCTGCTGAAGCCATTGGAATAAAACAGTCTACTACATGTTTTTTGTTCTGCATGTCGTTTTCTTTTATTTATGGTTTGATAGTTCTAAAATATTTCTGAAACAGCCTTCTTGCCATCTCCTCAACCCCTTTTGTTTATAAGGGCTTTGGCAGGCTGTCGCGGTTTGTGCCATTTTACAGCATGAAATGACGCTGTTGACCTTGCAAAATGAACCATACGAGTGCATGATTTGTATTGGTTTGCAATGCTGTTACAGCCATTATCATTTCAAATGCGACTACAATGGTAGCAAAAAGATTTCAAAAACGTGAAGGTTGAAGCAAATAATTTAGTATCATTTGCATCAATTTCGTTCGTTCTTTACTTTCGATGATAGTTTCAAATGGCACCGCCAATATAACTGTTCGCCAATGGTCTGTCTGATTACCACCAAAGACTATGCCCGCACTCTTATTGTTTTCAGGGTAGCGGAAAGCTGTATAAGCGCATGAATCTGCTGGTTCTATCGCATCGGGTGACTCCACAGCATAGCATCTTGTGTTAGGTTTTGCAGCGTAATCCAATGTCAAAACATCATTTGTCAATGGTGAAACAATGGTGGAAAGTCTACCTGTTACGGCCGCTTTGTCATTGCGTAGTTGGTATTTTAAGATGTGTTTTGCAAAGTCAATATCTTGCTGTTGAGGCGTCGATAGAGGGTTTCTCCATAGGTCAGTGCCAAGATATGCTCCCGAAACAAATAGGCTTCCGCCTGCTTTACAATAGTCGGTGATAGCTTGTTGCAAGGCAGGAGAGAACGTCTTGAAACTGAGTTCGCGTTGAGGTTGCAGGCGTCCGAGCTTCGATTGTTTATTCTTTCCCATAATGAGGTCAATGGCAGCATAGCGCTTTGTGTCGAACATCGCTTTGGCGATAGCGGCATTTTTAGACGCAGAAACAAAGCTGTGGCCCGCCTTCAACATGGCTTCACCATGCAGATAAGGGTAATCAAATGTGTTTCCGGCAATGGAAATACGCTCATAGTCGGCCTGACTGTCTCCGAATCCAGAGTCATCATCGTCTGTCCAAGGCATAGAACGGCGAAATTCTTTCTGTTTTCCTACGTAAGAAATTTGCCCATTATAGGGCACGCCATTATCCTCTTCAGCTAAGAAACCAGCCCATTCGTCGTCACTACTACAGAAGTCATCCGGGCCACTTAGGCGGTCAAAACCATTTACTATCAATAGGGGTTTGTCTGTGGTTTGACTTGAAAAACCAGCACTTAGGATTTCAGAAGGGAAACTGATGCCGCCTGCATTGAGTGCGCAAACCTTGAAACTGACAATGCTATCATAAGGAATTGTTGTTTCAAATCTGTTTTTCGTAACAATTGTTCCATTGTCAAAGCCCCCTTCTCCCATGCGTTTATAGACAACATATTGGGTGGCTTTGGCTGTTGGTTCTAACGAATCAGGCGTTGCCTCCCATTCCAGCTGTATGCGATTGGCCTTGATTGGGATGATAGAGAAATTGCGAACGGGAAGTGGTTGAACGACATAGCGATAGCCATAAGCGTCACTTAGATACTTCAAAATACCCTTATATATGGCTCGGCTGACTGCAAATTGGAAGCGAGGATCGTGCCCATAGCGCATGTCGGCAAAGTTTTCATGTGACAATAGCTCAAGTAACATGGCTGGAACACGTGGTGTCCATGCTTCGAAATAACGTTGATCCCACATGCCACGCCTGCTCCATTTCGGTTCAAAAAGGCTGCGAATGTCGTGCACAATCGAAGATTGCACAAGGTCACAAAGGCCTCTGTTGGCCACACGACTACTGCCGTCAGCAAATCGTCCGTGATAGGCTTGGGTATCATAAATGCCTAATGTGCCGATGATAGAGTCTCCATAAACGGTTCCTGCATCGCTATGGAAGGCGAAGGATAAGTCAATCGGGATATTTAAGCCTTTGCCTTCAGGCCATGCTTTCGTGCCCCCGGCGAGATAGTTTACCCATTGTCCGCGTGATTTATAATCGTCACTATAATCATCTAAGCCATGAGATGGCGAGTAAATGCTATCGGGAACACCTGCCCATTGCATGGAATAGCGTGCTGCTTCCAAATATCTTGGATAACCGCTGGTAACATAAGGGTAGGTCAAAGCTGGCTGATAGGCATTGCGAGGCTTATAGCCTATCTTGCGATCTATCTTTCCATCATAGGCAATACTGTCTCCGTTGGTGGTTCGAGCGATGTTTCCCATGCCACCACCTAAGCGTAGTGCATCGGCTGTTACTACTGTGTTGGGTTGTTTAGAGTAGTTTGTCAGCGTCACTTTGGCTGTGGTTCCTGCATTGAAATGAAAGGTGCCGAGGTATATCCAGGTGCCACCTCCCATCTGTTGATTGATAGAAAGTGTTGTTGTTCCACCGCTATGAACGACAGTATAATGTGCATCCGTGGCACTATTGGGTAAAGAAGCGTAGGCCACATACACGGCATAGTCGCGCGTTTCAGGTATGGTTGGCTGCCAACAGACTGTACTTACAGCCTTCTTGTGTTGTGTTGTGGAAACCATTCGATAAGTTCCTTCGCGAAATGGATTTTGAAAATCTCGATATTCTTTGTGCAGATAGGCGAAGCCTGCACTCAATCCATTTTGCCAAGGATGGTCGCCTGTGGTTTCCGTATAGTGATTTTGCGCCATTACACCATCATTGTCGACAATTACTTCGAGAGGATTGGTGTCGCGTTCGCGAGGAGTCAAGACGTAGGCGCCTGCGTTTTCGAGCATAGGAATGAGGTAGGGGAGCACATATTGCTGTGTATATTTGTCTTCAACGGTTTGCAACATGCGGGCTCGTTGCCATTGCCAACGGTTGCGACCTGCCTCAAAATAGAGTCCATGGCTTTGCCACATGGCAATGTGTTTGCCTGAAAGTCCGTTGGAAATAGTATAGGGACGCGATAGATTTTCAACCAAAGGAGTATATGGGGCGTAGGTAAAGGCCTGAGGTTTATTGGCCTTTGATTGAAAGAAACGCGGGATAAGTTCTTCTATATTCTGGTCTCCTGCATATACAGCAAGCTGATAGGGCTGCATCGTTTGTGGGAGATTGCGTTTTAAGTCTTCGTAGATGGTCTTGCATCTGGATGCGGTAAAGGAAACATAAGCATAGTTTGGAGATGCATAGACAGCAAGTGTGTCGTGAGAAAGCCGTAGGGAATCAAGCTTCACACGGTGCATTGTGATGCCTGAAGTATAAGTGTTTAGTACCTTCTCTAATGCAGTAGAGTCTACAGATAATGGCTGTTGAGCTTTTGAAATGCCGACGCTACACATCAGCATGAAGAGAAATTGAATCGTAAAGCGTTTGTTCATAATCAATAATTTCCTACCGCAGTCCTCATAAAGGACCGCGATAGGAGAGAAAAAAGGATTTGAATTTCATTTATTCCCAACCGGGATTCTGTTTCATACCCTCCTTTTCGTTCAGCTCTAATTCGTTAGATGGAATTGGATACTGATAGTATTTGGAGTTGAAACTACGTGTCGATGATGTCGCTTTCAGATAGTCTCCGACAACCGATAAGCCTGTTTTATCTGTCAATTGATGAATGTTTGCACCATAATTGATAGTGGGGTGCAGGTTGCTATCAAGCTTATCTAATTGGTGCCAGCGTACTAAGTCCCAATAACGATAGTCCAAATCGCACATGAGTTCGCATCTTCTTGTACGTCGTAACTCCCAAATCAGGTTGCTGACTCCCATATTGTTGGCTGGGTCGGCAGTTGGATTGAGCGTCAATGGAGGCAGTTCAGCTCGTGTTTGCAATAGATTGACAGTATTGTCAAGGTCAGCCTGCGTGATAGTTCCCATCTCTGCCTTGGCCTCTGCATCATTTAAGAGTACTGTTGCAAGCCAAAACAGCGGAATATCGGTGTAGTTTGTGTTCGCATTTGTACGATAATACAATTCCATTTGAGGGTTATCATACTTATAAACAGAATAACCTGTTGAAGAAGTCATCTCTGCTGGCAGTGGACCATTAGGCGAAGGTTCGTTCCGAATCCAGCCATGATTCTTGAAACATATAATAGAATCAATGAGTAAACTTAATCGTTTATCTTTGTTGTTCAATAGATGCGCAATGGAATAATGACCTTTGGCATTGCGTCGAGCCTCATCGTTCTTATTTAAAGTAGTAGTAGATAACGGCTTGCCATCTTTGAAAAGGAAGGCATCAACAGCATCTTTTGTAATACCACTTTGAGTGGTTGAACTACAGGTAAAGTCGCAAAGACCATGTGATTTCACGTCTTTCTCGTAGTGATTGTAGAAGATGACCTCTTTATTTGTTGACAAATCTAACGAGTTATAGATAGTATAGATTTTCCCAGCTGTGTTCGGTGTCCAGCTGTTTAGTTGGAACTCGCCCGATGTGCGCAGTTTTTCTGAGGCATCAACACATTCTTGGAGATAGCGGTTTGCACGCGTAAGGTCTGGTGCTTTGCCATTGTCGGCTTGAGTTCTATACTTGCAGAATGTTCCTTCATAAAGGCAAATATCGCTCTTCATGGCTAAAGCCATTTCCTTACTCCAAAGCGTTTTGTCTGTAGTGTTATTCGGAATGTTCTGTATAGCGTAGTTTAAGTCTTGGAGCACAGAGTCCATGACTACATCTCTATCAGTGCGCGGACCATATACTTCGTCACTATTGATATCCCCGATGACATGACTTTCCCACTGAATGTCACCATACATCTTTACCAATTGATAATAAATCCATGCACGATTGAGGCGTGCGATGGCTGCATAGTTTGTCTTTTTGGCTGTAGAGAGGGTAGAAGTTTCCAACCCATCTAACATGTAATTGATCTGACGTACCTTTGAAAAGTTTCCTGAGTAGCTGGCCGACTTATTAGGAACTGTGGTGAATGTCCAGTTATCGAAAGACGGATTGGCCTGGTCGTCATTAAGACTTGTGAAATAGAAACTACGTGCTGTGCCGTAGAACTCATAGAAACCATTGCTATAACTGGATACTTGGTTGTCGTTACTCCAAAATCCTTTGTTATTAATAAATGTGTCTCGAGGATCTTTATCCAGCAAATTGTCACAGCCAACAAGCATGAATGAAGATGCCAAGAAAATATAAAGCCATTGAATTTTCATATTCTTCGATTTTAAATAAGCATTAAAGAGTTAGTTGTAGACCGATTGTCCATGTGCGAGTAATAGGCAATGTGCGGCCCCATCCACCATAGTTTTCACCTTCACCTGTATTGATTTCGGGGTCTAATGGTAAGTTTCCATTGCCCTTATGCAATAAGAATAGGTTATTAGCACTCACATAGAGGCGCAATGTTTGAATGGAAGCTTTCTGTGTGAGCTGTTTAGGAAGGGTGTAACCTAATGTCACATTCTTCAATCGGAGATATGACATGTTGATGAGATATTTGGATTGTGGATAATAGTTATGACAACCTCCAGCAGCTGAAAGCGCTGAAACGTTTCCTTTATCCTCATTTCCTGGCCACAAGCATGGATAGTCGTTGGACTCGCTAATGTTGATGATTCCGTTGTCAGGGTCATAAACATTATACTTCGTTTGGTTTGCATAGATAGCTAAGTCGGGATTTCTCATCATAGGGAAGTTAAAGGATGAGATATTCCATACAGAGCGTTTACCCACTCCTTGGAAGAATAAGTCGAGGTCAAAGCCTTTATATGTTCCACCAATGCGGAAGCTGTATTCGTAGCGTGGTAGGCAGTTGCCAATGACTTTTAAGTCACCATGATCTTCAAGAGTACCTTTTCCACCATCGATTTTGCCATCATTTTTGAGGTCTTTGAACTTAATATCGCCAGGACCATAAACGAAATTACCTGTTTGAATGCCTGTTTGGTCTGCTATTCCTGATTTATATTTCCAGCTACCATTAGGATTTTTGCCATCGAAATCGTTAGGAGTGAAATAACGATCGGTTTCAAATCCCCAGATGTCTCCCCATGTTTCGCCTGCATAAGCATATGAAACGTCATTGGTGTGGCCAATGATTTGGTTGCGATTATTCCATTTCTTCACTTTTACTTTTGAATCTCCTATGCTGAAGTTTGCATATAAACCAAACTCCTTAGTGAATTGTTTACGCCATGCAAGTGAAAGTTCCCATCCGCGTGAACGAAGCTCTCCTGCATTTGTATATGGTGCACCTGCACCAACAGCTGATGGGATTGCTGTGCCCGGTGCTAACATATCTTTCGTTAAACGCTCATAAACTTCGATGGAAGCTGTAAACTGATCGTCTAAGAATCCAAGGTCTAAACCTAAGTTCTTTGTGTGGATTCGTTCCCAGGTTAGTGTAGGACTAACCCATGTTGGCATGGTAAAGGCGTTGAGTTTTGTACCTCCAGCATTGAGCCAAGTATAGCCCGAACGAGTCACATTATAGGCAGTTAGGGTAGAGAGGAACATGTTATCACCGATAGCTTCGTTACCAATTTCGCCGTAAGAGAAGCGAAGTTTACCATTAGATACGATGGATTTAAGATTTTTCCAATAAGATTCTTCAGAGAAACGATAGCCTAAAGAGATACTTGGGAAGAATGCCCAACGGTCTCCTTTGCGGAATCTGCTCGACCCATCATAGCGTCCATTGAGCTCAAGAAGATAGATATCACGGAAAGAATAATTGATTCTACTGAAGAAACCCGCTGAAGAGCGGTCGCCAGTGCTGGCATCTATCTTTGCATCTTTCATGTCGCCATAAGCCAAATTGAGTTCAGGATAGTCCTCATTGTATAGTTTGTTACGCATAGCTTCAAAGTAATCGCTCTTGAAACTCTCTCCATTCACACCTGCCATGACATTAAGATGATGATCTTTTGCAAAGGTGTGTGCATAGTTTAGATAGGCATTGGCAACCCAACGGTTCATCTTTGTATTGGAACGTGTAGCATCTGATTTTGCTTGTGTAACGATATAGCCAGGCTTTGTGCCTACCCAGTTCATGCCATATACACTGCGATTAGAGGCCTTTTCATTGAAATCATCAATTTGATAAGTATAGTCTACGTTCAATGTGAGGTCTTTTGTGATATTAGCCTTTGCAAAAACATTCATCTTTAACATGTCGTGAACGTGTTCCAAGCGGTTACTTTGTTTCTGCATTGCTACCATTCGATAATCATACTCTGTGCCATCAGCATCACGATAGATTCCAGAAGGAACAAAGTATGATCCCCAGCGCCAAAGGTATTGATAGATATTGGTCCATGGATCGGCTGAAGTCATCTGTCGACGAGTAAAGTTGAAGCGCATGCCCATTGTCAACCAGTCGGTAACGTCTGTCTGAAGATTAAGGGTTGCATTATATCTGTTGCGCTTTCCTGGGCTGAATTTCATGATGTCTTCTTTCTTATCATAGTTTAAAGCTGAGAAGAAAGAGGTACGACCAGACGATCCTGTAAGGCTAAGACTATGGCTTTGAGAAGGTGCAGCATTATTATACCATATCTTTTGTAAGTCATAATCTGCGTAATATAGAGGTGCACCATTGATAAAAGCATAGTCACCCACGTTGTTCATATCTACAAATGGCTCCATCAGCGAATAGCCTTTCTTGCCATGATGCTGCTTTTGCCAGGCCTCAGCATAGGGAAGTAGTTTGTCAAAATACATGCCAAATAACTCTGGTGTGGCTTCACCAGCTCGCTGTTTAGCTATCAGTCCTGCTTTTAACTGCTCTGGAACACTTGGGAAATCGGGTAAAACTGTAGCCTGATCCCATGAGAATTGTCCATTATAGCGTACGGAAATCCGATCTCCTTTCTTTGCTTGCTTGGTATTAATGAGTATAACTCCGAAGGCAGCACGGGCTCCATAGATAGCAGATGAAGACGCATCTTTCAATACAGAGATAGAAGCGATGTCGTTACCATTAAGCATTGACAAATCGTCGGTAGGCACTCCATCGACTACAATTAAAGGAGATGAATTCTGTTTGTTAGAGAGTGTGCCCAAGCCTCGAATGGAAATAGAAGGTGAAGCGTCTAAACTTCCATTATTACTAAGTATAGTCAGTCCAGGAATTGCACCTTGTAGAGCCTTTGTTACATCTTGTTCACTACGGCTTCCTAATGTCTTTTCTATGTCAACATTAGCCACGGCACCAGTAAGATTAACTTTCTTCTGTTGTCCATAACCTACAACAACGACCTCATCTAATAGGGCATTGTCTGGTAATAGCTTTACAGTCATGTCATTCTTTGCACGTAGTTCGGTTGTCTTATAACCTAAAAAAGAGATTCGAAGTTTAGCCGAGTCGTCAACTTTCAACTGGAAACTACCTTTACTATCAGATATAGTTCCGCGTGTTGTCCCTATTTCGATGATGCTGGCACCTGCAATCGGATCGCCATTTTCATCGACAATAGTTCCTTTAATGATGTTGTTCGTTGGCTGTTCGGCTGCCATCGATGGAAGCTGTGCTGCGTAAGAACGGTTCATTCCCGCACAACACGATAGCCAAATCGCCCCAATAAGTACGATGTGTTGTTTCATAAGCGTTATGTTTAAATGTTATATTGTCTTTAATGTTATAATATATAAGGTGTACATTTATGGATAGTTGTACGATACCCCCATTGTTAATAGATTGATAAATGGTTATGTTTGGCAAATTTGATAAAAAAAATAGAGATATGCAAATTAATCCGTTATTTTTTATTCTAAAAGTAGTGATTATATCTTTCGAAGGAAAGAAAGTTGCTTTATTTTTCAAGTTTTGTCCCCTTTTCTTTCATTTTTTTTGCTAATTAATCTTAATGTTGTTTCTTTTCAGCATCTTTTCGTTTACTTTTGTAACCATAAACATTAGAAAAAGAAATGAATATGACTGGAATCATTGTATTGGTAGTTATTGTACTACTTGTTGTTTGGTGTATTTCTATCTATAACAACCTCGTTAAATTAAGGAATAATCGTGAGAACGCTTTTGCCAATATAGACGTTCAATTGAAGCAACGTCATGACTTAGTTCCGCAATTAGTGGGCGCTGTTAAGGGCTATGCAGATCATGAAAAAGATGTTTTCATGCGTGTTACTGAGGCTCGTTCTGCTGCAATGAGCGCCACGAATATCGATGATAAGATTCAAGCAGAGAATGCTTTGACGAGTGCTTTGTCTGGATTGAAGGTTTCTTTAGAGGCTTATCCAGAACTAAAGGCTAACCAAAACTTCTTGCAATTGCAGAATGAATTAGCTGATATAGAGAACAAATTGGCTGCCGTTCGTAGATTCTTTAATTCGACTACTCGTGAATTAAACAATGCAGTACAGACATTCCCCTCTAATATCTTTGCTGGAATGTTTGGTTTTAAGAAAGAACAAATGTTTGAAATTCCCACTGAACAGCGTGCAGAATTAGATAAAGCGCCTGAAGTGAAGTTCTAAAGACAATGAAATATGTAGGAATGCAGACGCAGATCAGCCGCAACAACAGGCTAAGCTTGATGTTGTTGCTGATGTTTCCTGTGATCATCTCAGGGATGGTATGGGTATTCTTGGCCACTTTGAATTATTTGGAAAATGGATACACGAACCAATATGGGGAAAGTGTGCATTACCTTAATGTCGACAATGTAAACCAATCCTATCTAACAGTCATTCCATGGATTGCTTTGGGCGTTGTTGTATGGTTCATTATAGCGTATTTTTATAATGCATCTATCATACAACATGCCACGGGTGCACACGCTGTTACACGTATGGAGAATCCGCGATTATATAATATTGTGGAGAATCTTTGCATGACTTGTAATATGGATATGCCCAAGATTAATATTGTAGATGACCCACAACTCAATGCGTATGCAAGCGGAATAAATGCTCAAAGCTATACCGTTACGGTCACAGAAGGGCTGTTGAATAAACTAAACGACGACGAACTTGCTGCCGTTTTGGGCCATGAACTTACACATATCCGTAACCATGACACAAAACTCTTGATTACTTGTATTGTGTTTGTAGGGATTGTGTCTACTGTTATGTCTATTGCCGTCCGCATATTATACAATACTTTGCTGTATGGAGGAGAGCGAAAGCGTGATGATGAAAAGGGAGGTAGTGGCTTAGGAATTATCATTGTTCTATTGATTGGAATTATATGCTGTGCCATTGCCTATGTGTTTACGTTGTTAACACGCTTTGCTATTTCTCGAAAACGAGAGTATATGGCCGATGCTGGAGGTGCAGAGCTCTGTGGAAATCCACTTGCTTTGGCATCTGCTTTACGGAAAATATCTGCTGATCCAGGGTTAGATAATGTGAAACGACCTGATGTTGCGCAGTTGTTTATTGCTCAACCTGACGAAATGAAGCATGGTTTAATGAGCTTCATGGATTCACTTTTCAGCACGCATCCTGATGTAAAGAAACGTATAGCCTTACTTGAACAGTTCTAAAATATGAGATATTCTATCAATAAATCCATTCTTTTTCTTGTCATGTGCTTTCTATCGTTGACGTGTAATGCCCAACAAAGCAACTTGTGGAACACTGAACATTATCGTGATCGCATGGCCGAATTTGCGAAAATGCGTAGTATCGATGCCTCAGATATCGTTATGTTGGGTAATAGTCTCACTGAATTTGGTGGCGATTGGAGCAAACGTTTGGGCATCAAACATGTGCGTAATCGAGGAATTATGGGTGATAATGTCGATGGAGTACTAAACCGTTTGGATGACATTCTTGCAAAAAAGCCAAAGGCAATCGTGCTAATGATTGGCATAAACGATCTCAGTCAGGACCAAACTGCAGAACAAGTGTTCGTAAAATACCAACGTCTCATCGATAAAATTTGGTCACATGCGGCCGACACCAAACTCTATGTGCAGAGCCTATTGCCGTTTAATGAGTCATTTGGACGCTGGAAAACATTGCAAGGTAAGTCTGAAGAAGTCGTTACTTTGAATAAAAAGTTACGGAATTATTGTGAGAAAAATCACATCACATACATTAATTTGTACAATGATTTCATTTATCACGGGACAAATGAGCTACGCGATTCTCTCACACTTGATGGGCTTCATCTCAGTCCACTCGGTTATAAGCTTTGGTGTTTTCGCATTAAACGTGCATTAAAAGGAATGTAAATGTCTTATCATTGCACTATTGATAAGAGTAATTCTGATAAAGAAAAGCGTCTGAAATGTTTAGAAAAACTATTTCAGACGCCTTAAAGTTGCGGAGGCAAGAGCATATCATTTTTTTTGTCATGCTATAAATATTACCTCCGCATGACTACATCAGAAGTGAAAGCTTATTTCTTTGTCCTGTTATTGTCCGAGTTTTAACGGAATTAATCTGCGTTTATTTTATTGATTACCACCAACTTTGACGATGCCTAAGAGCATTTCGTTCATCTGTTGTAAATGCTTTATTCGTTCGTTTTTCTCTTCAAGCAGCATATTCAAAGCCTTTATCTCAGATTTCAATTCAAGTGTTGCTTGCTCTACCACAATGCTTTTTACGTCATTATTATTTCCTTGACTTTGAGGAATGTTGTCTTGTTCTTCGTTTTCTATTTCAAAAAGAGATTGAATAGGTACTTGCAGGATATTGCACATCTTGCATATCTTTTCCGCTCCCATTTTTGTAGAAAAGAAACTTTTTAGGTCAGCGTGAGTGCCTGTTCCTCCGTAATATTCACGCATAAATTGCCTTTCTGTCATTCCAGAAATTTTAATCGCCTCTCTGATGAGATCTAAACTAATCTGTTTGTACTTCATAATATTAACACAAGTTAAATATCCTTGAAAACGAGGAAATAAATCCTCAAAGTCTTGGAATTTTGATTTAATTAATATAGATTTGCACACAAAATTAATATAAAGAATCAATAAATACAAGCAATTATGAGTAAAAAAGGCATCTTAAACCCCCAGGATTTCTACAGAGGACTTAACCGAAAAGAAAAGGGTAAATTTCTTTTGTATCTCTCACAGAGATTCAGCTATCCGAGTTCTACAATCTCAGCTAAGTTGCGTGAAAATCCGATTTCAGAATTACGCAAGGATGAGTATGAGAATATCATGACAACAATAGAAAGTGGAATATGGAAGGGTTAGAATTCAGGACGGCAGCAGATGGAAGCGTCTACTATTCAATTGCAAATTCACAAGAAAAACGCCTCACAAAGTTCTCTTGCGACATTATTAACTATGTAATTGAACTTGTTAAGCTTCGTTTCCCGAAAACATTCATTCGTTTGCAAACGTTGTACGTTGACAGCGACCCAACCGAGCGAAATTTCGATATGGCAGACCGTTTTATCCGTTGCAATTTCGGTGCTGACGATAGACTATCCTCTGATATTATTGATGATTGCCTTAACTTCGAGGAGGTTAAGTGTCCTCTTCGAGGTAAATTCTGCAAGGATGAGGGACTTATTTGTAAACCTAAGGGTTCGGTTGAATTGTCACAAGTCGAAAGAAATGTTGCTAAACTTTACGTCGAGGGATATACTTTTAAGGAAATTGCAGCTATCTTGAAGAAAAACCCGAGCACTGTTAAGACCCAACTTTGGAATATCAAAAACAAGTTAGGTGTAAAAAACTGCAGGGGTATCATAAAAGTTATAAGAAGTAAGAACCTTCAATAATTACAAATATGAAATTAAATATTCAGTTAGAGTGCAATTGCACAAAAGAAAATGTAACAGATATCTTCAAGATCTTAGATGAAGAGATACAACCTTTTTCCCTCGCTATCTCTAAGATGCACGGCAACAAGTGCTCCTGTACATTAAAATGTGAGCTTAAGAATATGAAGCACTTTATGAACATTTTATATGACAATTGCATCAAAGAAACAGCAAAATAAAGCGTGTGAAGGATGTGAGTACACAAGAAACTGTATAAATGGCCTTTTCTGCACGAAACTAAAAATTTACGTTGAATATAAAAACAAAAAAGTATGTACACTGTTAAACAATTCGAAATAGCTAAGCCTGCAAATGTTGTTTATTCAAATTTTAGACTTAAAGATCATAATGTGCTTTACGCTTTAGGATATACCTTCAAAGCTGGTAAAGTAGGAAAGAACTCCATTTTTTGGAATGATAAAGGTGAAGCTTTTAGTCGCGACATGACAATGAAATTTCAATCTATTAAGCTGAAATCCTTGAATAAGGAGACTAAATCGCTGAAACTTTATAGAATAGGAGGCTTCTTATATATGCGTGACGCGAAGTTTGATTTGATTTTTTAAGTATAGGTTGAAAGAGTAATTTTGCACTTATAATATTTTTACTATGATAAGTAAACTAACAATCGATAGAGTATTTAATCGAGTCAACATCGTTGATGTCGTATCTGACTATGTTGATTTGAAGAAGTCTGGCGTTAACTACAAGGGGTTGTGTCCTTTTCATCATGACCACACCCCCAGCTTCGTTGTATCTCCTTCTAAGGGTATTGCACATTGCTTCGTTTGCGGAGGTGGTGGTAATGCTGTAAAGTTCGTGATGCAAAAGGAGGGTTATTCTTTTCCGGAGGCGATTCGTAAACTTGCACAAAAATATAATATAGAAGTCGAGGAAGATACAGAAAAGAGGTCGGATGAAGAACTGCGCACATTACAAAAGCGCGAATCGATGTTTATCATCTACGAGGCTGTTACACTATTCTATCGTGAGCAAATCAAGAAAGATACCGCACAGGCTAAGGCTGCACGTGAGTATGTTGAGCGTCGTTGGAATTCTCGGGTTGTTGTTGATGATAAAAAGAAGAAAAAGACCTTTGATGATGAAGACAGGGACTTCTCTGAAATAAAACAAATAGGCTATGCACCTGACACCTGGGATGCACTTGTAAATTTTGCACGTGCTAAAGGCTATGATCTTAAGCTTATGGAGGAAGCTGGCTTGATTAAAGTTTCCTCAAAGGGCAATCTTATCGACTTCTATCGTAATAGGATAATGATACCTATTACTGACAAATATGGCCGTGTTATAGCCTTTACCGCTCGCACTATGCAGGATGATGCTGATACTGCAAAGTACATTAATAACAAAGACTCTTTCATGTATTCAAAAGGGTCTACGTTATTCGGACTTGACATTGCTCGTAACGAAGCTATTCAACAAAACAAGGTGTATTGCGTCGAGGGGGCACCTGATGCGATGAAATTACAATCGCTACGCATAGAAAACACTGTTGCCGCCCTCGGAACAGCTTGGACAAAAGCGCACTTTCAAGCACTTCGCAGGCTGTTCGGTAAGAGTAATTCTAATGCTACTATTTGCTGGATTCCTGACTCAGATCAGAAAGCAGGGCAGAGTTTAGGACCAGGCTTCCTGGCCGTGATGAAAAATGGCAAGTTGGCCATGGAGGAGGGTTTCCGTGTTACGGTCAAGGAGATTCCGCAGGAAAAGGCCGGAATGAAGGCTGATGCTGATAGTTATATATCTTCTAAGGCTGTGCTTGATGATTTAGAAGAGCAAGATTTCCCTATTTGGTATGCCGAAAAGGTGCTTAAAAAGGATGACAATACTTCTGAAAGAACAGATAAAATAAAGGAGGTATGTGCTATTGTTATCCTTATAGCTGACGAATATACACAGAATGCTTTCATTGAGAAGTTAGCGAATAAATTTGGAGGTAAGAACCTTTGGCGCAGCGCACAAAAACAGGCTATTAAAGACCGTGAGCGTGCGAAGATTGAAGCGATTTCAAAACGTGGTGATGCTCTTGATATCCTGAAAAATTATGGTTTTTATCAAGAAAATAACTGCATATTTTCTAATAATGGCGTACAGTGGAGCAATTTTATCATGAAACCACTTTTTCACATCAAGGACCCTTACAATTCAAAGCGTCTATATAAGCTTACGAATGTAAATCGAGAGGAGGTTCTTATCGAAATGAAAGAGGCTGAAATGTACTCTTTGCAGAATTTCCGTGAGCGCGTTGGCTCAATGGGTAACTTCAGATGGAAGAGTGGGCCTGCTGAACTTAATGCGCTCGGTGACTTCCTCTATGATAATACGGAAACAGCAGAAGAAATCAAACAATTAGGTTGGAATAAAGCTGGGTTTTTTGTCTGGGGAAATGGCATCTTTAATGAGGGCAAATTCGTTGCTGTAGACGACTATGGCATCTGCAGGCTTGATAAGTATAATGAAGAGGGACAACTTGCTGGTACTGTGAATTACTACCTCCCTGCAATGTCAAAAATATATTCTGATAGAAAGGATATGTTCAAATTTGAACGGCTCTTCTCTAATCGCGAGAATCATTCAAGTGTGACACTACCTAACTACTGCAAAATGATGGCTGATGTGTTCGGTACTAATGCAAAGGTGGGTATCATGTTCCTTTTTGCAACGCTCTTCAGGGATATTGTTGTTAGCTTCACAAAGAACTTTCCTATTTTGAACCTTTTTGGTCCCAAAGGCTCAGGTAAATCTGAACTCGGACATACGTTGATGAGTTTCTTCATTGCTGATAATACGCCGCTGAATATTCAGAATGCGACGATAGCTGCTTTAGCTGATGCAATTGCTCAGTGTAGTAATGCGCTCGTACACATTGATGAGTATAAGAATTGTATTGACCCTGTTAAAATTGAATTCTTAAAGGGTCTGTACGACGGCACTGGGCGTAGTCGTATGAATATGGACCTCGACAAAAAGCGTGAGATTACTTCTGTTGACTCTGCTGTCATCCTTTCAGGGCAGGAAATGCCTACCGTTGACGTCGCTTTGTTCAGTCGTACGATATACCTTACTTTCTCACAGACTGTACATGATCGAGATGCAAAGGTGAAATTCAACGAACTGACCGCTATCCGTAAAATGGGCGTTAGTCATCTTACAAATGAAATTCTTTCGCATCGTACCGAGTTCGAGAACGCTTTTCATGATACTTACAAATTAGTTTGTGATGACCTTTCGCTCGGTATTCAAGGTAACGAAGTCGAAGACCGCATCTGGCGAGATTGGGCAGTATTGCTCACTTCTTATAAGTGTCTTCAATCTTGTATGTCGCTGCCTTGGACTTATGATGAAATGAAGAATATTACAATTGAAGGTATTCGTCTACAGAATCAGGAATGTGCGTCATCGAATGAAATGGGTAACTTCTGGGATATATTCCAGTACATGAGTCAGAGTGGCATGATCTATGACGAGGGCGATTACAAGATTAAATACCTTGATGCTATTTCTACGAATATCCTTGATAATCGCCTTTTCAATAAGAAAACAGCTATACTTCTTATTCGCCCTAAACGCATTATTTTGCAGTTCAAAAAAGCAGCTAAGATGACAGACTCAAAGGCTATGAATGAGCGAAGTATCAGGTTCTATTTGCAGACTTCTCCGGGCTATTTAGGTAAGAAGAAAGGGTCAGAACGCTTTAAGCTTATCATTGACGGCGAAGTACAGAAGAAATATGGATGCGGTGAGAATGGCGGAAGTCGTGAACTTGTGCAATTCGACAATCCTTTGTGTTTCGATTACGAATTACTAAAAAGTAAGTTTGATTTGAACTTAGAAACGTCACTTTCAAATGGTGATAGTGAAGATGAAGATATGAATGAGGGAGCGCTGCCTTTCCCTCCAGCACAATAACACAATACACATAATATGAAAAAGATAATGTTTAATGATGCATTCTGCCTCACACGAGCAGTGCTGAATGGCAGAAAGACAATGACAAGGAGAAAACTGAAAGATGGAACTCCCCTTGGAAATTGGAAAGAAACAGAGAGACATCTGCCTTACAAAGTCGGTGAAGTAATAGCCGTAGCAGAACCATATAAGTATATTATTGACTATATGGCGGAGTATAGCGATATCATAATAGATGTAGATGGCTCAATAAATAGAGGATATAAGGCTGGCTGGGCGAATAAAATGTTCGTTAGGGCTGACTTAATGCCACATCACATCAGAATTACAGATGTTAAGGTGGAACGCTTGCAGGATATTTCAGAAAATGAATGCTTAAAAGAGGGCTTAAGGTTAAGTGGTAATGGTCGTTTCTATTATCAACAAATGGTAGCATCTAATAATTTCATTAATAAGTATTTTGATACGCTACGCGAAGCATTTGCAGAGCTTATTGATAAAATAAGTGGCAAAGGCACGTGGGAGAGTAACCCGTTGGTGGTAGCGTATAGTTTTGAATTAGTAGATTAAATATGAAACGAATATTAGACGCTTGCTGCGGCAGCCGTATGTGCTGGTTTGATAAGGATAATCCCGAAGCATTGTTTATGGATATTCGCCAAGAAACAACGACACTATGCGACGGGCGCACGTTAACGGTTAACCCTGATGTGATTGGCGACTTTCGTAATATGCCATTTGACAATGAAAGCTTCTATGTCGTATTGTTTGACCCGCCACATTTGAAGAACCTCGGCAAATCATCTTGGATGGCTAAGAAGTATGGACGGCTATTCCCAACATGGGAAGATGATATTAAACAAGGCTTTGATGAGTGTATGCGGGTTCTGAAGCCTAACGGAGTGCTTGTATTCAAGTGGAATGAACAACAGATTTCAACCACTAAGATAATAGAAGTCGTTAAGCAAGAACCGCTGTTTGGACATACCTCGGGTAAAGGCAATCATACGATTTGGATGTGTTTTATAAAATAAATAAGACTATGAGCAAAGATATTCACCATAGCTGCAAATGCACGGGGCAAAATTTTACTTTCGAAGAATGGGGCGAATATTTGCATTCGGAAGACAAACCCGAAATAGTACATCAATACAAAGATTTTGGCTTCAATATTTTCGATGTGTGTTTGACACCGCATATTAAAATTGATTGGGCTAACAAAGTCTGTTCCCTCAAAGTTACAACAGCACAATCGGACAACGGGCGATGGGATTTTGGGGTTAATTATAATTTTTGGACGCAAGGCGGTTGCTGTGGCGCAGCTTATGTTGACATGCTAAAAGACGGTTATAATACCGAGAAAGAAGCTGTTTCCGAAGCCTTGAATTCATTAGAAGAGAAATGCCAACGTGTTATAGACGAAATTCAATTCAGAGGCGGAGACATCGATGATGACGATAGTAACGAACCTGTAGTTAGTGGCTCATCTGTTTTTCCAAAACTTAAAGAAGCTATGAGCAAGATTGAGCATTATAAAGAAGTCTTCAATCCTCGACAATTAGAACTGTTTAATCTATAAGAGACACAAATAGAATGAAAATATTAGTACAATTCAGCGGCGGCAAGGACAGCCAAGCCAGCCTGATTAAAGCCGTGAACGATTACGGCAAGGATAAAATAACAGCCGTCTTTTGCGATACGGGCTGGGAGCACGCAGACACTTATACACATATTTACAATGTTTGCGGACAGTTGGGAGTAGAATTGGTTACGCTCAAAAGCAAGAAGTACAAAGACTTCGTAGATATGAGCATCAAGAAAAGTCGCTTTCCATCATCACAGAGGCGGTTCTGCACCTCGGAACTGAAAGTAATACCGATGATAGATTATATCCTCTCACAAAATGAGAGTTTCATTATCATTCAAGGCATCAGGGCAAAGGAAAGCAAAGCACGTGCTGGATATGATGTAGAGTGTTCGTTTTTCAAAGAGTATTTCAATGATGAAATAAAAGGTTTATATCATAAAAAAGCAGTGCTTGAATGGTGTAAAACGCACGATGCTTCTGTATTACGACCTATATTTAACTGGTCTGCACAAGATGTAATAGATTATATCCTCGAAAATGGTCAGAGACCAAATCCTTTATATGAACGAGGCTTTTCAAGAGTCGGCTGCTTTCCGTGTATTATGTGCAGAAAGCGTGAGGTACAGCTTATTTCTAAGGACAAATGGGCGGCACAACGGCTGATAGATGCAGAACAGAGAATGAAAGAAGAAACGGAGAAAGGCTCGTCTTTCTTTTCACCCGGTTACATTCCCGCCCGTTTTTGCACCAACGGCCAATATCCAATGGTGCAAGAGGTATTCAAGTATGTAAACCGTAATGATGCACAGCTTGATATGTTTGAGCCGGAGGGAGGTTACAGCTGCATGAGTTTGTATCACGGGTTGTGCGAATGAAATGGGGCATTAAGTATTAAAAAAAACAATAGAAGAATTATGAAAGTAGAATTACAATGCGGTGATACAATCACTATTCCCGAGGGTTGCAAGGCAACCATTAAGGACGGAAGTATAATAATTGAGAAAGGAGAAAAAGATGAAGCACAGGAGTTTAAGGACGGGGACGTGCTTGTACTTGTTGTAAACGGGAAAAGGTGCAATGCTTTTATTTACAAAAGTACGGATAAAAGGGGGTTTCATTATTACTATGTTGGATTAGACGTATGCAATCAGATTTCTATCAGTGAATCTCCAAGCAACAGGTGGAGTAACAATGATTTATCTTACTCTACCGAAGAAGAAAAACAGCTTCTATTCGACAAAATGAAAGAGCAAGGGCTAAAATGGAATGCAGAAGAAAAGCGAGTTGAGAAGATTAGGTGGAGAGCGAATGATAAAAGAGCATACTACTGTATAAGAGATCAAGGAGGCGTAATGGTAAATTACGAAGCAGGCTTTTCCTTAGACGAGGATAAGTGGGAATTTGGCAATTACTTCCGCACCAGCGAGCAAGCCGAAGAGGCTGCAAAGCGTGTGAAGGAAACATTGCGAAAGTATCACGAGGAGATAGGAGAATGAAGAAATGATGTGAGAGTATTCAATGTTGATAGTCTTACCTATTTACGGCATAAGGTAGGAGAAAGAATAGTAATGACTTTTAAGTGATATATATAAGTACTTCTAAAAGGAATTAGAGAGTTAGTTCTTTATACATACTTTTTAACGTTATAATTAAGATTATCGAGAGGGCTGCGTTGTGAAACGCGGTCCTCTTTTTTTTGCTTGTGTGTGTTTCGTCTTTTCTATTGAAAAAACAACGAATTACACACGGCACACACACTCACACACACGCTGATTATCAATGAGTTACGAAGACCACATTTACACACATCTTACACACATTTACACACACAAGCACTGTTTTTATAGCTATTTTACTCTATTTACACACAAATATAGAGATTACACACATTATTCATCTATAAATATTTTTATAATATGCTGAATATCAATAACTTATAATTTTGTGTGTAGGTGTGTGTGCCGTGTGTAGCAAAAAACTATATCCTTATATAACAAGTCGTTTTCTTTTTATACAAGGAAAAACGACTTATTTTGTGTATAACATACGCTTTTTTTTACTATATTTGCGACATTAAATATCCTAATTATGAGCGATTTCAATGTCTACATCAAACTTAAACCTTTTGTTCAACAATTTATTCAACACGATTTCGGTACTCCTGCAGTCTTCCCCGACAAAGGACCCGAAAATTCGACTATCCATCATTTTGTTATGCGTCGTCCTGACGATAAGGCTCCTGATGTCGAGGAGGACGGACTTACACCTATTTCTATTCCAGACTCATGCACCAAGCCTGCACGCTATTATAACTATTTAACTCCGCGTGGAAAAAAGGCTGTTGCGGAATGCTGCGAGTATCTTTTCAAACGTGCGTTGTGGAAAGAACTCGGAGACATGAGTGATATAGGGTGTAATATGATGACGGCTATTTATGCGTGGTGTGAGCAGCATGGTATCTCTATTGATTATGCAGATACAATTCGTCAGCGCTGGTATCGATTGCGAAATGCATATATCAAGAATAATATAGATCTGACCGAAAAAAATAGGCATGAAAGTCCTTTTTGATTTTTTAACAATAAAATAAATCTACGTTATACAGCTTTTTTTTCGCGCGCGAACGTTTGCAACGAACGCATACAGTTACGTACTTTTTCAAACAAACACAAACAGATATGAAATTAAACACAATTATTCGCATTACGTTGATACCTGTAAAAAATATTACTTCGTATCGCAGACTTGACAGCACTCATGTAGCTTTAACTCTTAAAACAGAAATTGAGCCTTTGTCACATCTCAAAACACCTGCCTCATTATCTGTATCTTCTAAGGTAGATGATGGTTGCGTATCTTTCACTTCTAAGCTCGTTTTTTCAACCTTATGTGACATTGACTGCACACAGAGATATATTGCGTTGTGCGATACTTCTGCAGGGGATAGTGTCGCCGTCGGTACTGATACGCGTCCTTATCCTATCATCACTCGTGTTGAAAATCACCCCGACAGCCCTTCAGATAGTCAACTGAATACCTATACTCTAACGTACTCATCCGTCAACAAACCACCTCTCGTTAAAAAATAGGTACTTTTATGCACATATTATATATTATATCTTTGTGCTAAATCTTTTCGATATATGGAATACAAATTCATTATTTCTGGACAAATAGGTGTTGCATTTGATTGGAGGACGGGCCAACGAGGCACGACCGCTAAAATGGTGCGTGACTTCCTGAATGAACACCAAGACGAAGAAGTAGATATTGCTGTTTCTTCGCCTGGCGGTTATGTAGACGCTGGTCTTGAAATCTATCAGATGATTAAGGATCACGGTAAAGTGAATATTCACATTCTTGGTATGACCGCAAGCGCAGCAACATTCTTGACCATGGGGGCAAAATCTGTTGATATGGTTGATGGTTCATTGATGCTCATTCATAATGCTTCAACAGCAGTAATGGAATGGCAGTCTGCTAACAAAGAGCAGCTTGATGAACTGATAGCAAAATATCAAAAGGAACGTGACGATTTGAACACGATAGATAAGGTTATCGCTTCTCTCTATGCTAAGAAAAACGGAAAGTCGGTCGAGGACTGCATGGCTAAGATGCAAAAGGCTGCCTGGCTATCTCCTTCAGATGCACTTGACTTCGGTCTGATAGATAAGATTCGTGAAGATGATGATGCTGCACGCAAAGCTAATTCTATCCGCAAACATTTTAATAACAATATATTTAAAGAATTTGGTCTACCTCCTTTCCCTACAGCTACTGCTGATGAGGTCGTTGATGAGAAAGGAAATCCAACTAAATCGTTTATCCAAAAGTCGGTGGAGGCGGTTAAGGCTTTTTTCTCTAACAATCCCGCTAATTCTGTAAAAAACATGATTAAAATTTTCAAAAATGTCATGGACTTGCTGAATGTGAAAGACGGCTTCTCACCTGCAGAAGACGGTTCTATCAATCTCACGCAGGACCAGGTTAAGACTGTCGATGACCGTCTTGGTACTTTGCAGAAAGACCTTGATGCTGCCAACACAGCCAAGGACGATTTGCAAAAGCAGCTTGATAAGGCAAATGCCGACCTCGCTGCAGCGAATGAAAAGTTATCTAATCTTTCTAAAGCTCCTGGTGAAGAAACGAAGAACAAAACTTCTGACACTGAGGAAGAGGAAGACGAACTGAGTTTTGTCAACAAAGCTCGTGAAATGTTTAACACCGTAAAAGATCTCTAAACATGGCAAAAGTAACTATTACTCCTGATGCACTTGCTAAGAGTGCTGCTTCTTTCCGTCGCGAAATTCTGATGATGCCAGTTTTTTCACTCGGTGAATTCTTGAAGCATGTTACCGTGCGCACTGGTATTCGCTATTCGGAGACCGTTGGCGAATTGACCGGTGACATGCAAATTGGTCCTTACGATCAGAATAGAGAGGATGATGAGGATGTAAGCATCGTTGCACGTACGCTTTACACCTATTTCGGTAGCGTAGTAAAGAACTTCTCTCCAAACTCTGTATATCAGTCAATTTACGGTTCTGCACTCACTAAGGGTGAGGGGTTGAAGACAACTGATATCACAAGAACTGTGCTGAACTATCTCTCCTCTAAGGTCGGACAAAACTTGTATAAGAGCGTCTGGAAGGCTAAGCGCTCAGACACTGGTACTAAGACCATTGAGCTTTTCAACGGCTTTGATACCATTACCGCTGATGAGATCACGGCTGGTAACATTGCAGCTGGTAAGGGTAATTTCTTGCAGCTTGATGTCACAAAGATTGACGCGACGAATGCTGTCGATACGTTGAAGAAGATTTGGCGTGCTGCTAATGAGCACTTGCGCGATCAGCAGTGCAAGCTTTTCGTTCCGCCTTCAGTGCTCGACGCTTACAACGATGACTACAAGACTGTAACGGGCGCTATCCCTTACAACTTGCAGTATAAACAGACTTTCGTGGAGGGTTCTGAAAATCGATGCGAAATCGTTGCACTTGCTAACAAGAGTGGGTCCGACTACATTCATCTGACTACAAAGAACAACATGCTCGTTGGTCTCAATCAAATGGGTGAGGATGAAACTGTTGCTGTTGAAAAGCATAAGGCATTTGTGTTGCAGTTCATCATGACGATGTTCTTCGGTTGTCAGTTCGAGTCTATTAGCCCAGAACGCTTGCTTGTTGCAAAGTACAAGGCTTAATATTTAATCTCTAAATTCTAAAAATATGGCTAAAAGTTGTACAGATATGGCCGACATCTATAAGAGTGTCGAGCATTGTCAAGGTCAGGTCTCTATGCCTGGCGCAATTGAAAAGGCTTATTTCATCAAAAAGGCTAAGATAACGAAGTGGCCGAAACTTCCTTTTGCTGAAGCAACAGACATTGATAAAGTTGCTGTTTACGACGGCGACTTTGCCCTCGCTGCTGATGCTAAGTTTCATCGCATAGACCTTATGCCGAACGAGATGGAGCCTGAAAGTGAACAGGTTGGGGCGTATGGATCATACCACTTCAACAACAAGGCTACACTGCCTATCCCTGGCACTGCTGAAAAGGCAACTGGTACTATCGCTATGATGAATAACGATGATGTTATCATTGTTATTTTCCAACGCGACGGAAAGGCACGCATCATTGGTGATCCTGGCTTTCACACAAATGTGAAGCCCGCGCAGAAGTGGGGTAAGAGCTCAAATGATGCTAACCAAACGAGCATAGAGGCTTCTTGTGAGAGCCTTGTTCCACTGCCATTCTATCCGGGCAAGCTGGTTACTGATGACGGCGAAATTAGCGGCGCTACAGGTCAGTTGATTTCTCCTGCAGCTGCTGGCGTCCCTGGCGGTTAAAACTTCTCTGTTTTATAAACATAACTTCTGTTTCAAGGCACGGCCGGCGTTTGCCGTCGTGCCTTCTTTATTAAAATAATTTATTATGAACGTAGATCCTAAATTTACAAAAGAAATTCAGGAGTGGTTGAATCAAGAACCTCTTCCTTTAGATTCTGCTTCTGCAGGTGCATCTTTGCTTTTGCGTATAGCACCTCGTAATCAAGCTTATGCTCGCTTTCTCTCTTTGTCTCTTCAGCGCCCTGAAGCAATTATTGATAAAATAGTTTATGAGCTGAAGCAACATCTTAAATATCGACTTGACGGCTTAACGCTTGACGAGGTGAATCTCCTTGATAAAGAGGTTATTCCGACTGCTGAAAAACTTCTCGATAATGGCAAGCCTGCTGCCGATGATGATGCACTTTTGCTTGATACTGAGAATAAGCCTATTATTCCTTTGCAGGTCAATATCTCTGATGATAGCGAGAAGCCTTGCTTTGTTCGTCAGTTAGGCCGTCGTGAGGACCACGATAAACTGCCTGAAGAGGTACAGCAGCTGTGGGTTGACAATGGCAACCTTTACAAGGATATCAAGGCCTTGTTTGAGGAGCTAAAGGCGATGAATGACTTGCCTTCATGTCAGCGTTATGATAAGCTTCAGCTGCTCGCGTCGATGGACGCTAAATATTTCAAGCAGATGGCTGCTTATGATGAAGCAGTCGTTGATACGACTCCCCCAACAACGCCCTTGACTGAAAACACGGAAACTGCACTTGATAACAGTGTAAATTCTGCACGTAGCTATTTGAGCAAGAATCAATCGAAGCTTGCTACTTTGAAGCTTGCTGTAGAGGGCGAGGGTGCTTCTGATAGTGACCGCGCTGCTTTTACTGATTTGCTTGCGAAGATGCAACAGCGTGTTGATACTATTCGCAAAGCTGGTGCTGTTATCGGTGATGACTTGCGTACAAGTCTTGTTGCTTTAGGTCTTTCTTTCGATGATAAGCAAGAAAATACAACAGAATCTGAAACCGCTGAATAGTACTGCTTTGCAGTGCTATCTCGGCACTGGCATTCACACGCTCGGTTTGCTCGGATGGATACTCGAACAGACTGGGCGTGCTGATGTCTATGTTTCTACTTTTTCTACGAGCGAAGAGTTCCTGAATGGCTTTCTTAATCTTCGTAAAAAGGGCCTTATTCGTCGTGCTGTAATGGTTGCAGACTTAAAAGCTTCAAAGAAGACGGTCAAGCTTAATCAGCTGATGTCATATTGCTTTGATGCTGCTTATTTGGCCATGAATCACTCTAAAATAGTGCTTGTGCAAACGGATTCTGGACAGACTATTTCGGTCGCTTCAAGTCAAAATAATACTTACGGAGGACGTGCTGAGTGTACAATTATCTCTACATCGCAAGAAATTTTCCTTTCGCTGTATGAGGGATTGAAAAAAATAATTGATAATAGTTGTGAATTAAATGGAATATACAGAAGAGCAGTTGAAAATGATAGAAGAGTTAGCGCGTCAGCTGACTCCGGCGACTCAGATTGGTTGCCTTTTGGATATTGACGAAGACGTCTTTTCGCTTGATATTCAAACAAAAGGTAATCCTGCACGGATTGCATTTTTGAGGGGTATGTCGGTTACCGCTAATGACTTGCGCTGCAAGAACCTTGAACTTGCTGAAGCTTGCGCTCCTTCTGCTATTACACAATGCTTCTCTGACTTGAATAGAATGCTAATCGATTTGCAATAAAATATGAGCCTGCCTGCTAATATTGATGACTATCAACTTAATCTTTTCGCCTCAATTGATGAGATGCGAGAAAAAATGTTGCCGGAACACGTTGTAAAACGCTTGCTTCGTCTTCGGGCATTGTACACATTTTGGCTGAATTATCCTCAAAAATCTTCTCGCGAAATCTTGAAACATGATCTTGATATGAATGCTGATATCAAGCAGCGTGAGGCGTATGATGATGTGCGCTTGCTGAAGATCTTAATCGGTAATATCGAAAAGGAGTCGAAAGAATGGCATCGGCATGTGTTCAATCAACGTACGGAAGAGGTGTATAAAAAGGCCATGGCTGCGCAAGATTTTCGGTCCGCAGAAAAGGCTAATGCGGATTATGCAAAATACAATCGTGTCGGTGAAATTGATGCTGTGCCCGTTGATTACAGCGAAATTAAACCGCTTATTATTGAGCCGACTGATGATCCTTCTGTTGTCGGCATCAAGCCTGTTAAAGGTCTTCGTGATAAGATTGCTAAGCTTAAAAAGAGGTTCGGTGCTGATCTGGAATATACTGATTTTGTTGAAGTGAAAGAAGATATAAATAGTTTCGAAGATGGCGACACAGGACAGGAAGAAAATCTATCTCAATGATGCGCAATATTATTCTCTTGCGATGTCTCCGCGTAACCTCATTGATGTCTGCGGTCGTGGTATCGGCAAGGGTCTTATTCAAGCTAAGCGCATGCTTGACCTTGTACAGTTCATGCCTCGCTGCTCGATAGGCTTTGTCGTTCCCTCCGTCAAGCGTGGTCTTACTAACATCTTGCCTTCTATCCTTATGCACCTGAATAATTGGGGGTATAAGAAAGATTTATTTTATTGCGTCGGGCATCGCCCGGCTAAGGCATCAAATTGGGCTAAACCAATATGGGAGCCTGAAAGCTATGATAATGTTGTATCGTTCTATAATGGTTCATACGTGACACTTATCTCGCAAGATAGGAGCGGTACAAGTAACTCTATGTCGCTTGATGCTATCCTTATTGACGAAGCAAAATTCATAGATTTTGAGCAGCTTAAGAATGAAACATTTCAAGCTAATCGAGGTAATGAGATGTATTTCGGGAACTGCTTCCTGCATCACGGATTGACAATAACCTCCGATATGCCTGTAACGAAAGCAGGATCATGGTTCCTTAAATTCGAAAAGCAGATGGACCCAGAGTTGGTCGAAGTGGTCGAGGGACTCGTCTTTCAAATTTGGAAAGTCAAGCAAGCTGCAGCTAAATACCCAGAAAGGCAAGCGTATTACGCAAAAAAAATCAATGAATTGCAGTCTACCATTAATGAGCTGCGTAGGCATCTTACTTTATATAAAGAGTATTCGAGCCTCGAAAACCTTGCTATTCTGGGCGAACAATTCTTTTATGATCAGAAACGCAACTTGCCTGCGCTCACCTTTGCAACTTCAATATTAGGGCTTCGTATAGGGCTGCAGATGGACGGCTTTTATAATTGCTTACGTCCTTCTAATCTCTACACTGCGCCAAAAACGTCGTATCTCGACGGCCTTGATTATGATTTCAAACGGCTTCAGGATGTCGACTGCAGAATGGATGCTGATCTTGAACCTGACAGACCGCTCATCATCACCTTTGACGCGAACCTTAACATCAACTGGTGTGTTGTCGGGCAGCTGGGGAATGACGGCAAGGCGCGTGTCGTAAATTCGCTATACGTAAAGTATGAACGCAAACTTCCTCAACTTGTTGAAGATTTCTGTAAATATTACGAATATTTCCCTAATCGTCAAGTCGTTTTTTATTATGATACAACCTTTATCAGTAATAACTATGCGGTCGGCAACGATGACTTTCACGCTGTGATTTGCAACGGCTTGAGGTCGCACGGCTGGTATGTTAATGATGTGTGCATCGGCAAACAGTGGAATCATATTGAGAAGCAGCTGCTCATCAATCGAATGTTTCAAGGACGTGCGAAACATCAGCTACTTTTCAATAGAGATAATAACCCTGACCTTCTCCTCTCTATCCAAACGGCAGGCGTGTACATGGGTAAGAAAGATAAGCGAGGGGAGAAGCTTGCTGAGACTGAAGAAGATAAGCTTGAAAATCGTACAGACGGCTCCGACGCTTTCGACACTTTTGCAATCGGCGTAGAGAAATTCCCTACATTCGATGTCAATATGTCAGGTGCTGTCGTATCTTCGTTCAACGGACATTAGGCCCCCAGCCCCTAAAGGGGAGAGTAGGTCGCTACGCGGTGTTTTTGTGTTCGTAGCGAACCTTATTTACAATTTCAAAAGTGGTCGCAAGGAGGCTGCAAATTTTGCAGCTGATTTAATTGTGCGCTTGATGTGGAATTGGTATGGCCACAAATGCAATGAATATACTATTGTGTGCGTGCCTGCTTCTTCTAATGCTGAATATCGTCATCGCTTTAGTTACTTTTCTCATGTTGTCGCTTGCCGTTGTCAGCAGGATAACGCTATGCAGCATATTAAAATTTTAGGCAAACGTGAGGCCTTGCATCGCACTGCAAATCATGTTGTGCAGGATAACGGCAACTATCATGTTGTTTTTGATAAGGACTTCTTTGCAGGGCGCAAGGTTATTATATTTGATGACCTTGTTACAACAGGCGCAACGGCGGAAAATTTTGCGTCTCTCTTACAGGATGCAGGGGCAGAGGTTAAAGGCGCTTTGTTCATTGCTAAGTCGGTGAAAGGCATATCTAAAAAATCATATAATCAATATAAATAATCATCATCATTATGAAGAATTCTAATATTTGCAGTTGGGTTAAGGAAGAACAGCCTCGCTTTAAATTCGATAATGTAGGGGGCGATGTAGTTACTAATGCGGAATTGTTGTCTATCATCATAGGGAGTGGCAGCACGCAACTTAATGCTGTTGAGTTGTGCAGGGAACTACTGAATAATTGCGGGCAAAGTCTTGCGAGGTTGGCCCGAATGACTACGGCTGAACTTATGCGCTTTGAGGGCATAGGAAAGAGTAAGGCTCTTAGCATAAGGGCAGCATTTGAACTCGCGAATCGTAGGCAGGCCGAGCAGGCGCATGATATTGTAGAATTTTCTTCTTCTCTCGCTATCTATGAGTACCTTTTGCCTAAGATGCGCGATTTATCTGTAGAACAGGGGCATGCGTTGTTGCTTAATCAACGCTACCAGCTTATTAAAGCTATAAAGATAAGCGAGGGAGGAATAACGGAAACGGCGGTTGATGTTCGCGTTATCCTAAAAGAGGCCTTATTGTGTAATGCTACAGTGATTGCCTTTGCACACAACCACCCGAGCGGTGGTGTTAGGCCGTCAGTGGCTGATGATAAACTTACAAGGCAATTAAAAAAGGCTTGCGAAGCTGTTCGCATCTATCTCGTTGACCATGTTATCGTAACAGATGGCAACTTTTATTCTTATCGTGACAACGGGAAATTATAAGATTGTTTTCCAAAAGAGTGGGCAGGCAGCTTTTGAGTTGCCTGCCTTTTTCGTGTGTTCACTTGCGACCGCAGGCAATTGCCTGCATGATAATTTTGTTTTACATATTCCGCTAAACTCAAAGAGGCAATTGCCATGTCGGGCGTAGGGCGGTGGGGGGTACAAAAAGAGCGAAGTTCGCTTTTTTCTTTCAGTTAAAACGTTTCTCGCTGAATTTCAACATTTTAACTGATTGGGGTCGTGCAAAATCGGAATAAAAGCCGTGTTTTGTTGCTCCAATTTCCTCGAAAATCGGAGCCTCGCCAACAAAAACGCCCTTTTTGACTAACATTTTACCTGTTTCTTAAGCAATTGCCTTACAATTTATTGTTATCGTTTCTTTGTATTCTCATCGCTTTAATTGCTTAAAATATTCCTTACAACGCCTTTTTTGGGCCTAAAATTACATACTTGTGTTAAAATAGTGTTAAATCCGCAAATATATATTGCGGATTTATTTTTTTATTTCTATCTTTGCAATGTAAACAAATAACAACAACAATTAAAAGGTGAGACACACCATAACAACTGTTCAAATTTATGATTAATTCTTTTGTACTTTCAGCAATTAAAGAAAGCTATTACCTTAACAACAACATGAAAGAGATTTCTTTCAAAGAGTACCTTGAGAATGAGGCTGAGAATGAACCAAACTTCTTTTATGAACTCTTCGAAAATGAAGATTACGAGCAGAATTGGGATTCAGTTTTATCTGAAGAAGATAGAGAAGAGTGGAATAATTTACTCAATAAGGCTAATGATATTTGGTCTAAGATGCTTAATGACGAAGAGGAGGAACAGCGTGCACGTGTTAAATCACACATTGAAGATTTATTTGACGGAAAAGATATAGAGGGTTTCCGCGAGCTTATTCAAAATCTGAATAGCTATGATAATTTTAGCAAACAATTCTCCGATGTAATTGATATGAACTATATCGACGAAGAGGAATATAAAGAAATTGTAAAAGAGGCTATCACTGAATATATTGAGAACAACGATATAGAAGTAAATATTAAGGTGTTAAATAATGCTGACGTTGTAGAGGATGGAGATAACAGCTTTACTTATAAAGGTGAAGAGTATCAAGGTTTCGATAGTTCGGACGGCGGAGATTTCAATTGCACAAGTTGTGAAAATTTTGATTTAATCAATGAGGCAGTGCAGGAGACTAACTGCGATGATAAAGAAGATTTAACAATGTACTTATGTGGCATGAATTTCGTCTACAAAAATATGGTAGATGACGTGATGTGCAAGTTCTATTTCAAATAAATAATATAATAAGTAGTAACCTTAACGCTGGGCTATCGGCATGACGGGCAATGAATATGAAAACTATTTTTTTAAGCGATAATTTCAAAGGTGTACAATCATTCTGCGAGGAGAACGGACTTTCTTTTTCAAAAAAGCAAGCTGAAAACAACCATTTTGATGTAGAGGTTGCGGTTGAGAATGGCAATTTTGTAGACTTTAGAGTATTTGACCCCTTTCAAAAAATATTTGACGGATATGTCTATCCTGACGGCTGGTCAAATTGGTTATTGGACTATGTAAGTGAAGATGAGGAGGAAGATGAATAATAAATAATAGCACTCTTATAAGTAGTAACTTTAATGCTGCGCTATCGGCATGACGGGCAATAAACATGAAAAAAGGTTTCAAAAAACATGAGGTGCAATGCACATGGTATGCAAATCAGAATGTAGGATGCAGAAGTATTTTCGAGTTAGATATAGTAATCAAGGCATTTCGCTGGGTCTCTTCATCTTGGAATGGACTTTGTTACGAACGTGCAACCTTTTTCTGCTCTGATGCTGATTTTAAGAGATTGCAGAATTTTCTTTCATCTTACACGGATTTTGAAGGTGTTACTATTGAATAAATATTATCTATCTGCCCTCCTGCTACGAAGTAAGAGGGCATAATTATATCGTGTAATTCACTTGTTTTTTATAGTGAAACAAATTTGTTTCATTTTTGCACGAGATTTTGTTTGCGCTTTCGATTTTCTTTTGTATATTTGCAGTGTACAAATAAATAATTAGCACATGAAAAATGTAACACTTAGAATTGATGACGCTCTCTACAACGAAATGAGCAAGAATGAAGGTATTTCATTTAACGAACAGATTAACGCTTCCTTGCGCAAGCTTGCTGCAATAGAAAAGGCAAGCATGAATGAACTGCGCGGACGTTTCGAAAAATCAGAATGGAAAGCTATTGTTGATAGCCTGAATGGTACTTATACACAGGATGAGACTTTCCGCTATTCGCAAGGTGTTCTAATAGCACATATGGAGGACAGCGATTTATATGAAGGTATCGGCGCAAAGTGGAAAATAGATGTTAAGTCGCTTTGCGAAAAAATAAAGGCTTTATCATCTGCGCAAATAGATGCACTTTATTGTCGTGTTGAGAAGTTTTGGGAACATCCTGATACCGACCTCGACGCATGGGCTTTGTTTTGAAAAGTAGAGTATAAAGCTCCTTTTCGGAGATAAATTAATATTTTGTGTTAAAATCATGTTAAATCCGCAAGTATATCTTGCGGATTTAATTTTTATTCTTATCTTTGCAATGTAATCAATTAACAACAACAATAAAAATGGTGAGACACACCACAACAACTGTAAGGATTATGACAACAATTGAGAATCTTCTAAAGAAATTAGACGGCGTTAGAGTTCACACTGCAGGCACTGGTTCTATTTATGTATATTACAATAATCTTAAAGTTAGAGTATCGGACCACGAACCAAATTTTGGCGCGCCTAATCGACATAACGATAAATGTTTTTATCTGAAAGATATTGACGGCCAAATCTTTGACATATATAATGTTGTCGAAGAAGTCGCTGAATATTTAGAGATAGAAATTAAAGGCACGCTAAAAGGCATGATTACTAAGCATCTTAATGCGGAAATGAAACTTTCCGAAGAACGGTTCAAGTTTCATTTAGCTGCTGAAAAAGAACGCGAAGAAGCTGTTGCAGTCTATAATGCAAAATGCGAAAAGTTGAAAGCGATTGTTGATGCAAATAAGGAGGAAGTAGAGAAGATGTGGAATGAGGCAGATGCATACGGCGACCAGGCAAGCAATGGAGATAAGCGTCGCAAACGTAGAAGCAAGATGTTTAATCGACTCTTTACGGCAAGATTTGGTTTTGAACCTATTAATTTAGAAATTAGAAAATATTTGATGAATGAATAAATACATATTACAAAAGAGCAGCACCCGGCCCAATGGCTGGGTACTGACGGATAGAGAAAACGGTATCGTTATCACTTTTGATGAGGGGTTGTTCAACGAAAGTCAGAATGTTACACCTCTTGAAGATGTCAGTCACACGCCACAAGAACTTGCTCGTATCATGCGAGAGATGGGCGAATGGGTTGCACGTTATCATGGTGCTATATGCTTCAAAGATACTTTTGTTTTTGAATTTAGTGAGGATGAAAGTGAGTTGTATCTTGTACGCACAAAGGCTCCGTGTTGGCGACTTGTTCTAAATAGAGGCGAATTTGATAATATTAAGCTCGCAACATCTTTGCGGAAAGCAGCCGAATTTCTAACTAAAAAAGTGAGATGATGAAAAAAATTGCTATTGTGAGAGTGGCGCATCAGCATGGAGTTACAATTCCGATGATCGCCGATAAATTAGGATTGAAAGAACGTACGCTATCCTGGCGTATGGCACAAGATATGCGCTTAAGCTTTCTTTATGATATTGCACAAGCAATAGGTTGCGATGTAACAGATTTATTTGTAGACGTTTGATATTTCCATTAAAAGTGTTAAATCTTCTATTGATAACAAAAAAGTAAGCAAAATATTTGGTGGTTGCTTACTTTTTTGTTATCTTTGCATTGTGATTAAAACAAAGAGCTCTTTTATTTTATGAAACATTCAGAACTTATTCGTAAGTTGAAGAAGGCAGGATGCCTTTTGAAACGACATGGTGCTTCGCATGATGTTTGGCTTAATCCTAAAACAGGAGCGAGAACAACAATACCGAGGCACGGAAGCAAGGAGATTAAGGAGAAAACAGCAAAGTCTATCCTTAAAGACCTCTTGAATGAGTAAAGGAGGGCCACCTGCAATAGGGTGGGTGGCTTCTCTTTTTCTTGAATGAATATAGATGTGATAGGACATTTTAAAAATATTATAAATATGGAAAAGATTATTGCAAAAGTTGAACGTGAGCCAGGCGAGAAAAATTTTTCTTGTGTGCTTGAAGTGGATAGTGTTAAGGCGCGTGTTCTTGGTCAAGGGAGTTCTGCAAAGGCTGCAATTGCCGATATGCTTTCAGGCTGGGAGGACACTAAGCTTGATTTGAAAGAGGATGGTATTAGAGTTCCTGAATTAGAAATTGAATATACTTTTGATGTAGGGGCTTTATTTAACTATTATGACTTTATAAATGTTGCAGGCGTTTCAAGAGAAATTGGTGTCAGCGAAGCTGTTATGCGTCAATATGCTGTTGGTACAAGGAGACCCAGCCAGGAGCGTAAGCAACTGATTGTTCAAGGCATCAAGTCGCTCGCTAAGAAAATAGAAGTAGTGAGTGTTTATTGATAGAATATTGAATGCTTCATGCTTCAATTAAGTAAAAGAACTCTTGCCTCTTGTGCGTGAGCATGGGAGGCTTTTTTATGTGTATGACTATGTGTATAAATTTAGTTGTAAAATAAACTCTCTAATCGTTTGCCGGTTAGGGAGTTTTTATTTACTTTTGCATATACCAACTTTTCATAAAGTTGAAGGTTATTTGTATAGGCTTTTTGCTTGTGAAAGTAGAAAGCCATTTTATCATGAAATATTATAACTCTTAATTATATAACGTAGTAAAAGTAAAAAAATGGAGAAGCACACCTTTACTGTCATTGATATTGAAACAATGACACCTGAAAGAACGAGTGCCTGTGCTTTGGGCCTTGTTCGTGTAGAGAACGATGTCATCGTTCAAAAGTTTTATTCTCTCATCAAACCTATCCCTGATGATAGAACAGTTACTAACACCCATGTTCATGGGATTACTCCCGAAATGGTTGAGAATGCCCCTACTTTCCAAGAATTATGGCCTACAATTGAACATTATATATCAGGGCAAGTGTTGGCAGCTCATAACACCTCTTTTGACCTCGATGTGTTGGAAAAGGTGTCATTGCATTATGGCATAACAATTTCAATTCCAGGCATTGTTGACACATTCACCTTAACGCAACTCTCTTTAGAGGAAACGTGCAAGGTGCTGCATGTTGATTTAGGGAAACATCATGATGCCCTTTGTGATGCTACAGCTTGTGCAGAGATAATCCTTGTGTTGTCGGGCGTGGAATTACCCAGGCCTACGGAAAGCATCCCGCATTTTGTCAAGCCTAAAGAAAAAACATTGAAAAAAGAGACAAAACAACCTTTATCCCCTGAAGAAGTGGAGAATAAAGAAACTCCTTTCTTCATGAAAAGAGTTGTGCTGACAGGAAACCTTGAAACGTTCCCTGCTCGAGAAACTATTGCAGAAGTACTCAAAGCGTATGGTGCAGACATTAATACCTCTATATCTAAAAGGACTGACATTGTTATTGTCGGTAAAGGGGCAGGCCCGTCTAAAATGCAGAAAATAGAGGAATTGCAAGCACAAGGTCACAATTTAAGAGTTATAGAAGAACCTGAATTGCTTAGCATAATGAAAGAATTTAATATTGAATTCTAAACTTTTCCCCGAAATCTCTTGCAGGTTTCGGGGATTTTCTTTAATTTTGCCATCGGTTAAAAGATAATGGTAGACCATTCCGGCGAGCAGCGGTTACTTGCTCGGCAAAATTGCTCGGGCTTTTTTTATGCCCACAACTAATATATTTGGCGGTTGCCTTCTCGTAGATTTTCAAAGCTCTTCGGAGTGGAAGCATTATCTTTTAACCAGCGAGATTGGCGACCGCCTTTCTCGTTTTACCGGCAACGCAGCGGAACTGCAGGAAAGGTTAAAAGATAATGCAATATGCAGCAACAAACTATCCAATTTGACGGAGCGCAAATTCAACAGCGCGTCGATGTTCGCGCAATGTTTGCGAACGCAGTAAATTCAGTAAACAACTATCTTAACCAGCGCAGCGAGGTGTATTCGCGGTTGTGTGACTTCTCCGTGACACGCCGCACGGTGCTCTACATGCACTTAGGTACAATCTGCTTAGGTGTGAGCGTCTTTGCGGTTGTCTCTCACCCTCTCGTAGCTATTCCTGCTGCTGCCTGTGCAGGCTGGCTTGTGTATAGACTTAACAATAAAGAAAAACGAAAAAAGTAACACTTAGTTAGTCAGCAGCACAATTAATAGTGTGAGTCGGTTGTCTTGATGCTGGATGATTCGACTTGCACGTAACTCTTTACTAAATAATAAAAGGAAAATGAAAACATCTATAGTTGATAGATATTTCTCTTACACACGTACAAATGTAGAGAAAAATTGGCTTAAATTGCTGCATAACACAATTTACAGAGAAGATAAACTTTTTAATATGATTTCGCTATGACAAAGTTAAATTTAAATCAGCAAGCAACTGAAGCTTTAGAAGATCTTCTTGATACTAATGCACTTGAGGTGAGAATATCTCTTTGCAATGATATTACGGACAAAATTTTGTCAGGCAATGATTTTTCTGATGAAGAGCTGCTTGATTATGTACGCAGCTTTCACGCGCTTAGAAGACAATTAGAAACAATTTTAAAAGGTAAAAAAGATGAATGAGATTAATAAAATAGAGCGTAACGTACTTGATGCGTACTTTAGCACGCGTGTTAATAACGCTCCTCCTCCCTCACAAAGTAATCTTTTTGTCACTGACAACAAGACTACACTTGAAATCGTCGAGGCGTTAGATAGTACTTATCCGCTTACACAGCAGGATGTTGTTAGCTATATGACAGAACATGGTTACATACTCGAACCTGATGAATCGGGTGGGCTGATTTGGAAAATTTGGAGGCTGAGATAATTTTTTCTCAGTTTTGAACGTAGAAATACATTTTTTTACATATCTTTGTTTTAATATTCGCCTGGTAACAGGCAATTGGCTAAAATTCGGCTGCAGGCGTCGCGAGGACGTCTGCAGTTTTTTATTGTATACAATCTACCTACCTTATATTTGTATTTTTGTTAACTTGTATTCTCCGCTATCTTTGTGTTGTAAATCGATTTGATATGATTACTATCTTAAAATCTCTTGCAGGCACCTATTTCAGTGCGTCAATTCCCGATATAGCCTTCACGATTGGGGGCAGTCGCGCAGGCGTTGTCATGACAATTGACGGCGTGCGAATGTATGACGAACATCTGTATCAGTACGACGGCAGCATTGAACTCACCGACCTCTCCGCCCTCTTCACTTCGTATGCACATGCGAGGTTGAGCGTAGATGTTGTTGTGACAATTACAGACCTCGGCGACGATGACGCTGTGATTGATACAAAGACGTTGAATGCTAAAGTTGTTTATTGTGCTGCTGATTTCACACAAGGCACTGTAACAGCTAATGCAGAAGACTTCTTGCGTACGCATTTTCTATCAATCTATAGCGGTGACAGAATTTCGGCTATAGGCCGCTTGGAGTTCCTACACTATCTCAGTACTGACACGGCAGCTATCAAAGCTACTTATGTTGACGGCTCATCGGCTGATTTCACTGCAACTAAGGTGCAAGGCAATAGCAAATATTCAACGATTGACGTATCTCCGTCACGCTTCACAAAGGCTGATAAGGTGCTTGACTTCTTTGTTGTCAAGGCTGGCGAGCGTACACAAAAATATACGATAGACTGGACCCACCCTGATTGCGCCCCCATCTTGATGTTTGAGAACTCGTTCGGCTGTGACGAGTTGATGTATTGCGTAGGTAAGCATCAAGTCAGCCCCTCTTTCAAGCGTACGACGGCTAATGTGCTTGGTAAGACGCGTAATATAGAGATTGTAGAGAACCGATTATTCAAGGCTGATACTGGCTATCTCACGATTGCACAACAGAACTGGGTAGATGAACTCTTTCGCGCTGAGCGCGTGCATGTTGTTAATTTCGTCAACGGACAGCCTATTGTCGGCAAGGAGGTGACACTTACAGAGTCGAAATCGGAGGTCTCTAATCTTGATGATGAGATAGCGCGCTTCACTTTCTCTTATCAGTATGCGCAGCGCATTCACAACGTTATTGACCTGCAGCGTGCGGGCCGAATTTTCGATAATACTTTTGATAATACTTTTGACTAATGAATAAGCCTATTCACATCACAGAAATGCGCAAGCAGCTTGATATAGCTGCTATTCGCAAGCAACTTGTAAACCTGAAATGCTGGAAACTCAAAACAGGTGACATTATTGAGTATAAAGGCTGGCTGGTTAAATCGGGTCATTGGCGCGGTGGTACTCATCGCCTGATAAATCCTAAAAATCGGCAGATTCGCGAGGTGCGCGATGTGTGTATCTTTGAGTTTATGGGCGCAGAAATCTATATGTAAAAATGGAAAATGATTCAACGTTGAACTTTATCGAAAAGCGCGGAGATTACGAAATCTATAGCGCTCCTGCAGCTGGCTTTGTGAATGGTCACAGCGCATCTGCTAACGCGGAGTATTCCGAGAATTCCTCTGTTGTTTTTGACGATAGTGGTATCATTCAACCTCGCACGTTCACACAAGGGGACAAAACTTATAAGTATATTCCGTTTGGTGCTGATGATATGCTTCCTTATCACATTATTGAAAAGGTGGGCGAGAATATGGTCATGGCCCAAAACAAGCTATTTAACGCACTCACGTGTTATGGGCAGGGTGTACGCTTCTATGACATCGCTACTGAAAAGAAGACGCGTGATCGTGAAATTCGCGACTTCTATTTTCGCAATCAACTCAACCGCTTCTTTATTGAGCAGGTGCTTGATATGAAGTATTTCTTTTTTACTGTTACGGTTATTGTGCTCGACAATGAGGGGTGTCACATCGTGCAGGTACGGCATAAAGAAAGTTGCTTCTGTCGTTTCGAAAAAGCTGACGATAATGGTCGTATCAATCACGTTTTTTATGCGAATTGGAAAAATACGGTACAAGACGGCGATGTAGAAATCATTGAGTTGCTTGATGAAATAGATCCTTGGGGTGACTTGCGCGTGCGCATGGGCCTTGACCCTGACCCCGCTACGGGCGAGTGTCGTAGGGCTGCTCGTGGTGACGCTTTCGGACGTGCTACACGCACACGTAAATTTGCTATCCTTACAAGATTCCCTACGCCAGGATATCAGTACTATCCTATTCCTTTCTATGTCGCAACGTTCAAAGATTCGTGGTATGATATCTATGAACTGATAGGTAAGGGCAAGCGTGCGAAGATTCGCAACTCTGCTCCTCCGCGCTTTCAGGTTGAAGTGCACAAGGACTACTGGAGGCAGATTTGCGAAGAAGAAGGTATCACCGACCCTGACAAAATAAAGGCTCGCATCAAGCAGGAAAAGCAGAATATCAATGACTTCATCGGTGGTAATGAGAATATCGGGAAAACGTGGATTTCTGGCTTCTATATCGACCCCGCAACTGGCAAGGAGGTGCATATGGTGCATATTGTCGATGTTGAGCAAGGACGCAAGGAGGGTGGCGACTGGGCCGATGACGTACAGGAAGCGAGTAACTCGCTTTGCTACGGCGACAACGTTCATCCTAACCTTGTTGGCGCTACGCCGGGCAAGTCGGCGATGAACAACAGTGGTAGTGATAAGCGCGAGCTTTTCTTGTTGAAACAGGCTGCGGAGACGGCCTTTCATGATGTGCTGCTTGAACCTTTCCGCGTTATGCTGTATTACAACGATTGGCAAGAGAAATACGACGTTGATGTACCTTTTATTGTGCTGACAACCCTCGACGAGAATAAAGAAAAGAAAGAAGTAACACCTAACCCTGACGCAAATGGAAACAACAGTAACGAGGCTTGAAATTACTCGTAAAACATTAGAGGCTGCCGTCGTGGTAGCTACGAGCAAAAATGGTGGTGTATTTGATATGCTCGCAACTGCCATTTCTGACACTTATTCTAACTTTTCAGCTTATGTTTTGAATGAGATTGGACGGCGAGCAGTAGAAGAGGGTACAGATAATGAGCTGCTTGCACTTGTAAAATCTTACGTGTGTCGACGCGCTTTCTACGACAATGCACGTCAACTCGACCTTGTGATGACTGCGTCGGGTTTCGGTGTCGTGTCGGCTTCAGACCTTGCACCTGCCTCAAAGGTGCGCGTCGATGCGATGTTAGCGAACGTGGAGCGGTTATATTTAACTGATTTTTCACTCATCCTCCCTCGTTTATTCAAATTGCAGGGGTGGTTTGAGGCTTCACACATGAAGCTTTCGCTTATCAATACCTACTTTGACTATTGTAACATCTGTGGCTATAATCACTCTACGATTGAAGACTTCAAAGCTGCACAACCCTTACTTGCAGAGGGTGAGCAGTTATTGAGGGCTAAGATTAGTGACGCGCAATTTGATGCTTTCGTCAAGGCTGTGGCCACCAATTCGGCTATGGATGTTGTCAAGCGTGCTATTGATAAAGCGCGCTTTTGGTTAGTGCTACATTTGAGAGGTGATAAGACAGCGGAACGCTTTGCGTACAATCAGCTTTCAACGATCATGGAGGACAACATCGAAGAGTTCAGTGAGTATAAAAATAGTAAGGAATATAAGGCGAATCATTATGAGAATTACAAGAACACTAAGGAGTCCGGGGTGTACTTTTTCTAAAGAAAAGGGGCTAATACTGCATGCGCCTCGTTCCTGGCGTGAACTATCACAAGACCAGCTGCGTTATGTGTTCGGCCTGCTCGGTACGTTCAGTGACCTTACGCAAATAAAAACTTTTATGTTTATGCGCTTTTGTGGTATTCACGTACAGAAGTGGACTTCAAAGGGTGTGTTCTGCTTTATGCGCGGTCGCTTTGGACGTAGGAAATTCTTTACTATTACGGCAAACCAAGTTCAGAGTCTTATTCATCAGTTTGACTTCATCGACAGCTTCGATAACATGGGCGTGCGGTTGGATAGCGTCTGTGGCTATCGGGCTGTCGATGTGAACTTGCACGGCATATCTTTTATAGACTATCTTTCAGCTGAGACGGCATTTCAGGTGTATCTTTCCTCTAAAAAAATGGAGAATATTGATACACTTGCTCGCATTCTCTATCGCAAGCGCAATGGGGATGCCCCTAAACATCTGAAGCTTGATATTGCGGAGCGTACTGGCGTATTTGCGTGGTTCTGCTATGTCAAGGCTGAATTCGCAAGACAATTTCCTTCTTTCTTTCGCCCTGCTGGGAGTGAGCCGACAAAGTGGGATTTGCTAAAAATGGCAAATATCCAGTTGCGGGCGCTCACACAGGGCGATGTGACTAAAGAAGATATGATTAAGAACATGGACTGTTGGCGTGCGCTCACTGAACTCAATGAGAAAGCACGAGAGGCAGCCGAATTTGAAACGAAATATGGAAAATAATTTTAATCCGATTGATTATTTCACGTCACTTGCTGAGAAGAATAAGCTTTGTCGTGATCATGACTTCAAAGTGCTTGCTTGTTCTGGGCCTGAATCTATCGAGGGGCTGATTGGTGAATTTCGTAAAACAGCGAATTTCGTTCTTGTTGATGACACTACAGACAACAATGTGCACAGCAATAAATCGGGTTTCTTCACGAAATCTGTATATACTGTTTGGGTGCTTGCTGGCTACAAAATGGGTGATGCTGAGAGTAGGAAAGAGTCGCTTGAGCTTTGCAGAACTATTTTCAAACAGTTTCTTGCGAAGACGCTTGCAGATAAATTTTCGGGCGCGTATCGCGGGGAAATGGCTTACTTGGGCATTGAGCGTATCTATTACAAAGAGTTGGGGCGTTATAGCTTCAATGGCACGACAGGCCTTTATTTCATGATAGATAACGACCTGCCTACTAACCTCGTGTATCAGGCTAAAGACTGGGAGGAATAAACATGGATAGGAGTCAGCACATTTCGGGAATGCTTACGCGCTTCTCTACGATGAATACGCGCAATGTGAATGATTTGCGTAGATATGAAGAGGGGTGGGCTAAAGAAATGCTGACGTTCTGGCGTGAGCGTATGGATAAGCTTGCAGTCAAAGACTCGGGCTATCTTTACAATAGCATGTCGGCTATCATTGGAATAGATGCTGTGACAACGATTGAACACAAATTTGCGCTCTACGGCATCTATGTTGCTGCAGGTGTTGGGCGCGAGTTTGGAGAGAAGTTCCGAGAGTCGAACGGCACACTTCCTTTCTTGTTGCCTGGCGGTGAAGAGTATCGCGAGGAACATGGACTAAACAAGCAGAAGCGTGTTGGCCCTGCCTGGGGAGGTCGCATGGCTGGTGGCCACCCTCGTGTTAAGCGTGATTGGTTCGCAAAGAAATACTATTCTTCTGTAATGCGGTTGAACGAATTTGAAGCGTCGTTCTACGGCGAGACGTACAATGGCCTTCTTTCTACAGGACTACAAGAAATTTTTGCTGGTGTGGGCATCGGTAGAAATTTATAGCGTATTTTTATTCTCATCTCATTTTTTTAATTTTGTTTTCGTTAGACTTTTTTATTTCGTTTTAGTGTATTTATGAGTGATTTGACAGCAACGATAAAGGGCATTACTAAGCAACTCGAGGCGATACGTGATGAGCGTATGCCTTATGCTAACACGGCAACGCGTATTGGTGAAGCAATGTTATCGTTGCTGTCGTTGTATCAGAACACCCCTTATGTGAAAAAAGAGGGCGAGCAGCGTCTCATAATTGGTGACATTTACCTATCCTGGGATAAGGAGAATAATGCTGTAAAGGTTTCTAAAGCAGACGGAAGCGCTGCTAACTTTTATGCTGAAGGGGGTATTTCTGCATTCGGTGCCGGCTCTATGCAAGGTAGCGGAGAGAGTGGCATGTCGTATGAGCGCCTGGACAATTGGGCTGATTATTCTGTTGATAAGGCGACTGCTGTTCTTTCTGCATTCTTGGGTAATGATCTGAATGAGCGATTAAAGAAAGTTGAAGGTGGCGCGTTGACTTCGGTGGACTGGTCGATTATTCAGAACAAGCCTACTTCAATGCCCGCCAGCGATGTGCCTGCATGGGCCAAGGCTGCAACGAAACCATCGTATGCCTGGAGCGAAATCACAGGCAAACCGAATGAGTTCAATCCTGCTACACATTCGCACACTTTTGCATCTCTGTTGAATAAGCCTACAACTCTGCAGGGGTACGGCATTACAGATGCTGCAAGTATATCACACACGCACGCTTTCTCGCAGCTGCGAGATAAGCCTACAACCATTGACGGTTATGGTATTGTTGATACATTCAAGACGTACAGAGAATTCAATTTTGCACCTGACGTGTCGGGCTATTATGCTGTGATGACTACAAAGAGCGGAATTGGCGATGATTGGAGACATATCATTTCGATGGACTGGTCTAAAAATGACAGCGTGAACTGGATTAGTCAACTCGCACTCCCTACGCAGCGAAATGAAAGCGTATATTATCGTAAGAATGAAGCTGATGGCAAGCAAATCAAAGATGCGAAGTGGATAAAAATATGGGACGAGAAGAACCTAACGAAACTCTCTCAATTAACTGATGATATTGTATCAGGCAAGTATCTACCCCTTGATAGTAATGCTGTATCAGCAACGAAATTAAAGGATAGCCGGCTCATTTGGGGACAAAGTTTCGATGGAACAGGGAATATCGACGGGATGCTTACTGTCAAGCATGCTGGCTATTCTGGTGTTAAGCTGACATCAACAAGCGACGAGAGTTCGTACAGGTGTCAGTGTACTGGTGGAAACGAATGGGTGTTCGGTAGTTATCCGACGAGATTTTTCCTGTGGAATAATGCAGCGAAGCATGTTTTTAGTATCTTGAATAACGGCAATGTTGTTGTCGGAGATACTGAAAAAGATTCGCCTTATAAGCTGAATGTAAAAGGCACTGCACGAATTGCCGACCGAATACTGCTCGCTGGTACAGAGAATTGTGATATTAAAACAATAACAAATAACAATAGTGCTATAAAGAATACTGTTGTTACGGCTGCTGCAATTCGACACGCACTCGATTTCGGCTGGTATGGCACGCACTATCAGATAGGTAATATTCGCGGAGGAAGTACCGACAGCCTCGGCTTCGGTATTACAAAAGATAGTAGTACCCTCATTGCTCGCTTCCACGAAAGTGGCAGCGAAGTCTATGGCAATCTCACCATTGACGGATATTTAAGTCTTGCGAATAATATAGGGCTTAACTTAAGAGATAAAGAGGGACATAATCAACGTGCGCTATTTATCTCTAATTCTAATGTCGTTTATTTCGGTTGCAACGACCGACCACTTTACACGCTTTTTGTAGGTAGTGAGTTGCATTTTAACGTGTATAACAATGGTTGGCAGGACGCACTTGTTATAACTCCTGACAGGAATGCAACTTTCTCAGGAAACGTGCTGGCGCAGGGTGGCGTAACAGCTTATACAACGTCAGACAGGCGTTTGAAAACGAATATCAAGCAGGTTGATAGTATGCGGATAATCCGCAGTCTGGGCGGTACCTGGCAGTTCGATTACAAGGACACGGGTGAGCACAGCATCGGTTTTATTGCGCAGAGCGTAAAAGGTAGCGCACTCTGGAGCATGGTCTGTACGAATGCAGACGGCTATATGAAGCTGAACTACCTCGACACAAGACTTATTGCACTCGCACTCGGAGCAGCCGTGCAGGTGGACGATAAGGTCGAGCGGTTAAAAAAACGGGTAAGAGAACTTGAAAACGAAGTCGAACTTTTAAAACATAATTAGCATGAAGAGATTAATAAGATGGTTAGCCGACAAGTTCGGCGTGACAATAGTAAGAACGGAAGTTAGGACCGTGGTCAAGGAAAAGGAAGTCTTAAGACACTTTATCCCCAAGGCAGGAACGATTGAAGGCGATTTAATTGTTGAGGGCGACCTACTCGTTAAGGGTTCTCTTAATGCGACAGGTGGTGTTACCTGTTATAAAGAGAAAGGAGGCATAGTATGAGCATTGTAAACGGCATCATCCAAGCACCTGTCACTATTGCAGATGTGAAGACTACGCTCGGCGAAACAAGCAACGACCTTGCAGCGTTATGCAGGAGTGATAAAATAAATATGTGGGCTAAATACAAGCCTGTGGAACTGAACAAGACCTTTACCTCAGACGAGTTCGATTTTGAAAATAGAAAATGGCGTGACAATGCAACGTGGTATAGAGGAGCAGACTTTGAGGGTGTTGGAATATGTGGTATAAAAATAACACACAGCAGCACTTTACAAAGCTTAACAGAATTATACGACAAAGGACAAAGTAACTGGGAGCGTGTAAAAGTAGGCTCTACCTTTGCGTGTCCTTACCGGCTGTCTGATTTCATAGGCTACAAGCATGCTGCAACTGCACCTTTCAAAAGGCCTTTTGTCGCAAGTAAGACAAATGAAAATGGCAGCGTATTCGCTACGATGATGATAAAAAGTCTCGGTACGGAAAACGAACTGACGCTGCAGGAATTCGGTAAATTGTCAGAGGCTTATCTTGGGCTTGCACTGAAAAATGCAGCAGGGCAGATTGTCTATTTCAAAACTTCAGACAAAGCGTTGAAAGACGGGGGAACAAGCGTGGAAATGCAGGGCGTGGTTTTCGCAACGGGTAACTATAAAGCCTATGTCTTCCTCTGCTCCTCTACGCTTGCATTCAACACACCTCCCGTGCAGGCAACATTCTACACGATACATGACTTCAGACCGTCAGTTGTAGAAATTGTTTCTGAAGCACAGCACATAAATGACTACTTCACTATCAACGCGCGTGAGGATATTAGAGGACATATTATCGTAGATGTAGAAATAAAAGATAACTATGTGCGGAGATCTAACAATGAGAATTTCTATATCATTTTAAGATTTGCATCAAGCGAAACAGGCTCTCCTATCAAAATGGGAGAACAGGCATTCACCTTTACAGATGTCGAAGCTGGTACGAAGTATACTCACATGTTTGATAAACGTGCTTCTGAAGAACGATACAAAATAGAATATACTTTTATGAGTGTAACGCAAGAAACCTACATCAAAGAATTAAACCTTTTTACAAATCAATAATATTAAATAACTATGGACGTAAAAGTAAAAGCAATTGCCGGCTTCAAGGCAAGTGTTGAAGCAGTAGGCGCAAGTACAACTATTAAGGCGGTCGTTTCTGTTGAAAGCGATAAGTATGCAAATATCGAAAATGGCAGCGTTAGCAGTAACGATGATACAAACAAACAGCTTGCAACTTTCGCACATTTCGGAGGTATCAACATCAGCTATCTTACAACAGATGAAGACGAAATCATTGCAGCTATCACAGATGTTACAAAATTTGTGAAATACTGCAAGGCAAATGCAGCGAAGCTCGGTACAGTCAGTACAGAAGCTAAAGAAAAGTAAATAACAAGGTATTTTATTGAAAATGAATATAGAAACGATAAAGGCTGTTGAAGCCTACAGGGCATTAAAAGCGTTGAAAGTAGGCAGCATGAGTGATGAAGCGATGCTCGCGGTGTGGAAGAACCTTAAAGTGTTGCGTCCTATCTCGGAGACTTACGATAAAGACATAGAGGAGGTGCGCGCAACACTTCAGGACGAAGAGTTTGAGAAGATGCAGCAGCGTGTAAGAGAGGCGCAGGAAGTAGAGCGACGAGCAAAGGAAGAGGCGCGCGATATGACTGATGCTGAAAAACGCGAAATCGCAGAAATCAACGGATGGTTCGCTGCATGGAATAAGAAAGGGCAGGAGTATTTCAAAGAACTTGCTGAAAAGGAAGTGAAAGTTGATATTGTCGAAATCGATGTGGAAGAGTTACTTAAGGCTTTCAAATTGTCAGATAAGACCTTTGAAGAGGTTGAAAAGCTGGCGTGGATGACAAAGTAGAGTGTCGACTTGACTTTATTATATCCCTGTGTTGATTTCACGTGAAATTGGCACAGGGATATTGTATTTTTACCCAGCCTTTTTCGCGCGTATCTTTGAATTGTTTTATAAATTATTACTGTTATGATGTTTGAAAAAATAAAAGAATTTATCATAAGTGTTACGCTTGCATTGCTTGCATTTATGAAACCTATTGAGCCTGAACTTAAAACACTTTCGCTCATTTTCGTCCTTAACTTCGTCTTCGGATATCTTTCAGGTATGATTGCGAATCATGAAGATTTTGATATTAAAAAAGCGGGGCGTTGTGGGCTTGAAGCTGCCGTTTTCTTTGTGCTTTGCCTCTCTATTTTTGAGATAGGTAAGTTAAAGGAGCAGTGTGTACAGGCGCAACAGTGCGTTAGTATGATAACCTACCTTGCGATGTACTTCTATGGGCTAAATATCTTGAAGAATCTTAAGAAAATTTTCAAGCCTGAAACGGCAGCATGGTATATCGTTGCTTTTATTTATTATATTTTACGGATTAAATGGGTTGAGAAAATTCCTTTTTTGTCTGAGTTTCTAAACATTCAATCGAAATAATTATGACTTATCAACAAAAAGTATTTTGTAAAGCTGTATACGCTGCTGCTTGTGCACTTTACTTAAAAGATAAAGATAATTGTGTATCTCCTTTATTTACAACCGCGCAAGCGATGTTGGAAAGTGGTTGGGGTAAGAGTGCGATTGGTAACAATCTTTTTGGCATGACGATAGGGAGTTCCTGGACTGGCAAACGGCAATTGGTCACTACTCGCGAGGTATTCTCTACTCCTAATAAACATTTTAATGCACCTGAATGCATTATTTCTGTTACTCCGCTGAATGGTGGGCGTTACTTGTATAAATGTAAGCGCCTATTCCGTGATTACGCGACACTTGAAGAGGGATTGAAGGATCATAATGCGCTTTTCAAAAAGCAGATTTATGCGGATGCGTGGCCTTATCGGTTATATCCGAAGGAATTTGCTAAGCGTATCTCTGATAAGATAGGGGGAATGTATGCTACTGACCCTCTTTATTCACGCACATTATGTAGAATGATAGATATTGTTGCTTCAATTGTTTAGGAGGTTAATATGGAAATTTTGAATTATCTTAAAGATAAATATTTTTCTTTTTTTGTAGGTGTACTGATTCTTATTGCGACAGCAATTATTGTCTATCCGGCTTGGATAAGAAAGCAATATGAGGTTAAAGAATTGCAGGCGCAGTTGGCCCATGCACGTACTTATAAGTCTGTTGTTAGCGAAGTTTTATACGACAGCAGTACTGCCGTCACACAACCTGCTTCAAACATCGATAAGCATGCGTACAAGCGCGAGTTCGCAAATAGAAAGCTACTGAAAGAATTAGACGTGAAGACTCGTGATGTCGCTGCTCAGTCTGATATTGCTACTCATGCAAGTGACTCTGTAAAGCTTGCTCCGCGTGATAGTGTATTTTCTTATCACGATAAGTGGGTACAATTCAAGTTTTCGCTACGTGATAGCTTGCTCTCCTACCATGTGCGTGATTCTCTTTCTACTTTTGTGATACGCGAATATAAGCATAAATTTCTGTTTTGGAAGTGGGGAACTAAGGGGTATAAGATTAAGATTGTGAACTACAACCCTCACTCTAAAATAACTTATAGTAATTATCTTAATATAGATTGATATGGCTGGCTACAATGAGGTTTATACAACTACCGTCAAGCTGAATTCAGAGGAGGCGAAAAATCGTCTCCTTGAATTGCAGAAAGTAGTTGATACGCTTAAACAGAAGCGTAATGAGGCTTTTAAGGCAAATGACATGCAACTTTTTGCTTCGCTCGGAAAAGATTTATCGAAAGCGGAACATGAACTGAAGCTTTTCAAAAATCAGACGATGAGCGTCGTTGAAACTTTGAAGCACATCGATAGCAGCAGCGTCGAGCAACTTGAAAAGGCTGTGCGTTCGCTTAAAAGGCAGCAGAAGAAGACGAATGACGAGAATCTTTATGCTGAAATCGGTGTACAGATTCAACGATGCAAGGAGCGTATTGATGAATTCAAGCAGGCTGAACGTGGGGCTACAGAAGAGGCTAAAGCGCTTTCGGCTGGCATGCTCAATTTGCGTAATGTTATGTCAAATATCGGTCACGCTTCTTTGAATAAGTTACGCGAAGCTGAAAGTTATTTGAAGCAACAAGTTAGCAATCAGGATCCATCTTCAACTTCTTATGCTACTTCTGTTAGTCAGCTGAAAGAGATTCAAGCCCAGATTCTAAAAATAGAATCTGAGCAGAAACGCGTTAACCAGCTTATTGATCAATACGACGATGAGATTAAGCAGGCGCATAAGGATATGAGCACTGTGCAACGAGAAACGAAGCTTGTTAATGATACCTTGCGAACACTTGACCATGCTTCCGTAGATAAGCTGCAATATTCTATTAAGATCATCAACGAGAACTTGCGGCACATGGATCGTGGTACCGCGGAATTTAAGCAGATGTCGGAGCAGGCGAAGCGCTTACGTACTGAACTCGCTAAGGTGAACTTTGAGGGTAGGGCGCAACAATCCTGGATTAATCGCACGGCTGATTGGTTCAACAAAATGCAGGGTATGGCGATAGCTGCTGTAGCTTCTTTGTCGGGAGTCGCATTGACAGTGCGTCAATGTGTCAGTGAATTTGCGAAAATGGATGAAGAACTTGTTAACGTTCAGAAATACACAGGGCAGACGAAACAGGAGGTTGAGGAGATGAACGAGACCTTTAAGAATATGAATACTCGTACTCCTCGCGAAAAGCTCAATGAACTTGCACAAGATGCTGGGCGCCTGGGTATTCACACGAAACAGGCTGTTGAGGAATTTGTCGACGGAGCGGATAAAATAAACGTTGCGCTGGGCGATGATCTGGGCGATGATGCTGTGAAGAATATAGGTAAGCTCGCGCAAATGTTTGGCGAAGATAAGACTAAGGGCTTGCGTGGTGCGATGTTGGCAACTGGTTCTGTTGTCAATGAACTTGCACAAAATTCCTCTGCTGCAGGTAGCTATCTTGTTGACTTTACAGCACGCCTTGCCGGTGTAGGTAAACAAGCGAAATTATCGCAGCAGCAGATTATGAGCTATGCTTCCGTGCTGGATCAGAATATGCAGCAGGACGAAACGGCTGCTACGGCAATGAGCGGGTTGATTAGTAAGATGTTTCAGAATCCTGCTAAATTTGCGAAGCTTGCTGGGCAGAATGTTAAGGAGTTCTCTAAACTTCTGAAGACTGATGCAAATGAGGCGTTGATGCGCTTCTTCGCTGCAATGAAAGCGAAAGGAGGATTCGCACAGTTGGCTCCGATGTTTGAGAAAATGAACCTTGACGGCTCGCGCTCTGTAGGTGTGCTTTCAGTCATGGCTGACAAACTTGATGACGTCAAAAAGGCGCAGGTGCTTGCTAATCAGGCTTACGCGAGTGGTACAAGTGTGCTCAACGAGTTCAATACGCAAATGTCCTCCGAACAGGCGAAACTGGATATTGCTTCTAAGAAATTCAAGGAAATGCGTATTGAATTGGGCAAGAAACTTTTACCTATAGCGTCACATGGGCTGAAACTTGGTTCGACTTTCATAGAATTGTTAAGTATTTTAATAGACTTTGCAAGTAAATACGCTGTTACAATTGTAACCTTAACAGCAGCGATAGGCGCTTTAATTGTAGCTGAGAATCTTGATATTCTTAAGAAGAAAGCTGAAGCATTTTGGAATGATGTGCTTATTGCTGGCACCAAAAAGCTTTGGACTTTATTAATAAATAATCCTTATGTTGCGCTGGTTGGAGCTGTCGCTGCATTAGTTGCTATATTGATAGATTTAACACGGCATACGGATAAACAGGCTGCTGCACAAAAAACGCTGAATGAAATACGAGAGAAAGCACAAGAAGATATAGTTGAAGAGAAACAGAAGATTGAAGCACTTGTTGCTGTTGCGCGAGATGACACTAATTCTATGAATGATAGAATTAAAGCGACAAAGGAGTTAAATAGAATTATTCCTAATTATAATGCACAACTTGATAAGACAACAGGTAAATATAAGGAGAATAAAAAGGCTCTTGATGAATATCTGTCTTCTTTAGTTCATAAATACGAAATAGAGGGCGCAAAGTCGATGTTAGCGGATTTAGGTAAGCAGGCTGCAAAAGCAAAGATAGATGTTGATAATGCGAAAAAAGCTGTAAGAGAAGCAAAAGAAATGCAAAATTCAGGCGTCGGACAATCTTACACAACATCATGGGGTAGTGTTGGTAACACTACTGTTGATTATATGCAAAAAGTTAATGTTGACCTTGAAAAAGCAAATAATAAGGCTGCTGAAGTTAAGGCTAAACAAGATGCTATTATGAAAACATGGGGTAATGATATTAAGAAGAGTGTCATTGCTTCGATTGGAAAAGATAGCGATGATCCTGATACTGGCGGAGGTGGTACTGGCGGAGGTGAAGATGAAAAGGCAAAGAAAAAGCGTGAGGCAGAAGAACGTAGGCGAAAGGCTGAACAAAAACGCGCTATGCTTGCAGAATTAAAGGCTGCTAAAGCACATACTGACGAATTGCAGGCGCAGAATATTGCTGCTGTTGCTGCAGGGCTAAAGACGGATAGGCAATTTGTTAACGACCAGCATCGTATTGCTATTGCAGGCATTGATGACCAAATAGCTATTTATAAGAAATATAACGAAGAGTATCGTCAGCTGAGTGATGACCGCATGCGGGAGGAGGAAGAAATGTCGCGTGCACATAACAAGTTCTTGCTGAAAGATATTGTTAAGCGTAATCAATTAGAGGTTGCGCAGGCGCATGCTGATTTCTTGAATGTGAACTCTGATATATATATGAATGAAGAGGCACTAAATGAGCGTCTCTATGAAATTGATATGTCGGCTATGGCGGACCGTATTGCTGCATTGCGTGAGGGGTCGGAAGAATGGCTTGATGCAAAGGACGAGATGGAGCGTGCTGAACTTGAACATAGCATTCAACAACAGCGTCATTTCGCGGAATTGTTGTCACGATACCGCGAGCAATGGGGGCGCAAAGATGTCAAGCAACAGCAACAAATTGAACTTATGGGATTGCAGACCCTTTATGAGAAGAAACTTATTAAGGAGAAAGAATATCAGGAAATGCGTAAATTGATTAACGCAAAGTACGAAGAAGAGGCTTCTGAAGTGAACTTGAAGAACTCAAAAGGAAGAACTCAACGTGACTACGTCGATACAACTTATCGCACGGTGAGAAATAATGCTGAAGCTGACTATGAAAATCAGCATGGTGAAGGTAGTTCTGTGATTGACTTCATGACAAAGGACCTTGATATCTTTGCTACATCGTGGGCTACTATAAAAAAGATGGAGCAAGATGGTGTCATTTCGCATCAGGAAGCTATGCAAATGATGCTGAAGGCTACCGGTGACCTTGGTGAGGGCATGGTGCATAAGATGCAGGCTGCAATGGATGCTATTCAACCGATTATGAACGCAATGTCATCGTACTGGGCTGCGCAATCTGACTATGAACAGCGGGTTACAGAGAAGAAGTACGATAAGCTTATCAATGCTGCAGGCAAGAATTCGGCTAAGCAAAAGAAACTCGAAGAGAAGAAGCAAAAAGATATTGCGAAAATAAAAACGAAGTATAATAAAAAGCAAATGAAAATGGAGATTGCACAAGCGACAGCAACAATGTTGATTGGTGCAATGAGTGCTTATACTTCTGCTCTGAAAGGTGCTCCTTATCCTGCAAATCAGATCCTGGCGCCTCTTGCTGCAGGAATAGCCACTGCAGCTGGATTGCTAAATATCGCTGCAATTAAAAAACAACACGCTGCTGAAGAAGCGGGTTATTACGAGGGTGGTTTTACTGGAGGTAGCAATTACCGACGTCGTGCTGGTGTGGTTCATGAGGGCGAATTTGTAGTGAATCATTCGGGGGTTAACAATACGGCTTTGGGTCCTGTTCTGCAGATGATAGATGTTGCACAACGTAATAACACGATAGGGCAACTCTCTTCTGCTGATGTTTCGCGTCAATTAGGGCAGGGAGGGGCTGCCGTTGTTGCGCCTGTCGTGAATGTTGCGAATGACAATGCGGAGTTGAAATCAACGCTGCAGGAAGTTGTTCAGGTCGTTGCTTTGTTGCACGAATCTGTAAAGAATGGCATTCCTGCTTTCTACACTATCGACGGAGAAAATGGAGTCGCGAGAGGGCTTGAAAAATTGAAGAAACTTAAAAAGAACGTATAATGATTATCTGTTATATTGACAATAAAAAGGTATTTCCGAACACAACGGATAAAATAAAAGTCACTTTTGAAAATCAATTTATCAAGGATAGTGGCTCTTACACGTATGAGATCTCGTTCCCGATGTCCATTCAAGCGAATAAGGAATTCTTCAACAACATCAATCGCTTCGATGTGAAGAAACAGATGCAAAGCTTTGAGAATTGTGCCTTGTTGGTGGACAATCGTTTGATTATCTCTGGCAAGGGACATATTACAAGTGTCACGGCTAATGCTGTTAAGTTGCAGATTGCAGGAGGTAAGTCGCGCATTAAGTATAATTCCACGTTTGAAAAGCATTTTATTGATGAAATATCTTTCCCTGCTGTGAAGATTACAAAGGGTATTAATCATCAGCTATATTCAAGAATTGGCGTGGATGAAATCATTACAGACGATACGACTCAATTCCAATTTATTGCCATTGACCTGACTGATTATTATTTCGTTGGACAGCCTGGGGTTGCTGCTTTCAACCTCATTCACGATGAAACTAATAACTACATGTCTAATCAAATCTTAGGAATTAGATTTGACAAAGTAAATATTTTAGGGCATCGTATGTCGAATTTGGAGCAAATGCCTTACATGACAAATCTTGCCGTGCAGCCTAACTTTATGTATGTATTAAAATATGTGCTGGAGCGCGAGGGGTATAAGCTTACACGTAACGATTTCGATTGTGATCCGTGGAATCGCTTACTTATCGCAAGCGCGCATCGTGGTTGTAAAATAGAGGGGGCGTTGCCTCACTGGTCTGTATATAAATTTATTGATGAAGTGAGAAAGCTCTTTAATGCTTCTTTCATTTTTGACGAAGTTACTAAGACGGTGCAGATTCTTGCCATGAACGAACTAACCGCAAATCACACTGTAAGTTATGAGTGTGACGATGATTATTCAAGCGAATTTGACGAAGATGGCTTTGAAAATGTTGCGACTTCTAATCTTGAATATTCTTTTGATGATTCTATTAACAGGGATTGGAGAGAGGTGTTGCCTTTAGATGTTTTGCGTAGATATCCGATTAAAGAATATGCATCCGTTCAGGCGCGTAACGAAGCACTTGAAAAATTGTCTAAAAAGGAGAAGAATACGACAATTTTTAAGGTTGGTAATGACTATTTCATATTTGCGAAATTTGGTGAAGATAGCGCTGAACAACTAACTTCGTGTGGCGTGTTTGCACCTCTTGTTAGAGATATTAAGAGTAATAGTAGTGTTCAATTGAATATTGTGCCGGCTGCTATGTATCAGCGCAAAAGGTGGATAGATGGTGAGGGGATGAAATTC
>QWBZ01000063.1_pt1 | contig 63138 bp, 67 predicted proteins | sample 1972441 | NCBI WGS metagenome assembly QWBZ01 (sample SAMN09866721, study PRJNA288562) | Human oral metagenome isolate term6_saliva, whole genome shotgun sequencing... | isolation source: mouth | host: Homo sapiens | place: USA: California
GTAGAATTAAGAAAAACAGGAATTGATAGACTAAAATACTAGCATTATTAATTTAACATAATATAAATTAATTTCCTTTTCCCTATTCTTCTACAAATTCCGCTGTTTTGTTCCTATGCAAAATAAATTGTATTCTGATGATAACCATCAAGGTTAAGTGTACTCAAAATTTAAGTATTTATCAAGCTCCTATCGACAAATTTGCAACTTATTTTTTGATTATAACACTAAGTTCGAATATCTCTCTTTTGGTATCAAATTGGATAAAGATAGATGTTCAAATTTTTCAAATTACAAAATCATTGGCCAAATTCCGTATTTATGGAATTTATATCCTATTTATCTTCAAACAAATATCCATTTTCGACAATTCGTTCCTATTTGGATAAATTAAAGATATATGGTCATATATTGAGATCTTATGGCTATACAGAAAATTCTTGTGAATCGGTTTTAAATGACCAAAGAGTTTTTAAAAAAACGCTCCTTCAATATCATCGGTTACTTTGTATAAATGATAAAAAGAAGAGAGTTGTGTCTTCTCTAAATCTATTCATAGCAAGTTGGCATAGTTTTCGAAAGTGGTTTTGCTTTTCTCGAAATCTACATGCGCCGTCTGAAAGAATCCGGTATTTTAAAAGACCGGATAGCATGCCCAATTTAATCTCACTAACCCCTTTTTCCAGTTATGTCCCGGAGGATGATAAAGATTTGGAGCACTTAAAAAAGTGGTGCATTTTAGATCTCATATGCCATGCAGGTCTAAGGAACTGTGAATTATCAAAGTTACAAATTCGAAATTTTGTCCCAAGTGAAAAAGCAATATACCTTGATAAAAGATTTAAAAGACCAAGAATCATATACTTAGACCAAAAAAGCACGATGTACCTTAATAAGTATATAGAATTATTGGTTTTAAATTTCGACTTAAAATCGAAATTAAATCCTAAGTTCCCTTTATTTACAAAAAAAAATGGGACAGCTGTTACAGAAAGTGGGATTACCAAAATTATATCTAGACTGACCTCTAAACTTACAGGTCACGCTGTAACACCTAGGACTTTAAGAAATTCCTGTCTGTATAATTATTTGATCGAATCCGGAGACGTTCGAGCCGTTCAAATCCTGATGGGGTATAAAAATGTATCCTCCATTCTTAAATTCAGATTATATGACATTAATCTTTTACGCAATGAACTTAAAAAGGCACCACATAGGTTCCACTGGAATCCTAAAGATACTTTTTAAGATATTTGGCCTGCATGAAAATCATCCAAATTGCCGCTATTAAAGGCAAAGAGAGCAAGTAGGGCGAAATTGATAAAGGAATACACATATAAATCATGCACCCCAACCAAATAATTCCTGTTCTCCAGTATTTTGCCCGGTGATAAATTCCGGCACTCTCCCGTGAGGCATTTTCCTGTCTGATAGCTCTCATCACTAATCCATCTATTAAAACCGGGATTGCAAAGACTGCCGCAATACCTACAAACAAAGCCAAGTTTCCTAAACGTAAGGATATAACCTTCAATGTAGCATCAAATTGTTGTAGGTATTTCATACGGGGAGCTAAGTAATTTTTGAATTTATAGCCGAAATCGGCCTCTGACTTAGCTTTCAGAGACTCATTGACTAATGTCAGGTCAAAAAATACGGTTTTCAGCCCCTTGTAACTTAGTCTGGCAATTTTCAGATTAATAGTATCGCCAACTTCTTTAGCTGGGAACGCATCATGGCCAACAGACTCAGACCATTTGATTTCATCTTCCAAGAGATTACCGGTGCCAAAATAATTTTGTGTCAACATCGAACTACCAAAGATAAGCAGCACAATTAAGAATAAGGTATAAGCAGCTTTAAACGGGAGGAATAAGAACTTTAAAGGCAATGAGTTCATGTACCATGCACTTGTATTAGACGGCATAACTACTTCCCTCCATAAATGCGTTTTCTTCAGCCGAAGGCTGGCTTAGTCTGTAAACTTCGCGCATCTCAGCCGCCATTTCGCCAATATGTGCAGGGATTTTCTCCTGCTTGTCCTTTTTGGGTAAAGGAAGCCGTATTTTATATAGCTGGCCACCTTCAATAAGAGCGAAAGCCTGACCCTTTGGTAATTGGGTTAAATCAGCTGGCGTTAACATAGGAACTGTCTCAGCACCAATCCTGTCTTCGTTACCACTGCTGAAATCTTCATGACTATCCGGATAAGCAACATCTCCAGCCCTTGATACCAAGGTGCTGGTCATAATTTTGACTTCCGGTAACTGATTGGTCAGCATCTCTGCAGTTTCGACGGTTTTCACCCTAAGCATAATCATCGTATTCAAGTTGCCACCAATTTGACCTGCTTTGGCCGGGGAACCAATTTTGGCTTCTACGTCTTTCCATGTTTGCGTATAAACCGTCACTTGATAGCCGGCACCACCGGCCTTATTCAATAACGGAATAAATTCGTCACCGATTAATTCATTGAATTCGTCTGCATGAATTGAGACTTTTCTTTTCTGCGTTTTTCCACTCTGTCCAACCCCATGGCCAAATTTATAGATCTGACCTGCAAGAGAGGTTAAGTCAGCAAACATCGCATTACCTACGGCTGCTGCTACTTCGGCATCAGATAGGGAATCCAATCCAATATAGACAACAGCATTCGATTCCATGACTTTGCGCCAGTCCATAATGATCCTTGGATCTGACAAATCCTCTGTATCCGGGCTGATAAGCTTGGCAACTTCGCCAGTCGTCAGTTTTTCCAGCAATGGATACAGAGAGCTGACTAGCTTTTCAAAATAGGATCTGTCATTGGACAAAATACCACCCAATGCGTCAATAAGAGGTTCGTTGTGCTTTTTGGCTTTCAAGAAAGAACCGAGCTTCATTGTGTCCAAGTTACGCCCTGTCTTGACTGCGCTTTTTGCTTCCGACTCCGGCATATCAAAATTGTCGAAGTCTTTCTCCCAATCAGGGTGGTGCTTATCCAATATCTTTTTAAAGTAATCCCCCGCAAGCTCATCTACATTTGCAGCAGACTTATAGATATTTTCATAGCTTGGCTTAATGGATAAACCTTCCATGGTTTTCGTTAAAACGTTGACGAAACGCCATACAAAATCTCGGAAGGCAGCAGACTGACCTTCAGAGGGCAGTTGGTTTGCAATCCTTGTCGCAACCTCGGTAATACGACCATAATCCCCGATAGGGTTGTACCGACAACTGTACTCGGGGAAACCCAAATGGAACATATAAAATGGCCTGTTTGATTTTTGCGATTCGACATACATTCTAGTCATCAGGTCTGCATCACCCTTTGGATCAAATGCGATCGTTACATCACCCCGCCGAATATCCTGAACAATCATGGTTTCACATAGTCGGGTTTTACCTACGCGGGTTGTGCCCAATACAACCTTATGGCCAACGCGCTCCCCTAAATCTTCCCAAATATCATCTTCATCAATTTCTATGCCATGTAATTCAGGAGAACCTCCAACCGGAGGTAAAGGAGCAACTGGGTTCCACCATGCCGATTTTCGAGTTATGCGGGAAATCCAGTCTGTACCCATTGTCTCAATCTCATGTTTTCTTGCTGCCTTATAGAGTTTTGAGGGATTACGAAGTCCGTCATTCTCAGGCTGGCGTACCATAAAAAGACGTTGGGTATGTGTCTGTGTCCATCTAAACCCTTTTCCTAGAAAAAGTGCTTTATCAGAAGAAGGAATTTCATCAGCGGTAAGGGCATAATAGGGCAACTTCCGGATATTTTTACGGAAACGCATAATGCGTAATGCTGATAACGCACGTTTGACTGAAACCACCGAAAAAATGGCTAAACTGCCATAGGCAATTACCGGAGGTACAGGCAAATGTGCTACTGAAACCGCTGTGGTGGAGTATGCGGCAACACTGATCCATTCATAGGGTGATCGATAAACATTTTCAGGGAAGTGGGCACTCATTTTTGTTCCATTACTAATAAGTCGGACTCATCCAATTTAATATCGGTATTATTCTGAGGTCTTGAACCTGGCTGTATGATATGTTTGATATTATGTTCAGGGATAAGGTAGCAATAGAAGAGTCTGCGATTGCTACCATTTGTCGTTAGAACCCTATGCAAAGAGCTTTTTTTCGTCCTTGCATGCAACCTCAAAGCCTCAAAGCCTTTTTGTGTAAGAGGGCCTAGACTTTCCGTATCAGATTTATTGAACACGCCGCCGGCGTAATCTCTAAATACAGCTGGCGTAACCAACAGCATTCCCTGTTCAATAAAGTGGACAGTTGCACCACTTCTATTGACAGCTATGCTGCCGTCTCCTAATCCATCTGCCAGCCATCGTAAAAATTGCATACCACGGTCTCTGGCTTCCATATGTTTGGCTTTGACTGAATCCTCGACTATTTCGGTTGACTCTGTTTCTGATTGCTTTTTCAAATTACGTTCAGAAACTAAGGCTTCGAGTTCGGCCATATTCTTTGCACCGCTTGCAAGGCTATCTAAACCTTGAGAGTCATCCATGACTTGAACTGGGCGTGGACTAGATGTAGGTTCATTTAGTCTTAGCTGCTCCAGTTCACGCATACCATTTTGTGCTGATTCAGATTCAGGCAATGAAACTGCTTCAGTATCAATTTGATGGTTCACTGTCTCAGTTGTTTTAATCTGACCATGTTCTGATTCAGGATCAGCTGTTTTCTCAACAGGTTTACGATCGTCTGAGAAAAGGTCGGCAAGTTTTTTGCGACCTGCTTTGGTACCCGATTTAATTGTTTTTGGAGTTTTATCTGTCTCAGTGTCTTTAACCTCAGTGTGAGGTTTGGCTACTGTCTCAGTTTCAACTTCCACGCTTATATTTTCCTGAATCGGGCTAACGGCATTTACTGCTGTCTCAGCTTCTGAATTGGTTGGGTCTGTTTGTTCTGAATCAGGTTCTATCAGGTTAAAGTTTTCGATTAGGTTATCTATGGAGCCGTAATTCTGTTTATTCGGGTTTTCTGCATTTTCTACCTCACTGGAACTATTTTTCTCTGGAGCAGGTATGTTCTTACTGTTGTCAAATGCAGAGTTCGCTGTCTCAGTTTGATTTTTTTCGGGTAGGGAAGGCTGTTCTGTTATTTCCGGTTGAATAGACAGAAAATCCATTTTGTCTTTGGTGTTGGCTGACTTAACTTCAATATCTTGTGCTTGAATTGCTGTTTTATCCTCTGAAGCTACAACATCTGCTATTTCTTTTTTAGCGGCAACTTCAGAAAGATTGCCTAAGAACTCAGCCGGATAATCTCCATCCGGATACAAGGTTTTGGCATTGAAACAAAGTACACTGAATACATTGCGAACCTTTTCACCATCCATGCGGGTAAACTCAACCTCTATATGGGTAATTGCCCTGTGAGGATCGTTTTCCGGCGGAATGACGGCACGGTACTCAAATAATGTGTCAAATATCCTTTGGTTATCAGTTGGAAATGACCCTGCAGCAGGATGTTGATTTTTTCTCAAATACTGCCGGATGTAGTCAGGTACATTTTTTGACATCAAATAGATACGATCACCCTTGCGGAACAGGTCACCACCGGCAGTCGTTGCGATGCTGAAATGGACCCCTCTGTCGGATAACATTTCCTTCAATGTTTCCATAATCGTTTCAATAAATGGTTTACGCTTGGCAGTTGAGAAGCGTTGACGGCTACCACTTCGTAAATCCCGTGAAACCGAAGTCATATCAGCATTTTTTATTAACTGCTCAAGAGGACTACCATCCTTTTTCCCACTCAGATAATTTCTCAAGGTAATCATTAAATTTGGATCTGTTGTGGCAAGCCATTGTCTGACATGCGAAGGAACCAAAGCTTGAAAGAATGTCCAAGCAATTTCAGCATGTGTGCTGTAAGCAGACTTTGCATCAGGAAATTCGACACGATAATAAAGCTTACCGCTTTCAGCCATCGAACCTGCATCAGGCAACCATAGCAATTTTTCTAGGCTGGTAGCCGAATCAAACAGCTCAACTTGAAATCCAGTCACAGTTTTACCAACGTCATGGAGTAGGGCTGCACACATGATGCCATAACGCCAGGCCGCAGTTTTCTTTGCTATTTCCTCCGTTTTGGCATTAGGCGGCCATGATTGAGATGTCGATGCGACTAGGGCCAGTGCAGCTACATCGAGTGTATGGCGGACTAAACCACCATCACCCGCATGGTGATGAGACTCACTGGCGGGAAGCCTTTGAACAAAGGCTATATATTTTTCCAAAAAGGGAAGGGCATCCTTACTCCAGTTTTCATCCGACAACCCTAAATTCATCTTAATACCGGATATTTGAGGGCTTAAGTCGAGCACCTGAATCAGTTCATGCGCTTTTAAAATGCGAAACCGGTCATTGACTATATTCTGATCGCGATGGGAACCCTCATCATTATGTGATGCGGGTTCAGCACTTTTTTTCGTATTTATCAGGTATAGCATTGAGCCACCGATAAGCATTAGTGAGGATGCTAATGTGATGAGGCTTGTTTTCATGATGCTTTAAGCAAAGATTTTAGCCACATGCTGACTTCTTCCTTTTGGGCATGTGGTATATCAGCAATCAGTTGATTGGGTAATGTAGTATGTCTAATACAAAAATCACCGAAACTTTCTTTTAGAGAATTCCAGTATTCTGAACCGTATTGAGCCATGAGAAATAAGATTTCAAAGTCATCGGCCAATGCGTCTGCAAAAACCGTGTCATTACTATCTTCCGGCAATGGTTCTAAAAGTTTCTCCAGCTTCTCGATAAGGAAGGTTGCCGTATTTTCATCGTCATCGAGAGTCATCATTTCCAGATAACCGGTAGCACGCTGCATCCAGTACAACAATACGCAAGACCAGTTTTTATCGATATTTGTAAAGCGATTTACGGCACCAAGAAGCTTGGAAAGATCTATTTCATTCATTTTGATTAAAAAGTCAGAGTTGTTAAACCATTCATATAATCAAAAAAAGTTACTATGTCAAAAATCAAAGTAAAAAAGGTTATTTTAATTAGAATTGTCACAAAACATAATTTATAGAGTATAATAACGACCCTTTTAATAAACAAAGACCTGCATTTTGACATGCAGGTCTTTGTTTTACCTTTAACTTTTATCCTTTTCCCTTAAACCTTTTCCTTTAACCATTAAGGCTGTTGCTTTACCGTTACAGCTTTTAAAAAAGGCCGGCTGCGATTTTTTTAGCAGACGGCCTTTTGGCTTTTGGATAAGAGCCTTTACCCTTGTAGCATTCCTTTTTATATCAATAGGTTGCAGTAGGATAATTTCTATTATTTTGAGCTTAATTTTTAATTATATCACAATTATTTTATAAAAAAATATTTCTAAATTATTTAGTTAATTTCTTTTGATTTAACAAAACTTGTCGATTCTAGGTAAAAATCAGTGCCTACATACAACGACAGTAAAGACATGAGATTAAGGGCCATACTTTTACAGTTCGTCGTACCAGGTGTTTTGGTACTCGCATCTACAAGAGCAGATGCTTTTTGTTATCGGGAAGCCGGCAACAAATATGGTATCGATCCCGATATGTTGGAATCGATCGCATTAACAGAAAGCTCTTTCAGACCGAATATTGAAAGTCATACAGCCGATATTGGCTTGATGGGTATCAACCGTTCATGGCTACCCGTACTTCACAAAAAATTCGGTTTAACAGAAGCAGATGTATGGAATCCATGCACAAATGTACACATTGGTGCATGGATATTAGCAAATAGTTATCGTCAACATGGCAAATCTTGGGAAGCGGTTGGTGCTTATAACGCTGCATGTACCAAACTTAAAGGTCGGGCATGCTACCGCGCAAGAATGACGTACGCAAATAAGGTATATCAAAATTGGAAACGATTAAAAACACACTCTTCGTAGCTTCCACAATGATTCTGACAGCCTGTGCCGCCCCAAAACAAAAGGTGGTCGAGCAGCCCCAAGACGCAACTTATACAGTGGAACAAAATCAACTGGGCGAATTTGTCTTTTGCCGTAATGAAGAGTGTTCAGGATTTGAACGCAAAGTTTTGGCGGAACAACCAGTTTATGCTCAAACAGAAACCAATTTTCAGCAAGATGAGATCAGAGTGTTTTTCAATTTAGGTAGTTCACACCTCGGTGCGGAGGGCGTGAGAACGCTCAAACGTGTTCTGCCTAAATTGAAAAAAACTCAGATGGTTTATTTACGCGGATGGGCTGACAGTATCGGAGGCCGAAATACTGCAATTAATAGACGGTTGGCTAAACAACGGGCAGCAGTGATCGGTAAATGGCTAAGGAAACATAATGTCTCAGCAAAAATTCGAACTGCCAGTTCCCCTGCCTGCTGCAATAGTGATGACACACGAACTGTTGTAATCACTTGGTAAAGAATGATCGGACGCAAAAGCTTGGCGATACAAGCTCTATATATGAGGTTCTTTATGAATATCAAACAAACTAAAGTAGCAAAATACGCAGCCGTGGTTGCATTGGCTTTGACCGCTAACTTGGCAATGGCCGCTACAACCGGCGCTGAATTTAAAGGCTTGGCCGACATGGTATCAGGCTGGTCTGAAGGCTATCTGGGTATGGCTTTGGGCTTGACTGCATTCTTGATCGGTTTGGCCGTAGGTCTGATGAAACAAACCATCATGCCATGTATCGTCGGCTTGGGTGTTGGCCTGGCTGCAACATTGGGCCCGGGCATCATTAAAGGTATGTTCACCTTGATTGTTTAATCAAACCGAAAAAGGGAAGTGATGAGAGATTTTCGAGTTCCAGTATCGATAGACGATCCCAAGAAAGCATTTATTTGGGATTTGGACGTATTCATCTTATTTATGTCCGGATTCGGTATAGGTATTGTCTCTCGTCACTTTTTCATTTCCATGTCGCTTAGTCTTTTTATCGCATGGCGATGGGGAAAGTTGAAGTCGGGCAAGCATCAATGGTTCTTTTTGCATGTTCTTTATTGGTACCTACCCATTAATGAAAAAAACAAACGGATACCTGAAACAAATAAACGGGAGTTTCTAAATTGAAGACTGAGTATATGTTGAGTGAATTAGCGGTAAGAACCGGCATCAAGGTCTTTTTTTGGGTAGTTTTAGGTATGTCTATAACTGCCAATCTATTTTTGTCTGCGACGGTACTCTTCAAAGGTACTGTTGTTCAAACAACGCTGACGCCTCCGGAAATCCGGCGTTCAATGACTGTATCAAACATCGCTTTTTCAAAAGAATATCTTGAAGAGATGGCTCCCTATACAGCCTATCTTCTCTTAAATGTGACTCCTAAAACAGTTGATTATCAAAACAGCCAATTATTAAAAATCGTTGCTCCTGATTATAAAGATGCCTTGGAAAAGGAACTGTCTTTAAATGCCTTATGGGTTAAGAAAAATAATGTCAGCACCACTTTTAGTGCGACAGAAGCAACGGCAGACACTTCAGACAATACAGTTTCCATTCGTGGCGTTTTTGAGGTTAAACGCAACAATACAGTAGTGGAGCAAAAAGACCGCGAGCTACTCATTTCTTTCAAAAATAATTATGGAACGCTGCAATTACTATCGATTAAAGAAGTTCAAAAGCGCGTAACTAAAGCAGAACCTGCAAATCAGGAAGAATCCGAAGTAAAAACCGAGGATGTAGAAATCAGTAGAACGGCATCAGAATTTAAAGGCGGTAATTGATATGTGTTCACCATTAAAAAAAATTGTCTTTACTGCCTTATTGGTAGCTGGACCCATCACTAGTTTTGCCGAGCAACGTGTGGCTGCAACAGAAAATACACCTCACGTTGTTTCAGTAAGTAAACGTAACTTGAGCAGAATCGCCATTGAAGGCGGTCGAATTGCCTCATGGAAATTTATGGATGGCGATCTTGAGCTTCAGAAAGATACGACAACAGGTCAACTGTTTGTTCGCAGTTTGACCTCAAATCCTACAAATCTTTTTGTTGTAAGCGAGGAGGGTAAGACCTACTTGCTGGTTCTTAAGCCTACATCGAAACAGGGTGACAACATCGTAATCGATGTGGCAGGTGCGAATCGTCATGAAGCAGCAGTTTTGGCTGCGAAAAGCGGTCCTATGCCTGTGACGATGAATAGTACCGAATATGTGCGAGCCATCAAGAAAATGATGGCCTCCATGATGAGTGGCACAAGCGGCGATATGGGCATCAATCACAGTCGTGAATACCAAACCATCCCATTGTGGGAAAACACGCTGTTTGTTCAAACCGGAAGTTACACCGCCGCCGATATGCAGGGTTTTTCTTTCACATTAACTAATTTGGGTTCCAAACAACTTGAAATTAGAGAGCAGGAATTTTACCGACAAGGCGTTTTGGCGGTAGCGGTACGGAAACAGATTCTACAACCCGGAGAAATTACCGACGTATTTATTATTAGCCGTCTGGGAGGTTGAGATGAGGGTGAAAGTAAACAAATTTAACCTTTCAGCTGCACGAAAACGGCAGTTGGCCATTGCAGGTATGGTTGCAGGCGGTATGGCAGCAATTGTAGGCAGTGCAGTTTATGTCATTGAAGGCAATAAAAAGAAATCTGCCGAAGTTACACAGGTTCAAAACAAACAGCAGATCCTCAAAACTGATTTTACAAGTCCACAAGCAGGCATTACTGACAACTCTTTATGGATGAACACGGAAAGTTCGAAGATTGAAGATGCAAATCGAAAAATCAGCGAATTAGAAACCATGGTTCAGCAGTTACAGAAAGAGAACGGTAGTAATCCTGACTCAAGTAAGGGACTGGGGCCCGATGGTTTAGGCAAACCTCCGGCAATAAGCGGCATTGGCGATAACGGCCAACTCCCTCCAGCACCTCCGGCAGGTACATTGCCAAATGGGGCACCTCCTGCAGCAGACAGACCCATTGAACGAAGAATTGTTTCAGGAAGTATGAATGAAGCAGAGCTACAACCTGGAACGACTGGAGCAGTAAATACCGGAAATCCGAATGAAAATGTACGGGTTTCCCCACAATTAAAAGAAGCGGAGTGGGTTAAATCAAAAACTCCGCGTATGAATATAGAAGTAGTTGAAGACGGCGGAAAAGTTTCCGTCTCTCAAGGCAAGTTTCGGGCGCGTGACTCGTATATACCAAGCGGTACTTTTTTCCGATCTGTACTGTTAGGTGGGGTTGATGCACCGACCGGGGGTGAAGCACAAAATGCCAGCCCCCACCCAGTTTTAATGCGCGTAACTGATTTTGCGCAACTGCCCAACCGGTTTAAATACAACTTTAGAGAGTGCTTCGTTACCGGTCAGGCTTACGGCGATATATCTTCAGAACGCGCATACATCAGATTGCAGAATCTCAGCTGTGTAGGTACCGATGGCCGAGCCATTGATATGCCAGTAAAAGGTTACGTTGCCGGTGAAGACGGAAAAACAGGTGTTAGAGGCAATCTTGTAACGAAACAAGGTCAACTCTTGGCGAATGCACTGATGTCGGGCGTTATCAGCGGTATGGGTAAAGGCGTATCCGAAGCATTCAAAGTGACAAGTGATACTGCATTTGGAAGCACGACCTCCGTTCGAGGCAGTGATCAATACCGTGCAGGAATTGCTTCCGGTATCGGTGGTGCAGCTGACAGACTGGCTGACTACTATATCAAACTTGCCGACAAGGTATTCCCTGTGGTCGAAGTCAATGCAGGCCGTCAAGTGGATGTCGTACTGACTCAAGGTATCGAAATTGATACCGGCGAAACTAAATAGGATGGATTCAATGAAAAAGAAAATCTTGGCCACTATTGCAGCAATCACAGCTTTTCAGACGGCCTTTGCCGATGTCAAAACTGTTGAAAGCACTCTGCACAAGTTGTACCCAAATACCACGTTTTCTTCAGTAAAGGCCACCCCCATGGCTTCAATTTATGAAGTGACAATGGGTGACAACATTGCCTATGTACAAGAAAACGGACGCTATTTCATTTTCGGCGCGTTGTACGATATGCAAGAGCAGAAAGACTTGACCGAGATGGCTCGTTCAGCGGTAACACAAAAAAGTTATTCCCAACTGCCATTCAAAAACGCCATCAAAATCGTTAAAGGCAATGGCGGTAAAGGCAAACGTGAATTTGCACTTTTTTCTGACCCAGATTGTCCGTTCTGTCGTCGTTTGGAAGAAACATTGGCCGGCATGACAGACTATACCGCATACGTTTTCATGTTCCCGATTAAATCCCTCCACCCTGATGCAATTTCAAAAGCAGAACGTATCTGGTGCAGTAAAGATCGTGAAAAAGCATGGAATAACTACATGCTGATGGATAAAGAACCGGCAGCCGGTAACTGTAAAAACCCTGTATCAGAAAATATTGCACTCGCAGAGCAGCTTAAAGTTCGCGGTACTCCAAGCATGATTCATAAAGATGGTCGGCGTACATCCGGTGCTATGCCGCGTGCTGAATTGGAAAAATGGTTGAATGGAGCGGAATGATGCGTTTGAAAGCCTTATCAATTACTGCGGCAATTTTGATTCTTAGCGGATGTTCAACCTTAACCATGTCCGGTATCGGCGGTAGTGAAAAATTCCGATGCTCAAATGCTTGGAACAGTGATGATCCTTATTGCGCATCCATAAGCAGTAACTATAAAGCATCTGTTGCAGGTGTTTTACAAGACGGCATGAAAAGACAGGTTGGACAACCTTACACAGATCAAAGTGCCCGAACATTGATGTTAACGCAAGCTTATTCCTCCGGTACGCCCATTCGCTCTCAAAGTGAAATTGCTCGTATTTGGGTTGCTCCATATCTTGATACGGATGGCGATTTAAATGATCAAAGTTTCACATATGTCGTTCTGAATCAGGGTGATTGGTTAATAGCCCACAATCAGCAACAGATCATAGACGAGTACCGTCCTATCCGCTTATTGGGGAATGGATCTAAAACTTCAGACAGTACGGTTGATACTTCTTCAACCAATTCAAATAACACAAATGACCGTATCCCCGATGTTGGTGTGAATCTTAATCTACAGGAAACATCGGGTATTCCCGGTACCACTCACTAGAGGTATGTAATGGGTGTCCTGTCAAAATTTAAAAATTGGTTAGCTGGTTCGGATGATGTCGATCAACCGATGGAAGCCTTACACAACAACCCTGTTGATCCTGACTTTGACCATTTGAGCGACTATCTCAATTTTGGTGCATACGATACCAAAACGGAGTTATTTACTCTGATGTCCGTTAAAGGCGACAAACCGTTGGGTATGGGCTTTGTTTTTGAACTCAACCCATTTTTAGGTGGTAGTGATGACCTGATCAGTAAGTGGGGCAACCTGTATACGCTGCTTCCTGAAAAAACGCCCATACAAGTTCAGATTTTCGGCTCCCCTGATCTGAGAAACTACTTCAATGAATATGAGCAAGTCCAAGCATCACGTCCTATCGACGACCCGATGCGGAGCACATTTGAAACTTTGGCCAAGAAACGTACTGAATTTTGGAATAAGGGCACACAGAAGGTCTTAGTAGAAAATACGGCCATTCGTTTACGAAATCTGCGCTGTATCCTCAGTGTAAATTTGAATATTTCGCCTGACAACGGTGTTGAAGTCAGTAAGGCCGTTTCGCTCCTTTCCCGTATGCGCGATGCACTCATCTCCATGAAGATTTATCACCACACTTGGGATGCAAATGATTTATTGGGTTGGACAACACTTCTACTCAATCCTAATAGGATGTTTACTGGCCAACAAGATGAAATCGATCCTGTTTGGGACGAAACTAAATTTTTGAGTGAACAAATGATTGAGACCCGCACATCTATCAAGGTTCTTGATAGTGGCTCGGGGCTGCGTTTTGGCAACCGTGCTGCGGGGGATTGCGTGATTGCTCAATGCTATTCGGCCAATCGCTACCCTGAAGAGTTTCATCTGTCCAATATGGGCGCATTGATCGGTGACGCCATTGAAGCAAACATGAATTACACATCACCATTTCTGATTTCCATGGCGATGTTCAAGCGTGATTATGATACTTCCAGCAATACCGTAAAACTAAAGGCTGCTCGTGCCAAACAAACGGCGGAATCCAAGATGGCCGCAGTTATGCCGGAGGCCGCAAAAATCAAACGTGATTACGACATCTGCCTTGACGCGTTCGGTAAAGGCGGGGGTGGTCTTGTGAGTTTGTTGCACCAAGTTGTAATTTGGGAAAGACCTGAAAACATCAACTTGGCAGAAAGCCAAGCAGTATCGATTTGGCAGGCTCAAGGGTTTGGTCTTTATCGCGACCAATATCTTCAACTGGGATCATATTTGACTGCCCTCCCAATGGCTATCGACAAAGAGGTTGAAAAATATTTGGACAGTAAGAAAAGATGGTCAACCAAAACCATGACCAATGCTGTCTGTATGTCTCCCATTATCGGCGAGTGGCACGGTTTAGGAAGACCTGTCATCGGTTTGTTTGGTAAGCGTGGCCAGGCCATGGGAATCGACTTATTTGCCAACCCAGCCGGCAACTATAACTTTGCCATTATTGGTGCTTCCGGTTCCGGTAAATCATTTTTTGCCAATGAAATTGTGCGCAATTACATGGGGCTGGGAACTCAGGTATGGATTATCGACGTTGGCCGTTCGTATGAAAAATTCTGCCAAATGATTGGCGGTCAATATATCGAATTTACCTATGAAGCAGGGCTGTGCTTCCCACCATTCCAAATGGTAACAGACATCAATGAAGATATTGAAATGTTAAAACTTATCTTTTCATTGATGGCCTCTCCGTCAGATTCTCTAACTGAACAGCAGGAAGCCAAGCTTCAACGAATTATCGAAGAAGTATGGTACGAATTTGGACAAGAAGGTACGGTTGATCATGTAAGAGAACGCTGTCTCAAGTGTTTGATTACCGGCAGTAATGAAGGAGGACAACCTGGCGAACGAGATCTGTCTATGGTGGCCGTTGCCGACCAACTGTACACATACTGTTCAGAAGGTATCTATGGCAGTTACTTCAATGGGAAATTGAATGTCGAATTTAAAAATGACTTGGTTGTACTGGAACTCGAAGAGTTAAAAACCAAGCCGGATCTTCAACAGATCATCATGCAGCTGATTATGTACCGCATTATGCAGGGTATGTACCTGTCACGAAGTCAGTACAAAATCATGATGATTGATGAGGCTTGGGCCTTGTTGGGTGATACAGGTACAGCTGCTCGTTTTATTGAGGAAGGCTACCGCCGAGTCCGTAAGTACAAAGGCGCATGCGGTACGCTGACGCAAGGTGCCAATGACTATTACAAGACCAAGGCGGCTGAAGCAGCGTTAGAGAACGCCGACTTTGTTTTCCAATTGCGTACCGGGGCTAAATCGCTCAAAACCATTCAAGAGAAAGAACCTTTTGAAGTCAATGATGGAATTATGCAGATTCTCCGAACTTTGAGCAAAACTGACTACTACAGTGAAATATTTGTCTCTACCCCGATAGGTTATGGAGTAGGTAGGTTGTATTCGGACCCATTCAACGTTCTTGCCTCAAGCTCAAAAGCAGAAGACGTTGAAGCCGTGAACCATTACAGAAATCAGGGATTGAATACAGCCGAGGCCATTGAAGCAGTTTTAAGGGACCGGGCTGCAACCCATTAATTATGCAGAGGATAGGATTTTAAGATGACTGAAGCAAAAGAAAAGAAAGAAAACACAGCAAATACCGCTCCGGAAAAGAATCCGGAGGATAACGGTGTAGAGGTTTCATTAGGTAGCCTTGTAATCGGCGCAATTTCTATTGCTGCATTGGGTTTGGGTATATGGAATTTCATGAAAACCAATGAGAAACCTGTCCATATTGTTGATTTAGCCGGTATCTCCATGACTTACCAGGAACAGGCAAAAAACCAAGGGCTGCAGAATGGAATTTCCGACCAGCAACGAGCCGCCATTCTCCAAAACTATCAAGCAAAAATGAATACCTTGCAACAGGTTATCGAAGAAAAGGTAATCCAGTGCGGCTGTAACATCTTTGTCAAATCTGCATTGGTCGGACGGAATACAGAGGTAGTTGATATTACGGCTGACATCATGAAAGAGTTGGATAAACGTATTCCTGCCACAGCTGTAGTTGCGGCACCGGCACATCCACAAGTTGAACAGACTGCTCCGGCACCGATGATGGAAGAGGGTCAAGGTACTCCAGTCACCGAAGAAGAAGCGGCGCGTTGATATTTGGAACAGCAATAAAATGGCACAAAAAGAAAGCAACAAAGCAGTTCTGAAACGTCTTTATCAGGAATTTTGTCAAAAATATGCAACCCCTTTTTTAGCCGTTGTCGTCTGCTTATTGGTATTCAATCAACATTATGCTTTGGCATTAAATCTTTCCTATTCATTGCCTCATCATCTTTACCTCATCAAAAAAGATGTGAACAAGCTAAGTGATCTGAAGCAGGGCGATTATGTGGCCTTTGCATGGCAAGGCGGTTTTTACCCTATCGGGACGCAGGTCATCAAAGAGGTTGCCGGACTTCCCGGAAATCATGTAGCGAAGACGAATCGTACTTTTTTCATTGATGGTAAAGAGGTAGGTACTGCAAAAGAATACTCCCTAGATGGCATGAAGCTGGCAATCAATCCATTTGAAGGGGAAATTCCCCAACGGTACATGTGGGTTAAAACAGGACACAAAGACAGCTTGGACAGTCGCTACGAGTTATCCGGTTTAATCCATTCAGGGCAAATTATTGGTAAGGCGGTCCCGATTTTTTAGGAGTGAGTATGTCCCATAAAAAAAAGATAGCTTCGGTAACACTGGTTGCAATACTCGCAACAGGCATTTCATCATGGGTAATCGCATCGACACACTCCGGTGAGAAAGCCGGTGCCAAAATTGGTCCAACATACCCAATAGCTGAAAAACATGCAATTCGCGAAATTGAAGCACGTTTAAAGGCTAAACAAGACAGTGGCCAATTGGCTGCAATGCAGAAAGAAGTTCAAGAAAGAATAAATCGCTCTGCCTTAAATTTACCGCCGGTAGAAGGTTTAACGAAGGCAACCAAAGGCTCTGTTCGTTACTTTGACCCAAGTTATACCCTAACTGAAACAATTTATGACCAAGACGGCCAAATTATTGCTCCTGCCGGTACCGTGGTTAAACCTTTGGAAGTAGCCCCGATCCCATTCAAAATGTTTTTCTTTGATGGCCGAGAACCTGATCAAATCGATCTAGCCAAGAAACTTGCAGCAGAATATGGTGAATCATTTATGCCTATTCTGACTGCAGGCGATTGGTATGAGTTATCAGCAGAAATGGACCAGGCAGTTTATTACGACCAACAAGGACGTATGTCCAAAAGTTTTCAGCTGTCTGAAGTTCCAAGTTTGGTTTCCCAAGAAGGAAACCGGCTCCGCGTAGAGGCCATGAAACCGTGAAAAATTTTTTATCCCCACTGAAATTACTGCTTCCATTATTGCTACTTCCCACATTCTCTTTGTCTCACGCCGCTGAGGCTGTATCTAATACTTCAAATTCAAATAAATTAACCTGCCAAGGGAAGATGCTAAACCCAATAAACGATATTTGTTGGAGTTGCATGTTCCCAATCAAAATTGGCGGAAGTATCAACCTAAACTACTCAAATCAGGAAGACAATAAATCCACCCCAAATGATTGGTTTTGTGCGTGTAGTAAGCCTACCCGTGCAGGCGTAACGGTTTCCTTTTGGGAGCCGACACACTTGGTAGAAGTCGTGCGTACACCGTTCTGTATGGTGAGCCTGGGCGGTATCTCTCTTAAAAAGCAAAAAGTGGATGCGTCTGAAACAGCGGATAAGGCTGATACATCAAATAAGATTCAAAAACTTTTTGGTGGCGCGCATAAGCGTGGCCGGAATGAGCAACATGAGCAGCACAATGCCTTTTACCAAGTTCATTGGTACAAAAATCCGGTTGTGTTTTGGTTGGAAGCCTTATTGGACAACGATTGTATCGAAGAGGGTACTTTGGATATTGGTTGGATGACAGAACTGGATCCAACTTGGAAATATCCGTCATTGGCCGTCTATCAAGCTCCTGATTCCGCGCTCTTTGCCAATGTGGTTGCACAAGCAGCCTGTGCCGCTGACTGTGTAAAAGCTGCAACGGGTTTTCCATTTAGTAAATTGTATTGGTGTGCAGGTTGTCACGGATCGATTTACCCATTATCAGGGTGGATGTCCGGCCATTTCTCTGAAGTACAGGCTGCCAAATTAATGGTGGCAAGAATGCAGGCAAAAATGCACAGGGATTTGGTAGCTTGGAGAGCATCAGGAAAGGATGCCTTATGTGGGTACAAACTTAATCCGGTAATGGATAAGCAGAACTACAAAATGGCCATGACCTATCCCGTAGCTGCACGAAAATATAAAGGACGTTGTTGTGACCCTATTGGACGTTCAACATTAGTCAGAGACAGTGGCAAAGCCTTTCCTTACAAAGGCAATCAGTTTGCCTTCCAACTTTTCCGTAAGCGCGACTGCTGCGGTGCATATAAATTTAAGAGTGATTGACAGGAGATAGAGTGATGGACAAGTCTTTACGCAATGTAATCGTAGCCGGAGGTGTCGTCCTCAGTCTTTTAGGTGGTTTGGCCGGAGTAGGTAGTGCTTACGCCGATGCTGATGTAGAGGCGGCGAGAAACCGTCTGCGTACAACCATGGGTAAAGTTACACAAGGCCAAAACCCGAATGTCGGTGACAATCGGCAGCAACCAGAAGTCCCGGAGTTGGAAGGTATCAAGCACCGTGTGCCCGATGTTCGTGACTACGGTAATGCAAAAATCAAGGCTGATCCAATGTCTATTGCACAAAAATACCGTCCTGCCTCGCAAGAAGCTCGACAAGCTGCGGAAAAGGCAGATTTGTTGGTATTTGTATCATTTTCAATGCCTGAAGCCAGCTTGAAACGTATTGCCCATGAAACAGCAAAAGCGGGGGGTGTAATGGTTATCCGTGGTTTTAAAGATGACTCACTGAAAGCCACGGTTAAGGCGGCTGAAGAACTTGCGGCTTTACAAGGCGATATGCTGATTCATCCTGAACTCTTCGACCATTACGGTATTACCGAAGTCCCTGTTACGGTAATAGCCCGAAATGGCGAAGATGGTTTAGACGGTTGTGCTGTAAATTCAGAATTAGGTATGTGTACAGAACATGCTGCCGTAAAAGGTGATGTGTCATTACATGCGGCATTAGAACACTTGATCCGTGAATCTAAAGACAAAAAACTTTCCGATATTGCAAATGCGAAATTAGCCGTTCTGGAAGGCAGAAAATGAAGTATTCAGTAATTATCTTGTCCTTGCTCTGTTTGTATCAAACGGCCCATGCCGAAGACTTTGGCCAATACGCCAGTGAGTTGGGAGGCAGTTTGGGTTCAGGCACGGTCAATAATATGATGCAACCTGCCCAATATACTCCGCGCTATACGGACAATGTGCCTATGGCCGAGCAATATTATGGCGGGGGGGTGTCGCTTCCCACCCAGTTCGGCGATGCAAAATTCAATGACTGTAAGAATCTACCGGCCAATCCTGATCTGTATTTGCGGCAAGAATGTGAAGGTGTAAACCTGATTGCAGGCAACCGTACCAAGCGACCTAATGTAACGGTATCTCCAAATGAGAAACTGGTTACAGGAACACAGAAAATCGCCGGTGATCCGGCAGAAACGCTGGAAAAGTACAAATGGAAATATCCGGTCAATGCAGATGGCAGTATCGGTACTGTTCCATCAACCGCATGTCCGACAGAAAAAATAACTGTGCCAGCAATTAAAAGCGTGAAGCATTGCAGCGAATATACTGGTGCAGAACTCTTCCTATGTGAGGCCGCTTTGAAGGTTAAAGTAGATCCAAACTGGAATTACTCATGTTTGGAGACGAAATATCAAAATAACCAGTATCAATGCAGTAAAAAATTGAAAGTGGTGTGTGAACAGGCACCTGACTGTACAACAGCGGGTGTTGAAGCTGGTACGTTACAGGGGGATATGCAAGTCAGCTTTATCAAAACACCGGGCGAGCATACGCATAAACTTACCTTTGGTTCGATTGGTGACGACTATTTTCGAGATAACCAATATGACCGTGAACTTATCGTAAAAATCAAAAATCTGAAGAAACTTTCTGAATTTACGCTTAGACGCGTTGAATACGATGACTGGCTGATTGTGAAAGTGAATGACACTATCGTCTATAGCAGTTACAACAATCAGATGTTTTATGCAGATTTCAAACAGGGCATTTGGCGGACAATCAGCCCTGTATATGATGAAAAAGGCAATAAAATTGGTATCGCTGAACGAAAAACTTCATGGAAGAAAGACTTGAACATTGACATCCGTCCATACCTGAAAGAGGGCAATAACATTATTTGGACGCGTACTATTGCAGGTGGCGGTGGTGAAAGTGCATCGATTTTCAGCGTACATCAATACTGTGATCCGATTTGTACAGAATCTTGGGAGGATGGCTGCAAAGAGTATGAGGAGAAGGTCAAATGATGAAACGTTTGATTTCTCTTATGGTAATTATCAGCCATTTCATGTTGGTAACGGCACCAGCGGCAGCTGCTATTCGTGAAGAAGCAGTTTGTCGTAAGCTATCCTATGTTTGTGTGGATGGCCCATCAACAAAAAATATCAATGGCGTAGAGATTACAAAAGACTGTTGGGAATATAAGGCTGAATATCAGTGCTTAGAAAAAGACCCGGCTGATTATTGTGCCCCATTGAAAAAACCAGAAGCAAAATGTGAGGTTCAGGGTCAGAACTGTCTTGAGAAATCTGAAGCCGGCGAATGTTTGCGATACACGCACCAATATTCCTGTGATGTGAATCTGAAGACACTTCACAATGGCCGTCTGCCCGAAAAAGTGGAAGAGTTGGAGCATACCCATGCAATAACGACTGAATGGGATGAATCATCTTGTCACGCCAAGGATAAAAAATGCAAGGTTGTATCCAAAGAATGTGTAGAGCCTGGAAGCACCAAAATAATTAATGGTGTTCCTGTCACACGCGAATGTTGGAAAGAACAGCGCACTATGCAATGTATGACCGGTGATGATGCCGATGAATGCAGTGCTTATGACCGTAATAAAAATTGCAAGTTAATTGAAGATAAATGTACGCACAAATTGCCTGACGGTACATGTCAGGCGCGAGATAAACAGTACGAATGTATAGATTCTCCTGAAACAACAAGAGAGGTCTCAAGCTGTAAAGACCAAGATTTTGCAAGAACCATAAGTGCCATGGAAATGGCTCGGGAAAGCCAAAGGTTCTATGATTCAGAGAAACAGCAGTTTTTCAAAGGTGAGCCTGATAAATGCTCTATTAAATTAGGTGGTGCTTTAGACGGTGTTTTCGGTGGTGATTGTTGTAAAACAGACGCTGACCCAGCAAAAATGATCGACTTTGTCGTTCAAGCAGGTACTGAATATGCTGCGAAACAGCTGTTGTCCAGCGTAGCCAGCCACTATACCTATACTTTGTTGCAAACCAATGCACCTCAGTTTTTGACGACTGCGTTGAGTGCTGCCGGTCTTGGTGGTTCCGGTGCTTCGGCAGCAGCAGGTGGGGCGGCGGCAGGCGGACCAACCGGGCTGAGTGCTTTTGGTTTTACAGCCGGTATTCAAGGCGGTCAGTTGGTAGTTACTTTCGACCCGGTAAGTTTTGCGATTGCAATTGCAATCATGGCATTACAGCAATGGTTGAAATGCGATCAAAAAGAAATCTTGGTCGCAATGAAGCGCAAAGCCGATTTGTGCCACTACATCGGTTCATATTGTAGTTCCAAAGCCCTGGGCGGATGTGTGACTAAAATGGAGACTCAGTGCTGTTATATCTCCAAATTAACCAAAATCGTAAACGTGCAAGGTAAAGCTCAATTAGGAAGAGGGTGGGGTACTCCAGAAAATCCAAGCTGTGAAGGTTTCACTGCTCAAGATTTGGAGAAAATCGATTTTTCTAAAATGGATCTTGCGGGTTTTTATGATGACGTTTACGCAAATATGGCCAATGTTTCCAAGCAATCAAACCATGCTATCGAAGGTGCGGTTGAAAATATCAAAAAAGGTTCAAACGAGGTAAAAAACTACTATGAACAATAAATCAAAACTCACTACGTTGATTGCAGTCTGCATGAGCATGGTAGTAGGGCCATTGCATGCTGCAGAAACATTTAATGGCGGTATTTCATTAGACAAAACCGAGAAGTTGGTGAAATCGTCTATCCCACTGCCTGATGGCAAGCCGGACGTGCTTCTAGCTTTGGCTATGCGCCATGGTTCAGCCAGAGGGCATTTTAGTGGGAAGGCTGCTGCTGCGGTGCACAAACAGTTCAAGAAAGAAGTGCCTATCTACATTGAGGCAGTCAGGCAAGAGGCATTAAAAAACAAGCCGGGCTGTAATAAAGTACGTCTGACTTTCAAAACGACACCGCAATATGAAAGCCTTGCACCAACACAATCAGTCGATATGGAAGTTTGTCCTAATAAGCGATAAAAATCATGAAAAATATAATCCTAACTATCCTTTCAATTATCATGTCTGCCTCTTTTTTACAGGCTGCAGCCGAGGGTATGGGGTGGTATGACCAAGATATTTGGAAAAATGAAAACCGTGCTTTCTTATGGTATCCGGATGCCAAAAAGCCCAAACAGCCTAGACAAAGCCAGACTCAAAACACTCCGGTTCGTAATGAACTTGCAGAATTTGAAATGCTGCAAAAAAATTTGGATGAGTCGCGTAAAATTGCCGTCATGAATCCCACACCTCAAAATTTGAAGCGATATATTGAACTTCAAGAGGTCGTTATGAACAAATCTGCGGCGTTTACTGACCAATGGCAAAGGGTAATTTGGCAGAACCCAAATTTGGATTACAGCCAACGTGGTCGTCCGAACAATCAACTGGCCCAGCAACAATATGATCATAACCGTCAGCAACAAAAGGCTGAGGCAATTAGAAAACTTGCAGGAGAGAACGGTATTCTGTTTGTTTTCAAATCAGATTGTCCTTACTGTCATACCATGGCTCCAATCTTGAAAAACTTTGCCGACCAATACGGAATTAAAGTTATGCCGGTCAGTCTTGATGGTGGTGGCCTTAATCATTTCCCGCGTGCTTTACCGAATAATGGTATTGCACAAAGGTTGAATGTTACTACTGTACCCGCCATCTACGTCATGGACACAAAAACCAAGCAATTTACACCTATTGGATTTGGGGTAATGGCACAAACCACGCTTGAGGATCGTTTTTTAGCGTATTCGCGCCCTGTCGGAACATTATATTAATCAAATTAAAGGCCCTATATAGGGCCTTTAATATTTATATTTCAATGTATTAACTGGTTGACAATACAGATATTTTAGGTAAAATAAAGCTTCCTTAATCTCAAGTCTTTACTGTAACTCATCTCGGTTATAGTAAGGATTCCCCTACTATAACCGCTTCATCGGAGCGGTTATGAAATTTCACATCTTTCAATTACCAAAGCCGGCCAAAGTGCTGGCTGTTTGTGTTTCCTCTACAAAATATCTATGTTTAGCAGCATCACTGTCTCTCCCAATTAATAGTAGTGCCGGCATTGAGAAGAATATGGCTGACATGTTCAACTCAATGGGAGCAGAAGCCAATTATTCTGAGGCAGGCGCATTCCATGGTCAAAGTGGCAGCCTTTATACCGGAGGTAGCATTAATGTTCGTAATCCGGTCTCTGATGTCAGTCTCGGCAATATCCAACTACCATCAATAAGTGCCGGTTGTGGCGGTATAGATTTTTTTGCCGGCTCATTCTCTTTTGCAAGTAAAGAACAGTTTGTCCAATTTACCCGCAATCTTGGCAACAATGCGGCCGGTGTTGCATTCGACTTAGCACTTAAAGCCCTTGACCCCATGATTCAAGACGCAATCGGCGGTATTCGTGATTTGGTCAATCAGGTTAATCAAAGCAGTTTAAATAGTTGCAAACTGAGTCAGGATATTGTCGGCGGCGTAATGGGGAAATTGGGTTCGTTGGCCAGCTCAAACTGTCGTGCAGCATCTGTTGATTCCGGCTCGGCAGACGATGGTGGTGAAGCAGCATGGTACTGCCAAGCAGCTGACAATTTAGTCAAAGAAGCCAATAAAGTTCGGAATACTGGCAAACCACAAGACACTATCAGCTTTACCGGTGGTAATTTGACTTATGAAGCCATGAAAAACTATACCGGTCAGCGTACTAAATTAGGGTTTGACATGGACTTCTACTACAGCATGTTGGGCACGGTTGTTTTTACTCCTTTGTCGAAAGAGGATGAAGACAAAGATAAGTACAGGGTAGGTATTCAAAGTTTTGAACCACGAATCTTAAGTATCCAAGATTTATTGAACGGTAAAAATAATGCAGGCGGCGAAATCCGCGAAAAGATCGTACTGGACATGTGGACATGTAGGAATGGTTCAAAGAAATTAATGGAGAACTGTTCTGAGAAGAATAATGTTGAAGTACCTTCGTTACGGTACATGATTCATAAACGACTTGAAACACTTCCGACTTCAATAAGGAATAACCAAGGTTGGGATTTATCTACGCGCAAGCAGATCGCAGCCATTGTCAATAATAGTAAGTTACCTATATTAAAAATGGCTGTATCCGATGCCTTCCTTGGAACTGGCTATCTGAAAAAAACAGCAGTTTTAGATGCCATTGCTGTAGATATTGTAGCCAATATTTTGGACCAATCGGAACGCCAGGTACGCTCAACCTTGGGTATGTATAACAAGACAGACGAAGCCAGTGGAGACGCGGTTCGAAAATTATTTGCCAACCTTGGTGAATTACGAAGCAGAATTTATCAGGAACGTATTGATTCAATGAAAAAAATCGAGATCGAAGAAAACATGATGAGGGCTATGGAACAGTTTGAAACACAATGGCGTTCGGCCTTTGTAGATACCAACAACTCCATGAATTTCGATTCGATGAACCGTTTCTAAGGAGAGATGATGGCTGTCGAATACTTTACTTTCCCTGGTAACGGGGAAGCTGTACGGGCGGTTTTCAATGGCGTTGCCACAATATCAGGATCTACGATGATGGGTGGCGCAATGCAGGCTGCTGCCTTATTTGGATTCCTAGTCACTCTTGCTGTTGCAGTCTTCAAATTGGATTTGAGGGAAAGCTTCAGTTATTTGTTTGTCGTGTTATTTTGTTGGATGGGTATGATGGTTCCTAAAACCACTGTACTCATTACTGAATCAGGTGGGTATGGATATACAGGCCGTCAATATACTGTTGGCAATGTACCAGTCGGCCTTGCTTATATGGGCTACTTTGTCAGTTCTTTTGGCCAAAGTATTACCCGCAAAGCCGAGCAAGTTAACCACCTGCCGGACGACCTCAATTACTCACGCACCGGAATGCTATTCGGAACACGCTTGTTAGAAAATATTCGTGAAGCTCGAATCCCGGATACACAGTTGACACAAGATTGGGCACTGTTTATGAATCAGTGTTCATTCTTTGATATGAACCTGTATCACTTCTACACAGTTCAAGATTTAGCACAAAGTACAGATATTCTTGCCACATTAAGTAATACCAACCAAGCTTTGTTTACTAATGTTTCCCAAACTACAGCTGAACAGAACGGAAGGCTGAAGTACAACGGCAAATCAACAACTATGACCTGCAATGAAGCAGCAAAACTACTGAAAGAACGCACGGAGTTTTATAGCAAAAATTACTTGCCTAGTTACATTGCTGATCGTGTTTTTGCAGGTTTGGGTACAAATTCGGCAGGAATAAACCGGGTAAATGCCCTGGCCACATTAGGCAATAGCTCATTCCAGTATCTGCTGGACAATTCCCGCTTCGATACTCTGAAAAATATCGAACAGGCAGCGATGATTGAGGTTATTCGTCAAGCAGGCATTATCAATGGCCAACGCAACCGAAATTCGGCTGCTGTACAGCAGGCATTTGCTCAAGTTCAAGCTCGTAATCAGTATATTGCAGCCCAAAAAACCGGCTCATCAATGGCAAGTTGGAATCTTCCCTTGATTCGTTCTGCTGCTGAGGCCATTCTGATTGGTTTATTCCCCTTTGTAATGATTCTCGCCATGTTAGGCGGCATCATGGCATTCCGGTTATTGAGCTTCTACATGATGAGTATGCTGTGGATTCAGCTTTGGGCACCTGTGGCCAGTATCATCAATATGATTATGACTATGAATGCGAAGCGTCTGTTTAGCGTGGAAGCTGCCAACGGCGTTATTACACCGGGAACAGGTGATACGTTATTGATGGCAGCAGCCGATGCGCAAGCAGCTGCTGGGGCTGCAATGTGGCTAATCCCAGTCATCGCCGGTGCTCTTGCTATGGGCGGACGTAGTCTATTAAACGGTATGATGGGTATGACTACATCAGCCAAGACAACTGGTGAGGCAGCGGGTTCTCAAGCAGGGGCGGGGAATTACTCTGCCGGCAATATGAACTACAACAACAGCAATGCCAACAAACTTAGCTTAAACCCTGTATATACCGATCCTCAAATGACGACTGCTCAATCAGCCACTGGTACCTCATGGACAAATATGGTAACTGGAGATAGTAGAGCACAGATGAGGAATAGTAGCCTTGGCGTTTCCTCTCAATCACAGATTAGTCAATCGGAATCATATTCAAAGGCGGCAGACCGAGCAGAAACAGCTGCTCAACAAATGCAGGCTTCTATACGAGAGTCTGTATCTCAGGGAAATTCAAACCGCCTTGCCTTTGCAACTAATTATGGTATGGATAGAAGTGCCTCTGAGGGTTACGGAATGGGTTTGGATGCAGCTGAAAGTAGCAAGTTATCCTACGTTATAGACCAAGGTAAGAAGATTGCCCAAAAATTTGGCGTTACTAATGCATCAGCAGTTATATCTGCCATCGGAGCTGGTTTAGGCGTGAGTGGCAATACAGGCAGTAGCACTAGTGCAGGCGAACAAAACTCAACAGCAATGCGCATTGCTCAATCATTAAAGAAAAATGGAATGCAAGGCTTGGAAAGCCTTACTCAAACGGCAGATTCAGTTGGCCAAACAGCCCGAAATATTAAAAGTGCTTTGGGAGTAAAAGGTGATTTAGGCTGGAATGGTAAATCACAGAATATGGACCAAATGGCAGCAGAAATTGGTAAAAGTATTGAAGCAGGTATTCGCCAAGGTGTTAGCTTTGATAGTAATTTTACTGACAAAGTTTCCCAATCAGAAGCATATAAAGTTGCACTCAATTCTGGTAATAGTTTGGCACAAACAGCCGAAGCTAACTTTAGTAAAGCAAGAGAGGCTTCACAAATGGCTGCAGAAAGCTTCCAAGAAGCTCAATCTTATCGAGAAATGGCAGCTCGTACATATGGTAATGGCATTACCATTTCCCAAGATAACACAAATGCATTGGTACAGGGCAACCCTGAATTAACTATGAGTGAATTGAATGCAGGGCAGGGAGGAACCTACAATGCCGCAATTCGTGCAGGTGAAAATAGTCATGGTCGTTTAAAAGTTGCTGCTGAAAGTTCAGGCTGGAAACCTAATAATCTTTCACCTGAAGATCGACCTCAAAACAATACACAACCCGCTTATAAATACTACGCTGATAAAGTTTCATCCGGAGTTGGGGCGGCATTTGGAAATGTTCAAGCCCAAGCTCATCAGGCCGGTGTGATTCCAGATGGAATTAATGCTGCCATCGGTAGTAGAGGTGAGAAACTGGAACAGAACTATGAAAGTAAGTCTGGCAAAATTGAAGGCGATATTAATCAAGGTAGAAATAGCCACCGCCAAGAAGTTGGTAGGTTGGCAACACATGCTCAAAAAGCTCAAGATGAAACAAATGGGGTAGCCATGAGAATTAATACTCACGCTTTACCCTGGAACTCCGCCGGTGAAAGATACGATAATCTAATGGAAGATGTTCGTAAAGGAAAAGGTCCGATAGGTGCCGGGGTAGATCAAGCAACAGCCCATTTGGGTAATCCGGCTTTAGCATCTGAATTTGACCTACCAATTCCTCAACGTCCAGGGAATACGAAGTCTAGCGGATCCGCTGTATTCCGCCCAAAGGAATAACCCCGTTGCGTAATGCCACCTCATATGGAGGCAACGGGGTAATGTGGCATGGAATATCAAGTGGAAGACAAGTGAGAGGAAACTATGTATTAAAAGCTTCAACTGCTCACAATCTAGCCGCATTAGAGCGATATGTTCATAATCCGAAAGTGCGTGCCTTTCTTGATTTTATTGCAGCATCAGAAGGTGTAAAACATGGTTATCAAACAGCGATTGGTAACTATAGAATTACAGACTTCTCCCGTCACCCAGGTAATTCTGTTAGACGTAGTTTTACTCGAACAGATGGTAGTAGAAGCACGTCTGATGCCTCCGGCCGCTATCAATTCATGGGATATACATGGAAAGGACTGGCAAAACAATATGGCTTCACGGATTTTAGTCCTGCCACACAAGACAAAGCTGCTGTAGCCTTAATTTTAGCTAAAAAAGGTGCAATGGAAGCTATTTTAAATGGCAATTATGAGCAGGCAGTCATGAAATTAGGTGGTATCTGGGCCAGCTTCCCAACAGCTCCAAATGAATACCGGCAACACAAGCGAAGCTGGAGCTTTGTTCATAATTTTTTTAGACAGAGAGGATTTTAAAAATGAGTATTGCACAAATCGTTGTACAGATCGAAGAGATGGACGAAGGTGATTATCAAGTGCGCATGAGTTATAGTGGCGGCAATGACCTTGAAACTATCGAATCAAAAGCAGCCTTTGAGAAAATAGTAACAGCAATAGGGGAAGTGTTAAATAGCTAGGTATATAAAAAGCAGGAGTATAAGACTCCTGCTTTTTTAATCTGAATTGAAATTGTTGAACATTGACCAAGAGTACGCTGGATTATTGAGCATATCATTATCCCAATCTTCACTGTTTTTTGCAGATTGATGATCAAAGTTTTCATTTGAATTATGTACTTCGTTAGCTGAATCTACATCTCCCTCTTGATGATCACATGTATATCCTAAATTATCAAATGTTTCTATATTGTGTAAAACGCATTCTTCATTTGGTGATCGTGATTCAAAGAAGTAGTTCGCTACAATTGTTAAAACAACTGATTGGAAAAGACCAAGCATCCAAAAACCATCAACCAAAAGATTTAATGATACTGCTCCTGTACTAAAATACATTACCGCAGGTGTGGAGATGGAGAATATCGCTACAAATAAGGTAGCAAACCCAAAAATTTTTTTAGATTTTGTTTTCAATTTGCACTCCTTAATGATTGGTAGCATTTCAGCTACCAATCCTCTTTCTTATATGATGCACATCCCATTATTTATAGGTTACTTGGATACTATCACTTGTAATCCAACGTTCATTGCCTCTGTTTGGCTGAATTTTAATTAAGCCATTCTCACCTTTTTCTAAGACCAAAGCAGACCCATAGGAAGTAGTGATTTTTTTACCCGGTTGTACATCCGTAACTTTGCTGCGGTAGGTTTGTTCCCCTGTATATCCCTCAGCAAAGGCAAAGTTTGTATAGTTTTCGTTGTACCACCATCCCATCCACTGTACTTGTCTGCCGTTGATACAGAAAATATCGGAAGTCAGTGTTTCAACTGCCCCCTTGTGATGTTCGCAATATGCTTTGAAAGTTCCTACTGCATCCTCAACTGTTTTTTCATGTTCAGATTCGGATCTTGCATAGAATTTTCGTTCGATTGTTCCCGTACTTTCAAAAACCTTGCCTTGAACAATCCGACTAAGCCCCGCCAATTTACTGTCTTTCATCCAATCTTGTACAAACTTGGGATAGGGTTTATCCAAAGAAGCTTCTAATGCTCCGTCAATTTTGGCCGGCTTTGATGCAAGATTTAAGAAATTTCCCTCAGCCAGGGCATTTGAAATGGCGATAACTGGTAATAATCCAATTATAATTTTTTTCATTTTAATATTCTCCTTTTATTCTTGGGGCTTCGCACCAAATGAAAACAGCGGCTTATGGTTCAAACCAACTGTCCCAAAATATGTTTTACATTTCACCTCCGGATTTTTGTCGCAGCCATATTTGCCATCTGGCAAAACATTGGCTTGAACAAATGTCGGAACGGCATATCCTCTAAAGAGTTTAACCAACTGCGGTGCAATTAATACGGTAATACCCTCATCTGTAAAGCGTTTAGCCTCTGTCACTGTCTCAGGAATGGAATCATTAAGGAGACCTTTCAATACGATAATACTCTTATCTCGCTTTGCAATCCTGATAACTTCTTTATAGTTATGTTCTTTTTTGAGATTTAAACTCATTAAAATCAGATTGTCTTTATAATTACTGGTTGCCGGATCAATAATTCCATTTTTGGTCCGTAAAGCCTGGAACTCTTCAGGTGTGAACCGAACAATACTTCCTGTATCAGTATCAACACGCAGATACCCTCCGTCTTTCACATAATTCAACAAATCACCAGGCACTTCTGTACTTTGTGTTTCACGAATATCTTTGTCATGGTTTGGCCAAGATGTACCCATGACGACATTCCGGCCATAAATAGTACGATCAACCAAATAGGAACTTACCAATTCCTGAGCCACGCTGCCAGCCATATTACCGCAAGCAGCTTGTGTCAATAAGGCGGTAGCCAGCAATGTAGGTATCAAAAATTTCTTCATATATAGTTCTCCTTTAGGTAATTTGTATCAGCCTCAAAAGCTCATTTCAACTTGAACAGCTTATTGGCCATACGTCGTAGAATCCCATGTTTTTCCGGCATGTCCCTTTTCTCGGGAGTACCTTGGGATTTCTGATGTTCTAATAAGGCTGTGTACTGAGCAGCCAAAGCCGAATATTCGGCTTCCAATAAAACATGTTTATTCTTCTGCACCTCAAACTCTTCTTTTATTTGCTCTACTTGTTGTTCATTGGCCTTTATTTGATTATGTAGGGTCAAGGCCGTCTGAAAATCCGTACTCAAAGGATTACGGAGTAGGGTGCAGAGAATTTGTTTCCGAAAGGTGTTCCGAAGTTTCTCTACATGGCGATCTATGCGGTTTTTGATTTCTTCATTATCGTAATTGAGTAGCTCGTCTTCATCAATATACAAAAATGAACCCTTATCTGCCCGTATCTGCACCACCGGTATCCCTATTTTCGATAAGGCTAAACATTTAGGTGCATTAGAAGCCAATCGTGATGTATGCCAAATCTCAACCGCCAATTGCCTCCGCCACCTTATCTCATGCCTGAGTAGGGAAGAGTTACCTGGTTGATCAAATTCAAGCAAAACATCAATATAGAATGTTTTGCCATCTATCTCTATCCGATATTCGGATAATGCATGGTTCAGTCTAATAGTAACAGGCGGATGTTGCTCGGTGTGTTCAGTATAATTTAGAACAGTCGTCAGGCCGCCGGGCAAGTTGGATAGTTCGTTCAGCACTTGTTTGCAAAGCAAGTGGGTTAGCGATTCAGGAGCAGAAGCACCACCGGAGTCGGCCTCACTGTAATAGCGAAAAAAATTGGTCGCCTTCCTCCTGGTCAAAACCATTTTCTTTCTTGTGCCGGGACGATGACGGCTGTAGTAGATCATTCCTTCTCGGTGTTTTAGCTTTGCTTCAAGTGCAGTTAACCATTCATCACCATCTGGACTCGTATAAGCAATAATTTTCAAACGATCAAAATCCTTTGGGAAGAAAAGCATCATTGGAATAAGACAACAATCAAATTCTGTATAACCTGTTTACCACTATAGGGCAATTTTTTCTTCTCCCTTTTGGATTCGACCGGCTTATATACAGACATAACCAAAATTATAGACAACGGTAATTATTATTACAAAGTTGAACTATTCGGTAGAATACTGTATTTTGACCATAGGTTATTTACAGTATCTATTATACTACTGTAAAATATAAATACAATAACTTAAAATCCAGTGGATTAATTGCAGGATTTAAAATACATGAGCAACCTCAAAATTGCACGAATTTATCTTAGAGTAAGTACACTACAACAAAATTTAGAGCGTCAACGCAAAATTATTGATGAGGCTAAGGAAAATGGATTTTACATAGCTGGAATCTATGAGGAAAAGGCTAGTGGAGTAAATGCAAGTCGTCCCGAATTAAATCGACTCATTGATGATCTTCAGGAAGGTGATTGGGTTATAGCTGAACGAATTGATCGAATCACTCGCCTCCCACCTCGTGAAGCAGAATTACTGATTCAAAGAATTACCGAAAAGGGAGCCAAACTGCATGTACCCGACGTTTTTTCTTTCGGTAACTTAGATGAACTTATGGGGGAGGGTGATTCTCTTCCAAAATATTTAACCGAACCTCTGATGGAAGCCTTGCAAAAAATGTTCTTGCGTATGGCTTTAAGTATTGCTCATGAGGATTGGAAGACAAGAAGAGAACGTGCAAACCAAGGTATTGCACGAGCAAAAAAAGAAGGGCGGATGAAAGGCCGGCCTGCAAATGATGAATTACACAAAAGTATTATCCAACTCACTCTAAACGGCGTGAGTATAACAGGGATAGCTTCTGCACTGAAATGTAGTCCATCGACGGTAAGTAAGGTTAGACGAGCTTATAACCGCAAACATAAGTCGGGGGATAAGGATCAATTCGATATATTTAAACCGAGTTTGAAGAAGTAAGTAAAGGAAAATACATGCGGAATCGGCTAGGAAGAAAAGGTAAATTTTGAATATGACAGAAAGGAAATAAAGATGTGGTTCAAACAAGTAAGTTTTTTTCCCATTAGCAATGAGAAGTTACCGGATTTCGAATATCTTTCGAACAAGCTGGCACAATCAGAGTTTTCTCCTTGCCAAGGCTTGGATTGGTTTTCAGAGGGTTTTTCCTCTCCTGTTCATTTTTCTCCAGAATTAGTCTTCCCAGCTGATTTTACATGGAGAGTGGCTCTCAAAAAAGAAGAAAAAGTTCTGCCTGCCGGCGTGATTCGAGATATTTTGGACGAAAAGGTTTTGGAAATTCAAAATAGTGAAGGTCGAAATGTAGGTCGCAAGGAAAAACAAGAACTGAAAGATCAAATTACTGATGACTTGCTTCCTCGTGCTTTTACAAAAAGCACTCGGACTGAAGCCGTATTTGATACAAAGCGTGGTTTTTTATTGATCAATAATGCTACCACGGCAAAAGCTGAAAACCTCCTGACTAAGCTTCGTGAAGCATTAGGAGGATTAGAAGCAACATTACCCAATACCAAGCAATCTCTCTCTTCTCTAATGACGAATTGGTTGCTGCAAGGGCATTGCGAAGGCGGTTTTGAATTGGACAGCGATTGCGAACTCAAAGGCGTAGGCGATGTTGTTCCGGTTGTCAAAGTTTCCAAACAAGACCTGACCGCCAATGAAGTGGTACAACACGTCAAAAACGGCAAAACCGTTACTCAACTGGGCTTGGTATGGCGTGAACAAATCGCATTCATCCTTACCCAAGACTTTACACTCAAACGCATACAATATTTGGACTCATTGCAAGAAGAAGCTGAAAATAATGGAGATGATGCCGCAAGCTTGATGTTTGCTTCTCAAATCTTGATGACAGAGGGCATTAGCTTGATGTTGGAGGAGTTAGTCACATATCTAGGTGGATATGAGTAGGAACAACAGTTTTTACGACTAAAAGTAACTGACTGGTAACAGAATCAATATAAATTTTGAAATTTTAGATTTTTGTGGGTGCTTTGCCCCCACACCCCCAGTCTCGCCGCCGACAGCTCGGGAGCAGGGCATAGCCTTCTTGGGAATTTGTTGGCGGCAAAGGGAACCCACCGTCTATTCCATTCGTGGCTGCAGCAATTTATTCCAACAACTTAACAGTTGACGATTTGGCCTCAATATCTGCCATTGCCGATTTTGAGCGGTGTTTGGCTTGGGCGTGGATGGAAAGCCACATATAAGGTTATGTTATGCTTTTACTCAGACGCGATCACATCGACAGGATGTTTTCCATCATAGAGAATCGCAGGTTTGATACCTCATGGGAGATTACAGAATACGACGGTGGGATGAATTTTTTGGGAACCCTTGGTGAAGTTCCGGTGCATGAACTCAAAAACCGATCGGCAACATTGTGCTTTGAATGGATGGGAGAAATCTCTGAACCACGGGATACCTATGATATTGCTGGAATGAAACCAAACATTCTTTATGATTTCAACGGTTCAGGACAGCACTTTGACAACCCCGATCCGCGTTACCTACTCCCGGTAGGTTCTACCGGCTTGATTCTCAAACATGTCGTTATTGATAATGAGGATGAACTACTGCGAATTTGGTGCCTCAGACGTAATATTTACCATAGCAAATACAGACTGATGAAAAACATTCCTATACTCAGAGATGTTTTGTTACACAGGGCATGGCAGGAAATTTACCGGATTAATGAAGAATGTCGCAAAAACACATTTGTAATTTCGATCTGCCACCGCCCGCGTGAAATATAAACATATAGTAAGGCAGATTATTATTTTTAAATACTCGATTCTTGAAAAAAATCCTGTCATACCAATATACATGCCGTATCTATAATCTTTACTCAAGGAGCCTAAATATGCCGTTAAGACCTGGACCAAAACCGATTGCGAAATCAACAGGCAAACCCGATCAGCGACGCCGCGATAATAAAAGCACGCCTGGAAATACTCCGTCTTTAAAACCAAGCAAGTCATCCGGCAAACGTTGAGCCTGAACCTCCCACGCCCTCAGCTTATACAGAGGGCGTATTCCCCTAAAAATAGAGAAGCCCGGCCGTCGCACCAAACAAGTGCGGCGACCGGGCTTTTCTGCATTATTGTGTCATTTATTTGTAACTTTGACATCATATTTTGTTTAATATTTGAAGAGTTAAAAAAAGGTCGTCTGAAGTTCAGACGCCCTTTTTTTCTATGGAATATTATCCACAGATTTTGTGGATGTTTTGGGGAAATCATATCCTTAGACTACAAGCAAATCCGCGAACCGTGTGGTATAGCACAGGCTCAACCTATCTCTGTTCATTTTCCAGCCATCCGCAAGCAGTTCGGAGGCAAGTTTTAGACAGCCTCTACCGTACCGGCGATTGATTTTGTCCCATGCCTCCATAACTGGATTGACGGCTTCCGGCTGCCATAGGTCCGTTTGTACATGTCCGGCTGGTTTCAGCCCATGCAATTCGATACCGCATTTTTTATAGAGGTAGCCGCTTCGATAAACATCCGTCAACAGATTTTGCGCCTCCCGGTTCAGGATGATGGTATCTGCTGTCGGCACGGCCAAATTACGGCTCAGGCTCTTATGGTATTGAGGGGCTTTTTCCCGGAAAAAATCCGTGTGTAGGAATACGGTAACGGCAGAAGCCGCCAGTCCGTCACGACGCAAGGCTTCTGCCCCCGAGCTGATGTGATGTGTAATCGCCGCCTGCAACGCCTCCGGTGTTTCGATACATGTTCCAAAACTGCGGCTGCGGACAAGATTCTGCCTTGTTTGCGGTTCGGGGTGCAAACCATCACAGGCAATACCCTGCATTTCGCGCTGCGTCCGTTCGACCGTCACGCCGTATCGCCGGCGTAGGGTAGCGGTATCCGCCCGAACGAAGTCCAATGCGGTATAAATTCCTTGCGCCGCCAGTTTGGCCGCTGTTCTACCCCCAATTCCCCAAATCTCATCAACACCCTGGCTGCGCAAGGCACGAAGGCGGACAGCCTCATTCCAATTTGACCAAACCACTACTCCCTCAAAGTGATCGGGGTAACGTTTGGCAAGATGGTTGCAAAACTTGGCCAGCGTCTTGGTCGGTGCGATGCCGACGCAGGTCGGTATGCCTACCCACTGCAATACGCGATGTCTGATTTGGCCGCCGAGTTCGGCGAGGTTCTCGATACCGGCCATACTGGCGAAACATTCGTCTATCGAATAGACTTCAATCGCAGGGACACAACCGGCGATAGTTTCCATCATCCTCCGGGACAGGTCCGCGTAGAGTTCGTAGTTGCTCGAATAAGCTTTCAGACGACCTTGAGAAACTAAGTGTTTCACACGGAAATAGGGTTCCCCCATCTTAATGCCTAAAGCCTTTGCCTCAGCAGATCGTGCAACCACGCAGCCGTCGTTGTTTGACAGGACGACGACAGGTACGTTCTTCAAATCCGGCCGGAATACCCGCTCACAGGAACAGTAAAAGCTGTTGCCATCTATCAGTGCGTACATATTAACCGCCCTGACGCACGTCTTTGATGACGAAAGTCACGACTCCTACAACCGACCATGTATCTTCATCGGTCGGTACAAAATCAGGGTACTCGCCGGAAGCGTTTTCAGAGTGCAGCTCAGGCTTACGACCGGGAACTTTGTATAGCCGTTTGATCGTAAACTCGTTGCCTAAGTCCGCCATCACAATATCGCCGTGCTTCGGCGTTTTGGCCCGGTCGATAATCAAAATATCATCCTTCCCTATGCCCGCATCGAGCATGGAATAGCCACCGGAACGAGCGGCAAATGTGGCAGACGGATTCGTGATAAGGTATTCGTTAAAATCGAGATAGTCAGCAACATACGGCTCCGCCGGAGAGGGAAATCCGGCTGGGATTTTCTCGACCGCTAATGGGACCTTTGCTGATGTCCGATTGATCGGCATAAAGCTACCCAGAGGTAGGGGAGTAGAAGCGATCATGGCATCCACTGTTGGTATCAGCGACACTGGGATACGTTTGACTGCCGTGGCTTCACCTGTTTTGCTTTTGCGGCCTGCACCATCTCTGCGTCCACCGCGTTTTTTTGAAGCTTGTTCCATAATGAGTTATTTTGATTTCGTAACAAAATCATTTTATCAGAAATTATTTATGGGTAGTCAATACTGAAATAAAAAAACGGCTGCCTAGGCAGCCGTTGGGTTTATACATCAATCATCTTGATCGAGCAGTTTTTTCAGTTTTGACAAAGGTTCAGTAAAAGGAAACGTGTTTCCAATAAATTCTTTGAATTGTCCTGTCAAATCCATCTCGTAGAGAGTTCCTGTCCAATCATTGAAAAACTCCAAGAAAAAAGTCATAGACGACGTATAGGGCGTTAAAACCAATCTCTCATATCTCAACTTGCCTTCGAATCCTTCAGAACACACATCACAATGTATTGCAAGGTGATGAAGCTTGTTAGGGTTTTCAGCAAGAATCTTTATCGCATGATAGAGTAACTCTACATCTACGCTAACTTCTAAATCTGGAACTGAATAGTCGTATTCGTTGGACTGATGAATATTAAAAAGCTCTTCACTTTCCTCTGGGAAAACAATCTGCAATTTTTGTATCCCGTCTTCTTTGGAAAGTGTGAATTTTGGTTTTTCAGGAATTTCATTGCTCTCGGTTTTGATATTACACATACTAGTCTCCAAAATGGGAGACAACCCTTTCGGGTTGCTCCCGAAAGGGTAGGTACATTCAAAAATTACAAGTTATGATAACCACTAGGAATCTTCATCCTCGTCGTACTCACAACCGAAATGCTCAATCGCGAAGGCTCGCACTTTATCCTCTTCGCAAGGATACTCGAATAACGCACCTTCATGACCTTCATAAGATCCCGCAAACCACATCCCCTCCTCCAAGTATTTGGCTTCAAAGACAAGGTCAGGAAAGCGTTTGGCGATTTCTTCATAAAGCCTATCCGGAGGACCCCAGGCAGTGTCACAGCTGATCCAGATGTCGCTTTTCCCAACCGTCACAAAAGTGCAGTCGGGATCTACGTCCCATTTGCAGCCCCAGTTAGCCATTCGCCAGTCATACCAATCCTTATGACCGTATTGGCGGATGTTTTCCGCAATACGCTTGGCAAATTGTTGATCGTAACGAAAACGAGATGCGACTTCAGCGTTATCTTCAAAATGGGTAAATACTTCACCAACAGTCAGATTGTCCCAATCAAATTTTTCCGAAAAATATTGCTTTAATTCGGAGAAAAGTTCATCCGGCAATCTATATTGAACGGACCAAAAGGATTTATCGCTCTGTTCCAGCATTTCCTGTTCCAAATTGATCAACTTCTTTTCAGGTTGTTGAGCAATTTGAAGCCAGGTCAGCTGCATGTAACTATCAGGCACTTCAGGAAGAATCAGCTCCTCCGGCATGGGTACAATATGCTGAAAGCTAAATTGATACCCATCGTCGGTTTTGATCAAGATTTGTTCCGCAACTTCAGCGATACGTTGGGGATTGCCTTCAAAATGAAGGCTGTTACTACACCAATTAGGCATATAAAGCTCCTAAGCAGGAATCCCTATCCCTGCGGATAAGGAAACCCGCAGGTTAATGGGCATGCGCCCGGGTTGATAAAAGAGTCGCCACCGGGAATCCGGAGCACATTTCAGACGACAGGTGCTTTAAAAAAAGCAAAGAAACCTGAACGATAACTTTGCCTTTGAATACAAAAAGGTTAAAGGATGTTGTCAACTTTGAAAGACATAACTATCTCCAGTAGAGTTTCCGCCCCTGCGGTCAGAAACCCGCAGGTAAATGGGCATACGCCCGGTTGGAAAAGAAGCACGGCAGTTATGCCGGCTCCGCGCACAGCACGGGCAGGATTTCGTGGTTCAGCCAGCCGGTGACGACTTCGCGCAGCACATACCGCCTGCCATCAGTCAGAACATCGGATAGACTGAAACCGAATTCGTACAGTCCAAGTCCTTTATTCGATTGCCACTCGATGATGGTATTGCTGTGGCGGCTGAAAAGCCAGGAAATATCTGCATCGGACAGATAGTTCAAAGCATCCCGAAGTACGATTGCTTTTTCAGGCTTGTTGAAACAGTACCTGAAAACTGACATCAGAAAGCGCAGGTCGGCAACGGCAGATACGCCTTCACCGGCGTAACCGTCTTCAAGGTAAGTGACGGCTGCAACGGCATCGCCGTCGCTACTGCTGATACAAACCATGTCCGCATTGGCCTGTTTGGTAAACTCTTCACTGGCTTGGGCAAAGACGGCTAAATCAGCCTCTAAACCCATTTTTTTCAGTTCGCGGCAAATGGCGGCCATGACACCGTCCGTGTGGGCGGTCAAAACCGCACCGTTCAATTTGGCGGCCGCAGTTGCCGATTCTTCCCGATCGGGATTCATCCATACGATAAAGTTTTGCATTGTGTTACTCCTTAAAAAGAAATCGGAGAACACAGTCCGCAGGGATCGTGTTCCCCACGGGGTTAAAAAAATAGCCGTCCGTCCCGAAGAACGTGCGCAATGGGTAACGGCAGTGCGCAGTTGGCAGATAAGGACTGCCGGCCTGTAAACAGGTATTTTCAGACGACCTCGATTCCAAGGTCGTCTGAAAATACCTGCCCGAAGGCAGGTGAAAGGTGCAATTTAATCGGAAACTGCCGTATTCGGTACGTTTCCGGAAATCAGAATGTCAATCAGAGTCTGTGCGGCTGAGACAAGCATGTCGTTGCCTCTCACAATGTTCTGAAACTGAATATACTTACTGCGGCCGGACACGGACAGGCCCAACTGATCGGGTTTGAGGTGAAGTGAAAAGCCAGGCTCTGCCTCACGGTACAAATGGGCCTGAAGGATGTTTTCAGAAACATCCAAAACCGATTCGCCGTTTTCGCCAAAGACCAAACCGTATTTCAGGGCAATATAGTTTGCCACTTCAATCAACAGACGTTCGGCATCAGACGGCTTGGGATCAGACGACAGTCTGCCTGCGTACCACTGCCTGCGCTTCTCCGCAGGTGTGTTGAAGACTTTTTCAGCCCAAAGGCGCACCGCTTCGCTGACCTGAATACAGCCTTCTCCTTCGAGAACGGCGACGGCATACAGCCAATCGTCGAAATAATCGGCTGCCTGGCCAAACGTCAGACCGCTGCCGATAAAGTCGGCAAAGCCGTTTTCGACACGATAGGCAAGGTCTTCGGCATATTCTTCAAATGCCTTATAACTTTCCTCTGTAATTACTGTATCGCGGGGAACATCCCCCATATCCCCAAGACAGTAACTCATATCGTCCGATTTGAGGATGCCGTTGCTGAGGTAGTAATTGGGATAGTGTTTTTCGATAAAGTCCCAGTCCAAAGCGGACGGGCGAAGCATGAAATATTTTGAAACGGACACGAGATTTCCTTTCAGGATAAAAAGAGGGATACGCGCCCGTCGGGGAACGTATCCCCGTGGGGTTTAAAGAAGACTAAATTAATTAAAGAACAATTGGTTTGTCAGGTTTGCGGTTTCTTCCGTACTGTTTAAAATATTTACCCAGTTCATCTTTGGCCATGACACCGTTACAATATCGGCTACATTTCTATCTGACTCCAATAATTCAAATAAGTCTGTACGACTTTCTGCCAACCAAAGATTGATTTCATCCTTGTTACGACTATAAAGCCATTGCAGATCCTTACCGGTCAAATAGTCGACATACAATCCGAAATTTGACTCCACACACACTTTTTCTGTAAGAAGATGCAGCAAATCAGCACATCCTTTGTTGATCTCAGGCTCATTAACTGTTACAGAAGCAGCAAAAACATTACCGTCTCTATAAGGCCAATTTTCTGATAGAAGGTTATGGGCGAAATACTCTGATACTTCAGAAAATTCGACTGCAATCCCTAGCGGGAAGCCTTTATTAGACAAAAATTCTGATACCTGAGCTAAAAGGTTTGACCACTTATTGCTTAAAGTAAAAACCTGACCATTCAGAGCCAAGGCTGCATCTTCTGCAAGCTCTTCATCTACATTCATACTAATAATATAAGTTTTCATTGAGTTACTCCTAAAAAAGGGAACCCGCCCCAAAGGACGAATGCCCCTTGGGGTTAAAAATAAAGGTTTATTCCAGCAAAAAGATTAGAATTAATCGTTCGGCAATGATTTCAGGTACCGATCAACGGTAGAAGGGGTCTGACGCTCAGTGGAACGAAAACTCACGTTAAGGGATTTTGGTCATGAGATTATCAAAAAGGATCTTCACCTAGATCCTTTTAAATTAAAAATGAATGCTTAATCAGTGAGGCACCTATCTCAGCGATCTGTCTATTTCGTTCATCCATAGTTGCCTGACTCCCCGTCGTGTAGATAACTACGATACGGGAGGGCTTACCATCTGGCCCCAGTGCTGCAATGATACCGCGAGACCCACGCTCACCGGCTCCAGATTTATCAGCAATAAACCAGCCAGCCGGAAGGGCCGAGCGCAGAAGTGGTCCTGCAACTTTATCCGCCTCCATCCAGTCTATTAATTGTTGCCGGGAAGCTAGAGTAAGTAGTTCGCCAGTTAATAGTTTGCGCAACGTTGTTGCCATTGCTGCAGGCATCGTGGTGTCACGCTCGTCGTTTGGTATGGCTTCATTCAGCTCCGGTTCCCAACGATCAAGGCGAGTTACATGATCCCCCATGTTGTGCAAAAAAGCGGTTAGCTCCTTCGGTCCTCCGATCGTTGTCAGAAGTAAGTTGGCCGCAGTGTTATCACTCATGGTTATGGCAGCACTGCATAATTCTCTTACTGTCATGCCATCCGTAAGATGCTTTTCTGTGACTGGTGAGTACTCAACCAAGTCATTCTGAGAATAGTGTATGCGGCGACCGAGTTGCTCTTGCCCGGCGTCAACACGGGATAATACCGCACCACATAGCAGAACTTTAAAAGTGCTCATCATTGGAAAACGTTCTTCGGGGCGAAAACTCTCAAGGATCTTACCGCTGTTGAGATCCAGTTCGATGTAACCCACTCGTGCACCCAACTGATCTTCAGCATCTTTTACTTTCACCAGCGTTTCTGGGTGAGCAAAAACAGGAAGGCAAAATGCCGCAAAAAAGGGAATAAGGGCGACACGGAAATGTTGAATACTCATACTCTTCCTTTTTCAATATTATTGAAGCATTTATCAGGGTTATTGTCTCATGAGCGGATACATATTTGAATGTATTTAGAAAAATAAACAAATAGGGGTTCCGCGCACATTTCCCCGAAAAGTGCCACCTGACGTCTAAGAAACCATTATTATCATGACATTAACCTATAAAAATAGGCGTATCACGAGGCCCTTTCGTCTTCAAGAATTTTATAAACCGTGGAGCGGGCAATACTGAGCTGATGAGCAATTTCCGTTGCACCAGTGCCCTTCTGATGAAGCGTCAGCACGACGTTCCTGTCCACGGTACGCCTGTGGCCAAATTTGATTCCTTTCAGCTTTGCTTCCTGTCGGCCCTCATTCGTGCGCTCTAGGATCCTCCGGCGTTCAGCCTGTGCCACAGCCGACAGGATGGTGACCACCATTTGCCCCATATCACCGTCGGTACTGATCCCGTCATCAATGAACCGGACTGCCACGCCCTGAGCGTCAAATTCCTTTATCAGTTGGATCATATCGGCAGTGTCGCGGCCAAGACGGTCGAGCTTCTTAACCAGAATGACATCACCTTCCTCCACCTTCATCCTCAGCAAATCCAGCCCTTCCCGATCTGTTGAACTGCCGGATGCCTTATCGGTAAATATACGGTTTGCTTTCACACCTGCGTCTTTGAGTGCTCTGACCTGAAGATCAAGAGACTGCTGACTGGTTGAGACCCGAGCGTAACCAAAAAGTCGCATAAAAATGTACCTTAAATCGAATATCGGACAACTCATGTCTATTATTACAAATTTACGATTTAATAGACATATTAATGTAACAGTTTTACGATGTCCAATAATTTATAACATTTCGTACGGTTGCAAAAATGTTACTAAATGCCCGTCAGGCAGGGAGGCCGATATGCCCGTTGACTTTCTGACCACTGAGCAGACTGAAAGCTATGGCAGATTCACCGGTGAACCGGATGAGCTTCAGCTGGCACGATATTTTCACCTTGATGAAGCAGACAAGGAATTTATCGGAAAAAGCAGAGGTGATCACAACCGTCTGGGCATTGCCCTGCAAATTGGATGTGTCCGTTTTCTGGGCACCTTCCTCACCGATATGAATCATATTCCTTCCGGCGTCCGGCATTTTACCGCCAGACAGCTCGGGATTCGTGATATCACCGTTCTTGCAGAATACGGTCAGAGGGAAAATACCCGCCGTGAGCATGCAGCGCTGATACGTCAGCACTATCAGTATCGTGAATTTGCCTGGCCCTGGACATTTCGCCTTACCCGTCTTTTATATACCCGGAGCTGGATAAGCAACGAACGTCCTGGCCTGCTTTTCGATCTGGCGACAGGGTGGCTTATGCAACATCGTATTATTCTCCCCGGAGCCACTACGCTGACCCGGTTGATTTCAGAGGTAAGGGAAAAGGCGACGTTGCGCCTGTGGAACAAACTGGCACTGATACCGTCAGCCGAACAGCGTTCACAGCTGGAGATGCTGCTGGGGCCAACTGATTGCAGCCGCCTGTCTTTACTGGAATCACTGAAAAAGGGCCCTGTGACCATCAGTGGTCCGGCGTTTAATGAAGCAATTGAACGCTGGAAAACTCTGAACGATTTTGGCCTGCATGCTGAAAACCTGAGTACACTCCCGGCTGTGCGCCTGAAAAATCTCGCACGTTATGCTGGTATGACTTCGGTGTTCAATATTGCCAGGATGTCACCGCAGAAAAGGATGGCGGTTCTGGTTGCCTTTGTCCTTGCATGGGAAACGCTGGCGCTGGATGATGCATTGGACGTTCTGGACGCCATGCTGGCCGTTATCATCCGTGACGCCAGAAAGATTGGGCAGAAAAAACGGCTCCGCTCGCTGAAGGATCTGGATAAATCTGCATTGGCGCTCGCCAGCGCATGTTCGTACCTGCTGAAAGAAGAAACACCGGACGAATCGATTCGTGCTGAGGTGTTCAGCTACATCCCAAGGCAAAAGCTGGCTGAAATCATCACGCTTGTCCGTGAAATTGCCCGGCCCTCAGACGATAATTTTCATGAAGAAATGGTGGAGCAGTACGGGCGCGTTCGTCGTTTCCTGCCCCATCTGCTGAATACCGTTAAATTTTCATCCGCACCTGCCGGGGTTACCACTCTGAATGCCTGTGACTACCTCAGCCGGGAGTTCAGCTCACGGCGGCAGTTTTTTGACGACGCACCAACGGAAATTATCAGTCGGTCATGGAAACGGCTGGTGATTAACAAGGAAAAACATATCACCCGCAGGGGATACACGCTCTGCTTTCTCAGTAAACTGCAGGATAGTCTGAGGCGGAGGGATGTCTACGTTACCGGCAGTAACCGGTGGGGAGATCCTCGTGCAAGATTACTACAGGGTGCTGACTGGCAGGCAAACCGGATTAAGGTTTATCGTTCTTTGGGGCACCCGACAGACCCGCAGGAAGCAATAAAATCTCTGGGTCATCAGCTTGATAGTCGTTACAGACAGGTTGCTGCACGTCTTTGCGAAAATGAGGCTGTCGAACTCGATGTTTCTGGCCCGAAGCCCCGGTTGACAATTTCTCCCCTCGCCAGTCTTGATGAGCCGGACAGTCTGAAACGACTGAGCAAAATGATCAGTGATCTACTCCCTCCGGTGGATTTAACGGAGTTGCTGCTCGAAATTAACGCCCATACCGGATTTGCTGATGAGTTTTTCCATGCTAGTGAAGCCAGTGCCAGAGTTGATGATCTGCCCGTCAGCATCAGCGCCGTGCTGATGGCTGAAGCCTGCAATATCGGTCTGGAACCACTGATCAGATCAAATGTTCCTGCACTGACCCGACACCGGCTGAACTGGACAAAAGCGAACTATCTGCGGGCTGAAACTATCACCAGCGCTAATGCCAGACTGGTTGATTTTCAGGCAACGCTGCCACTGGCACAGATATGGGGTGGAGGAGAAGTGGCATCTGCAGATGGAATGCGCTTTGTTACGCCAGTCAGAACAATCAATGCCGGACCGAACCGCAAATACTTTGGTAATAACAGAGGGATCACCTGGTACAACTTTGTGTCCGATCAGTATTCCGGCTTTCATGGCATCGTTATACCGGGGACGCTGAGGGACTCTATCTTTGTGCTGGAAGGTCTTCTGGAACAGGAGACCGGGCTGAATCCAACCGAAATTATGACCGATACAGCAGGTGCCAGCGAACTTGTCTTTGGCCTTTTCTGGCTGCTGGGATACCAGTTTTCTCCACGCCTGGCTGATGCCGGTGCTTCGGTTTTCTGGCGAATGGACCATGATGCCGACTATGGCGTGCTGAATGATATTGCCAGAGGGCAATCAGATCCCCGAAAAATAGTCCTTCAGTGGGACGAAATGATCCGGACCGCTGGCTCCCTGAAGCTGGGCAAAGTACAGGCTTCAGTGCTGGTCCGTTCATTGCTGAAAAGTGAACGTCCTTCCGGACTGACTCAGGCAATCATTGAAGTGGGGCGCATCAACAAAACGCTGTATCTGCTTAATTATATTGATGATGAAGATTACCGCCGGCGCATTCTGACCCAGCTTAATCGGGGAGAAAGTCGCCATGCCGTTGCCAGAGCCATCTGTCACGGTCAAAAAGGTGAGATAAGAAAACGATATACCGACGGTCAGGAAGATCAACTGGGCGCACTGGGGCTGGTCACTAACGCCGTCGTGTTATGGAACACTATTTATATGCAGGCAGCCCTGGATCATCTCCGGGCGCAGGGTGAAACACTGAATGATGAAGATATCGCACGCCTCTCCCCGCTTTGCCACGGACATATCAATATGCTCGGCCATTATTCCTTCACGCTGGCAGAACTGGTGACCAAAGGACATCTGAGACCATTAAAAGAGGCGTCAGAGGCAGAAAACGTTGCTTAACGTGAGTTTTCGTTCCACTGAGCGTCAGACCCCTAGAACAAGCCCAACAGTTAACAATTTTCTGTATGATTCTGCCTTCTGATTCTGGATAATCCAATTCAGGATCGATAAAATCCTCCCAGATCAGACCAGAAGAATACAGCCAATAGGATATTGTTCCCATATTACGTTCGTACAGCCAGGAAGCAGTTTTCTCTGTTACAACTCGTTCTAAATTTTCACGAAAGTTGGTTGATCCATATTCTATATCCTTCATAAGATAGGCGATGTCGTCATATCCTCCTATATTCGGAACAGGAACCAACAAGAAACTGTCATTATCGTCCATACCTGAATCGGACAATGCTTTGACCAACATAGCATATCCAACGCTGCGCCCGCACATAACACGGCCAAAAATCTCTTCTGCCTCGTTATCAGCCAGGCTTTCGATAAAGCCGGGTTGATGCAAGATTTCTGTCCATTCCTCATGACCGTACATGGTAGGTACGAAGACTGCTGCGGTATGGTAATTATCGGCTTTATTGGGTACGGCACCTGCTTGGTTTTCCAATCTGAGGTATTCGTCTACAGGAATCACGCCTTTGATCATCGATGCGGAATACCCAAAGTCGGACAGTCTGCTACCGATGACATCTGTGATGTTTTCACGGCTACATGGTTGACGAATAGTCTGGCCGTTGAGTAGCTCTGCGGCCTTACCCGCAACTTCATACTCCTGTTTAAACCAGACAATGTAGGTTTCGTATTGATTATTCACTGTATTGCTCCTAAAAAACTGGGATACCGTTCCCCAGGGGTACGGTCCCCACGGGGTTGATAAAAGAAAATGCCGTACATCCCGAAGGATGCGTGTCATGTTTAACGGCAGGACACAAGACAGATAAGGTCTGTCAGCCTTTAAAGACAGGTATTTTCAGACGGCCTTACTAAAGTCGTCTGAAAATACCTGCCCGAAGGCAGGTGAGGTATATAACGATTACAAGGTCAGTAATCTTCTGGGAACAGGAGTGTGGTAAGACTTCTGTCCCATTCTGTAATGACCCAAATTCTTTGGTCCCCGATCTTGTAAGAAGACATTATTCTGCCTTCTTCACCTGGCTTGAGTGCCTGCTGATTCAACTTTGCATCTTCAGGGGGAAGATCTCCCCATATGCCACGGCGGTGGGCCTCAAGCAATATTTGGGCATAAAGATTATTGTCATACAGTTGTGCAGGCAGGTGCTCTTTTGCCCAGTTATCTACTGTTGCCGTCATAGACACTCGGCCAAGGTAAAACAAAGAAGGGGAATCACATGCAGCCATAGCCGCCAGATCAAGTTGTTCCATTAGGTGTATCCTTAAAGAAAGCCGGATACCCCCCTGCGGGAAGTACCCGGCAGGGTTTAAAAATTGAATAGGCCAATCTATTTATTTGATTGTCAGGACTCGGCCAAAATCCGGCGATCCCTCGGTCAAATCAATTGCCCGTATGCTTGGAGAAAACCGGTCAGTTGAGGTAATCGTGACCACAAGTCTATCCTTGTTGTCGTACTCTTCCGATTTGGTTTCTACTTTGGTTTTATGGGTTGAACCTTTAACCAACAGCTTTCGACCATTGGTTGAGGTGACAACGCCATTAACTTGGCCTGCGGCTAATGCTAAAGCAGCATGCCACTGACCCAGAGCACATAAAGGTCGGCGTTTTTCGACTATAACGGCACTGGTGCCGAAATGTTGAGAAAATGATGGCCATAACGTGCGGGATTGCTGCTGTCCCAGTTCACGTTCCAATATATCCTGCTCCAATTTAAAGCTTCTTGGGCGAAAGACCTTATTGGGTGCAATAGGCACACAGTATGCAGGCGTACCGGCTGGCAAAGTCTCAGGGGCATTTTCAAAATCAAGCAGGAGCCTTTGTTGGGCATCTGCCTGTTTTTTGCTGATAGAGGCTTTGTTTTTCGGTCGTATGCCGAAGATGACCAGCTGTTTGTAGGTATCCACCGCAGCCCTTATCATACGGACATCCGTACAGTGAGAAGCGATTTCGCCGGTTAGGTGCTCCGTCAGAGCGGCTTCCGGAACAATCATCACCAATACTCCGCCAGGCTGCAAAGTACCGAAGGTACGCGCAAAGAAAAGTTCTTCAAGCCGTTTGGTTCTTTGATTAGATAGATTGTCTTTTGCGGTAAAGCCGTAAGGAGGATTCAGAAACAGGAGGCCGACTGCCGAACCCTGCATGGTGCAGTTTTCCACATCGGATTTGATGACACTGGTCAGACGACTCATTGCCTCTTCAGCTCGGTCTTTCTCCAGTTCAATCCCGTAAGTTTGACAACTTATTTTTTCCGATTGCAAAGTAGAGGCTAGAGTAGCCAGGGCTTCTCCTGTTCCACAGCAAGGATCAAATATGCGTAACAAACCTCCAGCGGATGCCGGAATATCAAGGTAAGCGGCTATGCGGGCCAATGTAGCTTGGTCAGTGGGAAAGTATCCGTTGTCACGGTGGTTATGCGCAACACGGGGGTGCATCAGATGGTTAATGGACATGGTAATCTCCAAAAATAAGGTGGATACCGTGCCCAAAGGGGACAGTATCCCCAAGGGGTTAAAAAATTATGGTTTATTCTTGCCTGGCAATATTCCGGATTCCCGTCTTGAAATTTCGAAGGGCACGGTAATCACCGGGAGAACTCGGCACGGGCAATTTCTGCCCGTTGATATGTAACAGCGAGGCATGTCTGCCACGTTTGTTTTTTTTATAAGTCCATTTTTTGCTCGCAACCAAACTGGCAATATAGACTTGGAAATCTTTATTGGAACTGTATTTCATAAACGTTTCCTTAGAAAAAAACCACTGCCGTATAGAACATACGAAACAGTGGGATATTTGGCCAGAGGCCGGGTTAATAAGAAAGCCGTGTCCGCAAATTTACGGTTGATGATGTTTAACGGCAGCATCCAGACAGTAAAACGACTGTCAGCGTATAAATAGTTGAATCACAAACCTTCCAAGGACATTTCCAGTTTCATGATCTGCAGACAGTTATGAGCCTGTTCACGGGTGGCGAAATAATCGGAATCGCGTGAATAGGGCATTTTAATTTCAGGGTATGCTTTTTCCCAATAATCCCGACCAACATAGTAACCGGCGTTGGATTGCATGACTTTTAAATCCGAAACATAACAGCCAATATCGTTTCTCATGACTTTCCTTCCTTTTTTCTGTTAAATAGGTTTTTTTAGACAACCTCTCCAGAGTGTTGTCTAAAAAAACCCACTAAACGTGGGTTAGATGCAAAAATTGCATCAATCTTGTTGTTCAACCAAGCGTTTGGCCAACTGAACCTCAACTGAATCTTCAGCCTGGTTCAGAATGTCTAAGCCCGAATCGGGCATATCACCGGAGGTTGACTGAGTAACAGCAACTTTTTGCCCCATCAGTTCAAGGCAAATTTGCTGTGCTGTATCGCTGTAGCCGGCGAAATACACCTCCACATCTTCCTTCTGCCCAATACGCCAAGAACGGCGGGCAGCCTGCATCAGGGTATAAACGTTATATCCTGTTTGCAGAAAGTAGATGGTTGGAAATGCCAACAAGTCCAAACCGGTTTTGACCAGCTCCGGATTACAGATAACCACCTGTACTCCTTCTGCCAGTCGATCTTCAACCCAATCTTCACGTTCATCAGCCTTTACCGTCGCCTTCATTACCGCCGCCTTGATACCGTGCCGCTTGAAAATCTCTTTCAGACGGCCTGTCGTATCACGGGTATCGGTATAAACGGTATAGACTAGACATTTACGACCTTTAGCCAGACTGTCTTTAACAACTTCCAGCATATCGGCTTCTTTAGGCGAGATTTCTTCCTCATTAAACTGGGGTTCGGTATGGAAAAGGATCTTGTCTTGTCTGCGCCAGTAAACATCTTGAGGTTTGTAACAACAATCCGGCCATGACAGCAAGGCACTCATAACAACGCCGGTAAGGGTATTGTCACGTTTCCTTAATGCCGCCTTCAAATGCTGTCTCAAGACACCCTCCATATTTTTATAGACTGCCTGTTGATCTTCAGTCATTTCAACTGGCCGGAAAACTTCTTTATAGCCAGGCAAAACGCCTTCGCCCAAATCACGCAGCTTAAGAAATACGGTAATAGGCAAAACGTAACGCATGATGCCCAAAGGAGAAAATCCCGGTGCTTTAGCGGTACGAACGCTGTTACGCTCCGCTTTTGAGCTACTGAATGCGCCATTGCTGTATTCAGTTCCAAGATGGCGGACAATATCCTTCAACACGCCATGCTTACGCATAAACGCCATGCTCGCCGATCCCAAGGTATTCCCTTTGTTGTAACTGAAACCGTCTTCAATCATCATTTGCGGCCAAAGTCGCCACAATAGAAAGAACAAGTCTTCCGCATAGCCACCCATCAGCGTACCGGTTAAACACAGGATCTTATTACAGCAACGTGCCAGAACACCCATCGCTTGACCTTGAGCCGTGCCATAGTTCTTGTACTCATGGCCTTCATCTACCACCAACAATCCGAAAAAATTCTTCGGTAAATAGCGTTTGATGAACTCGGTCGGCTGATACCCGCCTCGTCCTAGGCTAAATTCTGCTTTGCCTAAGTCTCGGTCGATACGCGCCGCTTGACGGTCGTCGAATAGAAATTCTCCGTTTTCATCCATCAAATTGGAAAACGCCTGAATGTTGTTTTCCAAGATTTCTGCCAGATACTGCTCACCATACATCCCGATGATTTTTGCTGCGGTTTTAGGACCGATGCCGGGTAGGGTGGTCATGGTTTTAAGTACACGGTCGTACACTGTGCTCACAACCCCATCTTCACTCTGTTCCTTGCGGCACAAGGTCCAAAGCGGTTCCTTACACGGTTTGCCATGATGATTACCTTTGCAAAAACGGCGGTTTTTAGCCAGGGCATTTTTCAGACCACCTTCAGTGTCATAAGGCTTGTTTTCCTCATCCAAGATTTCACAGCCACATTTAGGACAGTAATACTCGGAAACGGCAAATCCCTTAGAAGCACCTTCAGAAGGTATCCAGCGGCGACGAACGGCATACGAAGGTCTCCAATGATAGTCCATGCGCATCCGAACACGCCCCATCACAAAAAACTCCGGAACTTCGGGTTTTCGGTCGAGGGCACGGATTTGCAATAGCTTAGCCAACGTATCAGCTCCGTTAAGGATCCATACGCGGGCATTGGGTACTGTTTTGAGGATTTCACGTCGCCATTTGTACACTAAATGCGGTGGGCTTAATACCAATGTACGGTGTAAGCCTGCTTGATGTGTGGCAGCAGCAGCTGCTATCGACATCATGGTCTTACCAGTACCCATTTCGGCATTAATAATGGCTGCGGGTTTGTCCTCTACCACCAATTGCTGTAATACGGCGCGTACAACTTCTCGCTGTGCCGTAAACAAAGGACGTTCCAGGTTATCCAGCACTTCTTCAAGGTGAGAATAAGTTTGCCCCTGATAGACAGGTTGGTTTTGCTCAGTAACTGCGTTGAAAAGACTGTCCCCAAACTCGGCAAGAAACTGCGTCAGAGGCATATCGGAATCCGGCAGCTCAGGTTCCGGAGATTCCACCGGCAATACGGCAGCTTCCGTACTTTTTTTGGCAGTCTCAGCCACTTGACGGATGATAAAGTTGAAATCAGTGATTATTTGATTCTGACGTTCCTGCATCTCGGCCACAGTTTGATCAAGTTCTGCAAAATCCGGGAAGAATTCGTCTATTTTTGAAACGGGGTTATACATCGTATGCTCCTAAAAAAAGGACGGAGCAAAACCCCGAAGACGGGGGATTGCCCCGTCAGGGATTAAAATTGCCTATCACAAATATTCGATAGGTAAGGTTTCCAAACCATACTCGGCAACTAATTTAGAGGCCAAAAAAACAGCCTCGTTATAGTCTTTATTACAAAGCCTAGGTAGCTCTATTACTTCTCCTGTGTCTGATAACAGCTCAGAAGTTTGTAAGTCTGTAATTCGCAGAGAGTCGAAAATAATATTACCTTCTTCATTCATCTCTGCCTGCGCAGTGATACGAACCGTACCAATTGAACAAGGTAGATTAATATCCACTTGTTTAAGAGGAGTTTCAGAAGAGTAAGTATAAACAGTCAGTGAAGCTGACATAAGAGGCAAAAGAAACATGGTATATCTCCAAAGCTTAGGCTTCTCTACACACATAGGGAGTAGATTCCCAAAAGGATAATCAACAGGTAAATCCATTCTTTTCTAAAAGAGGCACAAGTTGATCTGTTTTGAGTAAGCTTTTCAAAATAACGAAAGCCTCTTCTTCAGCTTTTACTGATTTACGTTTTACCGTATTCAGTTGTAACTGTAAGTTAGGTGATCCGAATAATGTAAAACTTACAAAACATCCTTCCTTTTTTACTTCTCTGACAGATAAGTAATACCCTCTATCATCGGTATTACTACCCTTTTTATACACCATTTCAATGTCCAAAGTTTTTCCCTCCTGTAAAGAGGGTTTAACTTTGGTTTCACTATATTCTCGGATTAATGGCAACGCATTCACGGTATTGCTCCAAAAAAAATGGGATACCGTTCCCCATGGGCACGGTCCCCACGGGGTTGATAAAAGAAAATGCCGTACATCCCGAAGGATGCGTGTCATGTTTAACGGCAGGACACAAGACAGATAAGGTCTGTCAGCCTGTAAAGACAGGTATTTTTAGGCGGCCTTTCTTGAAGGTCGTCTAAAAATACCTGCTCGCAAGCAGGTAAAACATATCCAAATAATCGGACTTATTGTTTAAGAACCTATCAGCATAGACACTTTCTCAACAATAAAATCATTATCGACATAAATATCAAACTGATAGAGAATTTCTGGCTCGATAGCGGTAGAACCTTGTAAAGTCAGAAATTTTTCATTTGCTGTAAAAAAAAGAACAAATCCTTTTCTACCGTTTTTATTCAAACACGCGTGACTGTTGTCATGCTTACGATAGAAACCGCCATGATTCTTGAAATTCAAACCATATTTCAAAGCCAGTGCATCTGTTACTGCAACCAACTTTTGTTTTGGCCGTTGTTTAGTATCTGTAAATAGTCCGACTTCGGGTATATCTAAAGCAGCGGCAACAGCCTCAACCTGACTTTTATATTCAGGCATCACGCCGGCCAGAGGCTTACCTTCTGTATCGAATACATCGCAGCCGTATAAGCCATCTGTTACCAAGATTCTAATTTCTAGGGTTTTTTCGTTTAAATATTGCATTGGTGTACTCCTATAAAGGGCAGGGGTACACATTCCCATAGCAGGGTACGGTATCCCTGCGTGGGTAGATTGAACTGTCTGCATCTGTACAAACAGCAGGATTAAAAATACAGTGCTACTCTTGTAAAGCTAACTACTTTTATCAGTGGCACCAAGAAGATTTGGATTAATGGTCAAAATGTCCGAATCCTGATCAATTACCCCTCTGTCCGGAGAGAGTAAATGGGCTAAGGCCATCATCAACCAATCCAAATCACAGTTGTTGAATTTCTCACACAAAGCATCTAAAACCTTTGCTTTGTCCTCGTCTTCCAAAAATCTCAATTCATCAAACTCATCTTTTTCAAGTGGATTGAGTTCATGTCGAGCAACTGCTGTCATCATACCTACAAACTCAAACGCTGCTTGCAAGTCTTCTTGCTCAGGTCTCATGATAGTCATAGTTATCTCCTTTTTAGCTGGCTTTCCGGTTCATCTCGACCACTATTTGTCGCAATTGCTCGCTTTCGCGATATTTGCGGTAATGAGCAAGTATTGCTTCAAAAATTGCATAATGTTTTTGATCAAGCTGAGTAACTTGGTATAACTCAACTGGAACTCCCTTATAGAGCGATCTAACTATATTTCGCAATAACTGGGAACCACCATAACTGTACTGGCCAAGCAAAATTTCGCGTACATCTTGCTGTTGAAATACAGTATCTGGACTATAAATACCATCTGTACAAGCATTGTTTTCATCAAACTTCATAACAATCTCCAAAAATAGGGGAATATCCCCTATTGGAGATGTATCCCCATAGGGTTAGTAAAAGAAATGCCGTACATCCCGAAGGATGCGTGTCATGTTTAACGGCAGGACACAAGACAGATAAGGTCTGTCAGCCTGTGAAGACAGATATTTTCAGACGGCCTTACTAAAGTCGCCTGAAAATACCTGCCGAATGGCAGGTAAAATAAAAGGTACATCGTACCTCGAAGAGGTATAAGATATTAGATTCATTTTTTCAAACTCAAAAAGGCACATCATTATCAGATAATTTGGCAGCTTTATAAGCTGATGCCTTTTCAGCTTCGACTTGGTTCATTTCATCTACTATCTCGTGAAGTTTTCCACTTACACGGTGTTTGCGACAATGAGCAAGTATGGCTTGGAAAATCTGAAAATGCTTCCGATCCAGTTGTATTACCATGCACAGCTCAACAGGTTCGCGTTTATAGAACGAACGGACTATATTTTGCAAAATCCAAGCGTCACCGTATTTGCACGATCCAAGCAGTATTTGGCGGACATCTTGCTGTTGAAACACTGTTTCAGGATCGTAAATGACTTTTGTAAAATCATTTTCCAATTCACAAATACGTTGTTCCAGCCAGTCAGTTGCCATTTGACTTACAGCTTGCCTAAATTCGTCATAACCGAGGTCTTTCCAGGCAATGGGCAGTCTGAGTTCCATGGTCAACTTGGTTGACACGCTGGCATCTTCTAAGAACCATTTACCTGAAAGATGAGCATAGCGTCCAAAACGAACTTCGGGTAAAAGAACACGAGTTTCTCGACGAGTTTCCTCATCTTCAAAAAGAAATTCTGCACGAAAATCACATGTGCGAGAATAGGCAGTTTGTTCGTAAATGTTGTTGCAAACTATCATGACAATCTCCAAAAATAGGGGAATATCCCCTATTGGAGATGTTTCCCATAGGGTTAGTAAAAGAAATGCCGTACATCCCGAAGGATGCGTGTCATGTTTAACGGCAGGACACAAGACAGATAAGGTCTGTCAGCCTGTAAAGACAGATATTTTTAGAAGCCCTTACTTGAAGGCCGTCTAAAAATACCTGCCAAAAGGCAGGTATAGCAGGACGCAATGCGTCAGGTATTACCAGAAACATTCTTCTTGATACCAAGCCAAAACTTGATGATACAAATCCAAGGTTTCTGGTGTAACAATACGGTTGGCGTAATCAGAAGCCATCGTGACGACAGATGCAAACACGTCTTCGGTTTCCTCCCATCTGGCAATCAGCCGTTTTTCCACTATCTTGCCATCAGAAAACAAACGCGCAGTAACTGTACTGTTTTTGTGCCAGTGAAGAGAAACATCTACATTCGGGGCAATTTCGTACATCTGATACATGATATATCCTCCTTATGCCGCTTTTTTCGAGTACCAGGTTTCGCCATTACTGAAACGGGCATATACCTGATATTCCTCGCAATAAGGTAAAACAAGCTCCTGATGCCGTTGCCACAATACCTTTTCCATTGCTGCGAACCGTCGGCAGATGCCCGAACGGTATCTGCTTGTTTGCAACTTGGAAGCCAGACCGTAAATATCGAACTCTTCAATCACAAAATCTGCCGCCGACTCATAAGAAGAAATATCGTAATCTTCATATTCATCACAATGAGCATCTGTTTTAAGGTTGAATACTTGGTCAATATTATTACCGTCGTAATACCCTGAACGAACAATCACAGCCAACTCCATTTTCAGGTTATAGCCATAAAATTGAGTTTCAGCCTCTATGGAAGCAATCTGAGTACCACCATAACAACGATCGGCATACTTACGATCATCATCGGCTTCTTCTGTGGTTGAAAGAATACTGAAACCGTCCACGGATTCTTTCTTCCAGCAACTAGTCCTGTTTTCACGGGATTTTCTGTAAGGTTCTTCGGCCCTATATTTCAGATCGGTAATTGTGTCTTGCAAATTCCAATGCAAGATATCTCCTATTGAATCGTAGTCTCCTTCTTCAAGGCGATCACATTCATCTAAACCTTCGTTGTAGGCTTCCAAATCAAAGGCGTTATAAGAAGTGCCGCTTATTACGTCAAGACGGTGGTTGTATGAGAAATTTGATGCTCCCATGGTATTTCCTTTAAAAATAGGGGATACCATGGCCCGGTGGGGATGGTATCCCCAAAGGGTTAGATAGATATTCCAAAAGTGGAACAGTTCGAAAATCCCGCATGAATCGTTCAATTGGGATAGTGTCTGAAAAAGAATGTCACGATTAAGTGCTCATCCTTTTGGGTTTAGAAATGCCTCAGACGTACTGATAAGCATCGATACCTAGAAGGCGGTACAACTCCTTGGCAACCCGGTCATAACCTATGCACCCGAACTGTAGATCAAAACGGCCTATGACCATAGGCCCTTGTTCCAGCTTCCGGTCATCCACAATGACAAAATTATCATTATCCGTGATATAGACACAGATGCTTCCATCAAGAGGCAAACCTTCTAAGGTTTGGCCGTTTCGATTTTCCAATCGGATAAGTTCTACGCCTTTGAAAACAAGGTCCTTTCCTTTCGGATTAAAAACCTGTAGGGCTTCAAATTTTTTTCCCTTTGAAGCTTCTACCAATTCGTTCAGTACAGGCATTATGTTTCCTTTCAATTAGGACAGGAAACAGTTTCCCCAAACGGGAAAACGTTCCCGTCAGGGTTTAAATAAATACGGTAATACCGCTTGTTTATAAAAATGCTGCAACCATACGAATATGGGAGGACAATCTCAGCAGCAGTATCCATCAACGGAATATACAGTCCGTCATCTGTGTAATACTCTTGTGTAACAGACTTTTTTAGAGAGCCTTTAAAAGGCCGTCTGAAAAAGCCCGCTAGGGGCTTCAGATTAAGTATGTAAGCGACCACTTTGTAGCATAGCGGTCAACCGAACATCAAAATCTTCCGGGATATCAACTCGTACAGCTTGAACTCCAACTGCTGCATACTCTTCATCTATACGAGGAGTAAACCGCATAATGGATTTATCAGCCTCAAGTTCTGACAATACAGCATTCTGCCAATGTTCCAATAACGGTATATCGGAGAGTTGCTGCACCAGTTGCCAGGCTGCCTTATCCAAATCTGCTGTAACATCATCCAACATAACCCAACCTGTTTTACTATCGAAGTTAGGTTGAATCAGAATATCTGAATGCAAAAACATGTGCGTAACCGGACCATAATTAAGAGTCTGATATTTAGTCATGTATTTACTCAGATTTAAGCAATACTCGGCGGTTGTCAGTCGGGGACAGGTTAAAACTTCCCCCTGCTGTCTAAAACCCAGCCGTTCATTACTGACTTGGAGTTGTGCTTGAAAAGACAGCATGTCTGCATCGCGACCATGGAGTGAGGCAAACATAAGTTGTTTGCCCCAAATAAAGAAGGCATCGGCCATCAAATCATTGCGTGAGGTTAAATACAACATTCGCGCCTCCTAGACATACCAGCGTTTTTCACGAGGGCTATATGTATAGCCGGCTTCTCGTACAAGCTCGACGGCACATTTTAACTCCTCACGATCAGCAAGAATGTATTCTCCAAAGCTGATATGAGAACATTTGTTCTCAATCATGTGCTCAACCTGATCTAAGGACTCGGCAAATTTCGGAAATTCAATACCATTCTCAGAAACTGGATCAAAAGTACCACTTTCAGAAACTGGATCGGCAGTAGAAGCTTGACTAGAATGTTCTTCTGCTTCATCTGATAAACCACATTCTTGTGCGAAATCTGCAAGATGTTGCCAATCTAAAGCAGCGTCGATATATGACGTTGCTCCACCTCCCCACTCAAAGGTCTTTACCTTAAGCTGGTTCAGTATGAAGTTTCCTTCATAATTACCTGGTTCAAACTGTTTTAATATTGGGTTTTTTACATCGAATGTGCCAATTGAGGTAGCTAATTTAGCTGTTTTGAAAGGGCCACGGCGACCCTGAATGACTTGCACTGTTAAAGTGCCTTGGATTGTCATAGACATGGTATCTCTCCAAAAGAAAAGGGATACCGGCCACGGGCAGGTATCCCGTGGTTGGGAAAAAACTAATCAGTGTTTGATCGCACTGTGGATATTATCCAAATATACTATTTGGGACATGCGAAGCCCCAATCTTGTAAAAATACGTTTATCGTTACTTAAGGCACGAACTGCCATCTTCAACGCTATGGAAGCGTTTTTATGGCTATGAACATCATTGACGCTCCTACAATACCGATTGACCGCCTTTTTGGTTCGTATTTTCGAAATACGACCATCCGCATCAACAAGTAACAAATGATGTTCTTGTATGCATGAGACGACAAATTTCTGATGAGTATGTCGGTGGGTGAGGATGTCACCAATACGTATTCTTTCCGGAAGTAAATTTGGGGGAAGGATGGCACCTGAACGGTGAAAAGATAGATTTAGATTCATGGTAATACTCCAAAATAAAGGGGACACCATGCCCATTCGGGGAAGTGTACCCCGATGGGTTAAAAGAAATCTGCTTCAGAAAAAAGCAGCTGTACCGTACCTGAAACAGGCTTGCAATCAACGGCTATGCAATGACAGAGGAAACAGTCTGTCGGCTGTATAAAACTCTTTAAATACAGATTCTCTAAGCTGTTCTGCAAATATCAAAACTTCTTAGAGAACCTGCAAAGCAGGTTCAAATGGGGATTACCCTGGCTATTGATTACTTAGTCCGCACCGACGCAGTAATCAGATAATGGTCTAGCTTGTAATAAAGCCGTAACAATTACGAATAATTGCGCGTACTGGTTATACGGCTATACGCAGACAGAAGAAACGGTCTGTCAACCGGGGAAGCTTACCTGAATGACCTTGGGTAGGGCGGGGCACTCAGGTAAGCTGCCCAAAGGGCAGCTTTTAAACAGTTGCTACAAAAGCAACAAAAATAAAAAAATTCGGATTGTTAAAGAGCCTTATTTTTTTACTGATGCTCACGATAGATATGAGCATCGATAAAAAAACAATATTGCTGAAAGCCAAGTCTTTAAGGGGACTTACCCTTTACTTCACTATAATTCAAGAGTTGCTTGGAAAATTAAACCGCCGTTTCGACAGAGGCTTAATTTTCCAAGCAATAAGCTAGAAAACTAAGAATGGGGAAGCTCGAAAGCTTCCTACCATTCTCAAACAATCAAAATCAAAATATTCGAGAGCTTTCTAAGAAGCATCAGGATTGTCTTGATTTTGTTCACCTTGATAAGATGATTGATACCACATATTGCCATCAACTTTAATAAACTTGAATTTCAACAATCGACCATCGATACTCAAAAGTTCTGAGACTTCTCCAGTCTTATGATTGGTTGCTTCAAATTTTAGGGGTTGAATATCACCTGCACGAAAACCAACCACGACAGTCGGGCGTTCTTGGATATTCTTTGATTGCAATTGCGGGAACTCTTCCAAAAGGCGAGCAAAAAGCTCTTTTGCTTGACCTCCGACGATACGAAGATCGAAACGGGTTTTTTCACCATTATCGCCTCGAGAGGCTTGGATCGTGCAAGCAAAGTAAGGGGAAGATTTACGTTTACCCTGAACTTCGCGAGGTCGGTTTAAAAAACCGACACCGTCAGCAGTCAGGTTAAAGTAGTTTTGATTAGATTGAGTCATGATATATCTCCAAAAAACAGGGGATATATCAATCCCAAAGGGGATAGTATATCCCCAAAGGGTTAAGTTGCGGCTTTCACGGTAGCCGAACTGACTTAGAAGCCTTAAAGGCTGGCTGAAAAGAAGTACCGTAAATTCGACGAATCGAATCTCATTCATGAACGGCTAAATGACGAGACTTTTAAGAAAAGTCACAAACTACAAAAGCAATTACAATATATTCCCGATAATTTCATATGTCAATATTTTTTCGTAAAATCTTTAACCACGCCAATGCCGAACCCTACCGGTATCCAAATGGATAAAGCTATTATAGATACCAATACCGCCCACATTGTAGTATTTAGCCATTTGCTCAAGCTCGCTAATGCTTACCCCCCTCATAGTAAAGTCAACTGCTTTACCGCTCATATGAAGTGAGTTTCTGGCAGCACCCTCAATAGTCGCATTTCGTCTTGGCGTTCTATATGCACTATTGATCGTAATCACAGGGTTTGTTCGCCCTGATTGCCGTGCCCATTCCTGCATTGCATACATGAGATTTAAAAGACCTACATCGATTTGAACCATGGCATTTCCATCTTTGGCATCACGCAACAGCCAACAGGCATTACGGTAGGCTTCAAGATCATATCCATTTTGTTGCTGAAAAAAACGGATTTCATGTTTTTCGCCTGTATCAGCCCGTTTGCAATTGATTGTACGGTCTCGTGACCAAAAATCAGCCATACTGGTTGCTGCTACTACATCTTTAGGCAATAACAAACCGGCAGCACCAGTTGTATATAGGGCACCTACGCCGACAAGCTTTTTCAAAAAATTTCTTCTATCCAATTGATGTTCCATTTTCTTATTCCTAGTCCGCTTTATTTAATCACTTTGTACGAGAACGACTTTTAAAATCTTTCTTTGCCTGTTCAACCAAATCAGTGATTACATTCTTTTGGTATCCCATAAAATCTTGAAGTGTTAGTTTACCGGTTTCTATTCCAGATAAAGCCAGCTCCCATTTCGCCGTCGTTATCGGATCGGCGATCATAGGTGGAACCCGGGCAATCAGGTTACGACCTTTTTCTGTCGCATAGATTTTGCCCCGTTTCTTTTCCATATAACCCATTTCAAACAAACGATCGATAATGGCGGCGCGAGTAGCTTCTGTTCCCAAGCCTTCCGTACTTTTGAGAATTTTTCTGATCTGTTCGTCTTCTACATTCTTCAAAAAGTCCTTCAAAGTTTGCATCTCATCAAGTAAAGAAGCCTCTGTAAAACGTGGTGGCGGCGTGGTCTTTTTAGTTTCGGGATTAGCAGAAACCGTGCCGACCTCATCGTTGACTTTCAGATGTGGTAGAGCAGGGCCTTCATCGATTTGATCACCTTCGAACACATCCTTACCCAAAAGAACCTTCCAACCGGAAATAACCGGTGATTGGCTGGAGGCTTTAAACAAATGTGAACATGCTTCAACCTCCACCACAGTAGAGTCATATTCAAAATCAGGATAAAACTGCGCGATATAACGGTCTCGTATCATTCGATACACCGTTAATTCATTCTTATCAAGGACTGTTAAATCAAAATTACTGACCTTGGTCGGAATAATTGCATGATGAGAATGCTTGTTTACCTGGTTATCATTCCATACTCTTGATTGACGTTCAGGATCAGCTTTTTCAATTACCGAAAGCATGGATTTGTCGATAGTCTGTATTGCGGCCAATACATCTTTCACTTCACTCATCTGCGATTTTGGCAAGTATCTGCAAGGCGTACGGGGATATGACGTAATCTTGTATTTTTCGTAGAGGGTTTGTGCAATTTTGAGCACTTTGGAAGCCGATAGGCCAAGTTTTTTTCCGGCTTCTTTTTGTAAAGCCGAAAGGCTGTAAGGTAACGGAGGCGGGGTGCTTTTACGCTCTTTGTTAAAGGTAATGACCTTACCAGTAGATTTCTCAAGCTGTTTAACAAGGACCTTAACAGCCTCAAGGTTGGTACAGTATCCATCAGTATTACGCCAGTTTTCAGGCACCTGCCACAGTGTAGTAAACACTGACTTGTCCGCTGTCTCAAAATCTACTGAAAGGGTGTAGTAGTTGTAAGGAGCGAAAGTATCGATCTCTTTGTCCCTTTGGACTACAAGCTTCAAAGTCGGTGTTTGAATCCGTCCGATCGACAGAATATGTTCTCGGCCATATCCGGCAGAATAAGCAGCTGTGTAGGCACGGCTCAGGTTCATACCTACCAGCCAGTCGGCGCGACTACGCGCCAAACCGGCTTGGTAAAGGTTTTCTTTATCCTTACCCGGCATTATTGAAGATAAGGCTTTTTTTACCGACTGCGTATCTAGGCCACTCGTCCAAAATCGGGAGATTTTTTTACGGTAGCCACAGTAGTCCAATATTTCACGGGCAATAACTTCCCCTTCACGATCTGCATCAGTAGCAATCACTACTTCATCTGCTTTGGCCAACAAGCCTTTAATGACTTTAAACTGCTTCGATACCTTCGGCGGTACCTGCATCTGCCAAACTTCAGGGAGAATGGGTAATGCGGAGATATTTCCATAATCAGCATATTGTTCTCCATAAGCATCTGGCGCGGCCTGTGTCAGGATATGACCAAATGCCCAGGTAACAACAGTGTCTCCATTCTGGAAATAACCATCATGCCTCCCGCCAAGAACACCAAGCACTTTACCGATGTCCTTAGCTTGAGAAGGTTTTTCACATAAAAACAAACGCATTTTAAAATCCCAAACTTTGCTTCAGCTGCAAAACAAGCCAAGATGTGATAGTCAAAAAAGCCCACATTGCCAAAGCAAACAAGCTTCCATAAATGAGGGTAATAATGAACATATCCTTAAAATCAGCCCATAATGCAGCAAGCCAGCAGTTCACTTCACGAAAAAAGGAAGTATTTTTCGTGGCCATATTTACATTGGGATGTCATCATCAGCATCTGCTTCAGCCTGATTACCGTCCTGAGACTGCTCACGTTTAGGGCGCAATTTGATAGCTTCTACACGTTCAGTTGGAACAATGAATACATCTTGAACACGCAATTTACGAACGCGAACTTCAATACCATCACGATTGGTATAAGTTTCGTATCGTTCTTCACCGGTAACGTAAACCGGCATACCGACCTGTAAGATTTTATGGAGATGAGCGGCATCACGATTCCAGTATTCGCAAGAAATCCACTCTGTTGAAACTACTTCTGATTTACCTTCGGCATTACGTTTGAAATTAGGGGAGGCAATGGAAAAATTAAGTACGATCGAAGCCTCATCGTTTTTAGGGCTTGCGACTGGACGCAAATTAAATTCGGCACCGAGATTGCCACGAACAGAAAGTTGAACTGACATATTTTTCTCCAAAAGAAGGATTTAAAAATATGACAGAAAAGACAGGGTAAAATAACCCAAAATGAGATTAAGGTTTTTGAATCATAACTAAATAAATGTCTCTTGTCAACTAGCAACTATTTCAAAGCAAATCTTATTCCATATCTAGTTAAAACGCCCATTTACAGTCATCGGCGCAGAACAGAAACGAAGTTGACGAAAGCCGATGCCGCCGCCGGTATCCACTACTGTAACGGGGCGTTACAGAACTGGACCGCCAC
>QWBZ01000031.1_pt1 | contig 62542 bp, 52 predicted proteins | sample 1972441 | NCBI WGS metagenome assembly QWBZ01 (sample SAMN09866721, study PRJNA288562) | Human oral metagenome isolate term6_saliva, whole genome shotgun sequencing... | isolation source: mouth | host: Homo sapiens | place: USA: California
CATTATCATTAAAAATAGAAATATCATCGCCAAGACTTTTTTGTGATACTTTCTTTTTATTTAAAGGTAAAGCATCATTTCCTAAAACCCATTCACTCACTTCGCCAACAACAAGACCATCATTACTAAAATTGTCATAATTAAAAATGAGTTTTGTTTCATTTTCAATGTGGCACTCTTTTTCGATTCTTAATTGTTCTAATGATTGAGTTGAATCATTATATTTGTTAAGATACAAGTATAACTTTGGATAATCTATTTTTTCGATTATTTCTCTTCCATATTCTGTTGTTGCATACACACTAATGTCCTCACCAACATCTATTTTTTTTACCTCGTTTGGCGAGCCAAAAAAGTGTGTTCCATGAAACTCTATGATCACATAATTTTCACGAGTATAATAAATGAAATCTTTATTTAATTCTATTGCTCTACGTTCAGTATTATCATATTCATGTATACTGTTAAAATTTATTTTTGAACTACTTAAACAACCCTCTAAATTATCACCAAACAAACTGATTTCATTCCATGTATCATTTTCATAATAAAAAATTGTATTATCTGAAACTAACTCGCCATTATTATTCAATATACCACGTCCATTCTTTCCATAAGCTGCGTCATCCGTTTCAATTAGCTGATAATTATCAGCCTTCTTAATTTCAGAATCAAGCCATGCTCTGTCAACGCTCATTTTTTTCCATCGATTGTTAACATACCTGATTAAATTATAACGTGTCTCAACAAATATTTTATTAATATTTAAGTCAATCTCTTTTTTTACATTAATTGTAAAGAAATTATTGGCTCTACATGCAGACGTAACAATAACATCCTGTATGTGGTTTACTTTTTTAAACAATTCAGGATGTTCAATATTATCATTGTTAATTACAAGTTCTGTGATGCTTGTTAAATGGCTTCCATCTTGTACCGTGTGTAAATCTTTAACCCAAAACTTAAACGTAACATCATCTGAATGATTTATTACAGAACCAAAATCTCCATCGGGCACATCAATTGATGTCCCGTCTTGACGTTCTACCTTTATTATGTCTAATCTTCTAAGGTCAACACCCATTTTACTATTTGTAACTTTAAATTTTAACATGGTACTGTTGTATCTTTTGTTAAGTAATTATTTTCAGGTTGTTTAATGCCTGCAGGGTCATTAGGGAATGCAGGGTATCTATCATCACCATCAAAATACAAGCCATTTGTTGAAAATGGATCTTGACGTTTTAAGTAAAAATTAATACTTTGTGTGACATAGAAATGCCCATTCGCAAATATAAAATCATCTAATTCTCTTGAACGACTATCACCGATATTAACCAAATCTCTCCATAAGTAACGATTGCCACCAATGTAAGTTGCATAATCAGGAATATCACTATTCTTTCTTCTAAGAACTAAGGAAGGATATGTTATATCATCGCCAAACTTACCATTAAGAATATCACAAAGTTGAAGCCAACTAAACTTTTCTTTATAATGATTTTCATCATTTGAATTATAATTTATGTTACTAACAACTTCTTTATCTTCAAAGTCAGTTGCATTTTCAATATATTCTTCATAGTTAGGTGACATTAAGAAATTGATTTTATCAATTACTCTTACACATCTTGTAACATATCTTTTATCTAACTCATCATCACAAATGAAAATAATATCATTAACATTAAGCCCGTGAGCGATTAAAGTTGTTACTTGTATCAATATACCATCTTTCTGAACAGGTTTTACCCTTCTTATTCTTAAAGAGGGATGAGAGCCTTGTAACACCCTTGTATATTCTCTAATTTTAATTGGATAATGCGCTTGGTAATAATATCCTTCAGGTCTTGTTATAGTCCCGTAGTCGACCCTTTTTGTAATTGCATTATCTTCGACCTTACTCTTTATGCCGTCAACTGCTGTATATTCTTTAACTTCAAATAATATGTCTTTATCACCAACTTTTCTAATTTTATCATAATCGTCTTGAAATATCTCATGATATTGGTATTGGGAATAATGTTCATTCTCAATCGTTTCTCGCTGTGCTGTATTAAAACGATGCATTACACGACTTATTAGCTTTTCTTTAAAATCGACAGGATTAAATTCAACTAAATCACCATTAAAATAAGTGTTACGCCACTTAACATCATCATCTAAATTTAAACTATCACTATCTTCACGTATTTTAGCATTCCTGTTGACAAATTCATTAACAACATTTGTAATATGATGAACAGATGACAATTTTTTCCAATAACTAATAGGTGCTGTTGTTTCTTCTGTATCTGATGCTCTTACATACATTTCAAGACCACTCGTTACTTTACCAAAGCAATGTGAAAACTCAATTTTATAACCATTGTAATCAACCCCATATGCGTTTTTAAAATCATCTTGTTTTTTGTCATAATTGTCTTTCAAGACTTTATTACTATATATAGGATTTTCTTTATGATACCAAACTTCATGGCCTGCATTATTTTTCACAAATGTATAGTATATTTCCGACAATGGTCTTCCTAAATTATCAGTCAAGCCTTTAACATTAATCCCATCTGTAAATGTAATTTGTGCTACATTATCGTTATATATACTTGATGCAAATCCTAACTGATATGTTTCCTTACTAAACATTTTTTGATAATTAAAATTAACGGAATCCATTGCATTTTCTTTAACATACGCATCAAATTTACCGTTAAACTTTGCTTTATGTGTGGTTTCTTCTTCAGTCATTTCTCTTTGTGCACCCTTCAAATTTGGTATTTGCCTAAATTGGCGTATGTAATAAGTTGATTTTACACCATTAACACAACGTCGCACCCTGAAATTTGTATACTTCAAAAGTTTATTAAGTAGTCCTGTTTTCAATACATGGTCTTCATCATATATGTCTTTTTGATCATCTATTGGTTTACCCTTTTTATCATACATTGAATCATAAAATGGTATTAACTTACACAAATCTTCATACGATGCAGTTGGGTTATCCTTAATAGTTTTTGCAACAAAAACAATATATGATTTATATATTTCTTTTAATAACGACATATCTGATGTATAAAAATAATACTCATCGTTAGTTCTACTCATATCACCAACATTCGTCACCTTATGATATATTTCTGACTCATAATACACTTCATTTCCGTTCAGTGTGTTTTCACCAAACTTATCACATTCATCATATACTTTAAGTTCATGATGATCATTTCCACAGTATTTGTCATTATATGGATTTGTGTAATACAAATAGAACATATCACCTTGTTTCAGGCCGTGTTTTGTGTATGTACGGAAAATAATGTTATTTCCACCAATCTTACCTGAACCTAACTGAGCAGTAACAACTTTTAAACCCATCCATCTATTACCCTCACTTATTGTTTCATCAACATAATCGCCAAAAGAATTTACAGAACGCTTAATATAAGAAGAACCACCAAGGCATATTGGGTGCTCATAAATGTTTTTATATGGGTATGTTAGTACAACATTCCAATTATTTTCATTTTCGTGGGTATATTTGTTATATTTTGGGACAAAAGAATATAAACTTCTATCAGGGTACATATCAATGAACTCACAAGCCTTATGGTTATTTAAGGCTTTACCAATATCCATACTATTCCATTTCCGATTTTCTATTTTCTGTGGGTCAATGGTCGTATTATTTGTAAACCCCCACCATCCATTGTCTTCATACAAATTTTGGTTTATACTTTCATCAATAGATAATATGTCATCATGCAAATATAAATGTTTATCATATTTAAAACTCTGATCCTTAATAGACTTAAGTGATTGACGCTTAGAAACTTTTTTATATTCACCATTTCTATCCCTCATATAATCAGATAATGTATTAAACACTTCTTTCTCTTGTTCTGTTGGTTTTTCTTTTAACGGATTAACAACTTTAAACGATGTGTTCCTAAGTAAGTGATTATCAAAGAAATCATACCCAGGATGATACTCATATCCACCATGTTCTTTACTTGAATATTCAGTATTTGAAATCATTTGGATACGGTCAGGATTATTTAATCCTATTACCTTATCGATGTTTATAGTGTATTTTGGGTCTTTTATATCTTTTCTGTTTGTTTTGTCAGTTACAACAATAGTTTCATTAGATCCCTCATTTTTTACAATTTCTGTTAACGCATTAAATAACACATTAGTACAATAAGGCACAACAGTTAGAATCAAACGGAATTTATTACCTGCTTGACGCTCTTCTTCATATACGCCCCTTTGGCTTAATGTTGAACTAACATTTGGGAAAGGTAGTGCCTTAGTTGTCTGTTTAAGATTAACGTCAACCTTATGAGTTGACGGTAATCCTTTTACAGAATCTGTTGCGCTTGTTCTTATTTCGTGTCTATTCATTATCTAACTTTTGTTACTACTATAATATCTTTTTCTTTGTATTTTATTTCGTGCATTGCATTTGCTTCTGAGAACAAAATAAAATCACTTGCTTTTAAGTCAATTAAATTAACATCTGTTTTAGTTATATTACCATCTTCAAGATGGCATGGGTCATTGGGGTCTATAAATTCTTGTGTACTAATATCTTCTGAATATCCTTCACCATATTTGTTCTCACATAACATATCAACAAATTGAATTACACCGTCCAATTTTGTTATTTCTTTTTGAAGGTCTCCAAGATATATGTCTTCACCCATTTGATGTCTACGTACGTCCATATAATCACTAATTTTGTTTATGATTCTCTGTACGACTTCTGATTTATCATAAGTTTTATCAATATAAACAGTAACCCTGAATCCAACGTTGATAACTTTACCCGACTTAATCTCAACAAAATCATTTACCATTTTATACTGAGATAGATATTCTTTCATATTCTCAGCTACGGTCTCACTTAATATATTTGTTAATTTACCATTATTATCAAGACCTAATGTATAAATTGCAATCTTATTGTTCTCTTCAATAATGCCCATACGGAAAGGTAAACCGTATTTAGCAGGGATTTTTGTTAGACGAGAATAATAATCATTAAGTGTTACACATCTATTCTGTTCACCGTTATTATATTTAATAAAATGCTTAATTTCATCAGCATTTGGTAAGTCTTTACCTCCATATGAAACTGTTGGATTAGTTACTTTAATACTATCTTTAACAGCACGTTTTTTGGCTGCATCCATACGGTCATCACAATTTCCATCAATGTTATAGTTAATAGAAATAATATTATTTAACGTATGTGCTGCGATATTACTAATCTCACCGCCACCAACACGATAAAGCACATAAAGAGTTGTTCCTGTTTCAGGCAATGCACCCATATAATCATTAGCATACATCTTGGACATCATATATTGAGTAAATTCTTTTGCGTTATCAGGAATATTACCATATTGATTACGTATACCTGCCCCAAATGTAATTTTTAGACGATAGTCATTAGTATATTCTGTTATAAATTTGTTTTTCAATCTTTTCCATCGCCCTTTAACCGCAACTCTCATTGGGTATAGTTTACTAATTTCAGAAGACTCAACATCATAATCAGGTTTTTCACCTTTCTTCACCGTTTTAGCGTTCTCAGAAATCTCTTGTGTAACAATTTCTGTAGCATCAATAACTTCCCAAACAGGGTTATAATAATTACGATAATTAACTAACTCACCTTTATCATTTGGATAACCACCATCATATTCTTCTACTGCATATCCAAAGCGATATTGGTCAATTAAATTATCAACTTCAAAGTAACGTTGAATTGGCTTTCCACTATAATCATAATACGTTTCCTTGTCAACGTAAAACTCAGCAAGTGATGGGTCAGATGTAATGTCTTCACCCTGACGCACAATAATACTTTCAACATTAAGAACATTCTTATCAGAAAGAGTAATTGACATGAATGGTTCAACATCAGAAGGCTGAACAGTCATTTTATATATTTTGCTCTGTGCAGCAACGGCAATTGCAAGTTTTTTATAAGTGTAACTCTCAATATTACCGTTAGAATCTCTATTTGTTATAATTTCTCTATTGGGATAACCGTCACGATTAAACTGTTCTTTAAAATCAACATCCTCATCCAATTCAAACGTAACAGAACCTGTCGAAAACAATGTGCCACGTCTAATATATGGGCAATAATCTTCATCTGGTGTAGATAAGCGTCCATCACTATTATCACCCGTATCGTTCACAGGTATTTCACAAGTTAATTCAACTTCAACAATTGCTGCTTTTTGCCCGGGTATTCTTAAACCATTACTTCGTGCCAAAGCAACCAAAGATGCCATTTCTTTAGCACTTTCAAGATTAGTTTCTTGAAATACTCTATCTGTATGGAAAGATAGATTGTCACCAACATCTGATACCAATTCAATAAGCCATTCACCAATTGAAGAATCGTTCAAAGAAGCAAAAACATCAGGATAATATTTACGTGTTAATTCTCTAATTTCATTTTTATAATCGTCGTAATTTCTTGCGACATAACTAATTTTATTCTCAGCCATTTTATGTTTGTTTTTCTATATTATAAAGGTGTCTGTATTTCATATAAACTTGTAGAACCATCATCCTCCATTACAGAATAACGTATCTGAGCATTTAAACCTAAACCATTCTCTGTTTCAAGTATGTTAATATCCTCTAATGAACAATCAGGTATCCATTTTTTTACCGTTTGTTTTAATGTCAACATTACATCACTAAATGTCTCATTCTCGTTTGGATTAAACAAAAATTGAATTAAATTAGTCCCGAATGTTGGTTGTCTCAATCTCTGACCAATTGGTGTAAATAAAACGTGCATTAACTCACTCTTAACCATCTCAGCCTTTGTTGTATTTAAGTCTAAGCATTTGCCCGTTTCTGACACTATCTGAATTGGAAATTTTATTCCATAATGTTGGGTCTTAGCCATAAAAAAATCCTATATCTATCTTAAAGATAAATATAGGATTTATTACTTTTAATATCAATTCAATTCACTCTCGAAGAACTCTCCATCTAAGTTCTTTTTCCATATAATTTGGTTTTCTGAACCCCTAAATGGAAGGGCTGTATTTCTCTTTGAGAGAACAAATTTACCATCAACAATATAATCACACAGATTAACAAGTTCACGTTGAGATTCATCAAGATTCTTTATTTCATCAATAGTAAAACCCGTATAGAGCCATATGTCTTTCGTATTTCCGAATCTTTCTCGAAATCTCTTTACAATTCCTAAGACTTCATCTGCACTAAATAAGGGGTCTCCACCTGTAAGTGTTAAACCCTTAATATAAGGTTTAGACATTCGGTCAAATAAAATATCTTCGACCTCTTGTGTATATTCCTTACCGGCATCAAAAGCCCACGTCTTAACATTGTGGCAACCTTCACATTTATGTTTACAGCCACTAACATATAATGCGACACGGAATCCTTCTCCGTCCACAATAGTACAATTAATAATACCGCTATATTTCACTTTATCTGCCGTTTTTTTAATTATACTAAGATATGTTCTTCATGTTTAGTTCTATCTTTAAATTCATTCTGTTTACCTTCGTTAAATCGACGTACATCAGAACTTAAATAACCTGTTACACGGCCAAGATGTTCAATGTTATCACTTCCACATACAGGACATTTATCACCTTCCATATCACCCGAATAACCACAGTCTTTACAATTATCAATCGGGAAATTAATTGCAGCGTAAGGAATGTCCTTATCCATCATGTAATTAACCATGTCCTCCAATGCATCAATATTACTTCGTACCTTTGAATCTACTTCAACATAAGTAATACATCCTGCAGAAGAATAACCTGTTAATTGGCTCTCAATATCAACCTTTTGGAATGGTGTCATTTCTTCCCAAACAGGTACATGGATTGAATTTGTAAAATATTCTCTATCAGATACTTTTGGAATAATACCATATTTACCCTTGAATTTTTTCATTGCTGTAAAACAAAGATTTTCAGCCATATCGCACCCTCGGTTTCCCGATATTTTGACTTTTAGGGGACTAGACTATATCTTCACCCTCTAAACCATTTAAGGTTTGGTAGGGGCTTCACATTTCCACATTATGTGTACTCTACTCAGTTACTTTATATTTAATTTCTCAAATATATACCTTTTCGATAGTCGTTAGAGAACAAAACTTTCTTTTAACTATTTTATATACAAATAGCAAAGTTTTATCCTACGGGGTTAACTTATTTTAACAGTTTAATTGTTAAAACTTAGTCTTTCTTACTAGATTATTACTCTCTACCCGTTTAGTGAAGGATTTGTACATAAGATTACTCTTATGCCGCCCACTCAAATCTAGGCGTATAATAAACTCCAAAATTCAATTTGTATTCTTCCTTAAATTCAGAACATTTCTTTTTGAACAGTCTTTCAATTCGTTTTGCAACTTCCATACCTTCTTCAGTTGTATGGGTCTTGCCAATAAGAATTTGAAGACATTCAGCCAAACCAAGTTGTCCTACTGCCAATGTACCATGTTTAAGTGCCGAACGAATGCCTTCCTCAGGAATATATCCCTTCATCGTTCCATTTTTCCACATAAATGGGGCACTCTTAGGGTTCTGTGATGCAATCCATTCAAATCTGTCAATAAGAGAATCCTTTGTTTGATCAATTTTACGAGAAAGTAATCTCATAAACTTATCTAATTTCTTTTCTTTATCACCTGAAATGACACCGTTTCTCAAATCTTCAACTTCAGATTCTTCTAACACTTCCATTGCAAGTGTTGGTAAAATAATTGTTTGTGGGCAAATATTTCCTCGGCCATCTTTCAGTTGCTCAAAACCATTAATATCATAACCATTTGCTGTACGGCACCCCATTGTAGAGAAGTATGAACATGGATCATTTTTATCATACCCCTTATTACCACTCCAATCAATATTAGCATAGTTAGGATAAATACGCTTTGCAGTAGACTGAAGTGCCTTTCGGAACAAATAATAGTTAGGATCACCAGGTTTTCTATTAATACCCTTACCTAATTGGAAAATACCACATGGGAAAATTGGTGTGAGGTGATACTTACCTGTTCCTCGAATAGAGCCATCAAGTAATGCTTCAATTACCATTTGTCCTTCAGGTAATGTACAAGAACCATAATTCAATGAACTGAACGGCAATTGAGAACCTGGGCGACTTTGAAGAGTGTTTAAGTTGTGTACCAAAGCTTCAACTGCTTGCATTAACTCAATTCTTGTGTCAAGCAAAGCGGCGTTGGCTAAATGTTTATCAAGTTTATCAAAGTTGTCAAATCTAAAATCTTCTTTTGTTAAATTAAACTTCTTTAAAAACTCCTCTTTATGTTTATCTACCCATTCATCAAGTTCATCATTATTCATTGAAATAACAGATAGAGAATCAAATTCTTCTTGTCCTTTTATGTAATTCATAACATAATGTTTGAAGAATGATTTACGTACATAAGGAACCATTGTCCAATCAATGTGTGTTGCACTGATGCCACCAAATTGTTCTTGTGACTGAATCTGAAAATATACGGCCGTCAATTGCATTGCTGAATTGATACTTGCAGCAGGTCGAATATCTGTCTGACCAACCTTAGCACCATTCGCCAAAAGGTCATCCAACGGCAAACTTAAACAGTTGTGTTCACCACTTGCATAGTTGTCGAGGTCATGCACATAACTTTCATTGTTAAGGTGATTTCTCTTAGTTTGTTTTGACACACAGTTATTAAGAGCAAAATCCTTTTTATATACATTACTTGCCTCAGCCATTCTTCCACTAAATGAATACTCATCAAGATTAGCATTCTGATTTTCTACATTCTCTGCCATCAGCTTTTTCGCAAATTCTCTTGCAAGCCCCTTTCTTTCATCTCGAATAAGTTTGTGAGTTAAACGATAGTCGTGGAATGAAATTGCCACCTCAACATCATTTTCAAACAAACACTTCTCAATACTATCTTGAATGTCTTCCACGTTTAGTACTACATCTTCGTGAAGTTCATTAACGCCCAAACGTTCAAATACACAACTAAGCACACTTTCATCTAATTCCTTACCAATAGAATGATAGGCACTTTCAATTGCCTTACGCACCTTCCGTTCTTGGAAGACCTCTTTTGTTTTTTTGTCTCTTTTTAATACTTGAAACATTATAAATTATTTTTATTATTTTATTTTGACATTAATAAGTATGCAAGTTTTTTAAAAAAAATCATGATAAAAATGTCATAACCACATAAATCACTGTGTATCAGCGTTAAAAAAAATATATTTTTTTTCCGACTTAAAAACAGATAATTTAGATATTTAGTTAGCGGTTTTTGCGATTTTTCATTACGCTATTAGCCACATTTTCTCTTGTACGTTGCATTTGAATATCTTCTTGTTGTGCAATAAAATCAAGTGCTTGGTCTTCTTCTTCATCAATTTCAAAACGACATGTACCATTATTAAATTTGACGTTAGGCATAACAGAATCATCCATACGTCCTGCACGGAACTTCTCCAATGAAATTGTTACACGATGGTTCTTTTTCTGCTCTTGTGTTCTTGCCAAAGTAATAATTACGTGTCCAATTTGAATCTTTTTTACAGAACCACCACCTGAACTCAAACCAAGAATTTCCTTATCAAAAGAATCCTTTGTACCCTGAATAGGCACCCAAAGTCCTGCTTCATATTTGTGAGCCAACGCCTCAAGTTTACGCATAGTACGGCCTTCCTTAGACCATTCACTATCAGTTCTATCGGAACTATCATACTCCAAACATTCAAAGTAGTCAATAATAATCAAGTCAGGTTTAAATCCTCGTGCGATACCTTGTTTAACAATTTGTTCAATTCGCCCAACAGTTACCTCACCACTTGGAAGATGAAAACACCAAAGATTCTCCTTAATCATTTTTGCTTCTTCAAACAATTCGTTTTTAAGGCGAGATTTAACATCTTCTTTAAATTCAGGTCTTGACAAATCAATTGCATCAATGCCTGTGAGCCAACCATAATATTTACGCTTAATATTAACATCCTCATCCTCAAAATGAATATGAAGAACTTTAAATCCTCGATAATCATTATCCTTACATTTATAGGTTGCCGCAGAAGCTGCAAATCCTGTTGTTGCAGATGACTTACCAACGCCTGAAGGTGCAATAATCACACCCAATTCACCTGTTCCAAGACCGCCATACAAAGCCTTATCCAAACGAGAAAAACCTGTGGGAATCACCTTACGATAATTTTCTTCAAGTGCCTCGTCAATGCCATCCATAGGGTTATATCCCATATCGAGACTAACATTAGTATCAAGTGCACCTCTAATTAAATCTTCAATATCATAATACTTAGAAACATTACCCTCTTTAACAATTTCAATCGATTTATTAATTGCTTTTGTCAAGTTTTGTTGTTTAAAAAACTTATCTGCTTCTGATTTAACAATATCTTGACCAACCAAATCGATCTCACGTAAAACTTGAAGTGTAGACAAAATGGTATCCAAAGTGATAGCATCATGCACATGGACACGGATATACAAATCCATATCTACATATGTCGGAGCAACCCCACTTTCATTGTAACGGTCTTTCATAAAGCCAACAATACGTCTCAAAACATCCTCTGTGAACATGTTTTGGTCAACAATTGGGTTAATCATTGTAAAGAATGTAGAGTCTTCAAAAAACAACTTAACCAACTTGTGTTGAAAATCAATACCAAGATAACCCAAGTCAATCTTTGTGGCATCATTAGCCACTTTTACCACTTTTTTTTCCATTATTTTAAATGTTTTTTTTTATAAATTCGATTGAAAAATAAAAGGTGTCAACGATTTTGTTGACACCTTAATTGATTACATATGACGATTAACATAATCAAATTTTGATTGAGGAAGGTGTCGTTCAATCGAACGATTATATGCATTAGTCTTCTGACGAACTGCATTTGCCCATCCTTTTACAAAATCAACAGGATAACTTGTGTAATAATACTTCTTATTACCATATTTTACACTTGTAGTGTACTCCTTATCAATTGAGTTGCCGTCATCATCAACATCGTTACTAAGGGTGTCACAAAACAGCTTAATGATGTTGTAAATAAGGTCTGCTCGCCCACTATTAAGGCTTTTTGTCATTTGCTGACTGAAGGTCATACGCATTGGGTCTACATTCTTATAAGATGCGTTTGAATTTGAAAGGTCAATACAATTACGCACATACTTCGGATACACAGTTCCGTCCCAAACCTCCTCATACACAACCTTATCATCAAAAAGGTATGTAAACTTTAATGTAAACGGCGAATCATCAACCTCTTCTTCAACATCATAATCGATGTATGTCTTATTGAGTACTGTACCATTAGACAAAGTAACTTCACCTCGTACATAGTCTTGATAGACAAGTACTGCATCACCACCATTAAGTCTCTCACCCTTATAGAAACCTGTAAGCTTTGTACTCTTACCCATTGTAATGGCCGTGTAAATGCGACTTTTAGACACGAGATCACCCTTAATCATATGCACAATGTCGCGAATTGTGTAATACAACTCCTCTGAGTTCAGAGACTTAGGGTTAAACCCATTAACTTTAAAATAACGCTGACAAATAATGTTACCATTTGCAGAAAGTACAAACTGATGTCGTTCCTTCCATTGTGTGTTGTCAATCACCTTTACTTCTTTCTTTAAAATTTCACTCATTACGAAATTCATTTAAATGTTTAACAAATCAATTAATTATCTATTTTTTAATATACTATAACTTACATTGAATTTAGTTGCAAGATTTATTGTTTCATAGTTAAAACCACTTGCAATATGATTGTACTACAAAAGCACTCAAATAACAAATCAATATTGAATATTTTTCTTCTCTTTTTCCATAACATTCAGATACTCATTGAAAAAGTAGCCAAAAGTTGTTGTGTCTTTTAGTTTATCAATATCATATTTCAAAATAATATTATACAAATTCTCCAAACTTCGCCCTTCAGGGTCGATTGGTGCATACATTATTGTATCCATTAGCTCCTTGGCTTCATCAGTCATTAAAGGATTCCTTAAATCGATTATTTTTCTATTTATTTCATAAATCATATCCCCTTGAACACCGTCTGTAACCCTATTCACAATATTTTCAGCCCACTTTAAAGGTTTCTTCTTATTTTCTTTGCGAACTTCATTTATTTGACGTGCCCTATTAACAACCTCTTCTAATTCAATCTTGCGAGTTTTGAACTCTGAGAAATTATCAAACAATGTTTTCTCACCAACCCCCTTTATTCCTTTAATGTTATCAGACGCATCTCCACAAATCATTTTTTTAAGAACAACATTCTGATAATTATAGCCCATCACATCTGTATGATTCTTCGTGTTAATAAACTTTTTCAATGATTGCACATACACAATAACATCATCAGAAATTAATTGGGTTAAATCTCTGTCATTAGATACAATAACAATGCGTTCATTAGGTTTCTTATGTGCAACATAATACCCAATAAAGTCGTCTGCTTCCGTATAATCACACAAACATTGTCGAATGAACAATTCCTCTAAACACTCCATAACAATGTCTCTCTGCCAATAAAAAAGGTCTTTATGCTTTTTTCTTTCATCAATCTTGACAGGATCTTTTTGTTTAAAGAAATAATTCTGCATAGATTTTATCTTACTATTCACCGCTTGCATATATGGGGATAAACCGCCCTCTTCAAATTCTTTATCACGATTAGCTTTATATTGACTATTTAACTGATAGCGCAATTGTCCTGATTCTTGACCATCCCACATTACGTAAACATACCTAAAGTTTCCTTTCTGTAATAACATTTTTATCTGTAAAAGGAAGGAAAATACTCCGCCTATCGGTTTGCCATTAGAAGATAATGTATTATCTGCACTTAAACAAACTTCCAATATGTTAGAACCATCAATAAGAAGAGTGTTGAATTGTTTTATTCCAACATTAGGTTTAATCTCTTTAATTTTCTTCGGTATTGGTTGTGCCATCGTCTATATTATACTCTTTTTCAATTTATATTCAAAATATTTTGTCATATTATTTTTTTTAGTTTTGCCGTATATTAAATATATTCCAAACTGAAATCTTATATTTGTACTTTTTAATAATACTATTTTTACCCGATAAACACAAAAAAAGTTGAGGCAAATACCTCAACTTTATATTTTTAGTCCATATCTTCTTCAGTTTCGTTGAACTCAACATCACTTGCATCGACACTAATATCTTTTTCCTTACCAAGTTCATTTAACTGTTTAAGAATGTCTGTGATATGTTCCTTCTTATACTTTTCTAAATCGTCAAGACCAATGAAACCCTTATCACAAGCTACTAATGCACCTTCATAGCAAACATTATGTGGGGCATCAAGGTGGTTTTTCAGAATCTTAATCTTTGTCTGAATACCATAAGCATAATTTAATCCCTTAGATGTAGCAGTAAGTCGTTTAATACCACTTGTTAACTGACCACCCATCAATACTTCCATACGAGTAGCATATTTTAGTGATTTACCACCCTTTGTTTGCATTATAGCCGGACCAGTTTGTACTGTCATACTATCCATCCATACCTTGTTGATATACAGCATAGTATTTGAATACTTACATGTCACTTTTCTTGAAGAAGGTATTCTATCATTTACGATACTACTAAACGCTTGAGAAATTGCAGCCGCAGACCACATTGCATTTGATATTTTTGCTGCTTTATATTCTTTAAATGAACCAACAGAACCAACACTATCCCACACAAACAAGAATCCTTGATTAATATCCCCATTTTCTTGTGCATCAAGTAGTGTATTAATACACATTGCAACATCTTCAATTACAGCAGTCTTTCTCTTTGTTTTTGTTCTATTTCCTGATGAATAATCCCAATCCCCAAATTGGTCACAAAGAATTGCATTATTATAGTATAAAAAATTACCATCCCATTGAACAATTCTATTTTCAATATGTGTCGTAATTTCACCTGTTTCCGGATCAACATCTTCAATCTCGACATCACCATAAATTGGTTCTGCTTCAAATCCCATTTGCATTGCATATTGGAATGAGAAAGCATTTTCAGTATCAATGATAACAGGAATTAATCCCTGCTTCTGAGCGCTAACGATTGCGTGATTAATCAGTGTTGATTTACCAACGTTACTATGTCCAATTACACTAATAACTGTTGATTGAGGGATACCAGGTAACTTAGTAACATCTTGAAATGACTTTGGCATCAAAATCCATTCTTGTGGTTTATTTGCATTACTTACTTTAATTGGTTCTCCTTCTTTCACATTGAGACCTACCTTCTCTTTATAAGCACCAAGCCCAGTTTTTTTAATTGTTTGACCCTTTTTAATTGGTTGTGACATAAGTTAATTTTTATTTATTATTTTCATTATGTTTTTTCATATTTTAGAACCACATGATATAGATTATGACATATTAGAAGGGTAAATCAACCTCATCTTCTTCATTATCCATCATAATTGGCATGTCTGTTTGTGCTGAAGATGCTGTACGTTGTTCATTTAAAACTTCTGAAGCTGCTTCAATTATTGTAACAGCATTCTTTTTTGCTTCATTACGTCTCTTTTCTGCTTCCAAGAAATCATCTTCGGTCTTTGCAACAAACTTTCCGACACTCTTATCAAAATAAGGAATCATATCATCAGCAATGATTGAAAGGTAATCATGTGATTTAACTGTATACGCATTATACCATTTCTTTACGTCATTAATCCAAGCATTTCCTTGTTCAATATCTTTGGTTAGCGGTTTGTTAATTGATTGGTCAGTAATCAATACAGCAATACCCTCTTTTCCATCTGAACGTTCAGTTCTCTTCAAATTAAGAATAATATCTCGCCCATTGTCAAGGTCAAAAATATTATAATTCGGTTCACCTGCCTCTTCCATGTCACTCTTGCGTTGCTTATACAAAGCAATCAATGAGTCGTAAATACCTTTACCTTGGGTATTTTCGTTAAATCTCCAAAATTTAACACCCTCATGTTCCTTTCCACGTTCAATAACGCGAACAATATAAGTCACCTTACTCTTTAAAGAACATCCCTTTTTAAATAAAGCCTTAGACTTTACTTTATCCGTCTCATAGCACTTATTCGCCTCATTAAAATAATATTGAGCTTTTTCGCAAATTGGACATCTAACCGACGGGTTATAATCTGGAACTTGTGAATCATTAATACATAGGAAGGATTTAAAGCCACTCTTCGCAATACGTGGACTAACTTTAAGATTATGCGTTTTAACCGCAATTCTAAAGTTTCCATCATCACTACTTACAGGCAAAATTCTAATCTTGATTGTTCTTTCATTTTGTCCATTTTCCAACTTTGTGTCTAAATAATTTTTAGCATCAAAATCATTCTTTTTCTGTGTGTTCGTACTATTAGAAACTAATGAATCTTCAACGACACTACCGCTTACATTACCATTAAAATTTCCCATTTTTAAAAAATAAATTTATTACTGTTATTATTCTAAATATACTACTTTTTTAATATCAAAACAATATTTTCATGTAAAAAAAGTCGCAGTCAAACTACGACTTTATTTATTAGTTACTATTTTATTAAGATACACAACATGGTCTAAAACTGTAAGAAATCACTCAATTTTATATGATTCTCACTAAGAGACTTTTGTATATCTCGTTCATTAAAATTATCAATATCACTTTTTCTTATCTCAAATTCTTCCTGTTCATCTGAAGTAGACACATCATTATCACTAATCACTTTGTAGTTTGGATGTTCCTCTTGTTGTTTTTTCCAATATTCATCAGGGCGCTCAGAGAATGGATAAGAAGCTAAAGAACGCAAATTAAGTGTCTCTTCAGCCGTTGGATTTCTCTTCGCAAATTCATGTTTAAGGTCTTCAATCTTTTGATCGTTAGCAGCAATTGCATCTTCAAACTTAGAAATAACGTCAAGAACCTTGTTTAACTTATCGTCAACATTATCAACTTTAAATTCAGTAGCCTCTTGTGACTGAGTTAATTCATCTACATCAACTACTTCATCGCCTGGTTGTTCTGTATCCATATCAATATCTTCAATGTCCATATCATAACCAAGTTCATCCGCTAAATCATCACCTTGTGGTTCATCCATAGGAGGCATTTCATCACCCATTGCATTAGGTTCACCGCCCATATCATTATCTTGGGGGTTATCCATAGATGGCATTTCATTATCTACTGCATTAGTGTCACCACCCATATCACCACCCTGTGGTTCATTCATTGGAAGTGTTTCATTAGTTGCATCATTAGTGTCTTGTTCAGTGTCTTGCTCATCTTCTACCATAGTAGCGTCGTAAAAACTATATTCATTAATCTTTTGAATACGTTTCACAGCCTCACTTAGGTTGAATTTCTTTACTAAATCCTCATTCTTTTTCATCTTAGTCGTTCAAAAGCATTTTATTATCTTCAGTTAATAGAATAGTACTGTTTTCTGTTCTTTCATAAAGACCTTTATTATTCTTTTCTACCTTAACTTTAGAATTTGGCGCTTCACCATTTGCAATAGACTCTAACTGAGTTAATTTATTTTCATCAACCATATCTTTACTCTTTTTTTGTTTTTTATTTTCCTTTTTATTAGAATAATCATCTACCACCTCTTCAACAATAGATGTGGTAGAAACAACCTCTTCTTCATTAGTTGTTTCCTCAACATAATTTCTGTTTTTAACAGAATTATTTATAGGTTTTACAACTCTTCTACGAATATTTTTACCAATAAACATTGTTGCCATATTTTATAACCTAAACTTTTAAATAAATATGTTTAGTTTTCAAAATATTTGTTGAGCACCATATATTTATCAATTTTTTCCCCAATAATATGCTTTACTGTGTATGGAATGTTTGTAAAATCATAAATAAATTTATTATTTTCATTGCCATTAAACAAATTTAAAATTTTCTTATGACTTATTCCGAAAAACTTACTTGTCGACAATGAAAAACCGAAGACCGTACTATATTTCTCACAATAAACATATAAGAAGCGATTGTTCTCATTAAAAATTAATTTTTTTTCATCTGATTTAGCAAATTTTATTAGTTTTTTTGCCGTTTCAAAATTCAGTTTGATTAAATCAATAAAAGTGTATTTGTTTCTATCACAAAACTCTGTAATGACTGTCGTATAAAATTCTTTTAAATCATTTTCATAGTCTACACCGCGTTCAGTACGCTTAAATGTCCAATATAGATTCTGATCAGGATAGTGTTTCTTCAAAATGTTGAAACCATTAATGTATTTCTTTGCCAAATCATACCCAATAATGAGTGTAGGTAATTTTTCATCTCGACAACTTATATCTCGACACTTATTAATTGGTAACTCAAAATTCAATTTATTTGAACTCGTAATTATATTCGCTAAAACTTCTTCCATAACTTTTATTTTACATCAAATGTATTTTACCACAAAAACATAAGAGTTCCAAATAGGAAGCCTTATTATTTTATTATTATGGTGTTGTTTCCAAAAAGGTGTTCACTTCAACTTCATATCGACTTAATGCTGTATCAAGTGGGTATGGTATCCTCATACGTGCGCCATCAGGAATTAAATACTCCAAACTCCCTAAATGTGGGTTAGCTAACATAATCAACCAAGCGTAATCAGGAGAACTATAATACTTATAACTTATATTATCTAAACGCATCTTTGCCTTATCAAATGTAATATACAAGTCTGTATTATATACCTTTAAATTTATTAAAGGGATTACTCTAAAACGCCCACCCCCTCTTAATCTTTTATACCTATCAAAATATTTTATTCTTGCCATACTTTTCAAAAATTATTTAACATTATTCATACATTTTTGTTGTGTAGAATTGTGAAACAGTTTTACCATCTTGATAAGTTGCCTTAAAGTCATCATCTCTCTTTTCTTTATCAAGTATCTCATCATGTTGTATTGCACCGTTTGTCTTATGTGACCAATTTCTCTCAATTCTATCTGCACGGTTATCATAAAGACGAGCATTTGCATAATAGTTAAACGACATTGCATTCTGTAATCTTCTAACAGGACCTGTCATATCACCACCACCAACAAATTTAAACCCAATATTTACATTAGCAATCAATGGCTGTACACCTGCACCTTCAACATTTAAATCCCAAACTAATGGGTCATAGTCAATAGTTAAGCTATCAATTACAATCATTTGATTATAGAAGTCACCTAATCTTAACACACAATATGGTGCTCGACCAAATGCAAGGTTATTTGAACTCTTGGCAAATTTACCATCTGAGGCACTTACTGTATTACCCTGCCGCATACATTGTTGTAAGAAAGTTAGACGACCATTGAAGCCTTCAGGTGTCATTGAGTGAAAAGCAGGGTCAAAATATTGTAGTTTATCCATCAAACTACTATAAACAAGAGGGTCTGTTTGTTTTAAAACCTTAAAGAAATGATATTCTTGGTCATATCTTAAACGGTTTTCATCTGTTTTTCCATTGCCATATCTTGCAACAGGTGTACTATACTCTTCATTCATATATGAAATTGATATATATTCACCATCTTTCAGATACCACTTCTTCTTTTTATCAGTAGTATCCTCGAATATTGGATATTGTTTTCCATCCTTATCGGTATATTTTTCATTGGTTGGGTTAAATCCAATATTTGATTTTCCACCCTTATTATTCGCAAGGTTTTTCTTATCACCTTCTGTTTTAGTTTTATCTTCATTAACATTATTAGAAGTAACTCCTGTATTATTTGCCTCAGCAGCCTTAACTTTACCTTCACCTGTAAACTTAATTATTACCCTTGCATATCTCCATTTTTTTGCATTAATTTTATCCTCACCATTAGCCGAAGAAATAATCCATTCTTGACCCTTCATTACTTTATCATCTACATCTTTTTTGCCAATACCACCTTCAATGGATTTTGCATTATAGTTTGCAGAAAAGCCATAATAATCATTTAATAAATGCTTAAGCCAATATGTTGCTGTTCTTGCTCGATTTTCCCCCAATACTTTATTTGTCTCAACATAGCCATGGGCACTTGCATACCCTTCCCCAAAAATAGAAGTAAGAGCACCATTTGCCCCAAATTCAAGTAACTCTTTTAACTTATCAATACGTGAATTATTATTTCCATCTATGTTACACCTTTCAGCCATTACCTTAGATTTACCGTCTTTATTACCAAATCCACCGTAAAGAACATATGCAATTTCTGCAAGTGTGAACACATAACTATCATCCTCACCTTTTAATTTATATAACCCTTCATTCTCAGTATCCTCTTCAATTTGGTCTTTAAAATTATCATATACCACTTTAATGTCTTTATTTAAACCAAAATCTGTACCATCAACATATGATTCAGGTGTTAATAACTTTTGATTATAATAATGCATCTTTTCTTCGATAGTACTCTGTGGTAATACGTATCTACCATCAATTCTATAATACCATTTCTTGCAAGTCTTCGGATTCGGTCTACCTGTTGTATATTTTTGACTCCTTGATTGACCTTTCTTACCACCTAAACCTGTCCAATAGCGTCTACCTGTCTTATCTTTAATGTTATGAAAACGATCAGTGCCTGAAATATAATTATTTGCTTCTTTTCCTAAGCCACCCCTTCCCATTTCATATCCATTTCCCATGTGAGTTGTATCAGTAGTGTCTTCATTCAATTCTATATCATATCCAAACGGTGCTCCAATAGCCCCATTAGATTTTTGTGCCCCTTTACCTGTAAGCAAATACGGTATAGCTTCTACTTTAGACGTTGCATCAAAATGTCTTCCATCAAGCGATTCGTTAGACCATTTATTATCATAAGTACCACTATAGTTATTTGGATAAAAAACGTAAAAACAAATTTGTTTTACACCAGGCTTTTCCTCTTCAGGTGTCGGTTGTTCAGTTTTTGGTTTTTCTTCTTGTTTTTTAACTTTATCATGTATTTGTGTGTACTCGTCGGTCAATGGCGTTGGTTTTGCTAATCCTCTTAAACCACCTGGGCCACCTGGGCCTCCACCATCACCCTCACCACATCCTGCAAGGAATCTTAAAAGGTCTGTATCACTTACTTGATGACGATTTTCATTGCTCCACGTTACATAATCAAGAATAGAGGGGTGGTCAACAACTAACATAAATGATAGTGTACCCGTTCTTGTTGTATTAGTATAAGTATAAACATCTTCACCTCTTCCTAAAAATGTGTTAGTACTCCATTGTGTTGTAGTTGTTTCATTAAATTTAATACCATAAGGAGGGAACCACATAATACGACCACCCAATGGACCACGCTGTTCCCAAGATAATGCTTGTTCAAAACTATATGGGTCATACCCTCTCCAAGCAAGGTTTTCAATTGAAAACATACATTGTTTAGTATGAATGTTAGATGCTTCACCATGTATATATTTTGGTGTTATATTCACCATTCCATTATCTTGAAGAACAGAATATTGCCATCCATTATTAGACTCTTTTTTCCAACCCCATTGATTTCTTGTCGTACCATCTTTATCATCAGAAAATTGACCCCATTGGTGAAAATCTTCCACAGAAATTCTACCCTCATAATTACCTTGACTATCAACAGTAGAAAATGGTCTAATTGTTTTATAATATCTATCATATTGATGATGATGTGTCCACACACGACAATAAGGGTCATCGTAACCACTACGATAACTACTATTATACCCCATCTCAGCATCTTTTGTCAAAAGATTTCTTCCATGTGAAAGTCCATATTTAGATTTTGCATTATCAAGAGGTGATGGAATTGTATTAGGGTCAGTGTGAAATCTTGAAATTATCGTTTTAATTTTCTTTGAATTAAATAGTTTCTTTGTTTTATACAGCAAACTATTTCGATTTTCAACTATCCACTTATTTGCGAACGTTCCACTATTCTCATCATCAGGATATAAATTTTGTGTTACTGAATACAAATCATTATGTAAACCTGAATAATTGAAATGATTAGAAGATTCAAGTTGCATTGATGTTGTTTCATCACCAATCAGTTGGTTTTGCCTTATTGTTTTTGCATAACCCTCATAATAGTCATTATCGCCAACATGCTTATAATGTCTAACATGTTCATTAGTTACTGTATTACTATCCCCCGTAACATCAACACCCAAGGCATTTAATGTTATGTCTTTCTCTTGTTTATTAAGACGCATCAATCTCTTCATGAACTCCCGATTCTTGTTCATAAAGTCACTTGAACTCTTTATATCCATTCCAACCAACACCGAATACAAACTATCAGCTTTATTTCTACCGTTTAAAGCCTCATAGTCTATTTTCTTGTCTACCGTTTCAATAGATGCATTGAGCTTATCAGCTACTTTATACAACTCATCCATTGTACTTTGATCAGCAAATGTTCCAACAGTACTATTAAAGACACTTCTACCTAAAGTACCTAAAGCATTTGTTGCAGAACCTGTAATTGCATTTGCCTTCGTGGTTACTATTGCCATCTTTTTATTAACTTTTTCTTTATAAAAATAAATAATAGGCAAGTGAAAAAATCCACCTGCCCACCATTCTTATTTCTTTCGACTACTTGCCTTCATTTGTTCGACTTCTTTTTCAACAGCCTTATTATGTGTTTGAATATAGAACTTTCTATCCCTAATGGTCATTTCATAAATCTCACCCATTGTTAAATCCATATTTTTATGACACATCCATAATTCTTGTTTAAGATTTTTTTCGTAATTATCATATATTACCGAAAACATAATCGTCGATTCCAAGAAAGGTATCAAAAGTGCCCCCCCCGTCACTCTGTGGTACATTAACAGTTATTTTCATATTAACACCAGGGGTATTGTCATTTACAAATGTTCTATAAGCAAATGCATCCTTTGCTCTCATATTCTCAATATAGTTTTTGATAAATTCCTTATCACTATTTCCATTAACTGATTCAGTATATTTAACCATTTGATTTGTTATGCTAAATGTATATAAATTATCTGAGTTAAATTCCAAATCATCCGCATTAAGAATATCATTAATATCAGCAAGACAATCACCCAATTCACTTCTATCAGCATCATTAATCGTCATACGGTTAATACTATCTTGAAGATTCTTTACATATTTAATCGCTGAAAATTTCTCATAATTAGTTGTTCTTGATACAATCTCATCACGAACTTCATTTTCTTCTTTAATGTTAAGATACTTAAATTTAATAACATCACCACTTTCAGTAACATAGTCAAAATAACCATTTTCATCGCCCTTAAGATTAAATGGATAATACTTAAACGTATCCAACTTTACATTGATTGGGTATTGTTTTTCTGTCTCAGGATGCCTTGCAATAATTGGGAAGTCAGTTCCATAACCTGTTGCACGAAGCCAAAGCACAATTGCATCACGGTCTCCCTTACATAATTCATCAACTTTAATATCTTCATCTAAAATCTTACGTTCAAGGATTGTATCAATAATTTTACCATCACGATACATATTTGGAGACGCAATAATGTTCTCATCAGCTGCCGTTAAATATGCTACGGGAATACGATTCTTTTTGTGAGGATAACATTCACCATTTGAAGGTAATGGGAGAATATCATATTGAATATGACTTGGAATTGTTGATGGGTCAAAAGAATAATCATTATTTTCTTCACCATTCTTCACCATAACCCTCTGATTATCTCTACTAATCTTAGGTGTCTCTCCTGTTATAGTTACAGAGGTTGTTGCTTCTTCTCTTGGCTTAATCTTCTTAACTTCAATAACAGTTCCAATAGCCTCTTCAGTTGTTGGATTCTTGGGTTTATCAGACATTGTATCAGTAGAACGATGTCTACGTCTTTCTAAGTCTTTCTTATCCTTTGCAAGAGACTTCTTCATTAACTCCTCTTCATTATCAACCCTCTTAATATCTGTTGGATCAAAACCATTTTCATCCTCTCTCTGTTCAGTCCTCTTTGTTTTGCGATGTCTCTTACGCATTGGTACACCTTCACCCGTTGCCACAATTGCAACCGCTTGTTCCTTTTGATGCAATTGTTCATCTGTAAGACCCTTAGCCTTTAATCTTTCTTCGTATTTAACCTTATACTCTTCACTTACTTCGTTGTAAACCGTACTATCAACCTCTCTTTTAGTTGCTTGATATTGTAAACGAGCCTTTTCATAATTCTCTTTAATTGCTTCATCAATCTGAGTAGCTCTGTCCTCCTTCGTTTTCTCATCTAACTTCTTATTGTCGTAAACCTTTTGTTTACTTTCTTCCAACAGTTCTATTGAAGCCTTAATTTCTGCAAGCTTTTTATTTCTATCAATTGTTGCCATTTATCTATATGTTTTTATTTATTAATTTCTCCTTCTAAATTAGAAATTTGGGTCTCAATCATTTTTTCCAACTTACTAAGGTCAAAATCTTTTAATGACTTACCATAGTATTTATTTGCAATTTCATCATTTTCAGTTTTAGCATTGTCTATCTGTTCAATAACCTTCTTCTTATTATGTTTAGTTATCTTTTTAGTAGCCTTAACAGTTTTAACCGCATCATCTAACATTTTATTCGAATTTTTAAGAATATTTAATTCATAATTCTTAATTAATTGTTCATTTACAGCTTGCTTTACCTCGTCTGCTTTATTAACTTGTTCTCCCCTAAAATAAGCCTCGTTCTTTATAATTTTCTTTTTCTTGAAACTCAACTCCAAATACCATTGATGAATATCATTTGACTTATAAGTAAAATTCTTTCCATGATATTTTTTCAATTTACAGCCACTGTAAACAACCTTATACACTTCATTATTAACGGAATCTAAACGATACAATATAACATTAAGCTGCTTCTTAAAAATCCAAAATCCTTTAGACCATTCATCTAATGTTTCTTCAATAATACTATTTTTATTTAACATATCATAGACTGTAATAAAAATATTCTCATCATCAATTGAAAAATTATTAATCATATACGGATAAATAGTAACTAATCCACTATTATCATTTATTTCCACCATAAAACTTCGATTAGAAAACATCAAACTTTTATTAAGTTTTTCAACTTCAATCTTTGGGTCAATAATTTCTTCATTCATAGTCTCTATTTTTATTTTTTATTCTTTAACAAACTTAATTTGGTCAACAAGTAACACAAAAGAATATGGTTCATCCATAGGTTGAATAAAACGACATTTCTTCAAAACAGCAGTAGAATTATCTTCTTTAATCTTAATTTTGAAATCTTTTTGTGGTAAATGTTTAAGAACTTCCTCTTCATCAAACACATCTTCGTAATCAGGGTCATCCATTAATCCCCATAATTTCATTGATTCGTGCGCCCACTGATTAAAATCCGTAACCAAGTCTGTATTCGCTTTCATCTGTTTAGGATTCAAATACACATAAAGCATAAATGGCTCATTTTCCTTCGTATTCTTTCTATAAATTTCATCTAACGATTGAAGCGTCAATTCTTGTTCATTCATATCATATAGTAATGCTCCACATTGATGAAAAGAATATGTCTGTTGTGTATAATTAAAATGTCTCTTCTGCCAAGGGTTTATTGCAATATTATAGCCTAACTTCTCAGTTTCAGGGTTTGTGACCATCTCATGTACACCAACTCGTCTTTCCTTCCACTCAGTTGTTTGCTGCTTTACAAACTCTTGCCTTGTAATTGGTTTATCATATTTGAACCCGTTGCTACAATCTCCATTGGCATAAGGTATAAAAATCTGAATATTCATTACTTAATATATTTTATATATTATAAAAATAAATAAAAATTAAATTTATTTCAATTTCATCACTCTTTTCTTCTTTGTTTCAACAATTTTAGGAATAAAAACATATTTTCTTAACTCTTCAAGAACTTTCTTAGGGTTATTTCTGATATCATATTCCCAAAATCTCAATAATGGTATTCCGTGTAACTCCGCCCATTTATTTTTTATCTCATCAACTTTTTTGTTGTGCTTTTGAGTAATAGTTAATTTGTTTTCATCCGTAAAACGAGGGTCTGAATGAAAAAATGTACCATCAACCTCAATTAAAAAATCTATTGGTGTGTGTTGTATTCCTTGTACAACACTATCAAGACCTTCTTTATCTTCTGTTATATACTTAGCCTTTGTTGTTATAATAGCAAAATCATAAAAACGCTTTATATCTTTTGCCTCATACTCATATATATACTTTATACCATATTTGTCTAAAAACAGATGTGCAAAATCCTTTTCTAACTTGGATGTGCCATATTTAGGTTTCTCTTTCTTTACTTCACTATTACTCTTTTTAATTACTTTAATTGATTTTTTCACCTTCTTTTTCTTAGGTGTTATCTTTCTCTTAGGTTGTTTCATTTATGTCTTCATTATTCTCATCTATATTATAATTAGATTTATTAATGAATTATACAAAAAAGCCAAGACTGAATTTAATCAATCTTAGCTTCATTTCGATATACGTATTTTATGAGTCCGCGATCCCAAATTTTATAGAACCCTAACTTCTTAGTCATTTCATTCTCGGTCATTGTAAGTGGTAAACCATATTTCTTATGAAGAATTTGCTTACGGAATCCAAATTTATGATGTCTTTCAATATCACCACCAATGAAATATCTGTAATCAGGTTTTAAAAATTCTACAAACTCAAAACCAAGTTTAATGTAGAGATTATCCGTTGGATTTGTTGTCCACCTTCTATCCGCAAATGATTTAATTTCCTTAAAGTCATAATTCTTTACGAAGTATTTAAATAGTTTTCCACCTGCACCAACACAATTATAATTGTTATCAGTAGCAAAGCGATTCAAATCCCAATAACCATCCCTTTCCTTCTTAAAACCCATCAATCCAATTAGTTCATTTTCATAAAACAAACCTAAATATACACTTGCACCCACATATCCTTGGATATGATTTTTATTTAGAAAGTCCTTTGCTTCTTCTTTATTAACTTCTTTTATATTACACTTACGAGCAAAGATTTTCTTTTTATTGGTATCAATATTGGCAATATGCCTTATTTTACTAATAACAATATCTTTTCTATTAATCCACTCATCTTCGAATATTTGAATCAGTTTAATTCCATTCTTATTACATTCATTCAATTTGTCAATATGGTAATTCCTATCTTTACCAAATTGTTCTGAGTGCCATCTAAGACCATTATATTCAATGCCAAGTTTTAATGATGGAATATATATGTCAATTTCTTTTCCATTAAGTATTGAACGATTATTATGCTCACACTCCAACGGTTTAATAATATCAGCAATCTCATCTTCCACTTTTGAATGGCTTTTAGAACATTTTTGACAGCCATGGCCTCCCAAGTGGTCATGAGGTGTTTGCCAAAATTCACAATGCTCAGGACAAATGATACAAACTTTTGTACGATTATTTACATATTTGGTTTTAGAATAGTTGTATTTTTCTCCATGAATCTCTTTTGATTTATTTATAAAATTATCAGTTGTATTTGTTCTTTTTTTTTGCTCTACTAATTTTTGCACATTCAGGACATCCTTGCCCTTTAAGATGGTCATGTGGGGCTTGATAAAAACTTCCATGTTCATGGCATATGATTTCTACTTTATTAATCATTTTTGTGTAAATGACATTTCGGTAATCATACTTGTCACCATGAACCTCTTTAAATCTATTAATTATATTCATCATAATGTATATTTGGGTTATTAATAATGCTTTACTTATTATTTAATAAATGGGTTGTAACCAACGCATTGCCTATAATAATTATACTCCAAAATAACAAAAATAACAAATAAAAAGCACCAACAAATTAATATTAGTGCTATAACTTTTTTGTAACTACTTGAAAATCAGAAACTTAGAATGCAATAATCCGGGCGAATTGTTAATTCAATCGTTGATAAACCATCATCGTCATAGGCCAAATCTCCGAAGTTCGCCGTTACTGGCATAGCGTTCTTGATGATCCACTGTGAAACAGCAGTACCTGTTGGATCAAGCATCTCAAGAACAAGGTCTCTCTTATATGCAACTGCATAACCTTGACGACCTGTTACAGACTCAGAGGCAAGGCGAATCCATTCCATTACTGCCTGAGAAGCGGAAGGTCCGATTGGGTCTCGGAGTGTAACACTAATTTGTTCCCAAATGTAACGGCCAACTACCCAAGTTGAGGTATTAAGGAACTGAATCTCAGTCTCGCCCATCGTGATTGTTGGTCTTGCTGCGTTAGATACCCACCACTCTTGTATTCCCAAGTCAGAAGGGAAACGCAATAAGAATCTGTTTTTTCTAAGTGGCTCATATTCAATAGGAGCCTTAATAAGTAAGTCTGACATGTTTATTGTATATTAATTTTTATTTTACGTAAAATATTATCTTGTATTGTTATTATCGTCTGTTTGAAGTGCTGACTCAATAGCTTTATCACACATCATCCAAATCTTTTTCATCATCTGATAAGATTCTGATGTTGGGTCTTCTGCTAAACGAGCAATTGTCTTAAGTGCAATTTGGCGAATACTATCAATTTCATTTTTGATTGGAAGAATACCCTTTTCCATTGCCATAGCATCTCCTTCTCCACTATCCATGCCATATTCTTCTTCTCCTTGTGAAATCATTGGTTCATCGAAATCTTCCTCAGATAAATACCCCTCTAACAATGGTTTTTTCTTTTGCTTAATTTTATTTTCAGCCAACATTGCAGTAAGTTCTTTAATTGGATTATTTTTCTTACTCATATTATTAATCTAAATTATATAACAATAAATATTACATAAATAAAAAAAGAGAGCCTTTAAGACTCCCTTTTTTAAATATTGTTATTTTTATTAAACATCTGAGATTTGCATTCCACTTGGAAGAACTGCCAACGTAATATTGATATATTCCAAGTTTGGCATCAACTTCAAGAATAATTGAGCATTCAACTCAAGACGTTCACGAGCTTCTACTGAATCATCAATTACAATCTTGTAATCAATCAAACCTTTATTATCTTTGACGTTGTCAAGTACAGGTTTAATGGCTGATTCAAGAGATTTTCCCATAGTTTGGTCATTAGGGTCAAAAATCAAACCAACACAAGCCTTACTAAGAAGTGACTTAATACGATTCAATGCACGACGGTGTGAGATTCTATTCATAGGGCTTTCATGTCTTTGGAAGTTCTTATCACCCCACAAACGTAAGCCATCTTGTGCAAATGTGTTTGTAAAGTTCAAACGACCCGTATAAAGCTCATCTTGTTCACCCAATTTAAGTGCCTTCTTAGGAGCAATTGCGTTTACAGTACCACGATTCCAACCAACTGCAGCATACCAAGGGAACTTAACATTATCTGTGTAAGCGAAGTTTCTAACCATATCCTTCGTAGGTGGTAAATAGATATATTGGCTATTAGAAGCATCAAAGTACTTATTCCATGGATATGAAGAACATACATAGCTACTATCAATATCACTATCTTCAAGATTGTCAACAGCATCAGATGGGGTGAACATCTCAATAACATTATCGTTTGCACCTGCAGGTTTATCCGGTGTTGTAACAACGTAAATAGAATCTCCACGTTCCTCTTCAACCATTTCAATTACCTCACCGACAAGAAGTCTATTATTTACATAGTCAATACCAGGGGTTGCCAAGTGGTTAATATCAATGGTCTTTGGATTAGCAAACATACGGATTGCAGAAAGATATGCGTAATAGTCAGAAGTTAAATTCTTAGAATTCTTCTCAAAGCCATAGGCTTCAGGGTCACGAATTACATTGAAACTTACACCCTCTCCACTAACAGAGTCAAGTTTGCCACGGTATCTACGATAAACGAAGTCATCCGTATTACTTCTTGATGTACGATAGTAATCCCAACCATCCCATCCACCATAGAAGCATAGGGTAAATTTACGATTACGTTTATCTTCATAGATAGTATTCAACATTGTTTCTTCTTCACCAAAACGTGGTTCAATACCAAATAAATCAAGTGTATTACCTGCACCAACAGTTACCCACTGATAGCCTGAAATACCATCGACAGTAACCTTCTGAGGTTCAGCAGAACCCGTTTTATACGGTGGTTTAACACGATTTTCTTCATCAGGAATACCTTCAAAAATACGAGCATCCAAATGGAAGCCAGGAGTTAACGAATCAGGAATATTGTTATAAGCCTCAACACCTTTATACTTGAATACATCAGGGTCAATGCCAACAAGATCAGATAAACCAAAATATTGTTTGTTTAAACGCAAATTACTATCAATATTCGTATTGTATTCAAGATATGGTTTATGTACATTTACTTGTGTTTCAATGAAATCTTCACCAAGATTTTTACCTGTAATAGCATAACCATTGAAATGACGCACAGGATAACCTAAGAAACCTGCAGGTACGGAAATCTTTGTCTTGTCAGTCTCATTAACCTCAACAGTAATATACTTAGACTTAGTGGCATAATTTTCATCAGTAGAACCGATTCTATATGCAATATAATTAGGCGAACCAGGAATAAGGTCACAACCCTTATATTTTTCTAACGTTGAAATTGCACTGTCAGAGTCGTGATAATCACGAACCAATACATCAAAAGTTCCATGTGCAGGGTCAATGTTCTCAATAGATACTTTAACCTCAGTATTTGCAGTATTACCGTCAGAAATTGTGTGGAAACGGAACAACTTTGTAAGTTCTACTTCAGTTGCTGAACCCTTCATTTCAGATACAATCCAAGGAGTTGAAGCATAACGATACTGTTCTTTATAATTGTTCATATCAAGAGTGATAGGAACTACGTCATCAATACCTAATTTCTCAGACTTACGATAAACATAATATAGTCCGTCCTCAATGACTTCTACTGCATCCTTAAATACATGTACATCATCAACGTCAAGTTTATGTTCTGAACTCAAGAACTCAGGAACATATTTTGTTTCTTCAACATCATTTTCGTTTTTCACATACTCACCATACAAGTATTCACGTTTACCGTCAGGTCTCGTATGAGCAACAACGGTATAAATGTGACCAACCTCACCATCAGCCTCAACCCAAGTTAAGCCCTTATCTGATGATTTATGTACTTTCAACGGTTTATTATCAAGTGGGTTTACAGATTCACCATTACTAAATAAGAAACGTTTACCAACATGTCTACGTGTTAACGTTGTATTATTATGAGTGAGGATTGCATCAACAGGCTTATGGTTAGGAATAATCTTAATTTCAGGATAGCTAACAAGATCTGTTGAAACATATTTACCCTTTTCCTCCTTAATTTCAGCAAGTGTATTAATTTCACCACGCTTAATTAATTGCTCTAACGCAATATCATAGAGTTCTTCAACATAAATTTCACTTTCACCAACTTCGGGATCTTGACCTAAAACATTAATTATATAATTTTTATCGCCAGGATTTAATGAAACAGAATATAATACAGTTTCATATTCACCATTTGAAACCTTGCGATTTGTTTCTACTTCTAAAGTAAAAATACCATAGTTATTAGGATTAATTGTCAATACACCCTTTTTCTTGTTGAAGGATGGGTTACAATCATCAAGATAATCAAGTGAGTCACTTGGACGAATCTTAACGTTTCTTGCATAATAGTTAATACCATCATAATCATAAACGTCATTACAAACACCCTCATCAGGATTGGCCTTTCTTTTAAATGCAGCCTTAACGTGTTCACCGCGTGAACGAATTACTGCAATAACAAGAGGTCTATCCTTTGTATATTGTGTATCTTGTTTAGTTGCCTTATCATCATATGCGGTAATACACCAAGCAGCACCTGCATTAACACCTGAAAGACCTAATACACGACAAACCTGTAACTGCTGTGATTGCGAAAGATATTCCTTTGCAATATAAGGGAGTTCATACTTTGGGTATTGACTACCACGGAACTTCTCTGTATTTGTACCCCCGAAGAAGGTTTGGAATTGTGCCCAATCGCTAACCTCAATTGGCTGAAATGCAGGACCTTTTTGTGTTTCACCTGCAACACCCAAACGAGTAATACCTAACGACTTCTGTGCGTATGTTAATTCCATCTCAGAGAAATAAACACCAGGCGTTGAGTGAACTCTCTTTAAAGTTTTTTTATCTGCCATTTTATGTCAAATATTATTTTATATTATTTTCTTAATATAAATAGCACAAAAAAATAGAGAATACCCTAATTATCTGTTTTACATAACATTTTTTCAAGTATAACAACATCTTTAATATCCACCTTTACATCACTATTTGTCTCTAACAAATCATCAACCGTTAAAGAGGTATCAACAAAAGATATTTGAGAAGATAAAAATGCTGAATACAATGGATTATCCGTATCTATATCTACGTCACCAAACACCACTTTAAGACGTTCAAAAATGAATTTCTCTGTTTCATCTAACCACTTTATTAAAGAATAAATCTTAAAGGCTATTTGGATATTATATGAAGACTGCTGTTCAATTAATTTATGTAAAACTCTATTCAGTTCAAATACTTCAAATATAGAAATATTCATAATATTTTTTGTTTTAAACATAGGTGGAAAATCACTCTATTTCAATGTCTTGATACTTTGTTGGTTCTTCAGATACGTCCTCGGGAACATAATTTGGATTAAATGTGTAACTTGGGTTAATTCCGTTAAATATAACACTTGCTTTATCTTTTACATCAAACTGTGTTATCCTAATTCTGATTCTGTCACCATTATTTACTCTAAAACCTTTATCCCAATATGTTGGGGTATCATTAACAAAAACACGCATTGCTCTAATATTATCCCTAACAATATCTTGAATGTACATATCAGTATCAATGACAAATTCAGCCTTATCATTCCATTCCTTAAAGTTTAAGGATAACCTTATTTTTTGGTTTTCTAAATCATCTTCTATATCAATATCCACCTTTGATTTTTTCTTCTCACCAACAAACCCAACATTAAGTCTCTTTGGAAATTTTTCAACCTTCATATCTTCTTCATGAATTATATAAGCTAAGGCTTTAATCTTTAATGTTTGAACATAAAACCTATAGTCACTTACACTATACTTACTTTCATCATCCACGCTTTCTAAAAGCAATGGTACATAGTGATTATTTGGCCTAATATAAAACTGTCTCGACTTAAATAAGTCGTTAGCTAATTCATTGAATGTTGTTAAATTCTCAAATAAATCTGTAATAAAACTTACACGATACTCTAACGTAACTGCGTATGGTTGTTTCATTGAATATACTTCGATTGATTCCGTTCCATTATCTTCTAAGACCGAACGCTGTAAAATGGTGTAGAATCTTTCACCTGGAATATTCCAAAGATTACCTTGGTTTTCACCACCTTGTGGATTTGTAGTCCTATTTATCGTCTTAAAATTAAGTATTAAGTTTCCATCTTCGTCAGAATGTTGCCAAGTTTGACTATATTCCGAAAATCTCTGATTACTGAACAATGTAAATGTTGGCACATCCTTTCCATTAATTGTCAAACCTAAATCATTCTCAACAAATTCCTTAAATGCTTCATCAATATCAATATATTCTAACGGTTTTGGATATATTGGTGCTTTATGCACAATATCTTGTGCATAACTTTTTCTTATTATATTTCCATTTGTTTCTTTTTTCTTAAGATTAACAAAGGTTAAATTCTTTTTTGGTTGTGTGCTTCTCATCTTATTATTTTCCGTTAAATTCTTGTGCAGGCGAAGCACTAATAACTCTCCACCCCACCTTATATGCACCAATTACATGTTTGTTACTATTATTCACTTTGCCATCATCAGTAACAGTGAAATACGACATCTTATTTGTATCAATTTGAATTGCAACATAATCACCACGTTTAATGTCACATTTGAATTTTTCTAACGTCTTTGGCATTATGTATAATTTCAAATTTCCACTAACTTGATAAGTACCCGTATTAGACTGAGAATCAAATGCATTCAATTGAGCATCTTCAATTTCAAACATACATGGAACTTCCTTTGGAGGCTTGAAACGTATAGTGTCTTTTTTCGCCTCTTTGTAAGTATCATTGATATTTGTTCGTTTGCGGTCCACCTCATACACAACAACTGTCTGATTTATATCCTCTTCAAGATATCCTTCAATCAAATCCGTTTCAAAACCGAAATCTTCCTCGGAATAAAATAAATTATTCCGGTTTATTGGTGTTATATTTCCATTGTTGTTCATTTAAAAAAAATATTTGTTTTTTATCAATTTGAGTAGTATAATATATATAAATAATAATATTACTATATCTAGATATTACGATACTAGTAACAATTTAATATATTTTATAAATATCAATGAGTAATAAAAATAATATAGATAAAGCATATGACATTTTAAAGGAATATAAAGGTAGAAATAACAGAATTATCTACCTTCAAAAACTCTATTCTGTCGGTCAATGCATTCTAACTGATTTTGATGTTGAATATATTTTAACAAACTATGATTTTGAACCATATATCGTTGATAAAACAGTGAAAATAACTGGTGAATTAGGTTTAAAATTACAAGACAAATATCAATTGGATTTTACACCACAAAAAATCAGAATTTCAACCGTTATTGGTGAAATGGGTAATAGCCTTCATTGCTATGTTCAATATCGACAAAGCATCCCATCTCAATTGATGTATGTAAGCAAAAATTCTATATTGAATGAGTTGGAAGATGTTGATTGGAAAACATATGAAGTAGACTTCACAAGTGTTGATAATAAAAGACCTCTTAAAGAACACCAAAAAGAGGGGGTTAAATTTCTATTGGCCAACAAAAAATGCATCTTAGCTGATAGTATGGGTCTTGGAAAACTTCAAGAATTAGACACACCGACACCAACACCAAATGGTTTTGTGCGTTTTGGGGATTTGAAAGTTGGTGATAAAATTTTTGGAAGTGATGGGAAAGTGCATAATGTTTTGCAGATTTTCCCACACAAACAAAAAGACATCTACGAAGTTGAATTCAGTGATGAGACTAAAACTAATTGTGGTTTAGAGCATTTATGGATTGTACAAACAAAAGGAAGTGATGAGTGGAAAGTAATGTCGTTAGAGGAGATTATTTCACAAGGAATTGGAATAGATGGTAAGACTGATGGCTATAAATTCAGAATACCAATAACCAAGCCTGTAGAATATAAAGAGCAAAAACATGTTTTCACTGACCCATACTCAAAAGGAAAGGACGTTTCTGATATCAACCTTTATAGAAAAGAATTAAGTTTTTTAATTCCAAATGAATATTTGTTTGATTCTATTGAAAATAGAAAAGAATTATTAAAAGGTTTAATGGACTCTAATGGTTATATTGCAAAAGAGACCAATAAACTTTACTATCCAACATTTTCTAAGAAATTTGCAGAAGACGTTTGTATGTTGGTACAATCCCTTGGTGGTTTAGCTACAATAACTGAATCATCCATTGGTGAACATATAGTATATCATGTTTACATACAAATAAATTTTTGCCCATTTAAGGAACAAAGTAAAATTGAAAAATATAAAAATGATAAGTCAAATGATGAAGATTTGATAAAATCAATAAAGTCGGTAAAGCTGATTAAAAAGGCTGATGCAATGTGTATTAAAGTTGATTCGCCTGATGAAAGTTATTTGACAAATAACTACATTGTAACGCACAATACAACAACGTCAATTAGTGCTGCCATTTTAGGTGGTTTTAAAAAGATTTTGGTTATTACAACCGCTTCGTTGAAAACAACTTGGAGAAAGGAAATTGAAATCTTTGAACCAAAGAATAACATTCAAGTTATTAATGGTTCTGATTGGCAATCAAATTATAAATTTACAATCGTAAATTATGATATTGTCCAAAGATTCTATGAAGTTGCTGAAGAGGTTGCTTATGAATGGAAAGAACTCGTTAATAACGATGGTTCTCGAACAAGAGTTAAAGTTCCAATTACAGTACGTAATAAATCTAACGGCCAACTTGAATATAAAATGAAAAAAAGCCGTAAAAAAGAAGACATTAAGAATGCCTTAAAGAATAGCCCATTATTCTTAGAAGAATTTGATTGTGTAATCATTGATGAGGCACACAAATTATCAAACCCAAAGGCTAAACGATACCAAGTAATTGAGGATTTCTTGAAAAAATCAAAAATACCTAATGTCTTTCTATTAACAGGTACTCCTATCACTAAAGACACTGTGAGATTCTATAATGTCCTAAAATTATTAGATGCGAATATCACAAAAGACTACATGTACTATATGAGACGTTATTGTGGTGCTAAGAAAAGAACATTTAGAGGTAAAGAACTTCTATTACCAACAGAAGCTACAAACTTAGATGAGTTAAAAGAAAAGGTTAAACACCTATATATCCGTAGAGAACTAAAAGATATGGCTGATATGGTTAATAAAACTGTTTCTACACGATATTATGATTTATCACCTAAGCAGATGGAAGAATATAACCGACTATGGGATGAATACATTAGTGCACAATCTGAAATTGGTGATGAAACCAATGAGGATTATAGACAATTAGTTGAAGGAATGCTTGTACGACAATTTTTGGCCAATCAAATGGTTGAAAATACAATTAAACTTGTAGATGAAAAAATTGAGGATGGTGAAAAAGTTGTTGTTATGTGCACCTTTACTGATGAATTAAAGAAATTCAAAGAATATTACGGTGCAAAGTGTGTTACATATGATGGCAAAATGACTTCAAAGGCTAAAGACCACGCATTTGACACATTTCAAAATAACCCAAAAGTTAAGGTATTTGTTGGTAATATTGTCGCCGCATCCGTTGGTTTAAGCCTTACAGCTGCGCATACTCTAATCTTTAATAGTTATAGTTGGGTCTATGCTGACAACGCACAAGCAGAAGATAGAATATATCGTTTAACTTCCACAGATGATGTAGAATGCATTTACCAATTGTTTACCGATTCTGTTTCTGAACACATGTATCAAACAGTAATGGAAAAACAAAGAATCCTTAATGAAACAATTAAAAAGGAAAATGAAAAATAATATGGAAGAAAAAATTGACACTTCAAACTTATCTGTCATCTATATCCAAGAAATTGGACAAGATAATGATGGAAATTATGTATATGAGTTTCTGATTAGTGAAGACCCTGACTCTGTTTGGGTTGAAAATTGGAATGAAGTTCCTGTGTGCAATGAATCAGATACTAAGCCTTCTCAAGATGATTATGACTATGTAAAAGAATTACGCACAGATATTAAACTTACATTAGGCCAAGATAATTGTTGTGTATCTTTTATGGATATTAAAGATAACATTGCAGCATTAGCGTATGAAGACATTTCAGGTTATGAAGAATATCCAGAACCACGTTTAGTTGTACAATATGGTGATTCACTTGACTATGTTGAAGAAATGCTTGCAAAAAGGGACTTATATATGAAATATGTTTAAAAATAAACAAAGGAGGTAGTTATCTATCTCCTTTATATTTTATTTTAATTGTTAAAGCTTATACATATGAATAATAAATGCAAAATAGAAAAAATTAACGGAAGATATTATATAAATGGAGAAGCCTCACATAATCCAAAGATTGAAGAATTAAAGAAATGGTATAAAGAATATAATGCGAAATATTTTTACAATAAGCTACCTGAATGTAAATTCTTCTTAAAAATGAAAAGTACATATCCTGCACAATGTTATACTTCCTCAAAAGAAATCCATTTTAACAATGGGGGAAAATATATATGGAATACAACCATTATTAAAAAAATTTTATTACACGAAATGGTTCACATGTATATTCATTGTACATATGGTATTATTGGAAAATGTTTAAATTCTTTCCACCACATGTGGCCATTTGCATTTGAAATGTTTAGATTAAATAAAAAACATCATCTTGGATTAAAACTCCTAGATGATGTTCCTTTACGTTCAAAATATAAAAATTAGAGCTTATTTCTGTTAGAAATTCCTCTTTGAAGATTACTCATACCTGATTGGAAGTGGTTAATTTGGTTGTAACCATTTTTACCTTTTCCAACCAATTGATAAACGGTTGTTTCCGGTTTAATCTTTCCTTGGTTTACAAGGTCTGTTAAGTAATCAAACACTTCTTGCTTTGTATCAATTTGTCCTTGTGCTTGATAGTTCTTAGTTGCATTATCTTTTGCCGCCTTAAAACGATCGACGAGACCCCCCCCCCGACCTTTTCCGAACATACCTGCAGCAGCACCTTTTACACCTTGTTTAATTTGATTAAACACGCCTTCATTTTCAAGCTCCTCATTGATTATATTTTGGATATAATTCTGAAGTTGAGCCTCATTCATTACTTTACGAGTTGGCTTCTTTAGTTTAATCTGCCGAGATTCTGCAAGAACTTCCTGAATACATTCTGCAATCAAATTTTCAAATTGCTTCTTATTTACTGTCTTCTTCATAACGTTATAAAAAATTATTTATAATAAATAGTAACTAAAATTTGTTATTATAAAGTTTACTCATTACAGATTCAGAAATTTTTTCAACCATCCTACGTTTTCTTTCTTCTTGTAAAATTTCATCTAAATCAAATTCATTAATTTTACTTTCTACAAGTTTTCTAAGTTTACTATAACGTTTATTCTCTGAAAGTGGTGCATTTAAGAAATCATCAGCATCAATAGTGATATCACCAACTTGTAACTCATGGTTAGAATATGTTACAGGCTTACCATCAATAGTAAAACTCATCTTTGCAATAGAGGGGATTGAATAATTTCTAACAGCATAACGTTTGTTAATCTCTTCAATAGCCCGTCTAACATTTGTTATTACCGTTTTTTCATCCGTTTGTTTTTTTGCCCCGCCAAATGCATCTTGCAAAAATCGGAATTCTTCACGGCTTATTCTCTTAATTGAACCATCACTAAGTATAACATAACTCTGATATTCTTTCCTAAGATTATTACTCTTCGTTAATCTTAAAGCCTCAGTGCCTGTATTAGCCTGTTTTGTTATAAACTCATTACCATCAACGCTACTCCAACCCTTTCCATTATTTATCAATTTAGTTTTTCTTATTGCATCAATAATATCACGTGGGAAACTATTAGTTTCAACATAGTGGTCAATTTCATCTGCCATATCAGGGTTTTGTTCTTTAAACAAAACAATACGTTTCTTAAAATCAGAATCATTAGCAACAAAGTCATTTAAGTCATCATCAGATGCATTTTTAAATACATCATCAATGTCATTAAGTCTTTTATCATAATTCATTGTGTTAAAGTTCAATTGCTGTGTAACAGTTGTGAAAACAGCAAAAGGTCTTGTAGCACCACGTTTATTATTCAACTTTTTCTTAAAATCATCAGAATCAAAGAAAGAATTTATATATTCTTTTTCCAAAGACCTTCCTCTTTGTTCAATATCGGCTACTGAAACATTGTTACCTTTAGAATCAGTATAACCACCATTTCTAAAAGTTTTATTTACCGCAGCAGCCTCAACATAGACAATCGTCACAAAAGCTCCCTTATTAATCTTTCTTTGTGGGTCAAAAAACATGCTTCTTAAATCCCTTGGATTCGTAACATCATAATTTGCTGAACGGTCTCTAATTCCAACATATGGGTCACGCTCTTCTGCTTCTGCCAAATATCTATTGACATGTTCTTTTACCAATTTATTTAAATCCATATTTATTTTATTTTTTTATAAAACCTTATTTAATATAATTATATTATTATTTGTTTAAATTTTAAAAAACTTTTCAAATACCACCCAAAATAAGTGGTTGTATTTCTATACTTTTCTTTAAATTACCATGATTGGTAGAGGAGTACCCTTCTTAATTTCAATCATATTTTTCACCATATTCGCTTGGTTTTCCATTACTTTATAAGGGCTTAGGTTCTCTAAACGCTTATCTAAATCCTCTAATGTTTTAGTTTCTAAATTATCTGCGAAAGTTGCGAATTGTGAGTAGTCTAAAGTTAGCGGACTCGAAATTAAGTTAAGTGCGCCGCTGAATTTTCCTCGAATAAATGAAAGGGTTCTCGCAGCTTTTGCTGTTAATAGTTTTCTGACAATATTTTGTGTTGGTGCGTTAAGATATTCAAAATCCATTTTTTCCAATGGAATTTGGTCAGGTGTCATTAAAATATCCCCAAGATTATTTTTACGGCATTCATCTTCATTTCCGCTCACATCATAATACGTATACCAACAAGTACAATTATTAAGCGAATATAAATTATGGCCACCTAAACCAAACGTTAGTGGACTACCGGGTGTTGACATTAAATGTAAAAGGTGTGTACCATTAGGGCCTGCCGTAACTTTATACACTAAGTCCGAACGTAGAAATTCATTCTTTGTTTTCATATCGGCGGCCATTAGGGCAACATCATAAGCAGGTAATGCCCATATACCCACGCCCATTCCGTATGCTGAACCCATTCCACCAAACGCAGTTGCTGAACCAAGACCCATTTGTCCCATAACTCCACCACCAAATTGTACTCCTAAGCCACCATAATTAGCCCACATTGCAGCATCAGTGGTTGGTGGTGTTACCCACATTACTTTATTTATCTCACGCCCTGCAGGAATTGAATATACTTGCCTACCACATTCAAGTTTTACAAAGTCTTTCTTTAACTCCCAAGGGCCTCTTTGTTGTAATCCGACCTCTTTACTGAAATAGTAAGAATAGTCTTTAGCAAGGTCTAAGGTTCTAACAGAAAATGCCCAAGCGAGATCAATATTTGTTAAATTTTTGCCATAGAAATTAGCCCAATTCGCCTCAACAATAAAACTATAAGCTCTTTCTGCATAATCTTGCACAGCGTTATCAAGCAAATCACATAATTGGTCATCAGTAAGTTCTACTTTACGCACAGGTGCACCAAGTTCACTTCTAACTTTATTAAATAATGCTTTTTTTTCTTCTGAAATCATTTTTATTGTTACATGTTTTATATAAATATCAAGGCCAACGCTATTATTTATGCTAAATATTATAACACATATTTGCTAAGTACTGTTTACATTTGTATATATAAACAACATTTTAAGCTAAAAATTGTAATAAAATGTGTATTTTTTTTAAGCAAATTATTTGATTTTGTAAATTTTCGTAGTATTTATAATAAAAATAATATGATAATTTGTTGGTTTTCTTGTGGTGCAACTTCAGCTGTTGCCTGCCATTTAGCTTTAAAGGAATACGGAGATAAAGCACAAATCTACTATTGTGAGACGGGTGGTGAACACGAAGATAATAAACGTTTTCTTTTAGACTGTGAGAAATGGTATGGAAAGAAGATTCATATTCTTCGTAATCAAAAGTACAAAGATCACTTTGATGTTTTAGAAAAACGAGGATATAGCCACTTTTGGGCTTCTTGTACTTTAGAACTAAAAAAGAAGATGAGATACAAATTAGAGGACGAACATCCTGATTTTGAAGGGCAAATTTTTGGTTTTGATATTTCTGAAACTAAACGTGCTCAAAGATTTAAGGAGCAATATCCTAATTCCAAACCAATATTTCCATTGATTGAAAAATCTCTATCTAAAAGTGAATGTTTAGGGATTCTTCAAAAAGCAGGTATAGAAATTCCAAAGATGTACAAACTTGGCTATAACAACAATAACTGTATTGGCTGTGTAAAAGGCGGAATTGGCTATTTCAATAAAATCCGAAAAGATTTCCCTGAGAATTTCAACAGAATGAGTGAGGTAGAACAAAAGAGAAATTTTGCCTGTTTAAAGGATCATAATGGAAACCAATTATTCTTAAAAGACTTAGACCCGAATAGAGGTAAAGATGTTGTTGAGATTATGCCTGAATGTGGCTTATTCTGTGAGTTGGAGTTCTTTGAATAATTTTATATGTATTAATATTCTTTTTAAGAAAAAAAAAAATGATTTCTCGTGCGATTTGTTTATCGAACGCACGAGTTATCTATATAACTTAGATATAATCTAAAGTTAATCAGTAAATAAATTAAAATAACAACAATAAATTTAAAACAAATGAGAAAGATTAAAAAACTATTTAACACAATGAAGAAGAACATTAAAGAGAATACAAATCTTATGTTACCATCAGGAATGCTACCTGTCAAATTTTAATTCAATTTTAAGTATGTGTGATACTCTCTTTAAAAAAGAGACGATGTTAAGATGAATGTGGAACAATTGTTGTTTCCTCATTTTTTTTTTTTGTATATAATATTAGCCTTGCTCAGATATTTATATAAAAGTTTAGATTAACAATGGACGTAATAATAGATACTAAACAATTAAATAAGTTAAAATACGCCTATAAAAGTAAGTATGTTGATGATTCTGAGTTGTACAAAAGTCCGAAATTATGTAATGGGGTGAACCAAAGCCTTAATAATCTTAAAATCATAGATATAATTGAACAATACGGAGAATTAACATCTGAATATTCAGATATATTTCAACGTGAAAAATCAATTGGATATTGTGAAGATGGCTCTCCAATTCAACTATACACACTTGATAAAACGAAAACTCAAAAACCTATCATATTAATTGTCGGCGGTGTTCACGGAGATGAAAAAACCTCAATTCATGGAATATATGAAACCGTTAAATTTCTTTTAACAAGTAACAAATGGTCACGTTTCATTACAAGTAATTTCGTAATTAAAATCATACCTTGTTTAAATGTATATGGCTTTAATAACAACAAACGAAATAATTCCAACAATAAAGATTTAAATCGCGACTTTATTAAAACAACACAAAAAGAAACTAAGGCTTTAACTGATTATATTAAACAAAATAAAAATAGAATAAAGATTATACTTGATAGCCATAATGCTTATAACGAAGAATATATCTCTTGTAAACAAGAAATGAAGTATTTTGAGGAATATGAGGATGTTGCATTTAAACTGAACTTATTTCTAAATGGAAAATACGAAAGTAATGATAAAAGAAGTTTCTTGTGGGTTAGTCGTAGCAAAAATGATGGTACATTAAGTGATTTCATTAATAAAAACAAGTTTATTGGCCATACAGTAGAATCGCCACGAAGTCTTGTTAAAGAAATTCATTATCCAAACCCGATTAACTACGAGGATGGTGCTGAGGTGACAATAGACTTATTAGTTAATTTAATGTATATTTATGGTAAGATGTATAACAATAAAATAATTAGTTAATCATTAGATGGTAAGGAATGAAACAATTTAATATAAATAAGGATGCAACATTTCCATATCTTGAAATAGAGCCTGTAATGAATGGGAGAAACACCTTTCGTAAACTATATGAAGCACTACAAAATGCAGACATTTCATTTTCCATGAAGAATATAGATACAGGTATATGGAAAATAGCTAATGCCCAAGCAAATATAGCTAATTCAACAGAACAAGGTTGTGAAGATAGATTTAAGATTCAATATAGATGGAAAACTCGTGATACAAAGGAAGCAGGTCGTTATCTTGCACAATTTAAAATAAAGTTTTTAAACGATATTGTAAGTAGTGATACAATTTTTCCAAAAGGAGAATTGATAGTGCCAATATATGAAGACATTATTGTTAATATCATGGATAATAGTATTAAAACAACATAAAAATAACCTCATCAATTAATTTTGATGAGGTTTCTTTCTATTATTAAATTAATTTTTTTTTATACTTAAAAAATGGGTTATCCTTCATAGCTTCTGCAATTTTCTCATAGTAGTTACAAGTTTCTTCAAAATCTATTATATCCTGTTGTTCTAACTCATACCATTCATTTAACGAATGTTTGGCCATAAAATGGCGATGAAGACTTGATTCTATAAATGAAGGAATTGAGGTGTCAAATTTTTTAACCAAATGAATTTCACAAGAATTACCTGTTTGCAATTCTTTTATTCTTTTACTTACACAACTTCGTGTCATACCAATTTTAAATAACTCTGTGGACGGATCACACAGTAAATATACACTTCCCATCATAATATCTAATTATAGTTGCCATTTGGAAATTTATCAAGAATATAGTATATATTAAAGTAACATCCGTATGATAATGCCGCAATAGGCGTTTTAACCATGGAAATTAAAGTTTAATAAGTATGGCAGAAGTAAGTAAAGAACAAATTGAATCATTCTTAAATGGTTCTAATCCACAAGAACGAATCATTAAAATCGAAGGCGATTATAATGAATCTAAAATTCACGTAATTTATCGTGATGAAGATGGTAAGATGCGAATCGAACACGATGACTTTTACCCATTTGTATGGTGTAAACTCAGTGTTTGTACGAAATTATATAATGGTAATCGAGAAACATTAAAGCAACAAATGCGCCTTTATGGGATTAAAGTAAAGGCATTGCGCACAAATAATTCAGATGGTATCACACCTGAGCGTATGGAAAATGGATTCCGTTTCATGTTCTATGCGCAAATTCCTATGTCATATACAAAATTCCTTGAGTTCTTCGAGAACGGTGGTTGTCCTGTATATGGAAGAAAAGATGATAGTAGTAATCGAGTCCAAGAATTTATTGCTGTGTCAAATACTGAACAGTATATGATTAGCACAGGTAAGCGTTTGTTTAAGGGTTATAACGATTATGATGACTTACTTCGTCTTACTTGGGACTTGGAAACCGAGGGACTTGACCCTCATGTTAATGCAATCTCTCAGATTGGTATTCGCACTAATAAAGGTTATCAAAAGATTATTACTATCGAAGGTGATACACAATCAGAAAAATTTGAGAATGAGATTAAAGCAATCGATGAATTTTTTCGGATTATACGAGAGATTAATCCTGATGTGATTACAGGTCATAATACTGAAAACTTCGACTGGAACTTTATTTCAGTTCGCCTTGAACTTGCAGGTACTTCAATGAAGGAATTTACCAAGGATTATTTCAATGGGATTGGAATTTATAAGAAGAACAAACAAGCTGTGCTTAAGTTAGGTGGTGAAATGGAGTATTATTTCCCAACTGTATTTTGGGGGCATAATGTCACAGACTCACTTCAAGCTGTAAGACGAGCACAAGCTCTTGATTCTTCAATGAAAAAGGCCGATTTGAAATACGTGTCTGCATATAGCAAAATCAAAAAGAAAAATCGTGTTTATATTAAAGGTAAACTTATCGATGAGACTTGGTTGAATCTAAATAAAGTTTATGCCTTTAATGACGATAATGGTAATTGGTTTAAAACCGAACCAAAAACATTTGAAAAAACTTTTACTAATAGTGATGGTGTCGTAACAAATCGTTACACTTTCAACGGCTATGATTCAAAACTCATTGATAACCAAACCAATGAAGAATTTGAATTTGTAACAGGCCGTTATATTGCTGAGAGATATTTGTTGGATGACCTTTGGGAAGGAGATAGAGTAGAGCACCGTTATAACGGTAGTAACTTCCTTGTCGGTAAAATGCTCCCTATTTCATTTGAAAAGACTTGTACAACAGGTACTGCAGCATTATGGAAATATATCCTTATGGGATGGTCTTATGAAAACGGGCTTGCTTTGCCTGATTTTACACCACGTAAATCTTTCACAGGTGGTCTTTCTCGCCTTCTTACAGTAGGATACGTAGACCGCGTTGTAAAACTTGACTACAACTCACTTTATCCGTCAATTATCTTAACTTATGGTATTGAGACAAATATTGATATTATGGGTGTAATGTCGGCAATGCTTGAATATGTGCTTACGCAACGTGAGTTGTATAAAGGTTTGAAGGCTGAGTTTGGTGGTAAGTCAAAGCAGATGAGAAAGCTACTTGAAACAATGACCAAGGGGACAAAAGAATATGCTGAAACTGAACAGAAGATGAATGACTTTGCCTCTGAATCTGCAAGTAATGATAAAAAACAATTACCGTTAAAAATTCTCGGTAATAGTTACTTCGGAGCGTTCGGAAGTGGTGACACAAGTGGTTTCAATTGGTCTGATATTGATGCAGCAGAAGAGACTACTTGTTGTGGAAGACAATCACTTCGTTTGATGATTAGTCATTTTGTTGGGCTTGGATATAAACCTATCGTTGGAGATAGTTTCACGGGTGATACACCTCTTTTTGTTAAATACAACGATTCCAATCTTATTGACATTAAAACCATTGCTGAAATGATAGATGAAGATAGTGTAGAAGTTGATGTTCTTGGCCGTGAATATGATTATAGTAAAAAGAATTATAAAGTGTTATGTAGAAGTGGGTGGTGTGAACCAAGTTATATTTATCGTCACAAAACTTCTAAACCAATTTATACTGTCAGTGAAGGAGAAATGTCCATCGACGTAACGGAAGACCATAGTCTTTTTACTGAGGATAAGAAAGAAATTAAGCCAAGTCAGATTAAATCAACTACAAAATTGGAATATTATACTGATAAAAGTATCTACACTGATTTTAATACATTAACCCAAAAAGAATATGACTATGTAGCTAAAACTTATGGTGGCACTGTTGCTATCATGAATGCTGATAAACTAACAAAAAAAATATGGTTTAACTTGCATAAGAACGATACTTTCAAAACAAAAAAAGATTTGGCAGTATTCCAATTTATTAAAAATTCTTTATAAAGAATGAATTGTGATTTAACAAAAAACTGATATGATATGCCTAAGAAATTAACAAAAGAGGAATTTATTAAAAAAGCTAATGAAGTCCATGATGGTAAATATGATTATTCCAAAGTTAAATATGTGAATAATAAAACCAAGGTATGTATCATTTGTCCTAAACCTGAACATGTGGAGTTTTGGCAAGTACCAAATTCTCACATACAAGGCAATGGCTGCCCAAAATGTAATTTAAGTCATTTGGAACGTAGTGTGATGAATTACTTGGATGATATGGGAATAACCTATGATCATCAGAAACGCTTTGATTGGTTGGGTAAGCAATCATTAGACTTTTATTTACCTGAATATAATGTTGGAATTGAATGTCAAGGTGAACAACATTTCTTCCCAGTTGATTTTGCAGGAAAAGGTATTGAGTGGGCATGTAAAAAATTTAACAAAACCATTTCTACTGACAAACGGAAGAAGAAATTATGTGAGAAACATGGGGTCAAGTTATTATATTATGGTAATACACCAAACTATGATACCTTCCTTGGTGAGGCAGTGCATGATGATGTTCAACACCTAATTAATTATTTAAAAAAAATGATAAATAATACTATGCATTTTCATGTTAATATGATGAATTGCTAATCGTTAAATAATTTTATAAGAAAAAATATTTGAAATTAGGCAAAAACTAAGTATTATCAAAATAAAGTAATTAAACTAAGATTGTGTAACAATAAAACAGAATAATATGATTAATGTAATTAAGAACAGAAAGGAGGACTATAAGGTCGATGTTGTATTTGATATACAACTAGACTCTACCGTGGTGAACGGACTTGGCATGAATGTTGCACACAACACCGACGGGTTTAATTTTCAAATGCCTAAGGATGAAGAATTTAGATATACAGATGAAAATCCTTATATTAGTAAGGGACTTGGGCGAAATTATAAAAAAGGTGAAAAATTTACAAAAGTTGAGGCTGATGTTGCAGAATTTGAAGACCTTTTCTTGAATGAAGCGTACGCTATTGGGCCAAACAAATGTGGGCTTGGTATTGACGAACTTGTTCCGAACTCGATAAATTTCTCGAGGAAGAATTATGCCGATTTGTTAGATGAAAACACAGGTGAAATTAAACTTGTAGGAAATACCATTAAGTCTAAGAAAATGCCAATATACATTGAAAAGTTCTTGGATAAAGGCATTCGTTTGTTGCTTGTGGATAAAGGTAAAGAATTTTTAGAGTTGTATTATGATTATATTGAAAAAATATATAATATGCAAATTCCTCTTAAAGACATTGCCTCTATTGGTAAAATTAAGACAAGCATTGAAACCTATAAGAATAATTGCAACACACTTACGGCCGCAGGTGCTAAGAAATCACGTCAAGCGTGGTATGAACTTGCAATTCAGCATAATCTTGACGTTCATATGGGTGATGCAATTTATTACATCAACACGGGTGATAAAAAGAATGATTCAGATGTTAAACGTGTAACACATTTCTTCTATAAGGATAAAGATGGTAAAAAAATCGACTATGTTCTCAATGAGGATGGTACTCCAATGACTAATAAGAACGGTGGTACAATTAGTCTTACTAAGACAATTGAAAAAGAGTATACGGCAAAATTCAAAGGTTGGAAAAAAAAGAGTAAGGACGATAGAAAACCGACAAAGTTAGAATTTGGAAGAACTCTTTACCCCAATCTTCAAGAAGAGGATGAAATCTTATTCAATTGTGTATTGCTACCAAATAACATCATTGATGATGAAGATGATCACTTCTGTGACGATGATTTGGAGTATAATCGTGATAAGTATATTGACATGTTTAATAAAAAGGTAAAACCTTTGCTTGTCTGCTTTGATTCTTCTATTAGATATAGAGTTGATGAAAAGGGTAAGACAGTAAACAATATTCTTATTACGTCACCGAAAGACAGAAAGACATTTACTGAGGTTGAGTGTAAATTGGTTAGTGGACAACCTTATACATCTACAGACCAAGATACATATAAACAACTTATGACAATGGACGATAAAGAAATTGTCTTTTGGAAACGAATGAACAAACGCCCTCTATTTGAAAAAGAGTGTGGAATGAATTGGGATGAAATTGAGCGTGACTATGATGAACGAATGGCTATTAAGACACAAGATGGAATTCGTGATGAAGTAGAAGCATTCCAAAAGTTTATTGATGGCTTATCAGTTGATGATATTATTAATTTTGAAGAGTTCCCCAAAAACATTTCAGAATTGATATATGATAAACATAGTGATGGTATTTTTTATTCATATAAATACGACGTAGAAATTGGGCGTATTACAGACATTACTAACAAGCTCTATGAGATGTCCAATGATTATGATTTAAGCGATTAAAACAAAAAAAGATCCACAGTTTTGTGGATCTTTTTTATTTGTATAAGAATTAATATTCCCCTGCATCAAATACGTTTCTAACGTACAAACCATCAGATTTCTTTTCAAGGATATTAGTTGAATCAGCACTAATTTTAACCGATTCATTAACCTTAGTACCCAAGTTAGTTTGGAAACTATTAAACTCTTGTGTAAGATTATTAATCTTGTTAGATAGAGTTGTGTTTTCATTCTTGTTGTTTTGTACTTGTGTTTTTAATGTTGAAACCTCAGGAACTAACGTACCAACCTTTGTCTTAAGTTCTGAAACATCATTTTTTAATGTCGGAACATTACCTTCTAATGTAGTTACCTTTGTCTTGAGATCTGAAACATCAGTTTTCAATGTTGGAACATCACCTTCTAATGCAGTCACTTTTGTCTTAAGAGTTGGAATTTCACCTTCTAATGTAGTTACCTTTGTCTTAAGATTAGTAACATCAGGTTTAAGCGTTGTAAGGTCTGCCTTATTGTTAGCCACATCAGTTTTCAAACCATTGATATTATCCTTATTAGTTGAAATATCCTGTTTGATTAAAGTTAAATCAGAAGAACCTGTATTAACTTTTTCTTTCAGCTTATCAATTACTGTCTTGTTATCTGTAATATGGTTTGCATTAGCAGTAACTCTCTCATCAATACGTCTAAGTGTAGAATCACTTAAATTAGACTGTCCACTAACTGTTGTTTGTAATGCCGTTGTTACTTCTAATAACTTAGAAATAGCTTTCTGTCCACTAACAGTGCCTTCACTACCAAACACCACAGTATAGTCCTCAAAGTCATTACTTACATAAAGTCCATTAGCCTCAGCCTTAATTGCTTGCTTGTTTGAGCTTGCAAGACGAACATTTGCAGTTAAACTATCAGTGTCACCTGTTGTCGTTTTATTAAGTTCAACCGTGCCTGAATTACCAACTTCCCATTTTTTAGCAACTTTTACCAAGCCATCATTAATTGTTTTAATGGCATCAGCATTAGTCTTAATATTCTTATTAATATCACTTAGAAGAGCTGACACAGGAATTGTCACCTGACTTTCATGACCGGCAGTTTCAATAGTTAAAACCACACTATTACTATTACTATCAAATGTACCATTCTTAATTAATGAGCCACTATAAAGTTTGTATGTGTGTGTTCTACCACCTTTATCAACGTATGTAAGTTCACTTGTTGCTGCATCATAAGTCAAATTAAAGTTGTCTATTGCACTTTGATTAGATGTTACTCGTTGATCAAGTTTTTCAACTTCACGATTAACCTCTACTTTTGTTGCATAACCATCCTTAACACCTTGAACTTCTTCCTTTGTTGCATAAACATTCTTAGCATCAGCAGCATTTAACTTATCATTTAATTTAGATTGCACGTCAGCTAACTTAGCATAATCTTGAAGTTTTGTTGTTACTTCCTCTTTATCGAACACATCAACTGCGTTAGCCTTTGCCTTGATTGCATTGTCAAGTTTATTAACCTCAGTAGAAAGTGCAATTTCGAGAGCTTTTTCTTTTGATTCTGCACGATTCTTTTCATTGACTACCGCATTTGCATTGGCCTCTTCAGCTCTTGTCGCACGTACAATTTCAGACTGTAAGTCAGAATTAGCTTTTTCAGCAATGTTTTTAACATTTCCAACCTCATTAGATACAGATTCAACCTTATCTTTATTTGATTTAGTTGTACTTAACAACTTTGATACTGCGGTTTGACCACTAACAGTACCTTCATCACCAAATACCACTGTGTAATCTTCAAGGTCATTACTTACAAATAAACCTTCTCCATCAGTCTTTAATCCTTGTTTTGTTCCACTTGAAACACGAACATTTGCAGATAACTCATCTTCATCACCAACAGTATTCTTTGTAAGAATTACGGTTGAAGTGGGTTTAACAACAAATTTCTTAGCAAGTTTTGCAATAGCTCCATTAATTGTACTAAGTGCTCCCTCAGCATTTATAACACGGCCATTAATATCAGTTAAAAGTTTAGAAACAGGAATTGAAATTTCTTTTGTTTCCCCATTAGAAGCCTTTAATACAAGAATTACACTATTACTACTTTCATCAAATCTTCCACTTTCAAGTAGTGAACCATTTGCCAATACAAAACTTTGCTCTCTACCATCCTTACCTGTATACGTAAGTTTATTTGTTGCAGGGTCATAACTCAAATTGAAGTTTCCAATTGCTGTTTCATTTGCAGTTAATCTTCCTGCAAGACCGTCTGTGGCAGCATGGACTTCAGATTTAGTTGCAGCAGCATCTTGAACCTTAGTTAATTCTGTTTTAGTTGCGTATGTATTAATAACATCCACAGAATTTGCTTTAGTGTCAACAACAGACTTAACGGAACTAATTGCATTATCCGTATAAACCTTAGAATCTGCAAGTACTTTACCCTCACGTTCTTTTGCACTATTAGTTTCAGCATCAGCATAAGCCTTAGCATCTGCGAGAACCTGTCCTTCACGTTCCTTTGTTTTTGCCACCTCACCATTGATAGTGTTATTAACTTTTACAACCTCTTCGTTTGTATAAGTTTTAGCATCTACAAGAACCTGTGCTTCACGCGTCTTTGCAGCTTCTTCTTTCTGAGCGATAAGTGTTGTGTTATTTCCAACTTTTTCTAAGATTACATTTTCTTTCTCTACGGCTCTTTCGGCCTCCTTGCTAATTGCATTAGCATTAGCCTTTTCAGCTGCGGTTGCACGAGTTTCTTCTGCTGTAATTGCCTCCTTATTGGCAAGAGAAAGTTTATGTGTTGTACCAACAGAATCTTCTAATTTCTTATCAGCATTTTCACGTGCCATTGCTTCAGCATTAACTGCATTCGTTATATGTGATTTTGAAACATAAGCACCATCAGCTTTAACTTCTAAAATATTATCTGAAGAAGAATTAACAAGAAGTTTTGCTGTAAGAACATTTTGTGCACCAATTTTATCTTCCAAAACTAAATGAATGGAACTTGTATCAGCAGTTGTAAACTCATGTACTAAATCATGTGCTGGTATACGTACAACCTTGTCTTTATCACCTATGGTAAATGTTAAAACAATATCTTCATTTGTTGAATCATATGAAGCATCCTTCAATACATCAAAAGCAAGTCCCGACAAATCAATTGGATAGTCATTTTCACCAACCTTAATTAATAATGTTGAGCGGCTCTTATTATATGTTGCACTAACATTTGCTTTAAGGCCTCCATTTGATACAATAATTGACTTATCAGTGCTTAATTTGACATCATTAGAAACTGTAAAGATGCCCTTTTTATCATTATTAACGGTTGTTTTAACAGTATCTGTCTCAGAACCTTTAACTTCAAGATTATTGATGAAATCAAGATTGTCTTCAATGTCTTCAATAAGTTCAGAATGTTCAGTCAATTTCTTTTCAACAGTAGTGTCCTTATACTTAATATTCTTTGCTAAGCCATCTACCGTATATTCGCCATCAACTAATTTAAGAGGCCGAGGCATAAAGTCCATCAGTAGTTTTACCAATAATATTATTATCGAAAGTCTTCTTACTAAGTCCTTCACTTCCTGCAATATTGACATCGGCTGTAAGAATATTACTACCTTCTTTTTCATTTGGGATAAATGAAAGTTTAACAGTATCAGTATCACCAAGATCAAAATTCATTTCATGGCTTAACTGTACAACAAACTTAGCAACCTTATCAATTGCATCCGCCAAACTCTTTGCGTCACGAATAACTTCATCATGGTTGTCAGGAGTATATGATACTCTTCCATCAACCATTTTTTCATTATAAACCAAACCACAAGCCTCAATAACACTTGTTAAGTCATCATCTGCAAAAACGATTGCCTCTTTAAGTTCTGTATCAGCTTTTTCACGAGCAGTTGCTTCATCAGCAATTGCTTTTTCCAATTCAGTATCCTTATCTGCACGAGCCTTAGCCTCTGCATCTATACTCTTTTGGAAATCACCCTTTTCAGAGAAAATATTCTCTAAGTCTTCAATTTTATTTTTTAAATCTGCGGTATCAAACAAGAAAAAAGATTTACCCTCGTTTGTTTCTCCTTCAGGAAGACCAACCATAATAATGGCATTTTTCTTACCCTCAGCACCATAGAAGAAAAGTACAGGCTCATATGGGAGTAAAGTTGTGGATTTATCAAACTCCATTTTATTCTCCACATAAGCAATTACCTCCTCACGCTTATTAAATTTTTTATCTTTAGTGCCGTGACGTAACTGTAATTTATATGTATTGCTCATTATTTATAATATTTTTCTATTTTATCTTAAAATTCTCCAAAATTGAGAGATAGCTGAACTTTAATATCATTTGTACCATTAACACTCTTAAGTGTAAGTTCACCCGTTTCCGAATTAAAAGTCGAACCTTCTTGTTGTAATAGTCTACCTTCAAGTTCATCATCCTTTTCTTTACGACTATTTACTTCGGCCTCAATAGCATCCAATTGATGTTTATCAGCATCTGTACGAGCAGTCACCTCAGCATCAATAGCTTCTTTCAATTTTGCATCCTCTGCCTTACGATCTTCTATTTCAGTATTGATTGAATCTGACAGTTGTTTATCAGCATCTTCACGAGATTTTACCTCAGCAGCAAGTGCTTCTTTCAATTTTGTGTCCTCTGCCTGACGCTCTTCTCTTTCAGTATTAATAGTGTTATTTACTTCTTCACTATTTCTCGTTGCATTATTAAGTGCCTCTAAAACTTTACTGTTTTCATCTTTACGTTCTTGGCGTTCAGCTTCAATTTCCTCTTCCAAGGTTCTATCTGCCTCTTGAAGGCTTTCCTCCATTTCATCAAGAATTGGTTGAATGCTACTCACAACATCATCATAAACCATTTCATTAACACTAATGAAGTCATTACCAATAACGCGGTACTCAACCATTTTCTTTCCATTTGGTGCTTTGTCAACAGTGACGGTATCCCCTTGTTTCATTTCATTTCTAACCCACTTGAAACCATCCCACTCATTGATGAAATAGTGACGTGTAAAAGTTATACCCTGACCATTGTTTGGTAACATTGGTTTAAAAGAAGCATTACCACAAGCAAAGTTTGTTGAAAGCCAAATTGATTTACCATTCTTTACAGACGGAAGAAGAAGGGTTGGATATTCAATATCCATTATTTCCTCAACATCAAAATAATTCTTACCGTTATAATCCTTAACCAAACGTAAAGAAAGATGATAATTACTTGCAATTACATCTTGATAAACACCGTCCTTATTGTAATGAAAACGCTTAATATAAGCCTTTGTATTGTCATCATTTGTTGTTGCTGTCCAAAAAGCTGAACGCTCTTTGAAATAACCAAAGTTACAACCATCATCAGCATAGCCTGCAGGAGTTACACGGAAGCCAAAAGAATCAAGACCATTATGTCCATCACATTTCTGTTCACACTTGTTGTTAGCCTCTCGTTCTCGTGTCCCAACGCATCTATCATCAGTATAATCAAAGCATACGTCATCAGCACAATCACAAGTTTTCTCACAGTTACAATCCTTTTTCTTGTGGCAACCACAATCATCATGACCACTATGTGAATTATCACAACTATCATCACTACCACAAGTATCACAAGAATCAGAGCAGCATCCATCTTTCCACATAGTCTTAGACTTCAATAGTTTACCTGCCCATTTACCTAAAAATTTATTCTTATCAGCTTTCTCATGGTCTTTATCACACTCACAAGGTTCAATAGCATTAAGAAGGTCATCCCAATCTCCTTTTGTTGGGATTCTCCATCCACTCTTCTTTAATTCACAAGCAATTTCTCGAACAGCTTTGTAATCATATAAGTAACCATAGTCACTAATATCTTCACAAGTAACATATCTATCACCCATAATGTTACCACAAGAAGGTAGAGAGCCACCTTCTGCAACATTAACAATAGATTTTACTGTTTTAAATTGTCCTGTTCTGTAAGATGGTGCAACCCCTAATGGAGCATTTCTTAGCCCATCTCCAAACAATGTGTTATCAGTTGATACACTGAAATCTGTGTTCTCATTTGTTGCAAACCCCTCTATATGCTGCATAGTACCATCAGCATTTGTCAATTTCAACACCCCATTAAGTTTGTCGAATTCTACATTAACAACACTTGTCTTTAAATCTTCCGTTTTAACAAAATCTAATACGCCTTCGGCAGAAACATGACTACCATCCATTAACGTAATCACAAGATCTTTACCCTTAACGGCAATAGACTTAACATCACGACCTTCTAAGACATAAAAGTTGTTGTCAACTTCTTGACCGTTCAATGCACAGTTCTTTGTGTAATCGCCTGTATAATCAGATTTTAAACGATAATAAGTTATTCCATTCATTATTTTAAAAATTTTTTATTTTAATAATAAATATCTGAATTTAATCAAATATTGGTATCGTATTTATAGTTTTCAACGATTTCAGTAAAATTTAATGGACAGCTATAAAAACGGAATCTCTCAATATACCCAACGAAACTTCCACCGAACTCCTTTTCAAGAGGTAACACGTATTTTGGGGTTTCTCTGTAGTTAATATTTACCACATCACATAAACCTTGTGTACCACCACCAATTGAGATAGAAAATGGAACACCTTGTTGCTTATCAGATAAGTCATTTAAAGGTTTTAAATTTAAGATTGGTAATTCTTCTGACTTTAACTTCAATTTTCCATTTACGTATATATAAATCACCATTTTTGTATCAGAAGAGTTTTTTAAATCATCACATATTTTGTTTTGAAGATTTCTCGGTCGAATCGGTAAAATTTTAATACTAATTGTGTACCATTCATCTTCATTAATTATGTCTTTTTGTGAAAATAACTCTTTAATTTCGTACTTTTCTTCCTCAGACTCACAGTCTTTAACCATATATTTAAAACCAATCGAGCCATCATCTTTAATTTGAAAAGCCAAAGCATTTCTATATAAGTCTTCTAATACATTGTATCTTTTGTTTTCTTCATCTATTAAAGTATCGATTGTCTTTGTTGTATAGCCATCAGATGTACGATTGAACAATAAGAAATAATTTATATTTTTTGGCTTTTTAACATCATACATTGTAACCTTTGTACCATCTTCCCAATTTTTTGTTGTAAATCCATCTGAACTTCTATTGAATAATAAGAATTTATTATCTGTATCATACTGTATGATATTAGGTTGATTAAAATCGAAGCCATCAGATGTTAAAAGTATTTCATTCCCCGTTATTTCCTCTTCTTTTTCAAGATATTCATCTTCTACATATTGATTACAATTGAGAGCATCTTTAGTGAAGTATTCTTTATCAACATAATTTGGGCATATATACTTTTCTTTTATATCACAAGTATGTTCACAATCATTGCCATACACAGTATCTAAATAATCAGATTCATAAGGTTCATCCTCTTGAATATATCTTGAATTAACATCAGAACTCTCAGTTGTATATCCATTTTCAAAGTAATCACTTTCTCCATATTCAGATTTTGATTTATCAAATTGTGTATCAACCTTATATCTCTCCCACCACTTATTTTCGGTCCGAGTACCTATATATAAAAATATACCTTTATTTTCTGTATATACATCATTTAATGTGATTTTATCATTAACTAAATCAGACTTCTTTAATTTTATTTCCATACTCCAACCATTATCCAAAGCATGGGGTAATATTTGATATTTTTTTCCATATCCTTTAAAAAAACCTTGATAAAAGCCACCCTTTAATTCAGCAACTTCTTTTCCGTCCATGTGTATGATATTGTTTGAATAATCATACAACTGATTATTACCATTTACCTTTCTTAAATGTAAACGCAAATCGCCACTTTCTGTTTCATATTTTGAATTTAAAAATAAATCTAAAAATTCCTTGTTGGTAATTCTATCTTTTTCATAAGAAATAAAACCATTATCAACGCCTGTAACTCCAATATAATCAAATAGAACCCCATCATTTATTGCCTCTGTCCATACATATTCCTCTTTAGAGAATACATCATCCCAAAAAACACAATTTGGGTCATTAAAATCCACATATGCTGATAAGCATTCAGTAGATAAACCACCCAAAGACCCACCATAACTAACCTCTTGAGCAAGATGAAAATCCCAATAATCCTCATCTGTCAGCATAAAGTCAATTAAGTTCCTATTATGATTTAAAATATTACTCATTCAAATATATTTATATTATACAAGAATAAATATCATTGAACTGAAAATGAAACGTATAATTAAAATAACAGAAACCCAACTTCTTGAAGCAGAAGGAGATGCTTTTCACTACTTAGATGCAAGTGATGATGCGAAACCTTTCAATGGTCAATCAACAATCACAGCACAAGGTAAACTTAATGGTGAAGAAAATTCAGAACCAATATTTACTGACCGCATTGGAAAGCAAAGAACCGCTCAATCTTGGGCAAGATATAGAATGTACGGTAACATTAATAAACCTGCAAGTACTGAACCAAGAGGTATATATGAAGATATTTTTAAAGAAGGTGTTGAAGTAAAAACAGATCTCCAAGGTGATGCCAATAAAGATGGAATTGACGATATCTTTACTAATGTTGCAAGTATGGGTCAAGGAAATGGTGTTGAATCTTTAACTGATGGTGATCAGCTTAATAATTTAACAGTAATACCAAAAGATGTAGAAAGAAAAATTAACCTTTTGCTAAATTCTATTCGGCAAAATAATTTAAACCCTAAAAAAATTGCGATGGTTGTAAATAAATTAGAGCAATCACTTCCTGAACTAAGAAATACTTCTACGTTTATTAAAAGACTATTACAACAAGAAATTGACCCAAATGATATAAAATATTTTAATTAATGATACACTTATTAAACGAAGGTGGAAATTCCACACTTATTAAAAGAAAGGTTAAAGCACCTTTGGGTAAAGAAATTAAAAAACACTTACTTCAAATTTACAATAATTTTGATGGTGATAAGGGTAGCAAAGGATTTCAACGCTTATCTAATGTTTTAAACATGGATAAAGAAGATGGTGGAATTAATTACAATGAACTAACACAATTAAGCCATATCATGAATAAAATCCTTCCAAACAGTGAAGAATTTAATACGTTAGGTGGAGAATTAATGAAATCTTGGGTTGATATTTCGTTAAAAAGTATGGAAAATAATGATAGAGCAGATAAACAAGCACGCAAGAATGCAGGTGAACAAAATGCTTTTCGTAAATCACATACAAAAGACCGTCAAAATAAAAGGAAAAATAAACCAACAATTGGAAGATTCCAAACAAAAAACGCAACAAATGCAATCGGAAATAATGATTTCATTAAATTAAGTGAAACCATAGAAAAAAAGACCATAATTATTTCTGAATCGCAGGCTAATTATATAAAAGAAAATAATTGAAAAATATCACGATATAAATGAGAAGTTGTCTTGAAATTGTGTCAATGGATGAAAGACACAGAGAATTAGTAAGAAATGAGTATAATCCTGATAATGAATATAATAGACTACACCCAGACGCATTAAACATCGATAATGGTGATGACAAAAGAGGTAAGGGTACAGGTTCTGCCGGACATAGTCATTGGCTACCTGACTGCACCGGACAATTAGGTGTTATTAACTATTCAAACTTCGATACGGACGTTTCATTTCATGCAGGTAACAGAGCCGATAATGATGCTCGTAATCAATCTTTAACACGTAGTTTGTATAACAGAGTTAAGGAATATTCAGCAAACTTGATTGACACATCAATGAATGTAGCTGAAGGTCAATATAAGACTTATTGAACAATCTAATAATCACTACAATATGCCTATATACATTCGCGTGTGTAGGCATATTATTTTAAATACAACGGTTAACAATGACACTTAAAGATATAATGAAGGGGATGCTATTTGAAAGCGTTTCTAATCGTGAAATTAATAATGCTATTAATAACCATAAATACGTGGTTATCAAGTATGAAGGCACTGACGGAACTCATAATGGAAAACGTATGATTCAACCAGTTGCATTTGGATTAACAAGTACTGGTAACCCTGTTGTTCGTGCATTTGAAGATTTTGGTGATACAAAAACTTCCGTACCAAAATGGAAATATTTTAGAGTTGATAGAATTTCAGCTTGGAGAGAGACGGATAAAAGTTTCGAAGAACCTGAAAATTTATTTAATCCTGATGATGATAAAACGATGAGTATCGTATATAATATCGCAAAGTTTGGTGGTAATGATGAGTTAAGTGATGCACCAACTTCGTCACCTAAGAAAAAATCTGATGAAAACCCAGGTACTTTTAAAACTGAGACTGAAAGGGCAATGGAAAAATTGCGTAAGCAATTAAAAAATCCAATAACGTTATCTGACTTTAAGGTCGAAGATGGGTTAGGTGATATTGAACAAGACAAAGAGAAATCAGGACCAAAAACTAACCAAGACATAAAGAAAAATAGTGATGAAGTTTATTCTGACGATTATAACTACAACGTTTTTGATAATGCGTTAGACGCATCGGGAAAGAAAGCTAAGAGAAATGGGCATTACTATTTTCAAAATAGAGATAATGGTAAATTTTCCAAGGGAAACGTTTTAGATGAACCGGAAATAGATGATGAAGATGAAATTGAAGCTTATCTCAACAGGGATAATGGGAATCGTTCACGATTAGCAAATCTACGTGAACAACTTGGAGACATAAGTAAACCCATAACGCTACAAGAACTAAAAAATCGAGTTGGAATACGATGATTTTTTTTCTTTTATATATTTTCTTTTTTTCTAGGTACCTAGTACTAGTATTTTTATTTTAATTTATTTTCTGGAATAAAATAGAAGTATATATAGTCCACTAGTGGTATTCCCCCTTGAATTTTAATTTGAAAAAAAAATAAAAAAAGACTACCTTTGAATTAAATTTAAATAATTTTAAAATGGCAAGCGATAAACTACAAAAGATATTGGCAATGTCCAAGAATATCGACAAGAAGGGTAGCAAGTTAAAACAGACAACACCTCAGAAAACATTTAAAACTCCAATGTCAATACATGAACAAACCAATAAGGCTGATCAAGCAATTGCAGACATTGATGCGATGTATACAGCACCATATGTACCAACAAAGGAGGAGAAAGAGGCTTGGAATACTGAGCGTGGACGAGAAGAACTCAAAGAGATGGCAGATAAGAACGTGTTTATGCAGAAACTCAATCAAAGTAAACTACCGGCTGCTATCTTGGAAAGTATGCGACAGAACCCTTGCAATTATGACCCATCAATCGTAAACAGTGTTATGGGTCCTGAGAATGCACTATTCAAAAAGTTGAATGAAGCCTATGGTAAGGAAAATGAAGCACCAAAAAGTGGTGTGCAAGCAATTCATCAGATTGAAGAGCAATTGAAGGAGAGGGACAAGAAGAGCAATGATGATAAACAAGTCATCGAAGAGAGTGTTGCGCATCAATCATCTGATTTTTCTTTATCGCAATTGGAAGAAATGATTGAACGTGTCATTGATAGAAAACTTAATTCCCTAAATGAATCAATGTCGAGAACAACTAACCCAATTAAGAGCATGAGCCTAACTGAAAGTGGGAATTTCAGATTCTTAGATACTGAAAACAATGTTTACGAATGTCAGATGAAATATCTTGGAAAACGTAAAAAGAAGAAATAAAATCAGTAGAACATTTTTTTTATGTTTGATTTGTTTTTTAATTCCATTGGTAGTATAATGATAACGCACACACAAATGTAAACATTTATCGATTATGGAATTAACAGAAGAGAAAAGAAATTTAAATTTTGTACTTTGGACTAAGAAGTTGAAGGATTATAATTGTTACTCAGAGAGTTTGATTAACGAACTTGGTGATAAACTTAAAAATGCCTCATTCAACATGAATGAATCTAATGGAGGATGCTATGAGGGTTCGTTAATTGAGGTTATTCTAAACAACCTTTGTACGTTGGGGTATCATATCAATGAACTTGCATTCGGTTTGAATGATAAAGGTAAACGTAATCATCCTTTCTTGAACGTCAACACAGAAATGATTATGAGAGTGTTGCTTCTTCAACACATTTCAAAAGCTGAATATTTCGTTACACAGACTGAGAATTGGAAAAAGAACAAAGGATTCCTTTTTGATTTTAACGGTGAATTGGAAACGCAGTTAAAAATGGGAGAACGTTCAGCCTTCTTGTGTATGAAACACGGTATTCAACTATCTGAGGTTGAATTTGAAGCAATGACCATCGTAGACAAAGATGAAAAGTATTTTAACTCACATCAAAATCAACTTGTAGTGTTGGTTAAGATAATTAATCAGTTGGTTGCTGTTGAATTGCAAAGAAAATATGATTATAATAAAAAAGTTTTACAAGGATAATGAAAAATAAAGAAATCGTTCTACTTAAGAAATTAGATGAAAGGGCTGTAATCCCAACATATGCACATAATGGGGATCTTGGTTTAGATTGTACTGCAATTGAGGTTGAATATAATGAAGAATATGATTACTACGTGTATCATACGGGTTTAGCCTTAGAAAATGATTATGGTAAAGCTTTCTTGCTATTCCCACGTAGTTCAAATCGTAAAAAAGATTGTTACCTTGCCAATAGTGTTGGCATTGCAGACACTGCAATATATCGAGGTGAAATTGTATTCACATTCAAGAATCGAACATCAATGGAAATGAGACGTAATGTGAATATCATGATGGAAGATTTGGAAGCTATTAGAAATGGTAACACAGGTATTAAATACATTAAACATACTGTTTTAGACCCAATGGCTTATGCACCTTATAAGGTAGGAGATAAGATTGGTCAATTAGTGTTGGTAGATTTTCCTAATATAGAGTTTAAAGTTGTAGAAGAATTAAATGAAAGTGAACGTGGAACTAATGGACACGGAAGTACAGGAAGATAATATGAATGCCTAATATTATTAGGTAACGTAGCATTGATAGTTATTTTTAATCGATATGGTTCGTGATGAATCGTATCGATTTTTTTTTGATATTTTTTAATATTTATACTATTTTTAAATAAAATATATTTTTATTATGGACGTAAAACAAATGACGGTACAAGAATTAGAGAGTTATTTCAATATTGTGTGTAAGCTTAGAGAAACTACTCTCCTTATGGCTCGTGCGAATAATAGGCTTGATTCTCCTGAACTTCGTAAAATAAACGTTAAATATAATTTGCTTTATAAAGAGATTATGATCCGTTTAGATGGTCTTTATGAAGGTGAAAATGAAAAGAAAGGAGTTTTAAATGAAGAAGTGGTTTACTAAGTTTTTTAATGAAATTAGAATATGGGCAAATAGTCTTGCAGCAGCCACCAAGAATGTTGAAAC
>QWBZ01000105.1_pt1 | contig 59710 bp, 50 predicted proteins | sample 1972441 | NCBI WGS metagenome assembly QWBZ01 (sample SAMN09866721, study PRJNA288562) | Human oral metagenome isolate term6_saliva, whole genome shotgun sequencing... | isolation source: mouth | host: Homo sapiens | place: USA: California
ATATTTATTGTAATTGATTGATTTTCAACTATAAAGTTACAAAAATATAATGAGATTACCAACTTTTTACAGACATTTCTTATCCCGAGTTCAGGTTAAGGTAGACTAACATCAACCTTAGGCCATAAAACGTATAACGACTTTAGCATTGAACTACAAATGCATTATGATTCGCGTCATTTCATGCGATAATTTGCGTCAAATGATGGAGTGTTTTGCGTCAAATCATGCAGTGAAGTGAGGCAAATTGTGAGGTCATTTGCCCGATATAAAAAATAGCTTTGAAGCTTATGGACGATGCTCCCTTTGTTTATCAGGCTTCCATAAGAATCAAAGCATAAAGAAAACTGGTGTTTTTTCTTTTGTATGCACTCACATTCCATCTTTTGAAGAGGGTAGGAGTGCACTCTTTTCTCTGTTTAATAAGACGCTGTGCAGGGTATTCCTATCTGGCGAACGCGGTCACAAATGGCGTCGAGTTCAGCCGGAGTAGCCTTTAATAGCTCGTGGTCTGGGGTCTCGCGGTCAATCGTATAGATCATGACTTCTTGGGGATTGACTTGCTTAACGGCTTCAAGCCAAGGACCAATAAAGTGCTCGTGGGTGTTGTCTACATCGATTCCGTCTTCTGTTTTCCCTTTCATGAACATGGTTTGAATAATGACATGGCCATTGAAAAGTTTCAAACCATCAATGATTTTGGCTATATCATACGAAGCTTTCAATGGGCGATCTACAAGACGGATATAGTCCATATCGACTGTATCGACCTTTAAGATGTTGTTATCCACCATCATCAATGCCTCACGTACACGTTCGTTGAAGATATAAGTGCTATTACTTAACACGCTAATCTTAGCCTTTGGACAATACCGATTGCGTAAGTTGATGGTGTCTTCAATAATGCCTTTGAAGTCGGGATGCCCTGTTGGTTCGCCATTTCCGGCAAAGGTTAGAACATCGGGAAGTTCATTTCGGTCGTGCATCTCCCTTAGTTTCTCTTCTAAACGCAATGCTACTTGCTCGCGTGTAGGCCTTTTCTGTCTCGGAATGTGTTGGTTGTTAAATCCACATTCACAATAGATGCAGTCGAAAGTACACATCTTTCCATCAGCTGGCATAAGGTTTATGCCTAACGAAATGCCCAATCGTCGGCTGTGAACCGGACCGAATATTGGTGAAGGATAAATTATTGTGCTCATAAACATGGCAAAGATAGTAAAATATCTCTTAACCCATCATGAGCCGTAAAGATTAGATTTATTTAATAGTTAATGGGAGTTAAACTGTTGTATGTGGGCAAATTAAACATTATCTTTGCATGATATTTGGTGTATTATACGCTGTTGTAGAATGAAAAGAAATCGTAAATCGGCCCGTCCTCGCCATGGATTGCAGGCTGTTACTCTGTGTATCAGCACGGCTATGGTGTTGATTTTGTTAGGAATTGTAGTCTTTTCTGTGCTTACTGCCAGGAATACTTCAACCTATGTAAAGGAGAATCTTCTCGTAACGATGACGCTTCAAGATGATATGACGAATCCAGAAGCGCAGCAACTTTGTAGTCGTTTGAAGCAATATCCATATATAAAGCATGTGGATTTCATTAGTAAAGAGCGTGTATTACAAGAGCAAACGAAGGCTTTAGGCACTGATCCTTCAGAGTTTGTTGGCATGAATCCATATCAAGGTTCGATAGAGATTAGGCTCAAAGGTGACTATGCAAACAATGATTCTTTGAAGTGGATTACCACCGAACTCAAGCGTTATCCCAAGGTGGGAAATATCACTTATCAGAAAGGTTTGATAGAAGATGTCAATACTTTCCTACAGAAAATCAGTATTGTTCTTTTGGTTTTAGCGTGTCTGCTGACGTTTGTGTCGTTCTCTCTCATTAATAACACGGTGCGCTTGAGCATTTATGCGCGGCGCTTCTCCATTCACACGATGAAGCTTGTTGGTGCATCCTGGGGCTTCATTCGTCGTCCGTTTGTGTGGCGAGCTGTAGGGATTGGTTTGATTGCGGCATTGATTGCAGTGATTACTTTGAGTTGTTTTGTATATATGCTTTACACGAAAGAACCCGAAATTTTGACTGTAGTTACGCCACAAGTAATGCTTGTTACGGCTGCATCGGTATTCTTTTTTGGTATCATCATCACGGCAATTTGTTCGAGTCTTTCAGTCAATAAGTTCTTGAAAATGAAGGCCAGCGAACTCTATAATATTTGAGTTTAACGTCTGCATAGCGTGTTTTGCTTTTGCAGATAGCTTTGAAGCGAAGAAATAATAAATAAGAAATAATCTATGGATAAAAAGAATTTACCATTTGACAAGGTCAACTTTATCTTGTTGGCAGTAGGAATGGCTGTTGTGATATTAGGCTTTATCCTCATGAGTGGAGGTGGTTCTACAGAGCAAACCTTTAATCCAGAGGTGTTCAGTACAATGAGAATAAAGGTGGCTCCTGTGGTATGTTTCGTGGGTTTTGTGTCAATCATCTATGCCATTATTCGCAAACCAAAAGATAACAACAGTGTAGAAGCATAATGGATTTCATTCAGACACTGATTATTTCGATTGTGGAGGGACTGACAGAGTTCCTTCCTGTGTCGTCAACGGGACACATGATTATCACTCAAAACCTTTTGGGTGTTCCACAAGGTGACCCTTTTGTACACGCCTTTACATTCATTATACAGTTTGGTGCCATTCTTTCGGTGGTGTGTCTTTATTGGAAACACTTCTTTCAAATGCGTACAATGGAGGAATTTCTCAGTAAGATGAAATTCTATGGACTATTGATTGTTGGCGTAATTCCAGCTGTAGTAATTGGTTTGTTGGCAAAGAAAAGCGGTTTGTTAGACAAACTTTTAGACAGTGTTGAGGTCGTTGCCGTGACCTTAGTGATAGGAGGAGTGTTCATGTTGTTCTGTGATCGCATTTTCAATCAAGGCAAAGAAGAGAATAAGGTGGATTGGAAGCGGGCATTCAAAATAGGATGTTTCCAATGTCTTTCAGTCATTCCAGGCATGAGTCGCAGTATGTCTACGATAGTAGGAGGTATGCAACAGAAGCTAACGCGTAAGCGTGCAGCTGAGTTTTCGTTCTTTCTTGCAGTGCCAACGATGGCAGGAGCCACGCTACTTGACCTGTTGGATATGTTTAAAGAGGGCACAACTTGGGCCACTCCTGATAACATAAAGATGCTCATTTTGGGCTGTGTTGTGGCCTTTGTTGTGGCCATCTTTGCCATGAAATGGTTTGTAAGTTTCCTTACTAAGTATGGATTTAAGGCCTTTGGATGGTATCGTATCATCGTAGGTACAGTGATTTTGATACTTCTTTTCACGGGACATTCACTCGTAATGGTTGACTAAATGGATTTCAAAGCAGGAGAGATTTTTGCAATAGATAAGCCTTATCGTATATCCAGTTTCGGTGCATTAGCTCATGTTCGCTATGTGCTTTCGCGCACATTAGGCTATAAAGTGAAGATAGGACACGCTGGAACTTTGGACCCATTGGCTACGGGTGTGCTCATTCTTTGTACAGGAAAGGCAACAAAGAGGATAGAGGAGTTCCAGGGACAAACCAAAGAATACACGGCAACGCTACAGCTTGGAGCGACTACAGCAAGTTATGATATGGAGCATGAAGTAAATGCTTCATTTCCAACGGAACATATAACACGTGAACTTATCAATGATACTTTGCCACAATTCATTGGTGATATAGAGCAGATTCCACCTACTTATAGTGCTGTTAAGGTGAATGGTGACCGGGCTTATGAGTTGCGTCGTGCAGGTGAAGAGGTGAAGTTAAAGCCGAAGCACATCCACATTGACGAGATAGAAGTTGTTGATTTTGACGTAGAAAAGATGCAATTGAGCCTTCGAGTGATGTGTGGTAAAGGAACATATATACGTGCTTTGGCGCGTGATTTAGGTCGGGCACTTAACAGTGGAGCCTATCTTACGGCATTACGGCGCACGCGTGTCGGCGACTTTACAATTGATCGATGTCTCGATTACGAACATATTAGGGAGTGGATAGAATAAAAGTAAAACATTAGATAAATAATATATGAAGTTATCACAGTTCAAATTTAATCTGGCTAAGGAGCAAGTTGCCCTTTATCCTCATAGTTTCACGCGTGTATTTGAGAACGAAGATGGTACCAAAGGAAGTTTCCAAGTAACGCGTCGTGACGAATGTCGACTGATGGTTTTACACAAACGGTCGGGTCAGATAGATATGTTCAAGAAAGATGCTGACGGAAATCCTATTGAAGGAGAATATCTTGATTTCCGTAATATCCTTGACTATTTCGATAAAGGTGATACTTTTATTTTCAATGATACAAAGGTTTTTCCGGCTCGTCTCTATGGAACGAAGGAGAAAACGGATGCTAAGATAGAGGTGTTTTTACTGAGAGAACTTAACCAGGAGATGCGACTTTGGGATGTTTTGGTTGAACCTGCACGCAAAATTCGTATTGGTAACAAACTGTTCTTTGATGAAACAGGTTCTATGGTGGCTGAAGTTATCGACAATACTACAAGTCGTGGCCGTACGCTTCGCTTCCTTTATGACTGTGATCACGAAGAGTTTAAGCGTGAACTCTTTGCTTTAGGAGAGGCTCCTTTGCCTCGTTATGTGATAGATAATCGTACAGAACCTCACGCCACTCCAGATGATTTGGTTGACTTTCAAACAGTATTTGCGAAGAAAGAAGGTGCCGTTACAGCCCCTGCAACGGGTCTACATTTCAGCCGAGAACTAATGAAACGTATGGAGATTCGAGGCATTCACGATGCTTATCTTACGTTACATTGCGGCTTAGGTAACTTTAATTCAATAGAGGTTGAAGACTTAACGAAGCACAAGATGGACTCAGAGCAGATGGTGATTGATGCTGAAGCCTGCGCCAAAGTGAATCAAGCTAAGCGTGAAGGACACCATGTTTTGGCTGTCGGTGTAAGCGTTGTGAAGGCTACAGAGACTGCCGTTGGCACAGATGGGATGTTAAAAGAGTATGACGGATGGACCAATAAGTTCATCTTTCCGCCTTATGATTTCCACTTAGCTGACTCAATGGTGGCGAACTTCTATCATCCTTATTCAACTCTTTTGATGACAACAGCGGCCTTCGGAGGCTATGATGCTGTTATGGAGTGTTATAATTTAGCATCTGAAAATGGTTATATGTTTGGCTGTTATGGTGATGCTTTATTGATAGTTGATGATTAATCAGGAGCTAAATACAGGCTTACATACTATTTATTTGGGCTTAGGCTCAAACATAGGTAACCGGAAACGCAACATGCGTGATGCTATTCAATATCTTGAATCAATAGTAGGAACGTTGGTGCGTCAGTCAGATTTGTTTGAAACGGAACCTTGGGGATTTGATTCTCCCAATCTCTTCATTAACATGTGTGTGTGTATGGAGACGCCATTATCACCGAGACAGTTGTTGGAAGCAACGCAATCGATAGAAAAGAAGATGGGAAGAACCTCAAAATCTGAAGCTGGAGAGTATGCGGATAGAATCATAGATATTGATATTTTGATTTATGATGACTTGAAAATCAATGATGGAGACCTTGTTATTCCGCATCCTTTAATGCATAAACGCGATTTCGTGATGATTCCGTTACGCCAGATTCTTGAATAAAAAGATTATAGAACGTGTCTTCAAAGAGGGCACGTTTTAATGTTTTATAAAGCTATATATCGTTTTGTTTAGCTAACTTTATCTTTTAATTGTAAACTCATCATCTTGCAGTTACTTTCCCTCAATCTTCTTATTTCTTTTATATGGTATCAAAAAAAGAGTCTGCTTCTCACGAAGCAGACCTTTAATGAAATGTTTATTGTTTAAATAGAGACTTTTGTTTTATATCTAATTACAATTTAAGAGAAGAAATCTTATGAATTACATCAAAACTTTTAGTTCTGCGATTGGACGCTTTTCTATTGTTCCATCCGCATGAGTGATGGTGAAATAGTCATGTAAAGACTTTCCGTTTTTGAACTGAACAACAGCAATTCCGCCTTCACGCATGTGAAGAGTAAAGTAACCTTCGCGCTTGCCTTGCATGTATTTACCATGCCATTTCTCTTTACCATTAGGGTAATATGTTGTTACTTCACCATTAAGAACAGTGTTGGCATCGTTTCCTAAGTCTATAAAGCTGTACTCACCTTCGGCTTTCAACGTTCCATCCATATAGAAATCTTGGAATACATCGCGTTGAGTCACCCCATGATTCTGCTTCATCAATAGTCTGTAATAACTTGCTTGATCATTATTGTTCACGGTAGTTTTGTCTGCAGCATAATAGATAGTATCTGCTACAACAACTGCATTCTCAGCCACATGTTTGCGAGCATAGCTTGTAATAGTCATCATTGCTACTACTGATATCAAAAGGATTCGTTTCATATTTGTATATTTTTAGGTTGTTTATTCTGTTTCTGCTGCAAATATATAGAAAAGAATTGTGATATCAACTAACTTTTAACACTATTTTATACATATTTTTTCGCGCTAAAATAGTCGTAACATTAAGATGCGGTTTTAATTTAAAACTTGATTAAAATCAAGTATTTTACTTTCAGTTTAAAAAGTGATTGTTTTGTAATGCCTATTAAAAGGGAGATTTCGGCAAATGTCTTTATGTGATGATTTGAATCAGATTGTGTTATCGAACACAACTCCTTACAATCTAAAATCTTGCGTTTTGTAATATAAATTCAATTTAATTAAAGTGTAAATGTTAATGCCTTGATTTATATCAATTATGATATTAAAGAGCAGATAAAGTTACATAATGAAACTTATTGAAGTCTTACATGTACAGGAATGAAATAGAAGCTTCTCACAACTTTGCCATTTTGCATTGCAGGTGACCATTTAGGCATCTGTCTTAACATAGCAACAATGTTTCTATCTAAGCTTGGTGATACTGCTTTTACAATGGAAATGTGACTCACAGTTCCGTCTTTTTCAATAATCAGTTGTACCAAAGCACGGCCAGAAGTGACCTCTTTATTTATATAAGGTGGCAACAGAAGATTAGATGAAATGTATTGACTGAGTGACTGACCATTTAGAGAGAACGATGCAGGCACATCAGTTTGACGATATACTTTCATACTATCTTCAGCCTCGTTATTATCTTCTTGTGTCATCATTGGCGTGCCAATGACTGGTTTACTATTGAGTAGTTTCTTCATCTTCGAAGTCAAAAAGTTCACCCATTGAGCTGTAGTAATCATTGATTGCACTGTTGTTTGATTGTCACCGCCTACCTCCATGAGGAGCGTTCCATTATTAACGGGCACAGGACCATAGAGCTTTTGTGCATCAAGGGAAATGGCATAATTGCTCAATAAGCCATCTGTCAACGCGTTACTCATATAATAAGATGCGGTGGGATCAGCCAAAATGCTGTTTAGTTTCATGAGTTCTTGTCCTTTCAAAATACGCTGGTTGGTAATGTCATAGACAAATAACTCCAACTGATGTTCCTTGGATTGCGATGAATTTCTTCCCGGTTGAATATTCTTTTCTACACGCATTGAGATATAACGACCTTCATCAAATCCTACATTATGCACGGAATATGATGCATAACAGAATTTACTATCGTCGGGAATCGTATCCAGTTTCGTTGTCAAAGGTTTACCATAGCGTGATAGTATGGCAGGAATTTTCTCGTCAAGTTGTGTACAACTGTCACCTATAAGCGTGTTGATATATTGCAAAAGCACAGGCTGTGGCACATAACACAATCTTTCCGGCCACTCAAAGTCCAAGTCTACGATATTCATTTCGCCTTTATTATTCGTGCAAACGATATGGCGTTTCTCATATCTTATACATGTACTACTCACTGCATTTTGTGCCTTCATACTACTACTGAGTAGTAAAAGCATCATGAAGAATATTATCTTTTTCATTTTTCCCTTATATTTCAGTTCACAAAGTTATACAAAAAAAATAAGACCTGTCATCACGACAGACCTTATTTCATTACTTACTAAAACTAAATTAACCACTAAAAAAACTAATATCTTTCCTTTCATCGGCAAATATACGACTTATATTTGACTTTTTAATTACCTATATTGCCACAAGATTTGCATTTTTTACGGATAATGACTGATTTGGACAATAAGACGAAATTGTTTACCTTTGCAGTGTCATAGATATAGATAGGTGTATAAAATGAATCAACGTTTTCGACAACTAATTTTACAAATAAGCACGGGGCTTTATGAAAGAGAGGCCGAAGTGAGTCTTTCGCTTCTCGCAGCCCTTTCAGGTGAGAGTATTATTTTGCTTGGTCCACCGGGTGTAGCGAAGAGTTTTGTGGCACGAAGATTGGCTTCTGCCTTCCTTCATGCACATACTTTTGAATATCTGATGTCACGTTTTTCTACACCAGATGAGATCTTTGGTCCCGTCTCTATTGCCAAGTTGAAGGCTAACGACACCTATGAGCGTGTCACAACTGGCTATCTTCCCACTGCCGATGTCGTTTTTTTAGATGAGATTTGGAAAGCAGGGCCAGCCATACAAAACACCCTTCTAACGGTCATCAATGAGAAACTCTTTCGCAATGGCAATCGAGAACTGCCGCTTCCACTTAAACTTCTCGTTGCGGCAAGCAATGAATTACCGGCTCGTGGCGAGGGACTTGAGGCGTTATGGGACCGCTTTCTCTTGCGTTTGGAGTGTCAACCTATCAAACAAGAAGCTCACTTCCTTGACCTGCTTCGAAGCACTTCAACCAATACCGACTTTCATCTTTCTGACGAAAGCATCGCTATTCGCAACGAAGAATATGCACAATGGTCACGCCAAATCAATGAAATTCCAATCTGTGACACTGCACTTCAATGCCTCGTTGATATCCGCCGTGCCTTACATGCCATAGCCGTTGAGGGCACAGATGAGCGTCGTGACATCTATATTAGCGATAGAAGATGGAAGAAAATCGCCCGACTTGTGCGTACATCTGCCTTTATGCATGATCGTAAAGAGGCTTCTCTTACAGACTTACTCCCTGTTTATCACTGCCTTTGGCAAGAGCCGGATGAGCGTGATTCCGTGCGACATCTTGTCGTGAAAACAATCTTTATGCAAGACGCTTTGAAACTTGCTACGCTCAAACAACGGCTTGATGAAGATATACGCAACCATAGAATGATTGTCAAACACCGCCGTTCTACAACAACACAGCGTGCTCGTGATGCAAACAAAAAAGCGTATAACAAATTCTATTATCGTCTTCCGACACACGAAACTGGTCGTAGTTTCGTTGTGCTTTCCGACTTTCAGCAACTCCCAGAGATTGGAACAACCGCAGTATCTGGCGTTCTTTATGCCGACTCCCGTAATGAAGAGGTAACTATTATCCGTTGTAATGATGGCAACCGAGTGCCACTTGACAGTCGGCCTGTAAGCCTTTCACGCGATGATGACCATTTGTTTATCGATGGGGTTGCCTATGCTCTCGAACTCCGTAAAGTCGAAAAGGAGTTTGAACTACCATTAACGGAAGAGCAAGAGTTACAAGATGACTATGCCACAGCACTTGAAACCCTCGGCGAACACGTTGCCGCTGTTGAGCGTTCACTGTCGGATAGTCTTTTTATTAGTGAGGATGATCGACGCGAAATCAAGCACTATCTTACCGATTTCTATAAAGAAATTGCATTCACACGCCAGGATTTAGCAAAGATAGAGGGTTGATTCATTAAGAAAAGAACCACTCAAGCATTCATTACACATTAGAACAAGCAAGTAGATAAAAACGGAAAAGCAATGGCTTCACATTCATTCTATCTGAAACTCCTCTATGATTTTTGTCAAAACGGGCAAGAGCCTGTGGTTTCAAAGGGCATAGATGATGATAAGCCGTGGCTGAAAAAGGATGATCCTTTGCTTGATTTTCTGTTGTCACTCATGCGTGAGCGCCACTATCAACAGCAGATGTTGCACAGCCGTTTGCGTGCTAAGGTGTTTTATTCAGCAGTTGGTAAGTTTGTAATGGAGTGTGTTCATTATGAAGATTTCCAGCGAAAGCGCGCGTGGTCTGAATATAACCGCATGGAGAAGGTGCTCGATTGGAGTGCTATCCGCAAGGCTGATAGTAAAGCAGTTCCTAATCTTCTTGACGACATTTCGGCTCGATATGCTAACTTTGGCTTTGATAAAACCTATTTTGAAAGGCTGATGTTTGATGAAAAACAGCAGCAAGAATATTGGGAAAAGCTTGTAAGCGACTGGCGAAAAGCACTTGAACGCAGTCTTGTTCATACGTGTCAAGATTACATAGAGCGTCGAAAAGAAGATTTCGAAAAGGGACTTCGTTTGGTGATGGACCAGGTAACCCGTTACATGCGCACCCATGATATCGTCGAACAACAGGCTGTTCAGGCTTGGCAAATGATGGATGGACAATGGACCGAAACCGAGTTTGAACGACAAATGAATGTTGTTCGTGTGCAAGATTGCTATCCTCAAATCAAAGAAATCGCCGAACGCATGGGCCGAACTGCTGATAACAATGGGCGTGATAGGCTTGCTGTAGCTTCTGGAGTAAGGCTAAGAATGGAACATTCTAACGGCAGTGATATCGAAGGAATCACTGTAGGTAATGACTTAAATGCCTTGCTTCCTCACGAACTTGCACAGTATAGTGACGATGAAATGAATGATTTGTTCATGCATAAATACGTGACAAAACATCTCCAAACGTTTCGATATAAGAGCGAAATGGCTAACCCTTCACGCAAACTTAGTTTCACTCATGCGGCTCGTCGCGGTCCAATCATCGCATGTATTGATACCTCTGCCAGCATGTATGGTTTGCCCCAGCGCATCACTTCGTCGCTCCTTGCGCTGTTAGAAGACACTGCCGAGCAGCTCAATCGTGACTGTTTTCTCATTGATTTCAGTGTTTCTATTCGCCCGATTGACCTGATGCTGTTACGTCGTCAGCGTCAGTTATCAGTGCCAGGTCTGACTAATCACAAGCAACCGAAGGTCGAAAAGGGACATGTTCCGTTTATCGGTGGCGGCACAAGTGCACGAAAACTGCTTGACGAACTATTTAGATTGCTCGATGATGAGCGTGGAAACTATGTCAATGCAGACGTGATTGTGGTGAGCGATTTCCTCATTCCTATGCCTGAAAACCATTATCTGACGCAGCTAAAACGCTATCGTGATACGGGAACGAAGTGCTATGGACTGAGCATTAAGGCTGCCGATGACAATGAATATAATGCTTGGCAACCGCTGTTTGACCATATTTGGGAAATTCGTTATCGTCAATTGAAACGCTATTAAGGTGTTGATGAACTTGGTGGTTGAGGCTGATTGTAAGCTGTTTTTTCTCTTTGTTAGCTGTGATGGTATTCGTTTTGTAATTTGCTGGTTATTAGATTGTTATGAAAAAGAGGGCAAATGGGAAAATGAAAAGATAGAGATTACCACACGATTTCAGTCATTTTACATTGTCATTCCCGTCATTTTACAGGGTCGTTTCTATCATTTTGTTTAATCGTTTGTATTGAAAGTTGCATGGAAGTCAATAATAGGGTAGTATGAATTCCTTTGCTTTTTATTGTTTTTCGTGATTAGACGGATGTTGTTTCTATTGTAAGCATTGATGATAGGCAAGTGTTGTATGATGTGTTTTCATGCAAAGAAAGAGTGATAAGAATCGGAAAGAAAGTGAAGCCTCCTTGTTGTTTGGATGCAGTTAGGAGCGAGTTGACTTTTGAAAAGAATGTAAGGGTGGGGGAAGATAACAGAAAATCCCGCAACTCTTGCGAGCTACGGGATTACTTATTCTTTCTTTTCGTGATTCGATTTACTTACGTAGACCGAGTGCCTTAACAATAGCACGATAACGATTGATGTCGCGCTTGTAAAGATAATCAAGCAATGCACGGCGCTTACCAACAAGTTGTGTCAGTGAACGAGTAGTTACATTGTCTTTACGATTAGTCTTAACATGCTCTGTTAAGTGCTTAATGCGGTAAGTGAACAATGCGATTTGGCTCTCAGCAGAACCTGTGTCAGTGTTTGACTTGCCGTATTGGCCGAAGATTTCTTCCTTTTTTGCTTTGTCTAAATACATAGCTTTAAATAAATGATTAAATGAGTTTGCATCATTACATCCTTCAAGTGTCGTACTGCCTTAATCACAACAGTGACACGATCAAATGCATCAGATTTTCTGAAAATGCTGTGCAAAGGTAGTAATAAAAGTTTAGATAACAGATGAGGTGAAGCTAACTTTTTTCTGATGTAACGTTTTTTAACACCTAACATAACCTATTCATAATCAATATAGAAGCCTACATCAGTTATTTTTTGTAATTTTGCAGCGAATTAGAAATAAGGAAATTTAAGGTAAAACAAATGCAAGACATTAGAAACATTGCAGTAATTGCACACGTAGACCACGGTAAGACGACGCTGGTTGACAAGATGATGTTGGCCGGAAAGCTATTCCGTGACGGGCAGGATAACAGCGGAGAAGTGCTCGATTCCAATGATTTGGAGCGCGAACGCGGTATAACGATTCTCTCAAAAAACGTTTCTATTAATTGGAAAGGGACTAAGATTAATATATTGGATACGCCGGGTCACTCTGACTTTGGAGGCGAAGTAGAACGTGTTCTCAATATGGCTGACGGCTGCTTGCTGTTGGTTGATGCCTTCGAAGGACCTATGCCACAAACTCGTTTTGTGCTTCAGAAGGCCTTACAACTTGGATTGAAGCCGATAGTTGTAGTCAACAAGGTCGACAAACCTAACTGTCGTCCAGAAGAAGTGTATGAAATGGTGTTCGACTTGATGTGTGATCTCAACGCCACTGAAGACCAATTAGACTTCCAAGTAGTGTATGGTTCGGCTAAGAATGGTTGGATGTCAGGAGATTGGCAGAAGCCAACGGATAACATAGATTACTTGCTTGACAAGATTGTTGAAATCATTCCTGCACCTAAACATCTTGATGGTACGCCGCAGATGCTGATTACTTCACTTGATTATTCAAGCTATACAGGACGTATTGCAGTAGGTCGTGTTCACCGCGGTGTATTGAAGAATGGTCAGAATATTACGATTTGTCATCGTGACGGCAGTCAGGAGAAGACTAAGATAAAGGAACTTCGCACGTTTGAAGGCATGGGGAGCAAACCTGCCGAGACGGTAGAAAGTGGTGATATTTGTGCGGTAGTAGGACTTGAAAAGTTTGAGATTGGCGACACAATTGCTGATTATGAGAACCCCGAAGCCCTTCCTCCAATTGCTGTTGACGAGCCAACGATGAGCATGCTCTTTACAATTAACGACTCACCTTTCTTTGGTCGGGAAGGTAAATTCTGTACTTCTCGCCACATCAATGACCGATTGAACAAGGAGTTGGAAAAGAACTTGGCACTTCGTGTGCGTCCTTTTGAAGACTCAACTGATAAATGGATTGTCAGCGGTCGAGGCGTTTTGCATCTCTCTGTGCTTGTAGAAACAATGCGTCGCGAGGGTTATGAGCTGCAGGTTGGACAGCCACAGGTTATCTATAAAGAGATAGATGGTGTGAAATGTGAACCTATTGAGGAGTTAACCATTAATGTTCCGCAAGACTATTCAAGTAAGATGGTCGACATGGTAACGCGTCGTAAGGGCGAACTTACAGGCATGGATACCGAAGGCGACCGTGTAAACATCACATTTGAGATTCCATCTCGTGGTATCATTGGCTTGAGAACGAATGTGCTTACAGCGTCACAGGGTGAGGCTATCATGGCTCATCGTTATAAAGAATATCAGCCTTATAAGGGTGAAATCACGCGCCGTACAAACGGATCTATGATTGTTATGGAGACGGGTACAGCCTATGCATACTCTATTGACAAGCTTCAGGATCGTGGAAAGTTCTTTATTGATCCGGGTGAAGAAGTCTATGCCGGTCAGGTTGTGGGTGAACACGTGCACGACAATGACCTTGTTATCAATGTAACGAAGGCCAAGCAGTTGACGAATGTGCGTGCCAGTGGCTCTGATGAAAAGGCTCGTGTGATTCCGAAGACAGTTATGTCGCTTGAAGAATGCCTTGAATATATCAAGGAAGATGAATATGTTGAGGTGACACCGAAGAACATGCGAATGCGTAAAATCTTACTCGATCACCTCGAACGTAAGCGTGCTAATAAGGACTAAACCATTAAATCATAACCATTATGACAGGATTATATATTTTTGTTGCATTGATTGTAGTCGCTCTTCTCGGTTGGGGAATTGCGGAATTAAAGAACCGTTCCATCACATTTGAACATTCGGAAGAGGAGCGAGAAGAGGCAGAACTGCTATATAATGAGCAGAAAGAGCATGGCTTCAAGGAGCAAAATCTAAAAGACCTTTTGGCACATAACAGTACAAAAGGTTATGATGCAATCTAAGAGCTGAAGCTTTTTATCATTATAAAGGCTTAAAATCACAGAATTTTATACAATAAATTCTAACTTAGGGCGTTACATAATAAAAGTTCATTATTATGAAACGCCTCTTTTTTTTATCTTTATTGGCTTTCCTTGTATTGAATGTTTCTGCACAAAAGAAAGTCGGGTCGTTGACAGTAATGCCAAAGGTTGGTCTCTCGCTTGCCAACATTTCTCATGGCAATATGCTTTTTAATGTAACGGGAACAAGCCTTGATGTGCCTTCAAACTATAGGGCAGGATTCACAGGTGGGGCTGAGTTTGAGTATCAATTTCAGTCACAATGTAGTCTTTCTTTAGATGCTCTCTATTCCCTTCAAGGCTGCCATTACAAAGATGTTAGTAACGAAGTGCATGGTCAGGCAGGCTCATATTCAGGTTTTTCTAACACCGCTTTGGGGTTGCATTACATTCAGATTCCAGTGTTGGTTGGTATCTATTTGGCAGATGGATTGGCTGTAAAGGCTGGTGTACAACCTTCATTTCTGTTAGGGGCAAGGGCGAAATATGATGTCACTAACTTTGTCGTTGGTACGGATGGCGGTGCCGTTTATGATCCCGCCAAGCATGTAAGTAAGAGTATTAAAGGCCTTTTCGCATCGTCAGATGTAGCAATTCCTGTTGGTATCTCGTATGAATATGCCAATGTTGTGATGGAAGCGCGCTACCTGTTTAGCCTATCTAAAGTAGAAAAGACCTTGGATGCGAAAAATCGTTGCTTTACCTTTACTGTAGGATATAGATTGAATTTATTAAAATAAAAACCTTATTTACCATGAGAAAAAAAATGTTCTGGGGCATTATTCTTGCCCTTTTGGTGGTTGTATCGGCTTGTGAAAAACCTATTTTAGACGGAGGACAAACCAAGAAAAAGGGCTTCCGAGTGAGTGTAACTGTTGGAGTTGGCGAGAAAGCCGTTGCTGGTGCTAAGTCAAGGGCACTCGTAGATATTGATGAGGTGTGTTCATGTTTGAATGCAGCTGTATATAAGGACGGAGTAAAACAAAATGTAATCAACCAAAAAAAGGGTGATAAAAACTTTGGAACACTTAACTTTAATCTTCCGGAGGGTGACTATCTGCTGGTTGTTATCGGTCATAGTGGAACTAAAAATGTCTCTTTGGCGCATGCTGATAAAGTGAAATTTGAAGGAGGATTAACTGATACTTTCCTCTATCATGAGAGTTTGCATGTGAATAGTAATATGGAAACGTCGATAACTCTGGAGCGATGTGTAGCCAAAGTAGAGTTTCATGTCGATGACCCTATCCCCGAAAAGATTACTCATCTGCGCTTTACATACACAGGAGGTAGCAGTACTTTAGATGCAACTCAAGGGGTGGGTTGTGTTAATTCGCATCAGACGGAAGTGAGAACTGTTGAGAATGCTGCACATCAAGCAGCCTCGTCTTTCTCTATTTACACCTTTCCTAAAACACAAGAAGGAAAGCTTAAGGTCACCATGACGGCTTTGGGTGCAAATGAAACCATACTGGCTGAACATACATTCACGGCATTGAAGATTGTAAAGAATGGCATTAATCATGTTCGTGAGCTAACCTTTAGCAGTGGAGGAAAGCCTACTGCACGCGGAATCAAAGTGAAAGTAGAAGATGCTTGGGCTGTCTCTTTTGATACAGTTGATTGGGATTAAGAACTATCTCAGGCTCCTATATATAATAAGGTGGAAAGATTTGTGTAATCTTTCCACCTTATTATATATATAAGAAAATATCCTTAGCACCTCAATTCTTTATCATTCGATGATAGAAGAGCCGTTGTACGCACGACAAACTTCTTTTGAATATCATTCGCGTGGTGCGTCTTTATTTCTTCTCGGGATAGGTTAGGTTTGCTTCTTTGATACATTCTAAGACCTCATGTAAATACTTTGCGGATTCGAAACGAGCCATTGGGAGGTCGTGAAGCAGATAGTTTCCACAGTCCATAGGGGCAGCTCCAGGGATTTCTCCTTGGTATTCAGCTACGAAACGGAATGTTCGTTTCATGAGATCTACAATGTCTTTGCTCTCTAAGTCGCCACGAAGAATGAGATAATTACCCGTTAGGCAGCCCATTGGTCCCCAATAGATGACGCGATCTTTCCATTCATCATCGTTGCGAAGAAAGGTTGCAGCAAGATGTTCTATCGTATGAATTGCACCATTATGGAGTACAGGTTCGCGGTTAGGCTCTTTCATTCTGATGTCGAAAGTGGTAATAGTCTCGCCCCCAACTGTATCTTTTCTACTTACATAAATACCACGAAGCAGTTGCTCATGATTAATTGTAAAGCTTGGAATCTTATTCATTTTTATTGTTTGTTTGCTGTTTAATTTGTTCTATAAAATGTCGGGTAACCTCAAAACTCCCCTCAGCTAATTTGTCCCAGAAATCGAAATACATTTGTGCTTTGTTATCTTTCAGTGGTACATCACTGATAATTCTAAAGCTGATGAAAGGGGTTTTGAAGATAAAACAGGCTTGAGCGATGCTGCAACTTTCCATGTCTACGGCGGTAGCCTCGGGGAAATGAGTCATAATTTCCTGCATCTTCTCGCGTGAATCTACAAACCATTCGCCACTCACGGTTAGTCCTTCGCGGACTTGAATGCCTTCAACTTGCATGTGTACAGCCTTTTCCACTAAATCCTTTGGAGCCATATAGCGGGCTGGCATGCCAAGAATCTGCCCATAGTTACAGTTCTCTCCGCAGTAAGCATCATGGTAAACGCAAGCATTTGCTACGACAACATCGCCAACGTTTAAACGTGTATCTGCCCCCCCAGCACAGCCAGTTGATATAATCAAATCAGGGTGATGATTGGCAATCATCATTGTAGTTCCGACGGCAGAGTTAACCTTTCCGATACCACATTGTTGCAAAATGATATCCTGATCATTTTGAAATACTTTCTTAAGTTGCTCGAACTCTTTGTCCATTGCAACAATAATACCTATCTTCATGCTTCTTATTTGTTTGTTTGCAAAGGTAATAAAAAACCGAAACACAGCCATACGAACTATTGCTGAATATGCAATCATGTCGTCTGCTCACTACGTTTATGCATGATGTCCACCGATTTGATTATTTCGTTCACGTCCTGTTGCACCTTCATCAAAGTTTAATCCGCGTAGAAGGCTATTCTTTCCGTATCGCCTTTTGATGTCAAGTGTTGCCTCTTGTAGCTTGCGTTCGCGGGCTAATTGATGTCGTTCTTGAAGTGCATTTCGCCTTTTTTCTTCATTGTTTTCAAAGAGATTAAGTTGTATAGGCGTTTCATTCTGGTGTTTAGCAAGCGTTTCGTCAATCACATGAGAGGCTACAATTGTTATGCGACGAACCTTTAACAGGGGATTGACAATATCCTCATATAAATTAGAAATAGCATCCATGATGAGTCTTCCTGACGAAGTGTATTGTGTTAAGGGATAGCTTCCGTGTGCCGTTTTGGGTACAATTCTTCCAAAACGATCCTTAGTTGTCGGTCCCATATAGCGCTTTTGAACTGTTGGATTGTCAAGCGATGTTCGGTCATATCCCACAGCAAGTGTGATATGATTAGTCATTTTGCGTTTCTCAACGAGGCTTAATGCAAGCATATCTGCCATCTCTTGCGCTACGACAAGTCCTTGTTTAAAGGTATAAGGATGTTGGAGAACCTGGCCAGAACAAAGCGAATGGTTTCTTGGTCGATAGGCTTTAATGTCTTTCATCAAGCAACTTTCATAGCCCCAAGCATGATCTATGAGGAATTCGGCATTCACTCCAAACATTTTATAGAGTAGGGGCGAGTGGTGAAGTGAGAATCGTGCCAGCTTACCCATAGTGTCTATGCCAAAGGTTTCCAGTTTTCTTGCAGTACCTCTCCCTATACGCCAGAAATCCGTTAATGGTCGATGGTTCCATAATTTGCGTCGATAGGTCATCTCGTTCAGTTCTGCAATGCGCACTCCATCGGTATCGGCGTTGGTATGTTTTGCAACAATATCCATTGCAACCTTACAGAGATAGAGATTAGTTCCGATACCAGCTGTTGCTGTAATCCCTGTATTTTTCAGAACATCTCGAATCATTTTAATTGCCAACTGATGAGCTGTCATGCGGTAGCTTTTAAGATAATCCGTCACATCCATAAACACTTCATCTATCGAATAAATGTGAATGTCTTCGGGAGCGATGTATTTTAAGTATATGCCATATATCTTTGTACTGTATTCAATGTAGCGAGCCATGCGAGGAGGTGCCGCAATGTAGTCAACAGCCCAATTCTTGTGAGCTTCTAATTCGTTGTGGTAGATGCTCTTTCCATGTAGTTGATGGTCTGTTGAATTATACTTTCGATTGTCGTTTAACTCATGAATCCTTTCGACAACCTCAAAGAGACGCGCCCTTCCTGCTATGCCATAAGCTTTCAATGATGGAGAAACTGCTAAACAGATTGTTTTTTCAGTGCGTGTCACATCAGCCACAACAAGATTGGTATTGAGTGGATCTAATCCACGTTCTACGCATTCTACCGATGCGTAAAAAGACTTTAAATCGATTGCTATGTATGTTCTTTCTCGCTGCATTATTACAAAGGTAAGGAAAAAGTGGCATCCTACAAAATCTAAAAGCAGGCATGTTTTAAACTGATTAAAATTTGCTTGGTTTCCTTATAATTGCCTTGCATAATTAAAAGATAATGAAACAATTTGTTGTTTGTTATGCTTTTTCTCACTACCTTTGCAGAAAATGTTATTCAAAAAGAATAACCTACAAGAACAAACAGAATTAAACTATGAAGCATCAACTTAGGAGTGCTGTCTGTACGGAAGGCAGAAGAATGGCTGGAGCAAGGGCACTTTGGGTGGCAGCAGGTATGAAACATGAGCAAATGGGTAAACCAATTATCGCTATTGTAAACAGTTTCACGCAGTTTGTGCCTGGACATACCCACTTACATGATGTTGGTCAGTTAGTGAAACAAGAGATAGAGCAACTTGGTTGCTATGCAGCGGAGTTTAATACAATAGCTGTTGATGATGGTATTGCTATGGGACATGATGGCATGCTCTATTCTTTACCCTCACGGGATATTATTGCCGACTCAGTGGAATATATGGTTAATGCCCACAAAGCCGATGCAATGATTTGTATTTCCAATTGTGATAAAGTGACACCGGGCATGCTTATGGCAGCCATGAGGTTAAATATTCCTACTGTTTTTTGTTCAGGTGGTCCCATGGAAGCAGGAAGATGGCGTGGAGAGAATGCCGATTTGGTCACTGCAATGATTAAAGGCGCCGACCCTTCTATTACAGATGAGGAGATGAAAGAACTCGAAAGTAGTGCTTGTCCAGGCTGTGGAAGTTGTTCAGGGATGTTTACTGCTAACTCAATGAACTCACTTTGCGAGGCAATTGGACTTGGTTTACCGGGTAACGGGACTGTTCTTGCAACGCATAAGAACCGCATTCATCTTTTCAAAGATGCTGCTCGGTTAATTGTGAAGAATGCCTTAGCTTATTATGAAGATGGGGATGAGCGTGTGCTTCCACGTAATATTGCTACGCGAGATGCTTTTCTTAACGCCATGACTTTAGACATTGCCATGGGCGGAAGCACGAATACGATATTGCATTTGTTGGCAATTGCGCAAGAGGGAGAAGTTGAATTTACTCTCAACGATATTGATCTTTTGAGTCGGAAAGTACCTTGTCTTTGTATGTTGGCTCCGAATACACAACGTTATAGTGTGCAAGAGTGCAACCGAGCTGGAGGAATCCTTGGTATCATGAACGAACTGAATAAGGGTAATCTTATTCATGGTGATGTGCTTCGCGTAGATGGTTTGACACTTGATGAAGCCATGAAAGAATATGATATCACAAAGATGACGATTACTCCAAATGCTGATCGCATCTATCATAGTGCTCCCGGACGACGCTTTTCGACAGAGATGGGAAGTCAAGATACGCGTTGGGAGAATCTCGATACTGACAGAACAGCAGGGTGTATTCGTGACCTTGCACATGCTTATACTAAAGATGGCGGACTCGCAGTGCTCTTTGGAAACATTGCTTTGAATGGGTGTGTGGTTAAAACTGCTGGTGTAGACCCTGTGTTATGGAAGTTCTCTGGGCCTGCAGTGGTGTTCGATAGTCAGGAAGATGCTTGCAATGGCATTCTTAGTGGAAAGGTAAAGAAGGGTGATTGTGTCGTTATCACCCATGAAGGTCCTAAAGGTGGTCCTGGAATGCAAGAGATGTTGTATCCTACTTCATATATTAAGAGCATGCATATGGGCAAGGAATGCGCCTTGATTACCGATGGAAGATTCTCTGGAGGCACGTCAGGTTTGAGTATAGGACATATCTCTCCAGAGGCTGCTGCAGGTGGAAATATCGGAAAGATTAAGGATGGTGATATCATCGAAATAGACATTCCAAACCGCAGTATCAATGTAAGGCTGACGGATGAAGAACTTAATGCACGCCCACAACAGCCGTTGAGGCGTCACAGAGTGGTGAGCAAAGCGTTGCGCGCTTATGCACAAAGTGTCACCTCGGCCGACAAAGGAGGCGTCCGTTTGGTAGAATAAGCCACATCATCACCTTATTATATATATAGACAAGAGTATGACTAAAGAAGTTATTACGGGTTCAGAAGCACTGATGCGTGCCTTGCGTGAAGAGGGCGTAGAAACCATTTTTGGGTATCCCGGAGGTGCAATCATGCCAGTGTTTGATGCACTCTATGGCTATACGAGAGGAGAAAACAAGGTGTTTGACCATATCTTGGTGCGTCATGAACAAGCCGCCGCGCATGCAGCTGAAGGATATGCCCGTGTGAGTGGACGGGTTGGAGTTTGTTTAGTGACAAGCGGTCCTGGAGCAACGAATACATTAACAGGCATTGCTGATGCTATGATGGATTCCACTCCGATAGTCGTGATTGCAGGACAAGTAAGTATTGGTGCCCTCGGTTCAGATGCTTTTCAAGAAGTTGACTTAGTAGGCGTGGCACAACCAATATGTAAGTGGGCCTATCAAATACGTAGGCCAGAAGATATTTCTTGGGCGGTTAGTCGTGCGTTTTATATTGCAAAATCAGGTCGACCAGGTCCTGTTGTGCTCGACTTACCAAAGAATGCACAGACACATACATGCGAATGGCGGCCTACAAAGACCACAAAGGTGCGCTCTTATCAGCCTTATCCAGAGCTAAATATGCAGGCAATAACTGATGCAGCACGCCTAATCAATGGAGCCAAAAGGCCATTTGCACTCGTAGGACAAGGTGTTGAATTGGGTAACGCGCATGAGGAACTGTTGCAATTCCTTGAAAAGGCAGATATTCCTGCTGGCAGAACATTGCTTGGTTTGTCGGCGCTTAGTTCACAACATCCATTGAACATGGGTATGTTGGGTATGCATGGAAGTTATGCAACGAATATGAAGACACAGGAATGTGATGTGTTAATAGCCATCGGAATGCGTTTCAGTGACCGTGTAACAGGCCTCCCTGAGACTTATGCAAAGCAGGCAAAGGTAATTCATTTGGATATCGATGCATCTGAATTTGACAAGAACATCAAAACAGATGTCGCTGTTTTGGGAGATTGTAAGCAAAGTCTTCCAGCTATAACTGCTTTGTTGAATAAGGCGGAGCATAAAGAATGGATTACTTCCTTCAATGAATATGCCGAACAAGAACAACAGCGTGTTATTGAGAAAGATATTCATCCAACCGAAGGTCCTTTGCTGATGGGAGAGGTTACTCACGTTGTTTCCGAGGCAACCCACGGTAAAGCGATTCTTGTAAACGATGTAGGACAGAACCAAATGATATCGAGTCGCTACTTTAAGTTTGAGCAAAAGCGTTCTATTGTGACGAGTGGTGGCTTTGGAACAATGGGCTTTGGTCTCCCTGCTGCTATCGGTGCATGCTATGGTTCGCCCCATCGCACGGTGTGTTGCTTTATGGGAGATGGTGGCATTCAAATGAGTATACAAGAGTTTGGCACGATAATGGAGCACCAAATCCCTGTGAAGATGATTCTCTTAAACAACACATTCTTAGGGAATGTGCGTCAGTGGCAAGACTTGATGTTTGGCCATCGCCATTCGTTTACAGAGATGATGAATCCTCGTTATGGCGATATTGCTCGCGGATATGGCATTGCCTATGATCTCGTTACTGATAGAAAAGACCTCAAAGCAAAGGTAGACAAGATGCTTTCTACAGCTGGTCCTTATCTTCTTGAATGTGCCATTAAGCCCGATGAAGACATTGTTCCCATGACACTTCCAGGTAAAAGTGTCAATGAAATGCTACTCGAATTGCATTATTAATAGTAATAAAGCGTAATCAGATGAGTCAAGAAAAGAAACTCTATACATTACTTGTTTATTCCGAAAATGTCGCGGGAATGCTTTCTCAGATATCCGCCGTGTTCACACGAAGGCAAGTTAACATCGAAAGTATCAATGCTTCGGCCAGTACTATTCCTAATGTTCATAAGTATACGATAACAGCTTGGAGTGATGAAGAGCAGATAACAAAAATCACAAAGGCTATAGAGAAGAAGATAGATGTAGTGAAAGCCGACTTCTATACAGATGATCAACTCTTTATTCACGAAGTAGCGCTTTATAAGATTGCTACTCCTGTGCTTATGAAAACCCCTGAAGTGTCGCGCACTATCCGTAAACACAATGCGCGGATGCTGGAAGTTAATCCTACATATACTACTGTGTTGTTGAATGGACTGACCGAAGATATCATCAGTCTTTATGATAGTCTTGATGCTTTTGGCTGCATCTTACAATATACTCGTAGTGGGCGCATTGCTGTAACAAGAAGTTATGATGAGCCGATTTCTGTGTTTCTAAATCATCAAGAACAAAACAATCATGGAGAAACTGAGTAAAATCGGCAGTTATGAACTGCTTGCCGAGCCTTTTCATTGTGATTTCTCACACCATCTTTTCATGGGAAACCTCGGTAATCATCTATTGAATGCTGCTGACTTCCATTCCAATGAGCGCGGTTATGGTATGCATTATCTCAACACCATTAAGCGCACTTGGGTGTTGTCGCGGCTTACTATAGAGATGAATGAGATGCCAATTGCCTATGAACGCTTTAGGGTTGATACTTGGGTTGATGCCGTAGTGCGTTTCTTTACGAGTCGAAATTTCCGAATTTCTAAAGACAATCGAGTGATAGGTTACGGCAAGAGTATCTGGGCAATGATTGATACAGCCACACGACAACCTGTTGATATCCTTAATATACGCGATGGATTAATCTCGCAATATGTTGATGTTCTAACCCCTTGTCCTATTGAAAAAGGTTCGAGAGTGAAGATATCTGGCGATGCAAAATGTGTGCGTTCAATCGCTACAACCTATAGCGATGTTGACATGAATGGGCATATCAATAGTGTAAAATACATTGAGCACGTGCTTGATTTGTGGTCGCTTGACTGGTATAAACAATATAGTATTAAGCGTTTTGACATTGCTTATGTGGCAGAAAGTCATTGTGGAGACGTGCTAAATTTCTATCTTGAAGAAGCGAAAGAGCATACATACGCAGTACGTATCACAAAAAGTAATGAATTAACGATAAAAGAAATTGAAGTTGTAAGATGTAAGCTTGTTTTTATAAAAAACTGAAATTAAATTTGTTTATATCTTAATAAAGCGTTACCTTTGCACGCAGATATCGAATAGTTTGAACCGCATTTCCCTTTTTCGGAATGCACATTTTATGATGATATGGCAGAAATGAATTTCGGTGGCGTTATAGAAACCGTTGTCACAAGTAAAGAGTTTCCCGTAGAGAAAGCTCGCGAAGTATTGAAAAACGAAACAATTGCTGTTATCGGCTATGGTATTCAAGGACCAGGACAGGCTTGTAACCTACGCGACAATGGCTTTAATGTCATTGTGGGTCAACGTGAAGGAAAGACCTATGAAAAGGCAAAGGCTGATGGTTGGGTGCCAGGAGAGACATTGTTTTCTATTGAAGAGGCCGTTCAAAAAGGTACGTTTATTTGTATGTTGCTTTCTGATGCCGGGCAAATTGCAGTGTGGCCAAAGATTAAACAATATTTGACTCCCGGCAAAACACTATATTATTCTCATGGCTTTGCAATCAATTGGCAAGACCGAACAGGGGTGGTTCCTCCGAAAGACATCGATGTTGTGATGGTTGCTCCAAAGGGTTCTGGTACGTCTTTGCGTACAATGTTCCGCGAAGGACGTGGCATCAATTGTTCGTATGCAGTCTATCAAGACGTTTCTGGCCATGCTGAACAGAAGACATTGGCAATCGGTATCGGCATAGGTTCAGGTTATTTGTTCAAGACAACCTTCCAACGTGAGGCTACATCAGACCTTACTGGCGAGCGTGGTTCACTCATGGGAGCGATGGAGGGACTTTTTGAAGCGCAGTATGAGGTTCTTCGTGAACATGGTCATTCACCTTCAGAAGCCTTCAATGAAACGGTAGAAGAGATGACACAAAGTCTCATGCCACTCTTTGGAGAGAAAGGAATGGATTGGATGTATGCCAATTGTTCAACAACAGCTCAACGCGGAGCTTTAGATTGGGCACCACGTTTCCGCGAAGCAATTAAACCTGTAATGGAATGGCTTTACCTTAGTGTGAAGTCTGGAAACGAAGCTCAGATTGCCATAGATAGTAACTCTGAACCTGACTATCGTGAGAAATTGAACGCTGAGCTTGAAGCAATGCGTAATAAAGAAATGTGGAAAGCTGGTGTTACCGTGCGCACTTTAAGACCCGAAAATAATTAATTTTTTCTCGTACATAATGTTGTAAGGGGCGACTTCCGTGAGGGAGTTACCCCTTTTTCTTTTCATAATATGTAATGAGATATTCCATAGCGTATAACTAAATGAATTGTAGATATCCATAGAGCACCTTTGTAAATACATTCATTTCTTTTTTAATTTACTTTTAAAAAGTATACCCTGAGAACTAAAAGGACAATATAAAGGATACTTTGAAAGCAAACAATCATTTGCAATGATTTGGATTTTGTTTCTTTTTTTAATAGCCTCTATTCTAATATGTATATAGTCTTTCTGTTTATCATTAAATTCAATTGCAGGATAGGCCGTCCCATCTATATCTTCATCGATTTCTGGGTCATAATCTAAATGAGCCTTTGCAATTCCTGATATGCTATCTTGTAGCTCACGCTTCTTATTTTTTACATATATTTTGTAAAGGATTTCACTTTGACTAAGATAGTTAATTCTTATCATCTGCATTAATGTGTCATTCTCCATCAAATAATAACTTACTCTTTTCTTTTGCGAATGTTTAAAAGATAATGATTGCGCCGCCATTGAAGAATTATTCGTATTATGTGTTTTCCAACATTCACTATCCTTTTGAGCAGAAAAACAATTGGTAGTTATAAACAAGATGAAGGATAAAATTAAATATCTCATAATCGTTTTTATTTTGCAAAAATAGATATAATATCGTTATATTGCAAGTAATCTTACACTTTTTTTTGTTTTACTATATGGCTTCTTACTTTCCCTATTGTTTCTCTTTTTAATAGAATAAGAAATATGTGATTCTAAGGTCAAAAAGAGAAAAAACATGTTTCTGCACGGCGCAGAAAGGCCAAAAAGAGAAAAAACATGCTTCTGCACGATGCAGAAAGGTCAAAAAGAGCAAAAACACGCTTCTGCACGATGCAGAAAGGCCAAAAAGAGAAAAATTACACTTCTGCACGATGCAGAAAGGCCAAAAAGAGAAAAATTACGCTTCTGCGCGGTGCAGAAAGGCTAAAAAGAGAAAAAACACGCTTCTGCACGATGCAGAAAGGCCAAAAAGAGAAAAAACACGCTTCTGCACAGCGCGGAAAGGCCAAAAAGAGAAAATAATCGCTTCTGTCAACGACATAAGCATGAAAAAGAGAAAATAAACGTTTCTGTCAACGACATAAGCATGAAAAAGAGAAAATAATCGTTTCTGTCAACGACATAAGCATGGAAAAAGTAAATTTCTATGCTTCTGAGTGACTCAGAAAGGTCAAAAAGAAGAATTACGTAGAAGAAAGTGGATTATTGAGCGCAAAGAGAGAGGGAGATATGTTGAAAAGAGGCTTTCTAAAGTATTGGCAAAATTCAATGTGACATAAAATGGAGCGAAAAAGTTTGCCTATTTCAATAGAACCTTAATTCCGCAGCATAAATTCTTGTAAGAACTCCAAGTGTCTGAGAAACAAAGTTCTTTTATGCTTAGAAAAGACCCAAGAAACACCGAAGCACCTCATATCAACATATAGAACCCCAAAAAGACATCTCAACATATAAAATTTTCTCATAAGAAAAAATACTGCGGAATTAAGGAAATACAGCATAGGCAAGAATGTGTTCTTGCCACATTGTAAAAATCGAATAGACCTTATAGCCGAAGATTGCAGCAAGGAATTATCGTTTACTTATTTTGAGCAAGTAATATCCTGCCAAACCACCAATAATGGAAGCTGCGAAGATTCCGACCTTAGCTTGAACATAGCTTACAGGTTCGTCGAAGGCGAGTGAGGTGACAAACATCGACATGGTAAAACCAATCGAGGCAAGGAATCCCAAGCCGAAGATGCGGTGCCTCTGCAGATCTATGTCGATAAAGGCTACACCTGCATTGGCGAGCGCAAAGATGGGCATGATGATAAAAGAAACTAATGGATGCATGCCATGTTCGAGGCGCTGAAGAGGTGGTACGGCATTGAAGGCTTCAGCTTTCACCTGGGAAATAATCTCCACTTGTTCTTCTTCTAATGTCCTTACATCATTGCTTTCTGCATTTTCAAACCGATGAAGCTGTCGGCGCAGACGCGCAATAAATGTCAATTCTGGTATCTGTGAATCAGCGGGGATTACAAATGCGGCAAGAACAGCTGCTATTGTAGCATGAACGCCTGACATGAGGAAGGCTACCCATACACCGCACACGCCAAGGATACCATAGAAAAAGGTATGTTTGATGCCCATCTTGTTGCCAATGAACATGATACCAAGAAAAGTCAGACCCACGAGGATACTGGGGATGGAGATATTAGATGTGTAGAATAGGGCGATAACAATAACCGATCCAAGGTCATCGACAATGGCAAGCGTGGTGAGAAACACTTTAGCTGATAGCGGCACCTTATCACCAAGTAAATAAACAATGGCGAGAGCAAAGGCAATGTCTGTTGCCATGGGTATTCCCCAACCATGAGCAACAGATGTTCCGATATTAAAACTAAGATAGATAGCAGCAGGGAAAAGCATTCCCAAGATAGCAGCTCCCACAGGGAGTACCACCTTCTTTATTTCGCGTAACTCTCCTCCGATGAACTCTCGTTTCAACTCCAATCCCACGACGAAGAAGAATAGAGACATCAGCCCATCGTTAATCCAATGTTCCAAAGAGAAGTTGAAATAAGGTCTTCCGTCGAAAACAAACCCCAAGTGATGTTCAAAGAATTCAAAGTATTGCTCGCGCCAAGGCGAGTTGGCAAGCAACAGGGCTATGATAACGGCAATACCAAGAACTATTCCGCTCGACTTTTCCTGCCGCATGAACATCAAGGCAGACATAACCAACTTCTTATTAATTTTCTGCTTATATATTTCTTTCATCTTTTCTTTTTTTATGTTAGCGAGTAGTAATGAGTCGCAGACTATCCGACTCAGTACGCGACTTGAGCCATCTGCTCAACAGGTAACGTTAGGATACAGGCTCCTTAATTCTTTGCTTAGTTGGATGCCCAGTTGCTCATATCCCGTATAAGCACTCAACTTCTCCTCCAATTTGTGAATCTGTGCATTCTGCTCCACAAGTTGCTGATTGGATGTATTTGATGTCAATATGTTCTCAGAGCTTTTCTTAGCAAGAAGCAGACTGTCTGACTGGAATCCCTGAATAACTTTGAGCTTATACCCCCGTAAGTTATATTGCGCCAACGCTCGACTTGCCACGGTCAATGTACTGTCTGAAATACTTTTTCCTACAGCCACTAAGCGTATAATGCTGTCGGAGGTATTGACCTCCTCTGCTATTATCTGTGTTCCTTTCAGAGAGAGTTCAGCCTTCACAAACTCCCTAACATTACTGTTGGTAAAACTCTCTCTCGTGATGTCTACAGTCATCACGGCAGCTGGAACCATGGTGACTACTGCAATGATAAGGATAAGTCGATGCACTTTTTTCAGTTGGGCGACATTATCAAATTGCTTGGTGTTAAAACGTAACATCTTCACACCAGCAAAGGTAGAAAGGCTGATAAACACTGTATTGATAAAAAATAGGTAGAAGGCACCCCAAAAGTAGCTCCAGTTGGCTGATGCTAAGCCATATCCAGCCGTACAAAGAGGTGGCATCAATGCCGTTGCGATGGCTACACCAGGAATCACATTGCCTTTGCCCTTGGTAGAGAGCGCGATAATGCCGGCAGCACCACCACAAATGGCTATCAACACATCATAGAGAGTTGGTGAAGTACGCGACAATAATTCCGACTGCGCTTCCTTCAGTGGGGTGATAAGGAAATAGAGTGTGGCAGTGATAACGGCTATAACGACCATGACAAGGTAGTTTTTGAAAGATCGCTTTAGAAACTGAAGGTCGTTAATACCAATAGAGAGACCCATGCCGGTAATAGGTCCCATGAGTGGAGAGATAAGCATGGCACCGATAATCACCGCAGTAGAATTGACGTTGAGCCCCAACGATGCTATCAAGATGGCAAAGATAAGTATCCAAAGGTTGGAGCCTTTGAATGATATGCCGTCGGTTATTTGGCTAATGGTATCGCGCTCCTCATTTTTATCTGGAAGGGAGTTAAAGTATTGCTTGATAACTCCCCACAAACTGTTATTTTGCTCTTCCATATTTTTTGTTTTTGCAGTGTAATGTGACATTATTCAGACCTTAATTCTGTAGCATAAATTCTTGTGAGAACTCCAAGTGCCTGGGAAACAATATCCTCAAAACACTTGGATATGTCAGAAATTTTACCTATCTTGGTGCTGCAAACATAACAAGTAAGCAAAAATCTGACATGACAAAGGTAGCAATTAAAAACGAGAATATCACTTCTTCCGGTGGAATTTATCACATTATAGACGTTTTCTCAAAGTTGGGCTTTGAAAGACAAGGATGGAAAGCAACAGACAGATCGGGAAACGACTTTCGCCAAGCGCGGAAATGCCAAACCTTTCGGGAAATGACTTTCGCCATGCGCGGAAATGCCAAACCTTTCGGGAAATGACTTTCGCCAAGCGCGGAAATGCCAAACCTTTTACGGAATAATTTGCGGGAGCCCCGCAAGCACCAAATCCTTTAAAAAGTGATTTGCGGGAGCCCCGCAAGCATCAAAACTTTTAAAAAGTGATTTGCGGGAAGCCCGCAAGCATCAAATCCTTTAAAAAGTGATTTGCGGGAGCCCCGCAAGCATCAAATCCTTTAAAAAGTGATTTGCGGGAGCCCCGTAAGCGTCAAAACTTTTAAAAAGTGATTTCTGCCCGCTATCTGTTTGAAGATGGCACAACGGGTATGATTGGGGAGAAAGGTTCGCATACCATTGTTGGTGTTGTTGTGAGAGAGAAAACGGCTACTGAAGATGGACTGGCCGTTGCATTACGCTTTTTCTGTATAGAAAGAAAGCCTCTCCTGGCGATGTAGATGCAGGAGAGGCTTGAATGTCATTATAAAACGTAAAGAACGAGTTTCACACCAAAGTTTCTTCCCATGTTGAAAAGACCCTTTTGACCTGTCGTTGGGTCGGCACCTATATACTTCAATCGGCTGAGATGATTTTGATAAGCACGATTAAAGATGTTGTTGGCAGTCAGATAGAGCGATGCTCTTCGATGTCCATTGAAACGCAAGTCCGTGCCCGCACTGAAGTTTACGAGAGTGTATGACGGAGTTGCGGTTTCTGTATCATTGGCTGCATAGAAGTGGTTTTGTCTCAGGTTACATTCCATTGAGGCAGAAACATACGTGTTGTTCAGCAACTGACCATCGCGAACGAGGTCGTAACGGAGTTCAGAATTCCAACGTGGAGCAGGTGTCCAAGGCAGATACTTTGATTCACGTGGTTGGTTCAACTGAATGCTATTGACGTATGAAAAGCTGTTTTGGAAGTGCAAACGACTAATCGGATGCAGGTCGACCATAGCCTCTCCACCTACTAATCTGGCGTTACCTTGTGTGTATTTATAGGTGGGACAATTTTGTGTAATGACGCCATTGAGTTTCTGACTAAAGATATAATTGTCAATGAAACTGGCGAAAACAGAGACTTGTGCAGACACAAGTTGTGAGGTCATATCCCACCCGGCATCAAGCTGCCAGCTATGTTCTGGCTTCAAATCTGCGTTTCCGAGCATATATTGTTGCGTACCTTCGTGCACACCATTGCATGCAAGTTCGCCGAGGTTTGGTGCACGAAAGCCGCGTGCCACATTCAAACGCATGTTCATTTTGTCGGTCAGGGCATAGACAGCTCCAACACTTCCCGACACACTTCTAAAGTCTCTCTTGAATGCAGTGAATTGAGTGTTAAGTTCTTTGCTGTTGAGATGACGGTTATCGAAGCGCAAGCCACCGCTCAAGGTCAGTTGATTAATCTTGTAAGACGTTGTGACAAACGCACCGAAATCAAACAGGTTATAGTTTGGAATCAAGAATTCGTCGCCAAGGTTCTTATTGTTTTGTATCATACCATTGGCTCCGATAGTGAGTTTCCAACCATCTTTCTCTGGGAAAAGATAATGAAAATCATAGTTCACCGTTTGGAGTTTCATGTCTAATCCCGGTTCGGTTTCGCTGTCTTCAAACTCTTGTCGGCGATTCTGTTGATAGCCAACGAGGGCATGAAGCGTTCCTTCTCCAATATAAAATGAGTTGTCGAGCACTGCCTTATAATGGTGAATCTGTTGGAACGGCAATGCTCTTCCATAACGGAATGACGTGCTTCGTTGGCCCTCTGCAATGCCGGGAGTGAGATGATAGTAGTCAAGAATGAGATGGCTGTAGCCCCATTGCTTGTTCAAGCCAAGCATGGCATTGGCTGCTTTCTCGCGAAACTGCGTGCCAACCACGTAATTGTCTACCTTATTCTTATAGTCGTGAGCAAGTTTCTGCGACCATCTTCCATCCCAAACAAAGCCATTCTTGTTGCCACTGAAATTGGCAGAATAGCCAAAAAGCCCGTTGTTTGTTTGGTATTCTGACGACACATTAGCCTGCATCTTGTTTTTACCCATGACAGGATCTCCATGGAAAATCATCACGCCGGCAAGCGCATCAGAGCCATACATGAGTGAAGCTGGGCCTTTAAGTATCTCTACTGACGAGATACTTTGAGGGTCAATCTCAATGCCATGTTCGTCTCCCCACTGGTTGCCTTCTTGCCGAATACCATCATTTACGACTGCCAATCGGTTGAAACCCAAGCCACGAATGACCGGCTTTGATATGCCTCCACCTGTTGTTATCTGTGAAACTCCGGGCTCATGGCTAACGGCATCAATGATGTTTGTAGCCGATGTGGCATGCAATTGCTGTTGAGTGACAACCGAAATTGGCGTTGGTGACTCCTTCATTAGCGTCTTTCCAGTGAGTCCTGTCACGACAATTTCATTAATCATTGCATTCGATTCATGCAGTTTAAAGTCGGCAGTTGATGTTGTTGTTAGATTGATTTTGCGAATCTCTGTTTGGTGACCTAAGTAGCTCACTTGCACGGTAATTGTCTTTGATGGCAAGTCATGCAGGGCATAATTTCCATTGACATCGGTGGTCGTTCCCTCTGAAAGTTCGGGAATATAAATGGTAACTCCGACAAGCGGACTATTGTCTATCGCGTCAATCACCTTGCCAGTGAGTGATGCATTGGTGCCCATCGGCGCTGCAGTTGCCCAGAGACACAGGCTCATGAGCAATGCTAATAGTATTGATTTCTTCATTCTTTTATGCTATTTAAGGGTTATTTATCACGCCTCGACAAGCACGTCGCGACGCGTTTTTAATCATTTATGGATGCAAAAGAATGAAGGGTGGGGCGCGTGTAGAATGAGTTTGACCCGTAAAGGACGTTAAGACTTGCTGTAAAAGAATAAGCGCTTTGGCCTTTACGATGTTGAAGAGGCGCACACCAATCGTCTTTGCACCGAGAAATGGCAGTGAAAGAAATTGGCAAAGCAGGCAATTGTCAACCTGATTGTCAATGGAATTGATGTGCCCATCATGGTGAATATGATGCAGACATGCCGTACATTCGGTTGTGATTTGTGGCATAGCACGATGCACATGAACCGAAGTTAGCAATAACATTGGCGCGAATACCAACAATAGCAGTCGTGCAGTTATCCTTCTTTTATACCTTTGTCTGTTCATCGCCTGCAAAGTTAAGCGAATTCTTTTGAATCGTCTTGCGATAACTTATTAAAATAGTTTAATCGTCGTAGATTTCATCTTATGACATGAATGCAGCTTAAGTATAAAACGATTGTTGGGAAAGCCCGTGTGCTTCCATGATAGAAAGGTTTGCGGTTTGCGTCAAATCGTGCTGTGAAGTGACGCAGATTGTAAGGTCGTTTGCCTCAAATTATCGAGTAAAATGCACCGAATTGCAATCGTTTTCCATATCAATGGCGGTCGAAAAGCAAGGGATTGCCTTGTGGAGGCAATGATATCGTCACATGATATTATTGATTTTTTCTCGTTTTATCATGAAAAATATCTATCTTTGCACGTGATAAACGTTTATAAAAATCATCATGACAGCTTTGAAGAAATATCTACCTGATGTGTTGGTAGTCATTATTTTCGCAGTAATCTCATTCGCTTACTTCTTCCCTGCGGACTTAGATGGCCGCATACTCTACCGACATGACTCGTCGGCGGGACGTGGAGCAGGTCAGGAAACGGCTGAATACCACGAGCGAACTGGTAAGGTTTCGCGTTGGTCTAATGCCACTTTCAGTGGTATGCCGACTTATCAGACGGCACCATCTTACCAGAGTGTCAGCGTACTTAACCAGGCAGTGAAGGCTTATCACTTATGGCTTCCCGAGAATGTTTGGTATGTTTTTGCTTATCTTTTGGGCTTCTACATCTTATTGCGAGCCTTTGATTTCCGACAATCGCTTGCCGCATTAGGTTCTATAGTGTGGGCGTTCTCATCGTATTTCTTTATTATTATTGCTGCCGGACATATCTGGAAGGTCATGGCTTTGGCTTATCTTCCACCGATGATTGCAGGAATAGTGCTGGCCTATCGTGGCAAATATCTATGGGGATTCATTGTAACGGCAATCTTTGCTGCCTTTGAAGTCGATGCCAACCACGTGCAGATGACCTATTATTATCTGTTTATCATCCTCTTTATGATTATTGCCTACCTTGTCGATGCTATCCGAAAGAAGCGTATGGCGCAATTCGTTAAGGCCACAGCTGTATGTGCTGCGGGGGCGTTGATAGGCATATTGATGAATATTTCAAATCTCTATCATACGTGGCAATATGCACAAGAGAGCATGAGGGGCAAGAGTGAACTCGTTAAAAAGGATGCTGCCAATCAAACAAGCAGCGGACTTGACCGCGACTATATAACGCAATGGAGTTATGGAGTGGATGAAACCTGGACGTTGCTTGTGCCAAATGCTAAGGGTGGGGCTTCGGTTCCATTGGCTGCAAACACTGAAGCCATGAAAAAGGCAGACCCAAACTTCATGCAAATCTATCAGCAATTAGGACAGTATTGGGGTGACCAGCCAGGCACAAGTGGCCCAGTTTATGTTGGGGCTTTTGTGCTAATGCTTTTCATTCTTGGGCTGTTTATAGTGAAAGGTCCTATCAAATGGGCCTTACTTGCAGCCACGATATTAAGCATTTTGCTTTCATGGGGACATAATTTTATGCCATTTACCAACTTCTTCCTTGACTATATACCGATGTATAGCAAGTTTAGAACGGTGGCTTCGATATTGGTTATCGCCGAGTTTACAATTCCTTTATTGGCCATGATGGCGTTAAAGAAGATTGTAGATGAGCCGGAGTTGCTGACAAAGAAAGCTAAATTCGTTTATATCAGCTTTGGACTTACGGGTGGAATAGCCCTGCTTTTTGCCCTTATGCCCACGCTGTTCTTCTCGGATTTCATATCAAGTCAGGAGCTGGAAGCCTTCAAATCAATCCCTGCGGAGTATCTTTCTCCATTGGAATCTAACTTGAGATCGATTCGTGAAAGCATCTTTACGGCCGACTGTTGGCGCTCATTTTGGATTATTGTTATTGGCACTTTGCTGCTCTTCCTCTATAAGTTCAAGAAGTTGAAAGCCGAATATATGGTTGGCGCTATAGCCATTTTGTGTCTCATTGACATGTGGCAGGTGAACAAACGCTATTTGAATGATGAGATGTTTGTGGAGAAGAGCGTTCGCGAACAGGCTCAACCGATGACACAAACCGACCGTCAGATTCTGCAAGATAAAAGCTTAGACTATCGCGTTTTGAATCTTGCCAGCAACACTTTCAACGAGAATGAAACCTCTTATTACCATAAAAGTATAGGCGGATATCATGCAGCTAAGCTCAGAAGATACCAGGAATTGATAGATGCTTACATTAGTCCGGAGATGCAAAAGATGATGCCTGCCATCGCAAAAGCAGGCGGAGACATGACTAAAGTCGATGGAGATAGCCTCTTCCCTGTATTGAACATGCTGAACGCTAAATACTTTATAGTGCCTCTTCAGGCTAATCAGACGGTGGCAATCGAGAACCCTTACGTCTATGGGAATGCTTGGTTTGTAGATAAGGTGAGGTATGTGAAGAATGCAAATGAAGAACTTGACGCACTGGGTAAACTCAATCTGCGCCATGAAGCCGTTGCCGACGCACGCTTCCAAAGCCAGTTGGGTGAGTCAAAGAACCAAGATAGTACGTCGATTGTTAAGCTTACGGCCTATGAACCCAATCAACTCACGTATGATGTGCGTAGTGCTACGGGAGGAATCGTGGTCTTTTCGGAGATTTTCTACCCCGAATGGACAGCTACAGTTGATGGAAAGCCGGTAGAGATTGGGCGTGTTGACTATGTGCTTCGTGCGCTTAATGTTGACAAAGGACATCATAAGGTGGTGTTGACCTTTGATCCTAAGAGTGTGAAACAAACCGAAACAGTAGCTTATCTCTCTTATGGTGTGCTGTTGTTAGTAGTGCTTTTCGCCGTCTACTTCAAGAGAAAAGAAGATAAGAAAGCACAAGCTTAGTTGCGTTTTCAGGCTTTACGTTAAAGAATAACGTAGCCTGCGCTATGCAAACAGGCCTTATGAATGTTGTAAAACCATTCGTAAGGCCTGTTTTCGTGAAAGAAACAAGGTGCAGTTTCCTTAGCTTCAGCAGTTTTCTTAGCCCTGTTATGTTGGGCTGTTAATCCCTTTCCATTTTTTCATAAAGGCCTGAAGTTTCTCTTTTGTGAGTGCCATGAAGGCTTTATATGCGTCACTGTCAGGGTTGAAAGGCGTGTGATGGAGCGCCTCTTTGATAGGTTTCCACTCGCTAAGCATAGTGAACACATCTTTATGGAAATAGGTTTCAGCAAATCGTTCCCATATATATTCTACGGCTTGTGGGCTTGGATGCAACATGTCTTCTTTGTAAAAGCGATAGTCTCTCAGTTCATCCATCACGAGTTCATAGGCAGGGAAGTAGTCTACTTGAGGCATTTGTGCCAATGATTCAGCCGCCAATAGTAGGACAGCCTTGCTGAGTTGGCTTCCATGAAAGCCGTATTTGGCATATCGAATGGGGCTAACGGTGACGAGAATGTGCATGTTTGGATTGCAACGGAGCAGACATTGCACGGCTTGTTGTAGGTAATCAGTACATGCTTCGACGCTCAACATATGCTCATCAAATAGTGATTGAGGTCTCTTTTGGCAGTTATCAACAATCTCTCCCGTCTCTTTCAGCACATAAACATGGTTGGTTCCGAGCGTGATAAAGGCTACATCGGGCTTGAAATCATCCGTTTTGCAATGTCGTTCGATGCTATGAAGGATGCTTGCAGGGTTATACATCACGCCAAAAGGATTGATTATAGTCGGGAATTGCTCATCTCTGAACCTGCTTCCAATGCTTTCTGCAAAGCAAGAACCAATGAAAAATAAGCGTTGAGCAGGTTTGATTTGCCAGGAAGATGGCTCAATATTGACTTTTGTTCTAAATTCCATACATCATTCTTTGTTGGTTTTTGCAAAGTTACGGATATTCTTTTGAAGGGCAATTTGCTTTTCATGATTTATTGATTCAATTGCTTTGATTTTGAAAATAATGTGTTATTTTTGTGTCAAAGTAACGAAAACGTTGAGCCATGGAAGAGAAACTACCGCACGAGTTCAGTCAGTTTTATCTGCAAGATGTGACCTTTGCCAACCTCATGATGCGCAGAATCTACAATGTTTTGATTGTAGCCAACCCCTATGATGCCTTTATGTTGGAGGACGATGGACGCATAGAAGAGAAAGTTTACAATGAATATATGGAGTTGGGACTACGCTATCCGCCGATGTTCACACGCGTTTCGACAACCGAAGAGGCTATGGTGACATTGCAAACTACAAACATCGACCTCGTTATTTGTATGCCAGGAACGGCTGATAACGATGCTTTTAGTGTGGCAAGGTCTATCAAACAAGCCTTTAAAAACATTCCATGTGTGGTGTTAACTCCCTTTTCTCATGGCATAACCAAACGTATGAAGAACGAGGATTTACGTATGTTTGACTATGTGTTTTGCTGGTTGGGGAACACCAATCTCATTCTTTCCATCATCAAATTGATAGAGGATAAGATGAACATTGCACACGATATACGGGAGAGTGGGGTGCAAATGATCTTATTGGTTGAGGATAGTATTCGGTTCTATTCTTCCATTCTGCCCAACCTTTATAGTTATATCCTCGCACAAAGTAAGCGCTTTTCCACTGAAGCATTAAACAAACATCAGGCTACTTTACGTATGCGTGGTAGGCCAAAAGTAGTCTTGGCACGCACTTATGAGGAGGCAATGACCATCTATAATCAGTTTTCTGACAACTGCCTTGGCGTCATTTGTGATGCTCGTTTCCCTATGAAGGAGACCTCAACTGACGAAAATGATAAGCTACCTTCACCGCTTCGAGACACTGATGTGTATAAAGACCCCGAGGCAGGACTAAAACTTTTGCGTGCAATCCGAGCCAAAGATGAATATGTTCCATTGATAATGGAGAGTTCGGAAAGTGCAAACCGCGAGAAGGCCGAAGCCGAAGGATTTCGCTTTGTGGATAAAAACTCTAAGCAAATGTCCTTAGATTTGCGTAGAATTATGGAGGAACATATGGGCTTTGGCGACTTTATCTTCCGCAATCCAAAGACACATGAGGAGATTGTTCGTATCAAGTCGTTGAAAGATTTGCAAGATAACATCTTCCAAATCCCTAATGATTCCATGCTCTATCATATCTCTCGGAACCACATGAGCCGTTGGTTGAGCGCACGAGCAATATTCCCTGTGTCGCAGTTCTTACGTGGAATCACGTGGCATAAGCTACAAGATGTTGACGCACATCGACAGATAACCTTCGATGCAATCGTACAATATCGCCACATGAAGAACCTTGGTGTCGTCGCCGTTTTTGACAGAATGAAGTATGACCGCTATGCCCACTTCGCACGAATTGGCGAAGGTTCGCTCGGTGGTAAAGGCAGAGGACTGGCTTTTTTGGATAATATCATCAAGTTACATCCTGAGTTTAACGGCTTTGAAGGCGTCAAAGTGCAGATTCCAAAGACGCTCGTGTTGTGTACGGATGTGTTTGATCAATTCATGGAAACCAACAATCTTTATCCTATTGCCCTAAGCGATGCGAGCGATGAAGATATTCTTCAGCACTTCCTTCAAGCGCAATTGCCCGACACAATGATAGCCGATTTCCTCACATTCTTTGATGCTGTGAAGGCGCCTATAGCCATACGGTCGTCAAGTTTGCTTGAAGACAGCCACTATCAGCCCTTTGCTGGCATCTACAACACCTACATGATACCTTGCTTAGACAATCGAGATGCGATGTTAGAAATGCTTGCTTGTGCTATCAAGAGTGTTTATGCATCGGTTTATTTCCATGATTCCAAGGCCTACATGAAGGCAACCAGCAATGTCATTGACCAGGAAAAGATGGCTGTTATCCTACAAGAAGTAGTGGGAAAACAATATGATGACCACTTCTATCCAACGTTTAGTGGAGTTCTTCGCTCGTTGAATTATTATCCCATTGGCGACGAATTGCCCGAAGAAGGCATTGCTTCGTTGGCCTTAGGCTTAGGAAAATATATCGTAGATGGCGGTCAAACGCTGCGTGTTTCGCCTTATCATCCTCATCAGGTGTTGCAAATGAGCGAATGGGATATTGCACTTCGCGACACACAAACACAGTTCTATGCACTTGATATGGCACCCGTTGGCCGACAATTCAAGGTAGACGACGGCTTTAATATCCGAAAACTAAAGGTCAAGGAGGCTGAAAAGGATGGTTCATTGCGTTATATCTGCTCAACTTTTGACCCTTATGACCAAGTGATTAACGACGGATTCTATGATGGAGGGCGTAAGATTATCTCATTTGTAGGCTTACTTCAACATGATGTTTTCCCTCTCCCTGAGTTGTTACAGATGGCAATGAAGCACGGAAGTGAAGCCATGAAACGACCTGTAGAGATTGAGTTTGCATGCAATCTTAACGACGATGGATCGGGTGAACTCTATCTGTTGCAGATTCGACCAATAGCAGATGCTCGGCAGATGTTAGACAAAGATCTGTCTAAAGTGCCTGATGAGGCGTGCCTGTTACGTTCATATCAAGCACTCGGACACGGCATTTCTGATGATATAACTGACGTAGTTTACGTGAAGTATAACGATGAATTCTCGCCCATGAACAATTACTTTGTGGCCGATGATATAGAGAGATTAAACCGCAAATTCCTTGCCGAGGGCCGCCATTATGTACTCATCGGGCCCGGAAGATGGGGCAGTAGCGACCATTATCTCGGTGTTCCCGTGAAATGGCCAGCTATCTCTGCCGCGCGAATTATCGTTGAAGTGGCCCTTAAAAACTATCATGTCGACCCCTCACAAGGCACACATTTCTTTCAAAACCTCACCTCATTTGGTGTTGGATACTTTACGATTGGCGATAATTCAGCGCGTGGTGGCTTTGTCAGAAAAGACCTTTTAGACGCTATGCCCGCTGTAGAAGAGACACAATATGTAAGGCATGTGCGCTTCGATAAAGCCTTTCGGATTATGATTGACGGCCAAAAACAAGAGGGATTGGTTGACATAAATCAATAAATTACATGTGGAGTTAAATCATGAAGTGAATTGTTTGGAACTATGGTTATTAACCCCTATCTTTGCAATGTGTTTTTCATGGTATTAGATTTAAGGTTAACAAAGGTTGGAGTACAGCGGTACTCCTTTTTTTATGCCTTATTTTTTAAATCGTTAAAAGACACAAATCAAAACTTTAATAAATTGTAAAAGTGACACTATATGAATCAGATTGTTTGGAAAATCCATGCAATCTGTCTAACTTTGTGGCGTGTTTTTCATAGTATTAGATTTAAGGTTAACAAGGTCGGAGTACAGCGGTACTCCTTTTTTTGTGTTTGTTGGCGAGCAAAACCAAGTCTGCTTTTGCGTTAATTCAATAGCATTTTTGAGTTAAAAAGTTAGTCTTAATAGGGCATAGAAGCTTTGTTGAAAAGCAAAACAAAATGTAATAATAACAGGTTTTGCCTGATTCCTTTTGATGGAAAACCATAGTTGATAAACCAAAATGCGTAATATCGTTGAGTAAAATGCGTCATTTCACTCAATGTTTTGACGCAAATCACCGCATAATTAGACTCAGATTATCGGGTAAAATGATGCAGTTTGTAATGCGATTGCAGTTCAACGCTGAAGGCGTTATACTTTTTATAGTCCAGGGTTGGCGTCAGCCTACCCTGGGTTATGCGTGTAGTTCCACTCCCTTTTTTATGACTTCTGGTAGCGAACAGAACGCCTAAATATGGGCTTTTCTTGCAATATAGGGGGAAAAAGGACCTAAAAACCAGTCTTTATCACTACAATTAGGTATTGTCATACTAACTAAAATGTTATAATTTTGCACCTGATTAAGAGTGTTTTCAAGTATTCAGATAAAACCATTAGATTAAAATTAATAATACATAAGAATGAAAATGAAAAAGAAAATGATGTTATTGTTAGCGTTGTTGCTAACCATTTTTCCAACACTTCAAGCAAAAACAGCATTAATGATCGTAGCCCACGGCTCGCCAATGGAGTCATGGCGCAAGCCCGTTTTAGACTTAGAGCCACTTGTTAAGCAGCAGGTTGCAACAGGAAAGCTAAAGGGAATCGATATTGTTAAGGTTGCTTTGATGGAGTATACTGAGCCATCTGTTGCCTCAATGGTAAAGGCATGTGAGGCTGAAGGCGCTGATACTATATTCGCATTACCTATATTTATTGCTCCATCGGGGCACACAGAAGAAGATCTTCCCAATATTCTTGGCCACAAATATAATCCTTATGTGCGTGAGGAATTGGCCGAAGAAAATACTGAAATGGTTCATACAAAGACACCAATCATCCTTGGTCCGACCTTCTATTATAGCTATGTATTGGAGAATAGCATGCTCGATCGCATTAAAAGCCTATCGAAGGATGACGCAAACGAGGCTGTAATATACCTCGCTCACGGTGATGATGAGCGCATAGGCTTTTGGAAAGAGATGCTCAATAATGTCGATAAGTTTACCAAAGAGCATACAAAGATAACGTATGTTGACCATGCGCTTATCGAAATGGGCCATGATTTCGGCAAGGAATTAATGCCTTTGCTGACTAAAGCGGCTCAAAAGAAGAAACGAATCATTGTTCAAGGCGTCTATCTTACATCTGATGTGAAGCGTATGGCGGACCGACATAAGATGCAAGATGTGCAGAAAGACTTGGTAAAGAAGACTGGTGTGGAGATTGTTTACAGCCCTGATGGCATCCTTCCAGCCTCTACTTCTCGCGTTGTTGACTGGATTGTAGCCCAAACAAAGCAATGGGTTGAAAGTAAACGATAAACCAAACTTCACATGAAAAACCTGACTTTATTGAGTCTTTTCATGCTTCTGGGCCTCTTTTTTGCTCCGCAAGAGAGTATGGCTCAGGAGAGAAAACTCTATGGTTACGTAACCGATGCCAGCGATGAACCTTTGGTTGGCGTTACTGTTCGAGTGATGGGAACGTCTGTAACGACGGTAACTGATGTGAAAGGTCGCTATCAATTGAATGGTCATTGGCCTGTAGGCACGTCGATATCTTTTACCTATATCGGTTACACTCGCCAGCAATTGAAAGATAACGGGCGTGAGCGCATGGATGTAAAGATGGTGGAAGCGTCTAATGGAATCGGTGAAATTGTTGTAAAAGCAAAGAGTAACATTAACGCCATTGATTTGCGTTCGAAAGCCGGAATCGTTGAAAACGTGGATGTAAAACGGCTTACTGAGAAGCCAATGATAGACATGGGACTGGCTCTTCAGGGGATGATTCCGGGCTTAAATGTTATTAACACGGGTGACTTGGGTAGTGCTCCAAAGATTAGAATACGTGGAAACTCGTCGTTTCGGAATGGGAACACGAGCAACGAACCATTGTATGTGTTAGACGGAAAGATAATCTCTGCCGAGACATTCTATAACTTAAATCCACAAGATATAGCCAGTATTAAGGTGTTGAAAGACGCTGCTGCCTGTGCCTTATATGGCATAAAGGCGGCTAACGGCGTATTGGAGATTAGCTCACAACATGGTTATCAGGGCAAGATGACGCTCAATTATAGTATGGATTTGGGCTTAACCTTGCGTGGACGACGCGGTATTCGACTCATGGATACAGACGAAAAGCTTGAGTTGGAGCGTCTGTTGCAGAATCCGGCAGCACCAGGTTATCGTTTCAGTCGTGATTATATAGAACGTAATTACGCTTCAGATCCAAACAAAGATCAGTTGATTGCTGAGGGCGAACAACGTCTTTCAGCACTGAGAAACATTCATACGGATTGGTTTAAAGAACTGATTCATAACAACTTCTATCAGAAACATAACCTTAGTATCAAAGGAGGTAATGGCTCAACAACCTATTATCTCTCAGGAAACTATGCGTATCAAGGAGGTCGTATCGAAGGCAACAACAAGCAACGCTTCAATGTTCGTATGGGAATAGACCAGCAATTGGGGAAGATTGGCTATCTGATGATAGGTGTTTCTGGTGGTTATTCTAAGAGTAAGTCACCCAATGGAACGACTAACGACCCTTCTTCGATGGTGTATAATCTTAATCCTTATGAGCAAAAGACAGGCGAACTCTTTTCTTATCCCAATCAAACCTATTACGATTTAATGCATCAATACGAGAGCGATGCTACTGATAAGAATGGTGGAGTGGATGTGAATCTCACGCTGACTCCTTGGAAAGACCTCACGTTGGCTTATGTTGCAGGTCTTGATTTCTTGCAAAACGATGACCATCAGTTTACTCCTGCTTCTGCTTTTTCAGAGCAAAACAGTGGTGTTGTAAGTATAGCGAGGGGTATTTATGCCCGTAGCAAGGGAACAACGACTAATCTTTCAAGCAACTTCCGAGCTACTTATAATCATGTTTTTGCCGATGTTCATGATGTGACTTTAGGCGCAAACCTCGATTATTACCTTTATAACTACGATGCAGTAGGTATTACTGGTTATGGCGTTGGTAACGTAGATGCTCCTTCTGCCATAAATAACTCATTGAAAGGATTTAGACAACCCGCCGTAAGAAACCCTCGAGATAAGAATGCTCAGCTTGGAATTGGTATGGTCGCAGGCTATACTTATAACACGATTTACGACGCTTATTTCACTTATAAGGCTGATGCTTCGTCAATATTACCCTCAGATAAGCGTTGGAATTCAGCTTGGGCAGCAGGTATTGGATGGACTCCAACGAACTATTCTTGGTTAAAAGACAATAAGATTCTATCGAAATTGAACTTTAAAGCGTCTTATGGTGTGACGGCAAATCTTAATGGTGTGACGGTATCCAGTACTGTTGGGACGTTCATGTTCGGCGAACAAGCTTATGAAAACAGTCGAGTCTTGTCGTTGTTATCCTTATATAACAAAGACTTAAAGGCCGAACAAAACAAATCAACGGACTTAGGCGTGTCGATAGAACTATTGAAACGAATCACCTTTGACGTGAATTGGTATAACCGTCGCACGGATCAGGCACTCTTAGATGTGCCTATTGCGACAAGTTCGGGATTCTCTTCATTGAAACGTAACATTGGAGTCTTGCAGAATCGGGGTATAGAACTCGGGCTCAATGCACGGATTTTAGATGGTTATGACTGTCGTTTGGCAGTGGGAGGAAACATTGCTTATAACAATAATAAGGTAGTAAGTTTATACTGGACTGATAAACTTTACTTGGACGAACAAACCCTTATACCGAACTACGAGGTAGGAAAGTCTTATGATATGCTATATGGTTTGCATTCATTGGGTATCAATCCATTGACCGGTTACCCTGTGTTCTTAACACCGAATGGCGTTGAAAAGCAGGGAACAGAAAAGCTTACACGCAATGATTTCATTGCTCTTGGCCATTTAACTCCGCCATATTCGGGTAGTTTCTATGCCAATTTCTCTTATAAACAGTTTGATTTTGACATATCATTCTATTATGTTTTAGGAGGCAAACAGCGTTTTAACTATCAATATGTACGTGATAAAGATAAGGCAAACTATAACGCTGTGGCCGGTCAAACGTCTAAGATGTGGTTTAAACGAGGTGATGAATACAAGGAGTTTCCAACTCCGTTCTACACACAAAGCATCGCAGAAGAGAACCTTTCGCTTTATCCTAACTCACGAACTATAGGGAATAGCGACTACTTAAAGCTCTCAAGTTTCTCTATGCGCTATCGAATCCCGTCCAACTGGCTTCATAAGGTGGTGCCGTTTGTGCAATATGCCAACGTAGGTTTACAGGGATCAAACCTCTTTACATGGACAAACTATAAGGAATCTGACCCAGAAAGCGGAACCTTAGCAGGTACAATGCAACCTGTTTTCACTTTCCATCTCAACTTAACATTCTGATATTAGCGTATGAAACGATATATATTTTCAGTTAAAAGCATTGTAATGGGGTTACTTTCTGTGGCCCTTGCCTCATGCAATCTTAACATTCCACCGCTTGATCAGTTCTCCGATCCCGATGCAATCAATAATGTTTCGAATGCAAGATCATTGTTGTCATCGGCTTATACGGCTTATCCTCACCCGGAATATGAGTTCTCTTTGCTTGGAAATGACTTCGTTCCGACTTCTCTTTCCATTAAAGATGTCTCGTCTTTGAACTTATATAACTGGAGTGATCGCGAGATTAGCAAGCTCGCTCCAAGCCTTTGGCAGAATTATTATAATGTAATTGCTCAATGTGATGCCTTGCTTGAGCGCATGGATAATGTGAAAACAAGTAGTACTGAGGAGCAAAACGAGAAACAAACGATAACTGCTGAGGCTAAAACATTAAAGGCTTTGTGTTATTTTCAGTTGTTGAAAGTGTTTGCACCGGCTTATGATTTGAATCCTGATGCGCCTGGAGTTATCTTGAAAACTCACCTTGGTATAGAGGATAAACAACGCTCTTCAATTCGTGATTGCGTTTCAACCATTCGTGGTTTGCTTAGTGATGCCGCGCAAATGGATGGCACATCAAGAAACAATGGCTGGCTTTCAAAGACGGCGGTTCAGTATCTTCAGGCAGATGTTGCCCTCTATTCAGGAGACTATGAGACTGCAATTACATCAGGAAATGCCGTGATAGCAAAGGCTAATGATGCCTATTTTACAAGCGAAGGAATCAGTAATCTTTGGGCAAAGGATAGTTATGCAGGTCGTATTTTCGCATTTAACACCAACTCAACTTACTATTCTAATATTCAGTTTAGTATACAAGAAGGTGATTATTTCTGTGTAAATCCGAAGTTAAATGTCGGTACATCAGATCTCCGTTACACTTCTTTTACCTATCCATTTGTAATGAATGGAACGGTCAGAACCTTGCTTGGAAAGTATAATCGATGCAATAAGCTTAATCAAACAACTGCATATATTAATACAATGCGATACGCAGGAGCTTATTATATCGTAGCCGAAGCCTACTGCCGAAAGGGAGAAACCGAAGCTGCTCGAGTGCTTATCAATCATTATTGGCATTGCATTGGTGTTTCAGAAGCACCTGCTGGCATCACGAATCAAGCGCTCTTAGAACTTATTCTCACAGATAAGCAACGCGAATTTGTAGGTGAAGGGGTTAACTTCTTTGACTTAAAGCGTACTCATCTGGCATCGCTTCCACGTTATTCTCAATGGGGAACGGGTGCAAGTAGCTCGATATCATCTACTGATTATCGATGGAATTTCCCTATTCCAGTGTCAGAATATCGGTTTAACAGCGTTGAACAAAATGCTGGTTGGCCATCTAATTAAACTCAACGACAAACGAATGAAACAATTATTAAATAGTTTTCTCATAGCTGCCACCTTCTTCTTAGTTGGTTGTCAGGCTCAAGATGCACCGCAAGAAGCCATGACTAATGGCGTCGAACTTACCATTCCGGGTAATGCAATCTTGTCAGAAGACGACACAACTACAGTGTTTGTACACGCTATGATCGCTTTTGAACCCTCAAAAAAGGAGTCGGTTAAGCTTGCTTTTATAGGCAATGACGACCACGTTTTGAAAGTAGACAGTGATGAAATAGTATTTGAACCTGGGCAAAAAGAGGTGGTTTTCCGTGTTAAATCCAATGGAAAACATTCTCTTTCTGTTGGTAAAACTATCGGACTTCAAGTTGCATCGTCTTCCAATCCGCTAATAAAGGGCTTTGGAAATGGCGTTCAAATCAAGGTAAACCCTGATGCAGACATTCCTGTTCTGACGGATACGCAGTTGCAATTGATTGCAGATGTAAAGACGAAATATGGCATAGACCTTACTCGTTTGATAGGAAAGGTGCCTGTAGAGACTACAATTACATTTAATAGTAGCGACAAAGAGACGTTCTTTCAAGGTCAATCGCAACGCGTTTACAAAGCCTATAGCATCATAACGCTTGGAGATGATGCCACTGTTGACCATCCAACACTCAAGATGGTGACGAATCCGATGGGACTAACAACATTCCTTTATGATGTATTGAAACGCAAAACAGTAAACGATAACGAGTTCTTTATGCAGACTCCTTATGGAAAAGCTGCTGTGAAAGCTATCAACTATGACGAGGCTAAGGAGAGTTTCTCGGCTTCTTTGAATGGTATCGGTATCAATCCGACTAATGATAATGTTACATTTACAGGTCAAATAGAGAATGTTTATGGTGATATGGTCACAGGAATCCCATTCTCTTACGACTACTCGGCTTGGAATCGGCTGCTGAAAGAAAAGGAAAAGGGAACTATTGTGAATATAGAAGAAGAGGGAAAGATAGTGGGTTATACCATTGATGACGACTTCTTGTCTATGGGAGGCTCCTTAAATCCAAGCCGATTCTTAGGAGTTAGTGATATCAGTCGTGATGTATTTGGAAACGATCCAAGTGATTGGGTAGCGTCTTCAGCAAAACTTGATTTCACGAAGGGTACGCTTTTGTTCACGTTCCCATGGGACTTTGCTGATGGAAATGGCTATGAACAGGTGCATGTTGTTTATACTTTACATCGCTAAACCAAAGGAATAGCATGCAGAAAAAACTGATTAGACATACTCTTTTCTGGGCTATTGTACTCGGACTCCTATTTGTTGGGAGAGCTTTTGCTATACCTTGTTTGCGCGTTAATCCCTATATCATTCTGCCCAATGGCACTGTTGAGGGACACTTGGATAACGGACTGCGTTATATTATCTTGCCCAACGAATTGCCAAGACATAATATTGAGGTGAGAATGGTTATGAATGTGGGCTCTCTGCAAGAGGAAAACGACCAGCGAGGTGGGGCACATTTCCTTGAGCATAGTGCCTTTATTGGAAGTAAACACTTTCCAAAGCGGGCATTGATTGACTATTTTGAGCGCCAAGGTATGAAGTTTGGACGAGACATTAACGCCTTTACGGGCTTTGATCGCACTATCTATTGGCTCTCTTTGCCTTATCATTCGCAGGACAAAGCAGTGTTGGACACCACCTTCTTGGCCCTTTGTGATTGGCTGTGTGACCTCACTTTTGATGATGAACGCGTGAAAAAGGAACGCGGAGTCATAGTAGAAGAGCTTAGAAGTTACCAGCAAAATGACGACTTCTACAAGCTGAAAATGGGCCAAAATCGCTATGCTGACCGCATACCTTTAGGCACAGAACAAGACATTAACAGTATTGATAGTAACCGCTTAAAGGCTTTCTATCAGCGCTGGTACACGCCTTCTCACGCTACAGTGCTTGTCGTGGGACAGGTGAAGGTGGCAGAAGTGGTTGAAAAGCTACGTAAAACGTTAGGTACAATTCCTGCAAAGGTAGATCAAAAGCCTTTCAAACCGCTGCCGATGACCTATACTAAGGGAGCTGCTTGGATGCAGTTGGCCGACAGCATGCAGCGTGAAAGCAAGCTGGAACTCATCATTCCACATGCTACAATCGTTGAAAGGGTGTTGCCAGAAGTGGTTAAAAAGCAACAGATGCGTATGTTGGTGCAATGTCTTTCAGAGCGTCTTGCAGCCGATAGTGTAAGGTGTAATGTGTCAAACGATTGGTATTTGGCAGACAAAGACCATTTTGTTTTCTCGTTACGCGGTGCATCTTCAAGTCAGTTGGCACAGCAGTTGGCAGCTACTTCCTATGAATGTCGCCGACTATTACAGCATGGCGTGGGGAAAGATGAACTGCAACAGCTGATTGATATGCGTCTTGCACATCTACAACCCGATACAACACAGCAGCTTTCTTCTGATTTATGTGATGATTTTGTCGATTATATCATGGCAGGAGATCGTCCACTTTGGCATCCAAAGGATGTGGAGTGGGTGCGCAATCAGGTGAAAATGACAACGAGTGCACAGCTGCAAGCGTGCCTGGAAAGTATTTTTTCAGCCATGAAACGCAGTCGGTTGTATGCCTATACTTACGCTGCTGATGATACAAAAACTGGTCTTCTTGATGCTAAACAGGCTGATAGTGCATGGAAAAAAGGTTGGAAACGTTCCATAGAACCTTATGCTTTTCAGCTGAAAAAAGAGGTGAAAGAAGACACCATTAGCCTACCTTTGTGTTTGAAGCAAACACCAAAGATGACAAATGAAAGCATTAAATACAGCAAGAAATGGCCGGAACTTGGCGTTGAAGAAATACAGCTGACAAATGGAGTGAAGTTGATTGTGCGCCCAACCTTAGAGGAAGATTCCACTCTTTACCTTGCTGTTGTAGGACGAGGGGGCACGGCAGACCTCACTACGCAACAGCAATTGAAACTCCATGACGCTGTAAGTTATGTTGATATGGGTGGACTTTCCAAGGTGCCGAGCGACACTTTGCTGACTGTTATGACACAACAGCAGTTGTCGATGACCGTGGGTGAGGATGCGTATTGGCATCAGTTGTTGGCTTCTTCGCCTGAAAAGCATGCGACGGCACTATTGAATCTTGTTTACGAAAAGATGTGTTTCCCTGGTGTTAACCATGAAGATTTCGCCGAAACAATAGCTTCTGAGCAGGAGAATTTAGGCAAAGAGACGCTCTTAGACAAGCTCTTGGCACACGATTCTGACCGATTAATGACGAACACTATTGACTCGTTAGTGGGGAATGGAACTGCCAATAGTGAACGATTGCTTACAAAAGCCACGCTGAAAGCACTGAATATAGACAGCTTAACCCACTATTACAAGCAGTTGTTTGGCAATCCAACAGGACTCACGGTCATTCTAACGGGTAACTTTAATGTAGGGCATGTGGTGCCAAAAGCTGTTGCAACGTTTGCTCAACTCCAAGCACCAGCAACGCCATTGCCTTTGAACAATGACCCATTTACACCAATTAAGCGGCCTTATTCCAAAGGTTTTGAGGGCGGAAATGACCATCAAACGGTTGTCAACTATATCTTTTCGGGTAACTATGTGCCGTCACTTCGCGCCACATTGGGTATGAAACTGATTCGCGATGTGTTGCAAGACCGCGTATTGAAAGTGCTCCGCGAGAGTGAAAATATTGTTTATTCGCCCTATGTAGACCTATCATATAACGGCATTCCACAGCAGAAATATCACTTCGTTATTAATCTTTCTCTGAAAGACGAGAATCGAAAGAGGGCTGAAATGCTGTTGCAAGATATTGTCAAAGACCTCAAAGAGCGACCTGTAAGCACTGGAGAACTTAACAAACTAAAGCGCTCTTTCTTAGTCACGAAAGACAAAGTGCTAAATGATAAGTCACCCGCTGAATGGAAAACGGCATTGATTTCATTGGTGAAAAATGGTGAGTCATTGCAAGACTTCAATGACTATACGGAATGTTTACATGGCATTACGCCAGAAATGATACAGCAAATGGTGAATGAAATGTTTGATTGGAATCACCGAATCGTTGTATATAAATCACAAAAATAATGAGAATATTAAAGAATTTACGTTTAGTTTGCTGTGCAGTTATGCTGTGCATGGCAACTTATATGTGGGCTGAGAAGCAGCCCGAAGCCTATCGTTTGTATGACAATAAAGGCAAAGCTATTACTTATGACCAGCTGGTGAGCGCGCTTTCTAAGGTAGATGTAGTCTTTGTTGGTGAGATTCATAACTGTGTTATCACGCATTGGTTGGAGTTAAAGCTATTGGAAAGTTTGTACAAGGCTAACGAAAAGCATTTAAAAATGGGCTTAGAGATGTTTGAAAGTGACAACCAACTCATCCTAAATGAATATCTTTCAGGCCAAATTTCAGGCGAACGCTTCGAAGATGAGGCTCGACTTTGGCCCAATTACAGTACGGATTATGCCCCACTGATTAGCTTTGCACGCGAACATCACATGCCCGTGATAGCCACAAACGTGCCACGTCGCTATGCCACTGCCGTGAAAGAGCATGGCCTTGCCTATTTGGATTCACTTTCAACAGAGGCAAAGTCTTACATGGCTCCATTGCCGATTCAGTTCAAAACAAATGAAAACGTGGAACAGGGGTTTGCACTTATGGGCATCATGGGTAAGAATAAGAATGCCAACCCACGACAGATTGCTGAGGCACAAGCAATTAAAGATGCCACAATGGCTTGGCGAATTGCACAGAATCTGCCAGGAAAGTTTATTCATTTCAATGGAAACTTTCACACTGATAGCCGCGATGGAATTATCCCTTACTTATTACAATACAAGCCAAAGGTAACTTATGCTGTTGTGAGGGCAGTCAGACAAGAAGATATTTCGCATTTGGAAGACGACTATAAGGGTATCGCTGACTATTATATTTGTGTGCCAGAAGATATGACAATGTCATACTAAGCAAGCCGATTTGTTGCTTGCGGCATCGCAATAAGTTTCAAAAGGGATAGAAAAACGTGTAAAGTGCAGGCGTGGTTTCGCTTGAAACGATCGCTTGTTTACCACACATTGCGAAAGCACTAAATAGAAAGTAAAGTGCAGTTCTTATGTTTGCAGCGTGTTTTTCTCATGTTTTTCTATCTCTTTTTTTATCCTTTTATTTTTCAATCTCAGTCGTTGTATCCCATAAAGTGATGTGTTTATGGTGTGATACGCTTGATTGTATGATAGAGATTGATACAACTAACAATATCATTTGATGGGTTCACCTCGCTAATATGACGTTTTTTATGCTACAATCTGCGTCATTTCATACGATGATTAGTATCATTTCATGCGGTAAAATGACGCATCTTGCAAATGGTTTCCGCACAGAATAGCTGACAAAAGAAAATCTTTTGCATAACCTTTTGATAGCCAGTGTTTTATGAGTAAAGAGGAAACGATCCTTAATGGAAGGATATTGGGGCAAAGAATCGACTCTTACCATTTAATAAACGATGCCGTAAAGGATTATAGTTTCATTTCATTTACTGGCTCTTTTTTGCTATTCCATAGAATAACGGCTATTTTGCGAGGTTAAAATGACGAAGTAAATACGGCGTGATAACTATGATTTTAAGCTGTAAGGAATGTGAAAACAAGCAATCGTTAAATAATATTTATTTTCCAATGGAAATTTGTTTGTTTGGAAAATAAACGCTACCTTTGCAACATATTCATTGAGATTTGGACATAAACGATATATTCAACGATAACAAAAGCGTATGAAGAAAACGATATTTTTAATGGCTTTAACGGCTTTGATAGGGCTAAGTGCTTGTTCTTCTCAAAAGAACAGTAAGGCCACTACAGAGACAAAGCAAAACAATAACAAACAAGTAAAGGAGAAAAAAATGAAAGTAACAGAGCTAACTACAGCCGCATTCAAGAAAGAAGTGATGGATTTTGATAAGCATCCTAACGAGTGGTTATTCGAAGGAAAGCGTCCCGCTGTGATTGATTTTTACGCTACTTGGTGTGGTCCTTGCAAGGCAACGGCGCCCGTAGTAGAGGCACTTGCCGAGGTATATGCAGGCAAAGTAGATTTCTATAAGGTTGATGTTGATGCACAAGAAGAACTTGCTTCGTTCTTCGGAATACGTAGTATTCCAAGCTTACTCTTTATTCCTCAGGAGGGAAAACCAAGCATGCAAGTAGGTGCAATGAATCGACAGCAGTTGGAAGATGCTATCAAGAAAACATTGCTTAAACAATAATTACACGACAATGAATAGGGAATGTATTTGTAAAATCAGAGACATTTACCGAAATATCACTGCTTTTGAGGCTACGCTTCAAAAGCAGTTGCATTTGAACATGAATGAAGCTGTGCTGCTATGTATCGTAGCTGAGCACGAGAATATTAGCTCGGGAGAACTTGCCGACGAGTTAAATCTCACGCCTTCTAATGCATCTAAGGTCATTGCCTCAATGGAAAGTCTGCATCTTATCCGTCGGAAAACCTGCAAAGAAGATAAGCGTTGCATGCGATTCAATATCACTGATGAAGGGAAACAGCTGTTACAACACCTCAATTGTGAGCAATTTCAACTGCCAGAACAGTTAATGTGTCTGACAAAATAAATAAAAACATAACATAGAAAAGATGGAAAAAAATAATATGAAGAGAGCTTCTACACTGCCTTCTGAGTGTACAACCATCATCGTTGGTGACCAAATGAGCAATGACAGCTCGCATTTTCTTTGCCGATCAAGTGATTTTGATGCCATGATGGCTATCAACTATGAGTTTCATGAAGATACAACCGATGGGCCATCTGAGTTTGTTGCCAAGGATAGTGAATTTAGATGTCCGCTTCCTAAGACGGCTTTGGGCTACACAGCACTGCCAGATTATCAGTTCCCTGGTGAGTGGGGGAGTGCTGGTTTCAATAGCGTTGGCGTGGGAATGAGTTCAACTGAGACCATATTTAGTAGCAATAAAGCGCTTGAATTCGACCCCTATGTGAAGAATGGACTGGCAGAAAACTGCACGTATAACATCGTATTGCCTTATGTTCGCACGGCACGTGAGGGTGTAGAACGACTGGGAAAACTCATTGAAGAGTATGGTTCGGCCGAAGGTTTCGGTATTGGTTTCATCGATGATAAAGAGACTTGGTACCTTGAAAACGCGTGTGGTCATCACTGGTTAGCATGCAAAATGCCACGTGATAAGTATTTTGTTACGGGCAATCAAAGCCGACTTCGCGACTATGATCCTAATGATAAAGAGAACTATTTGGCTTCGGAAGGGTTGATTTCTTTTGCAGAAAAGAACGGACTTTACGACCCAAAGCAAGGTAAATTCGATTTCCATGAGGCCTATTCTCATGATTGTAAGGATGCCGACCGTGATGATTTTACTTATAACTACCCACGTGTTTGGGGCATACAAAAGCTGCTTTCGCCCTCAATTAAAAACGATGTAGCCCGCAATACCTTTCCAGTCTTCGCTAAAGCAGACAAGGAAATAAGTCTTCAAACGTTGCGAAATGCGTTTAGATTCCATTATGATGGTACCGCACATGACCCTTATTTGCACAACAATGGCAAGGAACCTTATCGCCCAGTTTCTATCTTCCGAACGACTCAAACGCATATAATTCAAGTGCGACCTAACCTCCCTCAGGCGATAGGTCATATCACTTATGTCGCTCTTGGCATGGCAGATCTCGGCGTATTCTTACCGCTTTATCAAGGTGTTAAGCATGTACCTGAAGCCTATACTCGTGGTCGTAACACAGCAGATCATGAGTCGGCATACTGGAAATTCCGTAAGGTGATGACGTTGGGTATGGTGAATTACAATGCGTATGCACCGATAATCAAAGACCGTTATGCGCAGTTGGAGATTGAAAATGACCGATTGCAGCACGACTTTGAAACGCAATATCTCGTTATTTACAAAGATAATCCACAGCGAGCAAATACAATGTTGCAGCAATTCTCTGACCATTTGTTGCATCGTGCACTTGATGTTGCCGACCAATTACTCAATGATTTGTTCACTCAAATGACGTTAGACACGCAGAAAGAGTACTTGTTTCATGGTGCATAAAGAGGCATATAAGAACGGAAAGTGAAAGAGAAAAGAACATAAATGATTCTGTTTTACTACAAAAAGAAACCGCATCGGGCAGCTAACTCGATGCGGTTTTTCTTATATAATGTGTGACAAAACTTAGCCAATCATGCGCTTCATGTCTTCATCTACGGTCGTTATTCCACCTAAACCGAAGTTCTCAACAAGTACTTTTAATACTCCTTCTGAAACGAAAGCAGGCAGAGTTGGACCTATGTGGATATTCTTTACGCCCAAAGACAAGAGTGCAAGTAACACGATTACAGCCTTCTGCTCATACCATGCGATGTTAAACACGATAGGAAGGTCGTTGATATCGTTCGCTCCGAATATCTCTTTAAGCTTTAAAGCGACTACAGCCCATGAGTAAGAGTCGTTACATTGTCCTGCATCTAATACGCGAGGGATGCCATTTATGTCGCCAAGATTGAGCTTGTTATACTTGAATTTCGCGCAACCGCTTGTCAAAATAACGACGTCTTTCGGTAACTTCATGGCGAATTCTTCATAATAATTGCGGCTCTTCATACGCCCATCGCAGCCACTCATGACTACAAACTTGCGGATAGCTCCACTCTTTACTGCCTCAACTACTTTGTCGGCAAGTGCAAAAACCTGTGCATGTGCAAAGCCACCAATAATCTCTCCGTGTTCAATCTCAGTTGGAGCTTGGCACGTTTTGGCCATAGCGATAACCTCAGAAAAGTCTTTGTGTCCGTCAGGTCCAGCCTCTACATGTTTCCATCCAGGGTATCCTGCAGCGTTAGTAGTAAATACTCGATCCTTGTAAGAAGCCTTTGGAGAGGGAGGAACAATACAGTTCGTAGTGAAAACAATTGGTCCATTGAAGGTATCGAACTCCTCTTTTTGCTTCCACCAGGCATTACCATAGTTACCAACCAAGTGCTTATATTTCTTCAACTGTGGGTAGTAGTGAGCTGGAAGCATTTCACCATGGGTGTAAATATCAATACCTGTGTCCTCGGTTTGCTTCAAAAGGTCTTCTATATCCTTAAGATCGTGACCACTAATCAAGATACCTGGGTTCTTGCCTACACCGATATTGACCTTTGTAAGCTCTGGGTTTCCGTAGACTTTTGTATTGGCTTTGTCAAGCAATGCCATGACATCAACTCCGAATTTGCCTGTTGCGAGCACACAATTGAGCAGTGTTTCCATGCTCGAATCAGGGTCAGTAACCGTATAAAGCGCTTCACTCATGAAGTCGATGATAGCAGAACTATACTCGCCAAGATGTGAAGCATGCTCATAATAGGCTGCCATTCCCTTTAAACCCAATATCGTAAGTTCTTTCAAAGAACGCAAATCAGCGTTCTCTATGCGTAAAATGCCTTCACGTTTTCCTTCAGATTCATAATCATTTTCATCGCCTCCCCATGTTACTTCAGGCCAGTTGGGGAGAGAAACGCCGTCTTCTTTGGCCTTATCTATTAGCTGTTTCTTCAATACAATGCCATCCGTAACCTTACGAAGGATAGCATCATCGTCGAAGTTTGCATTCGTAATGGTAGTGAAAAGCGCATCCGTGATAAAGCCTTCTACAGCAGGTAAGCTCTCTTTTCCAGCCTTTTTGAGACAATGATCGACTGTTCCTATACCGCGAACTACGCTTAACAGCAGATCCTGCCACATGCTTGTATCGGCTGTTTTGCCGCAAACACCTTGAATAGTACACCCAGTTCCTTTTGCTGTTTCCTGGCATTGGAAACAAAACATCTTGTTTTCTGTCATAATGTTTGTATTTATTTATATCCTAAATTCTGGCGCAAAGGTATATCAACTGATTGTAATGGCTTGGTAACAATTGTTACTTTGAACGCATTAATGATTGTTAAAACAACGAGAGATACCTCATTTTTTTATGCAAAAACTTATTGTAAACAACACCCTTTGACGTTTTCGGCCCAACAAATCAAAACATATTCCACAATAGGAGGTACTCCTTTTCTCGACAATCAATATACCGTCTTCGGAGAAGTTGTTGAGGGTTTAGACATTGTTGAACGCATCCAACAAGCTAAAACCAATCGAAACGATCGACCAATCAACAACATTAGCATGACAATGGAAATCATATAACTTGACGATTAAAGGCATATAATCCTACACTTAGCATCCTATAAGATGCAATACTCCTATAAAAGGCAAGATGAACGCAAAGAAAATATTTTCCATTTTCTTGTGTTTTTTCTTGCTTTTTTAATTTAATTACCATATATTTGAGGCGACATTATCTATTAACCCATGAAAGGACTCGAAATAAAAGAACTCAAACAAGTAGTCATCCGCTTTTCAGGTGACTCGGGAGATGGCATGCAACTTGCCGGAAACATATTCTCCTTAGTGTCAGCAACGGCTGGAAACAGTATTTCAACTCTTCAAGATTATCCCGCAGATATACGCGCTCCACAAGGCTCTTTGACTGGAGTTAGTGGGTATCAAGTAAGGATTGGAGACGATGAAGTGCTTACTCCTGGCGACCAATGTGACGTATTAGTGGCTATGAATGCGGCTGCTTTGAAGACGCAAATCCAGTATGCTTCGCCCTCAGCTACTATCATTTTGAACATCGATTCGTTTAGAGAAGACGACCTACGTAAAGCCGAATTCCAAACGAATAACTATCTAAAGGAACTCGGTATCAACCCAGATCACGTCGTGGCTTGCCCCATAACATCGATGGTAAAGGCTTGTTTGAAGGGCGAAAATGTTGATCCCAAGACGGTGTTGAAATGCAGAAATATGTTTGCTTTGGGCATCGTTTGCTGGTTATTCAACCGAAGTCGTACGAAAGTTGTAGAGTATATTGCGCATAAATTCAAAGATAAGCCACAGATTGCAGAGTGTAATATCCGTGTACTTCATGCTGGATACGACTACGGACACAATACACATGCGTCGGTTCCTGCCACATATCGCATTGAGTCTATCCACAAAAAGCCCGGCCGATACATGGATATCACGGGCAATAAGGCCATGGCTTATGGACTCATTGCAGCCGCAGAGAAAGCTAAAATGCAACTCTTTCTTGGCAGTTATCCCATTACTCCCGCCACAGATATCCTCATTGAACTATCCAAACACAAGTCACTTGGCATCGTAACCATGCAATGTGAGGATGAGTTAGCAGCCTGCTCGACGGCTATCGGAGCTTCTTTTGCAGGCTCACTAAGCGTTACTTCCACCTCAGGTCCAGGCATTTGTCTTAAATCAGAGGCTATGAACTTGGCGGTAATGGACGAACTTCCGCTCGTTGTTATTGATGTTACACGCGGTGGACCGTCTACAGGCTTGCCGACAAAGACCGAACAAAGTGACCTGCTTCAAGTGTTGTTTGGTCGCAACGGGGATAGTCCCATGCCCGTGATTGCCCCAATTTCGCCCACCGATTGCTTCCAATCAGCTTATAATGCCTGTCAGATGGCTGTCGAACACATGACACCTGTCGTCGTGTTAAGTGATGCTTACATCGCAAATGGTTCGGGAGCATGGCGTCTTCCGAATGTAAACGACTTGCCAGAGATACATCCTCACCTTGTCAAACCTAACACTTCAGAGATCTATACCCCTTATATGCGCGACCCAGAAACGCTGGTTCGCTATTGGGCCACACCCGGAATGGAAGGCTATGAGCATGTTATTGGCGGATTGGAAAAGGATAGTGACACCGGAGTTATATCGAATAAAGCCGAAAACCACCATCTCATGACGAAGTTAAGAGCCGAGAAAGTGGCGCGCATTCCTGTGCCTGAACTCAAGGTTTTGGGTGATAAAGACGATGCAGACCTATTGATTGTGGGCTTCGGGGGTACGTTTGGACATCTCTATACGGCTATGGAGGAGCTGCGAAAGAAAGGAAAGAAGGTCGCACTTGCCCACTTCCGATACATCAATCCGCTACCCAAGAACACGGCAACTGTACTTAAAGCCTATCCAAAGGTGGTTGTTGCAGAACAAAATGCGGGTCAGTTTGCAGGCTACTTACGCATGAAAATCGACAACTTCTGCCCAAGACAATACAATGAAGTGAAAGGACAACCTTTCATGGTTGACACACTTTCCAAAGCTTTTCAACAGATTATAGACGAATAAATGAATCCCATGGAATACAAAATAAATGATTTTAAGAAAGGAAAGCCACGTTGGTGTCCTGGTTGCGGAGACCATTTCTTCTTGGCTTCAATGCATAAAGCAATGGTCGAATTGGGCATACCACCCCATGAAACCGCTGTTATCTCGGGTATAGGTTGTAGTGGTCGTCTCTCTTACTACGTCAATACATACGCTATGCAGACTATACATGGGCGGGCAGCTGCCATAGCTACGGGCGTGAAAGTAGCCAATCCGCAACTCACAGTGTGGCAAATCTCGGGCGATGGTGACGGACTTGCCATCGGCGGTAACCACTTTATACACGCACTAAGACGTAATATTGACATCAATATCGTATTGCTTAACAACCGAATCTATGGCTTAACAAAGGGTCAGTACTCTCCAACCTCACCGCGAGGCTTTGTTTCTAAGTCGAGTCCCTACGGCACTGTAGAAGACCCTTTCCGTCCAGCTGAACTGTCTTTTGGTGCTCGTGGTCGCTTCTTTGCACGCACAGTAGCCAACGATGGCACACATACTGTCGAAATGCTCAAGGCGACTCAGCGCCATAAAGGGGCCTCGGTGTGCGAAGTTTTGCAGAATTGTATGATCTTTAACAACGGCGCTTACGCCCCCATCTATACGCGTGAAGGTCGTAGTGAGCATGCCATCTATTTGGAACATGGCAAACCTATGCGCTTCGGTAAAGACAAAGAGTTTGGTCTTATGCAAGAAGGCTTCGGACTAAAAGTAGTGAAAATCGGTGAAAATGGCGTCAAAGAAGAAGATATTCTCATTCATGATGCCCATTGTGAAGACAATACTTTGCAGCTGAAACTTGCCATGATGGACAATGAACACGGCTTTCCCGTAGCCTTGGGGGTTATCCGTGATGTCGAAGCGCCTACCTATGAGTCGTGCATTTACAGCCAGATTGATGAGGTAAAAGGCCGAAAGAAATATCATAATTTCACGGAGTTACTCGAAACAAACGACACGTGGACCATTGAATAATGAAGGATGTTGCGTGATAAACTCGCGCAACATCACACACAATTCAGCTGCCCAGCACGCTCCATTATCCTAAAAAGGCACTTTCACATGACACGCCTTTCATTGCTATGGCAATGTTTTCGGCAGCCAAAAGCCGTGAGACATGCCGGGCAACTGATATGATTTTTATCGTGACAACACTGCTTTGCCATTATTGTTGAAAGCAAAGTA